>Ga0187884_10001067_pt1 | contig 25692 bp, 15 predicted proteins | sample June2016WEW_20_4_FD_132983 | JGI IMG/M metagenome (GOLD analysis project Ga0187884, IMG submission 132983) | Peatland microbial communities from SPRUCE experiment site at the Marcell Experimental Forest, Minnesota, USA - June2016WEW_20_40 | ecosystem: Environmental > Terrestrial > Soil >...
GCAGCTGGTCGACGCAGACCTGCAGCCTAGCGGCGTGCCCTACCAATGCCAGCGGCGCCCCGAACTGTGCGTGCGACAGCGGCTACACCGGCACGCTCACCTGGGACGGCAGCAGCTGGACCGGCACGTGCAGTCTCGCAAGCTGTCCGGCCAACGCCAGCGGGGCGCCGAACTGCACCTGCAACAGTGGCTACTCCGGCACGCTCACTTGGAACGGCAGCAGCTGGACGGGGACCTGCAGTCCACCCACTTCGACCCCAACCGGCACGGCGACCGGGACGGCCACCTTCACGCCGACGAACACGGCGACCAGGACACCGACGCGAACGCCAACGGCGACGGCAGCCAACACCCCGACAAGCACGCCGACCGCGCCCCCGACACCGACGCCGACGAACACGGCAACCACCGCCACGACAGCGACGTTCACGCCTACGAACACCGCGACTTTGACACCGACTCAGACGCCGACCGCGACGGCCACGCCGGTGTCCACCGCACCAGCGACGTGCGGGAATGGAGTCCTCGATCCCGGCGAACAGTGCGACGACGGGAACACGGTCAGCGGCGATGGCTGCTCGGCTACTTGCCAGAGTGAGCTGATCCCTGGAGGTGGCTTGAGCGCGACCGATTGCGGTCACGAGTGGCAGGCGGCGCTCGTTCCGGCACGCAACAGCAAGGGCATGCCGATGAATCGGCAGACGTGCACAGAGGGCGATCCAGCCTGCGATTTCGGCCCGGCGGGCGACAACGCCTGCACGTTTAACGTCAAGTTGTGCTTCAACGTCACTGAGCGGCGCTTTCAGTGCTCCGCGACCGACATTGCCAGGGTGCAACTTTCGCAGCCACAAACGGCAACTGATAGGGCTAATCGCGATGCGCTCGAAACAGCACTCAAGGGCCTGGGCGCGTCCGTGCATGGCCGGTGTACGAGTAGAGCAAAACGCGGCCAAACGTGCGCGGCCGATGCTGACTGCGATTCCGCGCCGAGCGCCGGCGACGGGAGGTGCGGGCACCGGTCGGTCGTTTTCCAGCCGCCGCTGGCAACGACGGACACCTGTACGGACTTTGCATCGATAACGGTGCCGCTGCGGAAGTTCGGAAAGACCTTTAGGGTGGGGACGAGGACCCTGAAGCTGACCGCTTCGCCGTCGAACGATCCGGTGAGCGGCAAGAAGCGGCCGAAAGACACCGACTGGCTGACCCTGGTCTGCAACCCGGGGCCGTGATCAGGTGGCCAGCGCTGCGACACGCGGTGGGGACTTTTGGTCGACGGCACGGGCGGAGGTTGTCTCAGCTCGTGCTCCGACTCCCGTCCGCTTCACTCTGAGGGGCCCGCGCCCGAGGGTTGTCCCCGCAGCTCCACGCAGCGTCGCTGCAGGAAGCGGCGGACGGCGGGATCGGCTTCCAGGCCGATCGCTCGCTCGGTGGAGGAGGATCCCTCTGCTCGAATCACCCTCATTGCTACCTGCACCTTGAGCTGCAGGGCGCTGACCGATTTCGCTTCGAAGTCCGGTGAGAAGGCGCGCTCGACCGCGTCCTGGATCAGCGATTCACAAACCTGTAGCCCCGCCGCCGCTGCCCGCCTTGTGCGCGCTCATGACCAATCACATGCACCGGGCGCGGTGACACTCGACCTCAAATCGGACGCGCTGTCGCGGTCGGGACGGCTCTTGCGAGCCGCCCCCGCACAAATCCGGACGTGCGCTGACAAGAGTCATCAACAAAAAGCGACTACGAGTCACGCGACCGTATCCGCACCGTCAAAAGCGCGCGAGGTTCTACGCGGAAGGTCTACACTTTTGTCCGTTCGACGGTCGCCAGGCAACGCGGGGACTCGGCATCTGTTGCGGCACCTGCCTTGCACCTTCGAGGTGACCCTTCGGCGGGTGGGACGCGCCGAGGGACGGTGCGATCTCAGGACAGGGGGTACAGATGAGCAAACGGATGCACGCGTGGAGACAACATTCCAGTCAGCGACGGGACGGGGTCCAGGATCTCGGCTCACCGGCGCCTTCGGCACACACGGCCCTGCCGTTCGACCTGGCAATCATTGCTCAGGTCATTATCTGGCTGAGCGCCGCGTTGGCACTGCTAGTAGCGATAGGGAGTGTAAGGATCGCTGAGGCGGGACTCAACGTGTGGACAAGCAACGGTCCCGAAGGCGGCAAAGTCCAAGCCCTCGCAATTGATCCGACGAGCCCGAGCACCCTTTATGCAGGAACGGATGTCGGTGGGGTGTTCAAGAGCACGGACAACGGTGCAAACTGGACTCAAGCAAACGCCGGCCTGACCGAAACAAACATTCGTGCTTTGGCGATCGATTGGCTGAACTCAACGACGCTGTACGCGGGGACACTCAGCTACGGTGTGTTCAAGAGCACCAACGGCGGCGGAAGTTGGAGCGTCATCAATGCTGGCCTGCTGAACCAGAGTATCGCTTCACTGGCGATCGACCCGACAAACTCGAACATGGTCTATGCGGGGACAAACGGTCGCGGCGTCTTCAAGAGCACCAACGGGGGCACGAGCTGGGGCGAGGCCAACGCCGGTATGGGCATCAACACCACCGTAGCGACGGTGGTAATCGATCCGGGAAATTCCACCACCCTCTATGCCGCTGCGAATTACAAAGGGGTTTTCAAGAGCACGGATGGCGCTGCGAGTTGGAGCCCGATGAACAGCGGGCTGCCCACCCTCGGTGGCACCTTGTTCCAGAGCGTCCAATCATTGGCAATGGACCCGACAACGCCGATGACGCTGTACGCGGCCACCCCCGATGTTGGCGTTTTCAAGACCACAGATGGCGCTGGGAGCTGGAGCCAGGTATACAGCAGCAGCGCGTGGTCCCTGGCAATTGACCCCATCACGCCCACGACCGTCTACGCCGCGACATCTCCCGGCGGTGTCTTCAAGACCACGGATGGTGGTGCCAGCTGGGGCGGTGCGACCAATGGCGTTACCGACCCCCTCCCTTTAGTCCTCGCAGTGCATCCGACCACCCCCACCACGCTGTACACGGGGACAAGTGCGGGCGGCGTCTTCAGGACCACGAACGGAGGCGAGAGCTGGAGCGTGGCCAACACCGGTCTGATCGCCAGCAACGTGTGGGCTGTGGCGATCGACCCGACGATCCCGACGACGCTCTACGCGGGCGCGATGGGGGGCGTCTTCAAGAGCACCACTGGTGCGGCAAATTGGGTCGCCGTGAACAGCCCTCCCGCAAACTATTCCATCAGAGCCCTGGCAGTTGATCCCACCATCCCGACCACTGTGTATGCTGCTGTGGATGATGGTGCGACGGCCTTGCTGAAAAGCACGACGGGCGGTACGAGCCGGAGCGCCGCCAACAACGGATTGCAGTACACCGTCGTTGTCGCTCTGGTCATTGATCCCAACACACCCAGCACACTGTACGCAGGAACGAGCAGCAATGGTGTCTTCAAGAGCACCGACGGTGGCGCGAATTGGACTCAAGCGACTGTCGGCCTGACCAGTACCTCGGTGGGCGCTGTGGCCATTGACCGGGCGACCCCGACCACGCTGTACGCTGGAACCCTTGGTGGCGGGTTATTCAAGACCACTGATGGCGCCGCGAACTGGAACGCTGCGAATGACGGGCTTGACAACTATATCATCTACGCCGTGGCCGTTGACCCCACGTCTCCCACGACAGTGTATGTGGGGACGGCCGGCCCGGGCGGCGGGGGTGTCTTCAAAAGCACCGACGGTGGCGCGAACTGGAACGGTGCGGGTGGCGTCACTAGCGAAGTCCACGCCGTCGCGATCGACCCTATAATCACGACCACGGTGTACGCAGGGACGATCGGTAGCGGTGTGTTCAAGAGCACCGACAGCGGCGTCAGCTGGAGCATGATGAGCACGGGCCTTACCATTACGGACGTCGCCGCCCTGGCCATCGATCCCTTCAACCCGACTACACTTTATGCCGGAACGCTTGGCGGAGGCGTGTTTGAAATCGAACAACCGACGCCAACTCCAACGGACACGCCGACCAGCACCCCGACGGACACGCCCGCTCCGACTTCGACAGCAACCCCGACCGACACCCCGACAGTGACGCCAACTGACACCCCCACCGCAACCCCCACGGATACGGCGACGGCAACGAGCACCGCGACTCACACGCCAACGATAACACCCACGGCTACGCCGACCGAGACGCCGACTCGAACGGCCACGCCGACCGCCACGGACACCCCCACGATGACGCCTACCGACACGCGGAGTCAGACGCCGACATCGACTCAGACCTCGACCGAAACCCCAACCGCTACTCCCACCGACACCCCGACGACTACCGCAACGGCAACGCCAACGGCTACGCCAACCACGACGGCGACATCCACTCAAACGCCGACGAACACCGCAACCCACACACCGACAAGCACCGCAACGCCGACCGCCACACCGACTCAGACGGCGACAAACACACCGACCGCGACGGCAACCTTCACGCCAACCGACACGCCGACACCCACTCCGACCAACACTCCCAGGGCGACGCTGACGCCCACATCGACGCCAAGCGCCACCGTCACTCCGACCGGGACACCGACGCCGACGCCGACCAACACACCCGAGCTGATACCCGGCGGCGGCCGGCCCAGCACCGACTGCGTGCACGAGTGGGTCACAGATCCGCCGCCGCTACTGGCCCGGAGCGGGCTGCCGCGGAACCGGCTCGAATGTACGGAGGGCGATCCGGCCTGCGACTTCGGCCCGGCCGGCGACAACGCCTGCACGTTCAACATCAAGTTGTGCTTCAACGTCACTGAAGAGCGTCTTGCCTGCGCTCCAACCGATGTTGCACGCGTGCAGTTGCTCCAGCCCCCTGAGGCGCAGCCGAAAGACGCCACCACGCTAGCCAACCGCGATGCGTTGGAGACCGCACTTGCGGGGCTGCAAGGGGTGGTGCGCGGCCAGTGCACGCGGCCCCGGGTGAAGGCTGGACAGCTCTGCCGGGTGAATGCTGATTGCGACTCCGCAACAGGCAGCGCAAACGGGGTGTGTAAGGGTCGGTTCGTGGCTTTCGACCCACCCCTGTCCACGGCCAACGCTTGCACGAATTTCGCTTCGATCAGCGTGCCCCTGCGGCAGACCGCCCACGGGCTGAAGAGCGCGAGCGAGACACTTAAGCTGCGGGCCTCACCGTCGAAAGATCCGGTCACCGGGAGGAAGCGGCCGGAGGACACCGACTCGCTCACGCTGGTCTGCAAGCCGCGGCTGTAGTGCTGCATGGCCATCTGGCCGCCACCGTTGAGGTCGGAGAGCTTCTGGTCTAAGAAAATACGAAAGAGTCGACCCGAAAGAAGGGCAGAAGGAATCCGGTAGCGGCGCATGCCGCAAGCTCTCGACAATCTCCGTGTCCTCGCAATCGAGACCGATACGAATGCTGAGCACGGGCCTGAATAGCCTGGATCAGGTGATCCAGGGAGTGATGCCGGGCGATAACATCGTCTGGCAGGTCGATTCGATCGACGATTACGCCATCTTCGTGGAGCCGTTCTGCGCCGATGCGGTCCGCCAGGGAAAGAAACTGGTGTACTTCCGATTCGCGCGACACGCCCAACTCGTTGCTGACGACACGGGGGCTGAGATCCATCGCCTTTCTCCGGAGCTGGGATTCGAAACCTTCACCGCCGAGATCCACAACGTCATCGAACAGAAGGGGCTGGGCGCCTTCTACGTGTTCGACTGCCTCTCCGACCTGGCCGCCGATTGGTACAGCGACCTGATGCTGGCCAACTTCTTCATGGTCACGTGCCCGTACCTGTACGACCTGGAGACGGTAACGTACTTCGCCCTGCGCCGGGATAGTCATTCCATCGAAGCGGTCGCGGCCATTCGCGATACGACGCAAATCCTGCTGGACGTGTTCCGGCACAATGGCAAGCGCTACGTGCATCCGCTCAAAGTCTACCAGCGCCGCTCGTCCACCATGTACCTGCCCCACGTCTTCGACAACGGGCTGTTCCGCCCATTGACGGAGAGCGCTGTCCTCTCAGAGATGTTGGTGCAGACCACGGAACGGCGGCTCGACTCCGCTTCCCGCACGCTCGACGTCTGGGACCGCACTTTCATGCAGGCACGCGAAGTCCTCGACGCCATCCAAAGCGGCGCGCGCCCGGCGAGCGCGGGGCGGGAGATATTCGAACACCTGCTGCGGATGATGGTGACGCGCGACGAGCGGCTCATCCCGCTCGCCGGCAAGTACCTCGACCTGGCCGACCTGCTCGCCATCAGAAACCGGATGATCGGGACCGGACTCATCGGCGGCAAATCGGTCGGTATGCTGCTCGCCCGTGCCATCTTGTGCAGGACCGACAGCCGATGGCGCGACAAGCTGGAGCCGCACGACTCCTTTTTCGTCGGTTCGGATGTCTTCTATTCCTTCCTGGTGCGGAACGACTGCTGGCGCATTCGGCGTACGCAGCGCAGCCGCACCTCGTTCCTGGACGGGGCCGAGGAAGCGCAACAGAAGATCCTTGCGGGAGATTTCCCGCCCTCCATCCGCGAGCAGCTCATTGCTATGCTCGAATACTTCGGCCAGTCGCCGATCATCATCCGCTCCAGCAGCCTGCTCGAAGACAGTTTCGGAAACGCGTTCACCGGAAAGTACGAGAGCGTCTTCTGCCCAAACCAGGGTTCCCCGGAGGAACGCCTGTCCGCCTTTCTCTCTGCGGTGCGGACGGTGTACGCCAGTACCATGAGGCGCGAGGCGCTACTGTACCGCGCCCACCGTGGGCTCCTCGAGTCGGACGAACAGATGGCGATCCTGGTGCAGCGGGTGTCGGGCGGCGTGTACGGGAATCTCTTCTATCCGCAGGTTGCCGGTGTGGGGTTGTCGTACAACCCATACGTGTGGAACGAGAACATCGATCCGCAAGCCGGCGTGCTGCGCTTGGTGTTCGGGCTGGGGACGCGGGCCGTGGAGCGCTCCGATGATGACTATACCAGGGTGGTGGCGTTGAACGCGCCCCTGCGTCGACCGGAAGCCAACTTCGACGAGGTCACGGAATACGCGCAGCACCGCGCCGATGTAATGGACCTCGATGCCAACCGCTTCGAGTCCCTGCACAGCGAGGCGGTCTTTAGCGCCAGTCCTGGCCTGCCCGTCGAGATGTTCGCGACACGGCAGCACGCCTCCGGGGGCGACGCGCCGGACAGACGCGGTGCCCTCGCGTTACCCTGGGTGCTCACGTTTCAGCGGCTACTCTCGGAAACCTCCTTCGTGCAAGACATGCGCGACATGCTCCGGGTCTTGCACAACGCGTACGATTATCCGGTTGATATCGAGTACACCGCCAACTTCCTTGCGGACGGCAGCTGCCGGATCAACCTCGTGCAGTGCCGGCCGCTGCAGGTCAGGGAAGGCGGCGGCATCGTGCCGCCGCCGGAGGGACTGAAACCTGAAGACGTCGTGTTCGAAGCCCTCGGCACCATCGTCGGCCAGAGCTCATTCGCCGCCGTCGATCGCCTCATCTACGTGGCTCCGGCTGCGTACGCCGAGTTAACCATACGCGATCGCTTCTCCATTGCCCGGCTGATTGGACGTCTGACCCACATCGACGAGGACGGAGCGCAGCCCAAGACCCTGATGCTCCTGGGTCCGGGGCGGTGGGGCACCAGCACCCCGTCGCTCGGCGTGCCGGTATCGTTCGCCGAGATCAACACCGTATCGGTCCTGTGCGAGATCGTCAGCGCGGGGATTAACGTCGTGCCGGATGTTTCCCTGGGCACCCACTTCTTCAATGATATGGTGGAAGCCAACATGCTCTACATCGCGCTCTACCCGGGAAGGAACGGGAACAGCCTGAATGAGACCTTCTTCCAACAGCAGAAGAACAGACTCGGCGACCTCGTGCCCGACGAGGCCGGCTGGGCGAACGTCGTTCGCGTGATCGACGCGCCGGCGACACCCGAGGGGCGGACGGTGTACATCAACGTGAATTGCCTCACCCCCAAAGCGGTGTGCTATCTGGCCGCGCCGCTGTCCGCTTGAAGCGGGGCTTTGCGGTACGCGACCGCTCTGCCCGCGCCTCGGCGCTGCACCAGGTTGAGCGCCACGAGGCGGTTCAACACCTGTTTGGCGGTGTCCTTCGGCATGCCGAGCTCATCACGGAGGAGCCGATTCGTAATCTCGCCGCGCCGTTCCAGCAGATTCAAGACCCGCAACTGATTCGCCGACAGCACGCGAGTGTCAGCCTGCCCGGCTAGCAGCGACTTGAGCTGCCTCGACTGGATCTGCAGCGTCTCGAGGAAGGCGCCGAGCCACGGCGTGATATCCGGGCGCGGCAGGCTCGTGCTCGCCTGACTCCGCCGCAGCGCCAGGTAGTACTCCGTCCAACGCTCGGCGATGATGTTATCGAGCGACGCATACTGTACGTACGTGTAGCCGCTTTGCAGGAGCAGCAAGTTGGTGAGCACGCGGCTGACCCGCCCGTTGCCATCGGCGAACGGCCGGATAACGAGGAACTCGAGGATGAAGCCGGCGATCACCAGCAGCGGGTGGAACTCGGGGGCGGCCAGCCTACTGACCGTCCATGCAACCGCCGCCGCCAGCGCTCGCGGCGCGAGGTCGGGATCGGCGGCCCGCAGCGCGAGCGGTTCCATCTTCCTGTGTAGATACGACCGGGACGAGTCAAGAACGGTCTTGTACTTGCTGCGGTGGAGCTGGTCTGCATGCGAATACTTCAAGACCCGGGCGTGGAACTGCAGAATGAGGTCCTCTCCGAGCTGCATGCGTCGGTAGTCGTCGAAGACGGCCTGCAACAATTCGGCGTATCCCGCCACGTGGGCGGCGTCGCGCGGATCCGGCTTCCTTATCCCGCTGTTGCCGCGCCATTGCGGGCTCACGCCCTTCTGGGGTCTGTCGCCTCCGCCGATCCGCAACGAGGCGGCCGCGGAGATCTTTACTACCTGCTGGCTGAGCCGCTGCAGCGTCGAGACATCAGATGAACCGCGTCCCTGGAACGATCCCTTGAACTCGTCGATCTCCGCGATCGCCGTGATCAAATCGTGAAAGGCAGCGGGCGCGATCTCTCGCAACCTGGCGTCAAGGCGTTCTTCCACGTCTCCCTCACCCAGCATTCCTCTTATACCCGATTATACCCGATTTTACGCTTGAATAAACGCCCTTGACAGAGCGGTTACGCGCGCTCTATATACCGGCACTCGGAATTCTCTTGGGTACACCCCCGATGACGGCAACGTCTGATATGAGCACCTATGACCATTACCCCGTTAATAGTGACTATCCGCTCTGTTCTTGTCGACCAAACCGGATCTTGGCATGCGCGTCGCTCTCAAATTCCGAGCTGGCGGAGCTGATGGACAGGATGTGGACCGGCAAACGCAACGATGGATCGCTCGCGCGCGAGCCACAGGTCAGTGCAGCGAGAGCTAAGGGAAGACGATGTCAGAGCCTGTGACGTCGAATGCAGTCGTGAACGTGTGCCGCAATTGCATTCCAGCGGCTGGACACTTGCCGCACCAGTGGAAGCAGGGCGGCCTTCACGTGCTGGTGCGCGAGATCCCTTGTAGCGGCAAGATCGACGCGCAGTATCTGCTGCATGCCCTGGAAGGCGTGACGCACGGTTTTTGCGTGGTTGCCTGTCCCGAGGGGGATTGCCATTGGGGCGAGGGGACCTGCCGGGCAGAGGTTCGGATCCGCACGATCCAGCGATTCCTTGCGGAGATGGGACTCGAGCCGGAACGCGCTGAGCTACTGCACTGCTCGCCGGAGGAGCCGTTCAGCAAGCTCGAACAATCGGTTCGCAAGGCGGTGCAGCGGTTGTCCGCGCTCGGACGGATTCCTGTCGGCGCTGAAACGGTGACGACGGGCGACGATGAACCAGGCGTTCCTTCGACCGAATGCGGCGTTCCGGCCGGCGCCGGGATTAAGGAGGTGGCCAGCGCGGCATGAGATGCGCTGCGGGGAAGCGTAACCATCACCGTCATTGAAATTTCCGAATCGCGAACGATTGCGACCCGGCCGTGAGCCGCCGTGCACTGTGGTCTCATGACAGTGAGGCCCGGTAACAGAAACCAGCCGAAAACCGATTATACGCACTGAGTGGATCCGGGGGAGCGCCAGGCGGACGAGCGATCCGGTGACCGGCCGGGGAATCCGCACGCACGTGGCGGGATGGCCGGGAGGGAGGCCACGATGCACCCGGGGGCAGATTGCGCCCAAGTGAGTTCAGAGTATGCCAACAGAGAAGTCTTTCCTAAAGAACCAAATCGAATCCGGGAAGCCTCTCCTGGTTGCGGAGATCTCACCTCCCAAGAGTGGTGATCCCGGACTCGTGCGTGCCGTAGCAAGACGGTACGTAGGAAAGGTTCACGCCGTCGGTGTCAGTGACAACCGGGACGGGGTGTGCATGTCGGCCCTGGCCGCAGCATTGCTGCTCGCCCAGGAGGGCATCGAGCCGATCCTGCACATGGTCACGCGCGACCGAAACCGCATCGCGCTGGTTTCCGATTATCTCGGGGCACAGGCGCTGGGCATCCGGAATGTCCTGTGCACGACCGGAACTCACCAGACTCTCGGCCCTGCCCGGGCTGCCAAGAACGTGTTCGACATCGACTCGATTCAACTCATCCGTACCTTTGCCAATCTCACCAACGACGGGGCAATTGTCGGAGAGGCTTCTTTCAACGGAGCCCCTCCCATATGCCTGGGCGCGGTGGCCAACCCCTATGCCGATCCAGTCGAGATGCAAGTGCTGCGGCTGGCCAAGAAGGTGAGTGCCGGGGCGCAGTTCCTGATCAGTCAACCGATATTCAACCTGGAGCGCTTCATGGCTTTCTGGGACAAGGCCGCGCAACGCGGCATTGCCGAGAAGGCCGCCGTTCTGCTTGGCGTTCGCGTCCTCACGGATGCTGCGAGCGCGAGAAACTACGCCGCCAGGCATCCCTCCCCGCTGATTCCTGATGCGCTGCTGGTGCGCCTGTCGTCGAAAAAGGACAAGAGTGCTCAGCGAGCGGTCGGGATCGACATCGCGACCGAGACCATCCAGCAGTTGTCCAGCCTGAAGGGCGTGCGCGGTTTCGAGATCCGCGCCGATGGCGATGACGAGGCCGCCCTGGAAGTCATGCAGAGATCCGGACTGGGAGTCGACTAAGCGTGCCGCTGAAGTATCATATCCACACGAAGCCGGCCCGCCCGCGAGTGCGTCCCGTGGGCAAGCTCGGTATCGTCGATTGGCGAGAAGACTGCGCGAGCTGTCACGACTGCGTCAAGCGCGCCTGTGTGTATGGGTTGTATCGGGACGAGGCGGAACGGCTGCGCAACGAGAACGGCTATCTCGACTATCTCTACCAGTGTAAGGGCTGCCTCACCTGCATCCAGAACTGTACCAAGAACCTCCTCTCCAGGGTGGTCAACCCGGAGTACCAACGCCTTGGCGACGATTACTTCACGCCTGACGTCATTCTGACAACCTGGTACCAATCGGAGACCGGCTCCATCCCCGTTTCCGGCTCCGGCTACGGGGGGCCCTTCAGCGGCAATGGCTTCGACTCGATGTGGACTGACATGTCGGAGATCGTCCGGCCGACGCGGGATGGCATTCACGGACGCGAGTATATCAACACCAGCGTGGATATCGGCCGCAAGCTCAGCCATCTCTCGTTTCGGGACGGCTCTCTTCACGCCTCGCCGCCGCCCTTGCTCACAAGCCCGTTGCCGATCATCTTCGATGCCCTTCCCCGGCGCTGGTACCGTGGTTCGGTGATGACATCCGTCCTCCGAGCCGCAAAAACGCTGGGCGTCTTCGCCATGGTCGACGACGAAGCCCTTGAAGCCGTGGCCGGAGCGGATAGAGACAACGTCCTCCCGCTGCTGGATGGTGCTCGCAGCCGCGCCAAGCAGCGGTTTGCTGCGGCACCAATGGTGGTAATCGAGGACAGCGACGACATCGCTGACGTTCAGGCTTCGATCAAGACCCGGAATTCCGATCAGATCGTCGCTGTTCGTGTCGCGACGACAGCCGGGGCAACGCAGCGGGTGCTGGACCTTGTGCGACAAGGAGCAGAGGTGATCAACCTGCTCTTCGATTCGCACGGGTGGGAGCAGGTCCGACTCAATCCTCGCCACATGCGGGATGTGGTCCGGGAGGTCCACGGCGCACTCGTGAAGGATGGAATCCGTGATCAGGTCACGCTGCTCTCCTCGGGCGGGATCGCCATGGCCGAGCATGTTGCAAAGGCCATCATCTGCGGCGTGGATCTGGTTGCCATCGATCTTCCTCTGGTGGTGGCGCTGGAGTGCAGGCTGTGCGGGCAATGTGAGCACGATGCCGCTTGCCCGATCGCGCTCGAAAAAGCCGATCAGGCGTACGCCACGCAACGCATCGTCAACCTCATGGGGGCCTGGCACAGCCAGTTGATCGAGATGCTGGGTGCCATGGGCATTCGTGAAGTACGCCGCCTGCGCGGAGAGACCGGCCGCTGCATGTTCTTCGAGGATTTGGAGCGCAACACCTTCGGCCGACTGTTCGGCAAGCGGAAAGATCAGCCCCGAGCGAGCTGAGAATGGAAGTTGCGACACTCGATCATCGGGCGCGGAAGCCCCAACCACGCGAGCAGTTCATCGCCCATCCGGACTACGCTCGGGTGACGCGGGAGGTACGTCCAGCGCCGCCGCGCTATCGGAACGAGATCGGCAAGTACCGCATTCATCGTGGTCCCAACTGCGCAGCCTGCGGCCGCTGCGTGGAAGTGTGCCCGCACGACGTCCACAGACGCCCACGCGGCTACAACCGGGTCATCCGCCCCTTCGACTATCGGTGCGTCGGCTTCGAGTGCGCAAACACCGATCACTACTGCGTGGACACCTGTCCGCAGCACGCGCTCTCACTTGACGTGAACCCGACTTTTGAAACCCTCGGCGATTACCGCTGGACCCCCGACCTGATCGTTGCCACGTGGGAGATGTCCGAGACAGGACATGCTCCTCGCTCTCATCTGGAGAGCGAGATCGGTGCATCAGGTGGCGGCTTCGACCGGCTGCGATTCCGGTTCCCTCCATCGCCCCCAACCGATCTCCGAACGGAGGATATCTCCACCAAGCTGCTCCTCAACCGCCGCGGTGACTACAGACCGAAGATCGAGATCGATATCCCCTGGTACGGCGGCGGCATGTCCTTCGGCTCGACCAACATTCGCACCCTTCTCGGCAAGGCGCGGGCGGCGACGGCGTGGAACAGCTTCAGTTGTACCGGAGAAGGGGGGTATCCGGATCGATTCATCCCTTATGCAGACCACATGATCACCCAGGTGGCGACGGGACTCTTCGGCGTACGTGAGGAGACGATTCAGCGCGCACGCATTGTCGAGTTCAAGTACGCCCAAGGGGCCAAGCCCGGACTCGGAGGCCACCTGCTGGGCGACAAGAACACCCCGGCCGTCGCGGCCATGCGCGAAGCGGTGCAAGGATTCTCCTTGTTCTCACCGTTCCCGTTTCACAGTGTTTATTCCGTCGAAGATCACAAGAAGCATCTCGACTGGATCGCCCACACGAATCCGCAGACGTTGCTTTCCGCCAAGGTCTCGACGCCGACCGATGTGGACATGGTGGCGGTCGGTGCCTACTACGCCGGTGCGCACATCATACATCTCGACGGAAGCTATGGCGGCACGGGCGCGGCTCCAAATGTAGCGAAGAAGAACATCGCCATGCCGATCGAGTACGCGGTCAACCAAGTGCATCAATTCCTGGTCGACGAAGGTATCCGCGAGAAGATCACGGTGATCGCCAGCGGCGGCATCCGCACGCCGATGGATATGGCCAAGGCCGTTGCCCTTGGCGCCGACGGGGTCGTGATCGGCACCGCCGAGTTGGTGGCCGTCGGCTGCATTCGCTGCGGGGCGTGCGAAAGCGGACGCGGTTGCGCTCGCGGCATCGCCACCACGGACGAGGAGCTGCTGCAAATAGTGACCACGGAGTGGTGCACCCAGCGGCTCGTCAACCTCTACAACGCATGGCGCGAGATGCTGGTCTCGATCCTGTATCGCCTGGGGCTCGACTCGGTGGCTGCATTGCGTGGTCGAACGGATCTCCTCACCCACCTGGACTATGAAGGCGGGAACGGAGCGGCTTCATGAGAGCCAACGAAGCCGGCCTCCAGTTCTCAGCCCTCGATCGGGTTGAAGCGTTCCGGCGCGCGCGTGCGGAGTTTCGTCCCGCGGCGGGAGCGTGGTTTCCCCGCTCACCGGAGGCTGAAGGCGGCTGCGGCGTAACCGGCTTCGCCTGTACGATCCCGGTGGGGGGCAAGCACATCTACGAACCGTCGATCCAGATGCGCAACCGAGGCAACGGCAAGGGCGGGGGAATCGCTGCCTGCGGACTGGTTCCGGAAGACATCGGGGTGTCCCGTAAGACCCTCGAGCAAGACTACATTCTGCAGGTCGCCATGCTCGATCCCAACGTTCGTGGTGACCTGGAGAAGACGTGGATCAACCCTTGCTTCGACGTGGATCAGGGAGGCACGATTCCCACCGTGGACGATTACCGCGACGTGCCCCTCCTGGAAGTCCGTCCGCCCGATGTGGCGCGCTATTTCGTTCGCGTGAAGCCGGCGGTGCTGGAACGTTTCGCCGCGGAGAAGCACCTGACCGGCCTACCGGAGCGCGAGGTCGAAGACGAGTTCATTTATCAGAACTCGATTCGGTTGAACGACACGTTTTACGCATCGCTCGGCGAGAAGCGTGCCTTTGTCCTGTCCCACTCCCGCAATCTGCTCATCGTCAAGATCGTGGGGTATGCCGAGGCGGCCGTGCAGTACTACTGCATGCCGGATATGCGCGCACATGTCTGGATCGCGCACCAACGCTACCCCACCAAGGGACGCGTCTGGCACCCGGCCGGCGCGCACCCGTTCGTGGGCCTCAACGAAGCTCTGGTCCACAACGGCGATTTCGCCAACTACCACTCGGTGTGCGAATACCTGGCCCAGCGCAATATCTTCCCCAGGTTCCTCACCGACACGGAAGTCTCGGTTCTGCTCTTCGATCTGATGAACCGCGGCTACAAGTACCCTACCGAGTACATCATCGAAGCGCTGGCGCCGACCACGGAGCTGGACTTCGACCGCCTGCCGGCCGAGAAGCGCGAGATCTACCGTCAGATCCAGGCCGTGCACTTGCACGCCGCTCCGGACGGTCCCTGGTTCTTCATCATTGCTCGCAGCCTGGCCGAGACGAAGGAGTTCCAGCTTCTTGGTATCACCGACACGGCGATGCTGCGCCCGCAGGTGTTTGCCCTGCAAGAAGGAGAAGTCTCCATCGGACTGATCTGCTCCGAGAAGCAGGCGATCGATGCCACCCTGGCAAGTCTGGCCACCGAGGACCGTCGCTTCACGCCCGTTGCCGACCAGTACTGGAACGCCCGCGGTGGGAGCCACACGGATGGTGGCGCCTTCCTCCTGACGGTGTCGCCCGACAACGCGAGCCAGGGAGAGAATCTGCGCTACACAATGCGCGTCACCAACAAGTTCGGCAATCAGGTTGTGACTCCGCCGGGACAGGTGCACTGCGATTTCTCGTCCCCGCCTTCCGTGGAAGCGAGAAACGACCATGACGTCGCGGCCATCGAAGAGGCAATCAGTCGTGGCAACGCTGACGCTCTCTTCGGTTACCTGCGTGCTTCGTTGGCAGCGATGGACTACGATCGACTGCGCTGGCTTGTGGACGAGATCGCCTCGCGGACTGCCGAGAGCGCCCCATCACTGGGAATCAAGGCGCTGACCCTTGCCATCGACCGTCGCTATCCGACCGGAAACAAGAAGCGCAGCTCGGTACTCACCATTCTTCGCGCCGGGCTGGAACAGATTTTCGAGCGCCAACCACTCTGCGATCAGGCGAAAACCAGCCCTTATCGCCGCATCACCTGGCAGTCCCGCGACCAGCTTCGCGGTCCGAAGGGAGAAGAGAGGACCCTGCTCATCGATGCACGTGGCTTTGCCGCTGAAGGACACGACTGCGACGCCACGCTCGCGGTCAGGGCCTACAGTCTAGGCTGGCGCCATTTGATCCACTACAACAGTCGCGGCACACGGTTTCATGCCGCGGGTTTCGGCCCCGCCACGGATGGCCTGCGCGTCGACTGCTACGACAATCCGGGGGACTACCTCGGCTCCGGCATCGATGGGCTTGAGGCGTACGTGCACGGGAATGCGCAAGACCAGCTCTGCCAGATCGCAAAGAGGGGGAAGCTGGTCATCTACGGCGACGTTGGCCAGACGTTCCTTTACGGCGCGAAGGGCGGAGAAATCTACGTGCTTGGCAATGCCGCCGGGCGACCGATGATCAACGCGGTGGGGCGGCCAAGGGTTGTCATCAATGGTACCGCTCTGGACTTCCTGGCCGAATCGTTCATGGCCGGGGATCCGTTGAAGGGCGGCGGGTTCGCCATCGTCAACGGACTCCGTTTCGACGAAGACGGAAACGTGGTTCCACTGGAACTTCCATATCCGGGCAGTAATCTCCTTTCCCTGGCATCCGGCGGGGCCATCTATGTTCGTGATCCGCAACGGACATTGGTGAACGAGCACCTCAACGCCGGGGCGTATTACTCGCTCTCCACTGCCGACTGGAAGCTCATTCTTCCATACCTGCAGGAAAACGAGCGGCTATTCGGAATCAGGATCGACGAGGATCTTCTCACCGTGGACGGCGTGCTGCGGAAACCTGCCGAGGTCTATCGCAAGGTCGCACCTTACGTGGGGGAGGAAGTTGAAGCGGAGCTGGAGGCGCTCGGAGGTTAGTCATGTCAACCGCCCTCGAATGGAACGGTCCCGGGTTTATGCGTGAGGTCGAACGACGCAGCGGAACCAGGGTCAGCGTCTGCTTTCAGTGCCACAAGTGCTCGACGGGCTGTCCCGTCGGAAAGGATATGGATTTTCTCTCCAGCCAGATCATGCGTCTGATTCACCTGGGCGCCGAGAGTGCAACCCTGACATCCCGCGCCATCTGGCTGTGCGCTTCCTGCGAGGCCTGTACCACACGCTGCCCGATGGAGATCGACATTGCTTCGGTCATGGACACCCTGCGCATGATGGCCGTCGAGCGCGGCGTGGATCTCACGAATGCTCGCGGCAAGCAGTTCAACCAGGCCTTTCTCGACAGTGTGCGCCGTCACGGCCGCGCCTTCGAGCTGGAGACTCTGCTGTTCTACAAGCTCAAGAGCGGCACCATCTTCGCCGACATGGACAAGGCACCGCAGATGCTCGCCAAAGGCAAGCTCGCCCTGCTGCCGAAGAGAAGCCGTAGCGTCGCGCAGGTGCGACAAGTCTTCAAAACCGCCGCCCGGGAGGAAAAGAAACGGTGAAGTACTCGTTCTTCCCCGGTTGCAGTCTGGAATCCACCGCGTGGGACTTCAACCGCTCCACACGCGCCGTCTGCGGCGCACTTGACATCGAGTTGGAGGACATACCGGACTGGGTATGCTGCGGGTCGACCCCGGCCCATGCGAGCAACGCTTCGCTGGCGCTCGCGCTCCCGGTGGTCAACCTGCAGAAAGCCGAGTTGATGGGCGCCCCGGTTATGACCGCGTGCGCCTCCTGCTATTCCCGGCTGCGCACGGCGAATCACAAGGTTCGCCACCAGCCTGCCGAGCGGGAACGGGCCGAGAAGGTTACGGGCCGGCCGTACGACGGCGGCGTCGAGGTCGTCCATCTGCTGGATGTTCTGGTGAATCGTGTCGGGTTGGACGCGATCCGGAAGCGTGTGCGGCGGCCGCTCCATGGTCTACGGGTTGCGAGTTACTACGGCTGTCTACTGCTGCGGCCGCCGCAGATCGTTGCGTTCGATGTGCCGGAGCATCCGACTTGCATGGACTCGATCCTCGCCGCGGCAGGGGCGAGCCCGGTGGACTGGCCGTACAAGACGGAATGCTGTGGGGCCGGCCTGTCGATAACAAATGCCGACGTGGTGTGCCGCCTGGGTCACAGACTACTATCCATGGCGCGCCAGGCGGGGGCCAATTGTCTGGCTGTTGCCTGTCCCATGTGCCAGGTCAATCTCGACCTCCGGCAGGCGGATATTCACAAGTCATACGGTGATCTTCCTGACACCCCGGTGTTGTATGTGACTCAACTTCTCGGTCTGGCCCTGGGGCTTGCACCGGACGCGCTGGGTCTCGATGCGCTGAGCGTCAGTCCGACATTGTTGCTTCGGCGAGGCGAAGTCGCGCCCGGCGTGGGCGGGGGAGCAACGTCATGACCCTGAACACTCAACGTCTCGTTCCCTCCTCGGGCGCAAACGGTAAGGAGCCGTGCGGCGCGGTGCTGATCTGCGGTGCGGGCATCGCCGGCATCCAGGCCTCGCTCGACCTGGCCGAATCCGGTTTCAAGGTCTACCTCCTTGAGCCGTCGCTGGCCATCGGCGGCAAGATGGCCATGCTCGACAAGACCTTCCCGACGGGCGACTGCGCGATGTGTATCATCTCGCCCAAGCTGGTCGCGGTCGGGCGCAACGAGAATATCGAGATCATTACCCTAGCCGAAGTCGAGAAGATCAGCGGCGAGGCTGGCAACTTCGAGGTCGTGATCCGGCAGCGCCCGCGCTACGTGGATTCCAGCCGCTGCAATGCCTGCGGCGATTGTGCCGAGGCGTGCCCCGTGACCCTGCCGAGCGAGTTCGACCGCGGGCTGGGCGGGCGGAAAGCGATCTTCCGGCCCTACCCGCAGGCGATCCCCAACGTCTTCGGCATCGTCAAGTCCGAAAGGCGCGCGCCGTGCAAGGCCGCCTGCCCCGCTGGCGTGAACGTGCAGGGCTACGTCGCGCTCCTCGCCAAAGGGAAGATCAAGGAAGCCTACGATGTCATTCGCGAGCGGTGCCCGCTGCCCGCGGTCTGCGGCCGCATATGCCAGCATCCCTGTGAGACCAGGTGCAACCGTAAAGATCTCGACGAGCCGGTCTCGGCGCGCGACCTGAAGCGGTTCGCGGCCGACTACGTTTACGCCCATAGGGAAGAGATTCAGGACGTCCCGCCCCAGCCGGCCGCCCCGCAGAAGGAAAAAGTGGCCGTAATCGGCGGCGGCCCCGCCGGCCTGACCGCCGCGGTCGACCTGCGGATGCTGGGCTACGCGGTGACGGTTTTCGACGCCAACCCGCTCTTGGGCGGCATGCTCCGCTACGGTATCCCGCGCTACCGGCTGCCGGCGGACGTGCTGGACCACGAAATCCAGTACCTCCTCGATATGGGCATCGAGGCGAAGACGAGCACCCGCCTCACAGACCCGGCGAAGCTGCTGAAATCCAGTGCGGCGGCCGACGGCAACGGGTCCGAACACGGCGAATTTAACGCCGTCTTCGCGGCCGTCGGCGCCTGGCTCAGCGGCAAACTTGGTATCCCCGGTGAGGACGCGAAGGACGTGTGGCCGGGGCTGAAGTTCCTGCATGAGGTCAACACAGGCGCTCGTCCCACGATCGGTCCGAACGTGCTGGTTATCGGCGGCGGGGACGTGGCGATGGACGCCGCCCGGTGCGCGCGGCGGCTGCCCGGCGTCAAGAGCGTCCACTTGGCGTGCCTGGAGCGACGCGAGGAGATGCCCGCCCATTCGTGGGAAGCCACCGAGGCTCTCGAAGAAGGCGTGATCTTCCACACCAGCATCGGGCCCACGAAGATCCTTACGGAGAATGAGAAGGTCACCGGCGTGGCCTTCCGCGCCTGCACGCGCGTCTTCGACGAGGCGGGAAAGTTTGCGCCGCGGTTTGACGACGCGCAGGTCAGCGCCCTGGCCGCCGACACGGTGATTGTGACAATCGGCCAGGGCGTGGACGCTGCCGCGCTGGCCCCCGTAGCCACCGGGCCTGGGGGCCGCATCCTGGCCGACCGCGAGACCCTGGCAACGAATGTTTCCGGCATCTTCGCCGGCGGCGACGGCGTGCTCGGGCCTGTTTCCCTTGTGGACGCGATGGCACACGGCCACCGCGCGGCGCAAGCGATTCATCGCTATCTTCGAGGTGAAACTCAGCCCGCGAACGCGCCCGCCACTTCCACTTCCGAAGAGAAGCTGGCGCCCAATCCCCAGCCCGACGCCAAGCCCGAGCCGCGCCGCCCCATGCCCCAGGCGGCGGTGGGCGAGCGGCTGGCCGGCTTCCGCGAGATTGACCTGGGCTATTCCCAGGAGGAAGCCATCGCCGAGGCCCGTCGCTGTCTGAGCTGCGGCCTGTGCTCCGAATGCCGGCTCTGCGAGAAGGCCTGCAAGCCGGGGGCGATCTGCCACGATATGGCGGAGAAGACGCGCACGCTCCAAGTCGGCGCGGTGCTGCTCACCCCCGGCTTCGAGGAGTTCGACGCAACCAAGCGCGGCGAGTTCGGCTATGGCTTCGCGCCCAACGTCGTCACCAACGTCCAGTTCGAGCGCATTCTGTCGGCATCGGGGCCGACGGCCGGACACGTCGTGCGACCGTCTGACGGGAAGACCCCGAAACGTCTCGCCTTCATTCAGTGTGTGGGTTCCCGCGACACAGGATGTGACAACGACTACTGCTCTTCCGTGTGCTGCATGGCAGCCACCAAGGAAGCGATTCTGGCCAAAGAACACGAGCCCGATCTCGACATCACCATCTTCTTTCTCGACCTGCGTGCCTTCGGCAAGGACTTCGACCGTTACTGCGAGCGCGCCAAAAGCCAGCTCGGCGTGCGCTATATCCGCTCATTCATTTCCCGCACGTATGAAATGCCGGGGACGAAGAATCTCCGGGTCGTCTATGCGAACGACGCTGTGCAGCAGGTCGAGGAAGAGTTCGACATGGTTGTTCTGTCCCTCGGGCTCGAACCGAGCGGGAGTGTGCAGGAACAGGCCGAACGCCTCGGCGTCGTCCTCAACCGCTGGGGATTCAGCGAGACGAGCGAGCTGTGCCCGCTGGATACCTCCCGCCCGGGCATCTTCGTCGGGGGCGCTTTCCAGGAACCGAAGGACATCCCCGATACGGTGATGCAGGCCAGCGCTGCGGCGGCCCGGGCGATGACTCTGCTCGCGCCGGCACGGGGCACGTGCGTGCGGACGAAGACCTATCCGCCCGAGCGCGACGTGACGGACGAGCCGCCCCGGGTCGGCGTGTTCGTCTGCCACTGCGGCAGCAACATTGCCTCCGTGGTGGACGTCAGAGCGGTTGTCGAGCGCACCCGCGAGTTGCCCTACGTCGCGTTCGCCGATCACAACCTGTACACCTGCGCTGACGATACTCAGAACCTGATCAAGGACACGATCGCCGCGTACCGCCTCAACCGAGTCATCGTCGCATCGTGCACGCCTCGCACCCACGAGCCGATCTTCCGCGACACGCTGCGCGATGCCGGCTTGAATCCCTATCTCCTGGAAATGGCCAACATCCGGGACCAGTGCTCGTGGGTGCACTCGCAAAACCCGCAGGAGGCGACCGCGAAAGCGATCGATCTGGTGCGCATGGCAGTGAGCCGCGTGGCGAGATCCGTGCCGCTTGTGGACGAGACCGCTCCAGTACGCGGTGGCGCACTCGTCGTCGGCGGCGGCGTGGCGGGAATGACTGCGGCGTTGGCGATGGCGGACCAAGGCTTCCCCGTTCATCTGGTGGAGAAGCAGAGAGCGCTCGGGGGCACCGCCCGTGAGATCCACACAACGCTCGACGGCCAGGACGTCGGGGCCTTTCTCGATCAGACTATCGCCCGTGTAACCGACAACCCGCGGATCACCGTCCATCTCGGCTCACGCGTTGCCAAGGTAGACGGCCACGTGGGCAGCTTCACGTCGAGGCTGCTCTGCGACGGTGACGGCGCGGGCACTGAGATCAAGCACGGCGTCATCGTGGTGGCAACCGGCGCCACCGAGCAGAAGCCGCAGACGTATGGGTATGGATCTGACGCGCGCGTCCTGACCCAGCTCGAGCTGTCCGGTCGGATCGGGCGGGACGATCTCGATCTCCCCACCAATGCCACCGTGGTGATGATCCAGTGCGTCGAGCAGCGCAATCAGGAACGGCCGTATTGCAGCCGGGTGTGCTGCACCACGGCGGTGAAGAACGCACTGCTGTTACGCGCGCGCTTTCCGGCAGCACGGATCATGGTGCTCTATCGCGACATGCGCACCTACGGGTTCCGCGAGACGGCCTACCGCAGGGCCCGCGAGGAAGGGGTCCTCTTCGTTCGTTACGAGCCCGAGCGACCGCCACAGCTCGATCTCGACGGCCACTTACGCCTGCGCCTCTACGAGCCGGCCGTGGGGCGCGATTTACTCGTGAGACCGGATCTCCTGGTTCTTGCTGCCCCGGTTGTTCCGCGCGCTGATCGCGGCGAGCTGAGCGAGTTGCTTCGTGTCCCTCTCAATGCTGATGGCTTCTTCCTGGAAGCGCACATGAAGCTGCGCCCGGTGGATTTCGCGAGCGAAGGGTTGTTCCTGTGCGGCACGGCGCACGCGCCGAAGTTCATCAGCGAAACCATTTCCCAGGCCAACGCGGTAGCGGGGCGAGCGGCGTCGATCCTCTCCCGCGAGGAGATACCGGTCAGCAGCCAGATCGCCTGGGTCGATCCGGACAAGTGCATCTCCTGCATGACCTGCGTCCACGTCTGCCCCTACATGGCACCGCACGTTGGTCTCAACAACAAGGCTGAGGTGCAGGGCACTGTTTGCATGGGCTGCGGGAGTTGCACCTCGGACTGCCCGGCCAGGGCGATCACGCTCCGCAACTACGCCAGTACCCAGATCGTTGCAGCAATAGACGGCCTGCTAACAGGGCGCGCGCAAGAGCCGGATCTGGAACCGGTCTTTCCCGAGCAAGTCGGGGTCGCACAACCAAGGTGGCATGTCAGCCAACCGGCCCCGGCGAAAGGAACGCCGTAGTGACAAGAGAACCTATTATACTAGCATTCTGCTGCCACTACTGCGCATACGCGGCTGCGGATCTGGCCGGGTCTATGCGGCTTCAGTATCCCGGGAACGTGCGTGTGTTGCGTTTTCCGTGCACGGGAAAGATCGAGCCGAACTACATCCTCACGGCCTTCGAGCGCGGCGTCGACGGCGTGATGGTCGCGGGCTGTCTCGAAGGAGGTTGCCACTTCCTCGAAGGGAACCTCCGGGCCCGCCGGAGAATCGAGCGCGTCAGGCAACTGCTGGACGAGATCGGCATCGAGCCGGAGCGTCTGGAAATGTTCAATCTCTCCTCGGCCGAAGGCCCCCGCTTCGCGGCCATCGCGACTGAGATGAGCCAGCGCGTTGCTCGCCTGGGGCCGAGTCCGTTGCGGGTGAAACGTCACAAAGTCGAAGCCGGCATCCAACAGATGCGGGAAGAGGGGGAGGCCGGACTCCGAGGAGAAGCAGGATGATCGTTGCCGATCGAAAGAAAATCCCCGAGATACGCGACATGATCAAAGAGCATGACCGGGTGCTGCTCTTGGGTTGCGGTACCTGCGTAACCGTGTGTCTCGCGGGCGGTGAACGCGAGGTGGGCATCCTTGGTACGGCGCTGCGCATGGCCCTGAGGCTCATCGGACGGGACAAGGTGGTGGTCGACGAGTGCACCATCGAGCGCCAGTGCGAAGATGCCTTCATCGAGATCGTGGCTCCACGTATCGGTGCGTACGACGCGGTCTGCTCTCTCGGCTGCGGCGCCGGCGTGCAGAACCTCGCGGAACGGTTTCCGAACACACCCGTCTACCCCGGGCTGAACACGCAATTCATCGGTGTCCTGGAATCACAGGGAGTGTGGACCGAGAAGTGTGCCGCGTGCGGCAACTGCCGGCTCGGCGAGTTCGCGGGGATCTGCCCCTTCTCCCGTTGCGCCAAGCGCCTCCTCAACGGCCCGTGTGGCGGCTCGCAGGAAGGCAGATGCGAGGTCCGGCCGGAGCTCGAGTGCGGGTGGCAACTGATCTACGACCGCGCCAGCGCTCTTGGTATTCTTGGCAAGCTGGAGGCCATCGCCGAGCCACACGACTGGTCGACCGCCCTCGACGGAGGGCCTCGCAAGGTGGTGCGGGAGGACCAGTACATCGGCGACGTCGGACAGAAGGGCTGACACCGCTCCCGCTCCCGCGACGATTCTTCCACCTCTCTCTCACCGAGCGCCATCCTTATACCCGATTATACCCGATTTGTCACTTGGATCTTGACACCCTAAACGTCAGGACTAGAGTGCCGCCGGCTGCGAGCCGAATCGTGCTCGCCACAAACCACAGAGAGGTAGAAAACAATGGCACTGACGGAGCGCGTGGAATCAATTTACCAGGATGTCATCAAGCGGAACCCGGGCGAGGCTGAATTTCACCAAGCGGTCAAGGAGGTGCTCGACTCCTTGGGTCCGGTGCTCGTGAAGTATCCGGAGTTCGCCGAAGCGAAAGTCATCAGACGGATCTGCGAACCGGAGCGCCAGTTGATTTTTCGCGTTCCCTGGCAGGACGACAAGGGTGAGGTCCACATCCACCGCGGCTTCCGCGTGCAGTTCAACAGCGCTCTGGGCCCGTACAAAGGCGGCCTGCGTTTTCACCCCTCCGTCTACCTCGGCATCATCAAGTTCCTCGGCTTCGAGCAGATCTTCAAGAATTCGCTGACCGGCTTGCCGATGGGCGGGGCGAAGGGTGGCTCCGATTTCGATCCCAAAGGGAAGTCTGACAACGAGGTCATGCACTTCTGCCAGAGCTTCATGACCGAGCTGTGGCGCATCGTCGGCGAGCACACCGACGTCCCCGCCGGTGACATCGGCGTCGGTGGTCGCGAGATCGGGTATCTCTTCGGCCAGTACAAGCGCCTCACCAACAAATTCGAGGCCGGCGTCATCACCGGCAAGGGGCTGATCTATGGCGGTGCGCAGGTGCGCACCGAAGCCACCGGCTACGGCTGCGTGTACTTCGTCAACGAGATGCTGGCGTCGCGCAACGAAGGCTTAAAAGGCAAGAAAGTGGTCGTCTCCGGCTCCGGCAACGTCGCCATCTACACCCACGAGAAGGTCACCCAGCTCGGCGGTAAAGTCGTCGCCATGAGCGACTCGAACGGCGTCATCTACGACAAGAACGGTATCAATCTCGAGACCATCAAGCTACTCAAGGAAGTCCAGCGCCGCCGCATCAAGGATTATTGCGAATATCACAAGAGCGGACACTACACGCCCAACGGCAACATCTGGGACGTCGCCTGCGACGTGGCGTTCCCGTCGGCGACCGAGAATGAGATCACGGCAAAGGACGCCAAGAAGCTGGTGAAGAACGGCTGCATCGCGGTCGGCGAGGGCGCCAACATGCCGACGACGCCGGAAGCGGTTCAGTTTTTCCTGGATGCTGGCACCCTGTTCGGGCCGGGGAAAGCGGCGAATGCCGGCGGCGTGGCGACCTCGGGTCTCGAAATGCAGCAGAACGCCAGCCGCGAAGCCTGGAGCTTCGAGGAAACTGACGTCAAGCTGCAGCAGATCATGCGCAACGTGTACTATCAGTGTTCCGAAGCCGCCGAGGAGTTCGGTTCCCCCGGCAACCTGGTGCGCGGCGCCAACATCGCCGGCTTCATCAAAGTCGCGCGGGCGATGATCGCCCAAGGGCTGGTCTGAGAATTCTTTATGGGCAGAGGGCTGGGCACCCAAATCCGGCGCTAACGCACCGGCGCGCGCGATCCGGCGCGTTGGGCGCCGCTGCGGGCGGCTGACGCCGGCCGGGCGGCCCGCTGTGGTCGGCGAGTGGGCCGAGCCAAACTGCGCAGC
>Ga0187884_10001069_pt1 | contig 25675 bp, 28 predicted proteins | sample June2016WEW_20_4_FD_132983 | JGI IMG/M metagenome (GOLD analysis project Ga0187884, IMG submission 132983) | Peatland microbial communities from SPRUCE experiment site at the Marcell Experimental Forest, Minnesota, USA - June2016WEW_20_40 | ecosystem: Environmental > Terrestrial > Soil >...
CCCTGGATACATCAGTACAACTGGCACAGGCCGCATGCTAGCCTGAATCAGATGCCGCCCATCAGCCGATCAGGGCTCGATTTCGATGTAAACAACCTCTTGAGACACGACATTTAGCCCCTGCGGTATTTGTTTTCTGCAAGTTGCATTCCCGCAGCGGCTAAAGCCGGAAATCATAGGGGCTACTTATTGGCACGACTGAAGTCGTGCCCTGACACAAGAAGAACATTAACCTAGTTGGTGAATTTATACAAGGGGACTTGTAGGCTGCCACAATCCTGGCAGGCAGTCGATAAGGATGCTCAATCAGCTTTTAGCCGCTCCTGCCGATCGTCGTCGCGCAGATTGCGGATGAAGGACTCCGCATCCTCCATGTCGGTTCGATCCTTCCAAGGTCCAGCCTGTCGGTGCAAAGGTCGTCTTCCCGCCCAGCCAACAATCCCCAAGCCGAATAGGACACTGGCCCACCCGAAGACGTCGCCGTGGGCGGTGTAGAAGGTCACATCGTCGCGGAAACCGTAGCCGGCCGGCAGCGAGTCCGTCTGGTGACGGGGAATGCTCTGCCGCACCCGGCCATAAGGATCGATGACCGCGGTGACGCCGTTGTTGGTGTCTCTCAGGATCCAACGGCGGTTTTCAATGGCTCTCATGCGCGCCATGTTCAGGTGCTGCCAGGGGGCGCTGGTATCGCCGTACCAGCCGTCGTCGCTGATGTTGACCAGCACCTCTGCGCCCAGTTGCGCAAACTCCCGCACCTCGTCGGCAAAGACCGCCTCATAGCAGATGAAGACCCCGTAGCGGTGGCCGTTGAGCCGGAATACTTTGCGCTCGGTTCCGCGCGTGAACGACGAAACGCGGCCGGTAAGCTTGTGGGCAAAGAAGAGCAGTTGCTGGAAGGGAATGTACTCGCCGAAGGGAACCAGGTGGATCTTGTCGTAGCGGCCCACGCGCGCCCCGTCCGCGCCCATGACCAGCGCGGAGTTGTACTCCCGCCAGCCGCCCTCCTCTGCCGAGTAATCCGTGCCCAGGTTACCCACCACCAGCGGCGCCTGCGTTTGGCGGACGATTCCCTTGAGCGCCTGCTGAAACCGTGCGTCTTCCTCAGCGAACGGCGCGGGCGATTCCGGCCAGACCACCAGATCGGGATGCGTAGGATAAGGCGGGCAAACAATCTCGCCATTTTGCGCGCCGGTCTGCGGTATTCCGGCGATATACGTCTTCCACCCCAACGACGAAGACCTGTCGTTGGGGGCCCCGGTCTTGCACTGTTCCCCGGCCAGCTTGATGAATTCGGCAATATGGCGGTCCCACTCGCCGGGGCCCGTCCAGTAGCCTACGCCGGAGACATCGAGATTGGGTTGCACCAGCACCGCGGTTGCCGTAGCCGCGGGCCTGGGCGGCGCAAGCAGCAAGCCCGCCGTTCCGCCCGCCAGCAAAACCGCGCCGGCAAGGCCCCACAGCCGCCGGTCCTTAAATAATTTTTGCGGGCAGCGGTCCAGCATCAACCCTCCTGTGAGGAGCGAGTTGACCCCAACCAGCACAAAGCTGATCCCATAAACCCCGGTCCAGGGCGCCAGTTGGTTCACCAGCGCGTTGTCCACCTGCGAGTAGCCCAGTTGGTCCCAGGGGACAGAGGTGATGCGGGATGCAGCCAGCTCCAGCCCGGCCCATAGAACCGGTGCTACGGCCAGCGCCAGCCGCGCGCTGCCGGTCGCCCGCCGCACCAGCGCGACACCCAGGCCGAAAAGACCAAAGTAAAGTCCCAGCACCATGCTGTATCCCAACAGCAGCAGCGTCGGGGCCAAGGGCGGCATGTCGCCGTACCGGAGCATCGTGTCGCGGACCCAGTAGCAGTTGCCTGCATACCACAGCACTCCGCAGACATAAGCGAGCAGGAAGCCGCGCCGCAGAGGCCGTGGGCCATCCACGCAGGCCGGCGAAAGAATCGCACCCAACAGCGGGACCAATCCGAACCAGGCAAAGACCGTGCGCCAAACGGGCAGCGGCCCGGCCAGCGGAAACGGCAACTCCAGCAGGCCGGCGGAAAGACCTGCGGCGGCCCACAACTTCCAGGCTCCCAACTTCCAGGATGAAGACTGCATACAGGGCTGAGTTTATCGCATTGGCGCGCATGCGCCGCAGCGAAGCCCGAACGCTTGACGGCTTTTCATCAACAATAAAACGTATCTCAGAAGCCGCCACCGCTCAATAAATTCAATGTTTTCTTCGAGAGCTGTTGCGGTTCTTCCCGCCACTGCGCGCAAATTTGCGCCCGCCAGGGGAGAAAACAGGCTACAATTTGCGTATGCAACTGGCTATCTTCTCACTGCGGCTGCTGGAAGCGATGTTTTTTGTCGGCCTGACCGGATCGGCCGTGGTCGTCCTCATCAGTTTCATCGAGGACGCCAAAGAACTCTTCGGGAAAGATTAGCGCGTTTCCATTTCCATTGACTCACCGTTGATTCGGGAATAAACTCTTCGCAGCGCGAGTGATGGTTTCCACTCACGCAACCGAGTAGGCCGGCAGTCGCACCGGCACCTATACGATGGCATCCTCCCGAACGACCTTAGCCCCGCCTTCGGACCGCGTCCGGCTCATCGTGGCATCCTCCGTGATGCTCACGTTCATCTCTTTTTGGCAGGCGGCAGCCATTGTTCTCACCGATCTGGGCTCATCGGCCTTCTATGCCGGAGGCATCGCCGAGCAGGCGGTGGGCGCGGCCGCGCCGTGGTTCATTCTCGGCATCATGCTGTTCAGCTTCGCGGTGCGCGCGGTCTACGTCGAAAGCTGTTCCATGTATACCCGTGGCGGCGTCTACCGCGTCGTCAAGGAGGCCTTGGGCGGCGGCTTCGCCAAACTCAGCGTATCCGCGCTGATGTTCGATTACGTTCTTACCGGGCCCATCTCCGGCGTCTCCGCCGGGCTATATGTCACCGGTTTGCTCAACCAGTTGTTGACCCTTGCAGCCAACAGCCGCTGGCTCCCTCTGGCTCTGATGGACGCCCGGAACAATCCCTTCCAGTTCAGGATGGATCACACCGCGGCCATCTTCGCGGCCGGGGTCACCCTCTATTACTGGTGGATCAACATCAGGGGCAACGCACAATCCAGCCTGCGCGCACTGCGCGTCATGCAAATCACCACCGTAATGGTCGCGGTTCTGTTTCTGTGGGGCGGTTACTCCATACTCGTGCGCGGCGTGCATCTGCCTCCGGCGCCCATACCTTCTAATCTCAAATTCAGCAATGAGGCGCTGGGCTTTCTCAAGGGAACAAGCCTGGTGCCGTTGTTCGGCCTGTTCGGCATTCTCATGGCCTTCGGCCACTCCATCCTGGCCATGAGCGGCGAGGAAAGCCTGGCTCAAGTCAACCGCGAGATCGAGCATCCCAAGCTCAGGAACCTGAAGCGCGCGGCCATTGTCATTGCCATTTACAGCTTTGTCTTCACCGGCGGCGCCACGCTGCTGGCCTCCATGCTGATTCCCCACTGGGGAGAACCCTCCCAGCTCTACCAGAACAACCTCCTCGCCGGCCTGGCCATGAACATGGTCGGCCCCCTGTTCTGGCGCATCGCGCTCCGCATCTTTGTCGTGGTGGTGGGCTTTTTGATTCTCTCCGGCGCCATCAACACCTCGTTCATCGGCTCCACAGGCGTGCTTATGCGCGTGGCCGACGACGGCGTGCTTTCCGACTGGTTCCGCAAACCGCACCGCAAATACGGCACCAGCCATCGCATCGTTAACCTGGTCTTTATCCTGCAGATGTTCACCATCATCGCCAGCCGGGGCAACGTCATCATCCTGGGTGAGGCCTACGCCTTTGGCGTGATCTGGTCGTTCACCTTCAACACCCTGGCCATGCTGGTGCTGCGCTGGAAGTATCACGGCGAACGCGGCTGGAAGGTTCCCCCTAATCTGCGCATCGGGAAAATCGAAATCCCAATCGGTCTGTTTTCGGTTTTTCTGGTGCTGCTGTCTATAGCCATCGTCAACCTCTTAACCAAGTCCGTTGCCACAGTGAGCGGTATTGCGTTTGCCGCGGTCTTCTTCATCATCTTTACCGTTTCGGAACGCAGAAACCTGCGTAAGCATGCCCTGACTGCCCGAAAGATGAAGGACTACTTCCAACTGGAGCATCAGGACACAATAAACCGGGAATCGGCGGCCATCCGTTCAGGAGGCGTGATGGTAACCATGCGCGACGCCGCCAACCCCTTCGCGCTCAAGTGGACGCTCTCCCGCACCAGCACCGAGGATCAGGACGTGGTGGTGCTCAGCGTGCGCCTGATGGGCGCCGGCGGACCGGAGTATCTGAACCCCGAGGATCAGAGCTTCAGCGAGCACGAGCAGATGATCTTTACCAAGGCCATCTCGGTTGCCGAGAGTTTTGGCAAGAAGGTTTCCCTGCTGGTGGTTCCCGCCGGAGACGTCTTCGCCGCGCTGGTGCAGGGAGCAAACTCCCTGGAGGTGGACTCCGTAGTTTCTGGACTCTCCACCAAAATGACCGCTGGGGAGCAGGCCTTCCACATGGGACAGGCATGGGAGGCGCTGCCCGAGCCCAAGCGCCAGTTCAACTTCTATGTCATCGATCCCGGCGGCGAGTCAAAGGTCTTTTACATAGGACCGCACGCGCCCAATCTGCGCCCCGACGACGTGCAACTGGTGCACCGGTTGTGGCTGAACATGCGCCGTGATCCCTCCGTACAGGACCTGCACCACAGCGATATCATCACCTATGCCCTCACCCGGCTGGCCGGGCAGTATGCCCGCGAGAAACAGGATATCCTGCGTGACCTGCGCAACTATCGCGCCGCCGAAGCACCTGTAACCCTGCGCCTCGGCAGCCAGGACCTTTCCGGTAACCCTCCTGCGCCCGATCAACCGTCCCTCCCGCCCAAGCCGTCGCGCACTCTCTAGCATGCAGGCATCGTCACGTCTTATGCAGAGCTTAGGGCAACGCGCAGACCGGAGATTACCTTTAGTCTTGCAGGGTCTTGCCATTCAATATTTTTTTCTTCGGTAACATTACTCAATTTTTGTTGAAAAAGAGGTTACAGTTGCGTATTGTGTTTCACAGGACATGTGGTTGGCCCGTGCGACATTGTCGACTTAGACACAACGGGGATTAGACCACTTATGAACCCAAACAGGAGGAACCGTGGGAGTTTCAGAAATTCTGGCACAAATCGATCGGGAGATTGCCCAATTGCAACATGCACGTTCCGTGCTGGGCGGCAAAGCCGCCCCTAAGGCCAAAAAGGCTGCGGCAGCCCCCGCCGCCAAGAAACCCGTCAAGAGGAGAAAGAAGAAGAGGAATCTTACTCCTGAAGGACGCAAGCGCATTGCCGAGGCCGTCAGGCGGCGCTGGGCAGAGCAGAAGAAAGCGGCTGCAAAGTAACTGGAACCACGGGAAGGTCCTGGGCTGGCCCGCAAGCCAGCCCACCTTCATCCCGTTCACCTGGCAGCATAGCATCCGAATTAAATAGATTCCCCTGGCGTCCACTGCACAACCTGAATGCCGGCATCGACCAGTGCAGCCAATTCCTGCGGTGTGCCTGTCAGCGGCGGAAATGTGCCATAGTGCAGCGGGAGAATTATATCCGGCGCCAGATAGCGCGCCGCCAGCGCGGCTTCCTTCGGCCCCATGGTGAAATGACCTCCTATCGGAAGCATGGCTACCTCGGGGCGATATAGCTCGCGAATAAGATTCATATCCCCAAACACAGCAGTATCTCCGGCATGGTAGAGCACCGGTCCGTCCGTAATAGTCAACACATACCCCGCGGCGACTCCCACATAGTGCGTTCCAGCCTCATCCTGTGCTCCCGCTGAGTGCCTGGCCTCAACCATGGTGGCCGCCACGTCCTCCAGTTGCACGGTTCCGCCCAGATTCATCCCTATCGTATTGGCCACGCCCCGGCTGGCCACATAGGCCGCCAGTTCATAGATTGCCACCACGGTGGAACCGTGTTTGGCAGCCACCGGCGCCACATCGGAGATATGGTCACCATGGCCGTGGGTGAGCAGTATGTAGTGGATCTTCGACGGCAGGACAAAACCCTTAGGGTACTTAGGATTCTGCGCGATGAACGGATCGATCAGGACGTTTGTACCCTTGGCGGTCTGAACCAGAACGGTCGCATGCCCCAGCCAGGTAATGCGCGTTCCCTTCAATGAACTCATCGTGCCTCCTTGTGCAGGTGTTCGAGCCTGATAGGCTAGCGCATGATGATGACTTCCGAGACGCTATCCCTGGCCAGGAACTGGCGGTAACCGGACCAGGCGGCGAACAGCCGCTCGATGCTGCGGTTGGTAAATGCGCGCTGAAGGGGAAACGGCTGCGCCAACTGCATCTCCACATCGTCGCCGGCGGTCACGTGGAAGCGGCAGCGCACCGGCTCCTCGCCCTGAGTCCGGGTGTGGAAAAAGGCCAATACCTGCCCGCCCGGATTCATGGCCGAATACAGATGCGTCACCACGGGCGCCACCAGCGGTTCGGGCAGGTAATCGAGCACCGTCCACAACAGCACCACGTCAAAGGAGCGCCCGCAGAAATTGAGGGACTGCTCCAGAAATCCTTGTGTGTTCCAAACCGGATTGCCGTCCTCGTCCGTGCCGCTCTGCCAGTTTTCTGTCCAGGCGTCGTGGACCGGATCGGCCAGGAAGACGCTATGGCCCAGGCCGGTGAGGTAGTTGAGGTTGGCGGAAGAGGCGTAGCCGGCGTCGATTACGTTCAAACCGGGCTCGGCCTGCAGCCGCTTGCGCAACGCCGCCCAACCACCGGAGTGGCGCGGCACTTTGGGCCCGATAAACCCTGGCGCGGAAGCGGGCGAACCGATCTCCTGCTTCTTGTGAAACCAACGGCTTAGCAACCTGAAATCCCCTCGAAATCAAACAGAAAATTGCCCGGCATGCCGGAACTGGAACGCACGGTCAGAAGATGCCGCCGGATTTGGGGGCGTTGGCGCTACCGGGCCCCTGTGTAACGGCCTGCGTCAGGTCCACTTTGCCGCGGAAGACGGCGTTGTCCTCCACTGCCAGCCGGAGAGCCCGAATATCGCCTTCCACCGAGCAGCCGGCGCGCAGCTCCACTCGGCCGCTGGCCACCACGTTGCCCTGAACCTGACCCAGGATCAGCACGTCCTTGGCGGAAAGGTCGGCGGCAACGTTTGCATTAGGTCCGATCGTCAGCCGGCTGTCGGAGAGGCTGACGGTCCCTTCCACGCGCCCATCCACGATCAAGTCTTCACTGCCCTTCACTTCGCCGCAAATTACGACGCTTTTGCCTATGCGCGCGCAAGCATTCTCCACTGCCATGGCATTGTTCCTTCCGGGGGCCAAAAACAAGGCCCTGCCCGCACTATACGCAACCCGGCCGCATTGCTTCAATCGAAGAATCCGGACCGGCGCCGCGGCGTCTGACAATTCATGAGGCAGCAACGCCCGGCAGGGGTCCAATACCCGCTAAACTAATCAGTGTGCGCAGCCTTAAATCGATCTTCCTTCTGCTCCTGTGGGCAATTCTATCCACCGTCCCAGCGCAAGGTCAGACTGCTCCAGCCACTCCGCCGGCGCTCACGCCCCCTCAGGCCCAGGCGCTGGTGGAGCGGGCGCTGGCCACCGAATTGCGCACCGCCCAGGACAAAACCCACCCCATGCGTTTCCGGATGCGAAAGTCCAGCCCCCGGCTCACCTCGACCAAGGAGATTGTCGAAACCAAAGACGGCGCCGTCGCCCGCCTGGTATCGCTCTTCGACAAACCCCTGAGCCAGGCCGGCGAGCAAGGTGAACAGGCGCGCCTGGATGCGCTGCTCAGCGATCCCAGCCGCCAGCGCCATCGCAAGCAGGGTGAGGAAGGGGACATCGGGATCGTCCTCAAGCTGTTGCGCATGTTGCCCGATGCGTACCTCTACGAGTACGCAGGAGAAGCATCAGGACCCGCCGGAATAGTGGAGAGGTTCACCTTTCGCCCCAACCCAAATTTCAGCCCTCCTGACTTCGAAACCAAGGCGCTGACCGCCATGACCGGCGAGATCCGGATCGACGCCGCGCAGGAACGCGTAACCCGGCTGGAGGGCCATTTGCAGCAGGATACTGACTATGGCTGGGGTATTCTGGGCCGGCTGGACAAGGGAGGATGGATTGTCATCGAACAGGCCGACGTGGGCGGGCGGCAGTGGCGGATCGCGCGCTTCAAGATACAGATGAATCTACGCGTGCTATTCAAGAACAAGAGCTTCGACACCACGGAAGAAATGACCCAGTATGCCCCGGTGCCCCTGGGAATCGACTACCGGCAGGCCATTCAGATGCTGCGCTCCGGCCAGTGAAACACAGGACAAGGCAACCGGTAGAATACCGGCGCCGTAAATGCAAAGCGGCCCCATCCGCTCGGCTGAGGCCGCTTTATTGCCTTGGAACAGGTCCTACTTCACCTTGATTAAGATGATGACCAGTGTGAATAGCGTGAGGGACTCGATGAGGGCCAGGCCGAGAACCAGGAAAATCATGAGCCCGCCGCGAGCGCCGGGGTTGCGGGCCAGCGCTTCGCAAGCTGAAGCGGTTGCCCTGGCCTGACCCAGGCCGCAAAGACCCGCGGCCAGAGCCATGCCGATACCGGCGCCGATCGGCACCAGATTGATGGCCGTCGAGCCGCCATCCGCGAAGGCCGGAATGGCGAAGCACAGAACCGCCAGGGCCATGAATACAAATTGAAGTTTCCGCATAGTTCTCCTGCTTCCCTTGAAATTGGCCGCCAGTGGGTGGTTGAGGCTCACCGTGCTGGCCCCCTCACGCTTGCGGCCGTCCGTTACCCGGAGCGGAAGCGCTCTCCGGCGGAATCTTTTGCTCTGTCATATTGAGCGCCAATCAAAATTTGTTATCCTGAGCGAAGGTCGCCGCAGCGACCGCAGTCGAAGGACCTGCGGTTTCAGCGCCCGATTTACCCCTTGCGTTCCAGTACAGCAAAACCCTAGTGCTCGTGCGAAACCGCCAGCGAGAGATAAATCATCGACAGCAGCATGAAAACGAAAGCCTGAATAATCGAGACGAAAACGTGCAGCCCCAGGAAGATAACCGGAACGCCCACCGGGACCAGCGAGAAGAAGCCCAGCGTCACCATATCGCTGGCAAACATATTGGCGTAGAGACGGATGGTAAGCGAGAGGATGCGCGCAAAGTGAGAGATCAACTCGATGGGAAAGATCAACCACGCTATCCACCAGATCGGGCCGGCAATCTGCTTCAGATACCCGCCCATCCCATTCGCCCGGATGCCGTTGAAATTGTAGTAGGCGAAGGTGGTCAAGGCCAAACCCAGCGGCACAAACGGTGAAGTGGTGGGCGCGTCGATCCCCGGGATCAGGCCCAGCAGATTGTTGAGCAGCACGAACAGAAAGATGCAGGTGACAAAGGCCTGAAAGCGCTCGTAGCCGTGGCCGATGATCTGGCCGGCCAGGCTGCCGCCCACCGTGTGGATTATCTCCGCAATCTGCTGCGCCGGGTTGGGCTTCTCCACGGAAAGCGTCAACCGCACCAGGACAAAAAAGGCGATCAGGCCCCCGGCTACCAGCAGCTCCAGCCCCAGCGCCTGGTTCACCTTGACGGCCTGTTGGGCGGCATCGGCCGGAAGAAGGCCAATCGATTGAAAAGCCTCGACCTCGACCCCCATGAAGAGATCGTTCAGCAAACGGACTAGCGCAAAAGATTCCGGCATCTAAACTTGAGTCTTTCTGCCCCCAGGGGCTCAAACCGCTTCCGCCGGCGGGCCTGTCAGTCGCGTAGCAGCCGAACCGCTTCCCAGCCCACGGTCAATGCCGACAGGCCCAGGCCGCAGAGAAGCGCCACTACAGAACCCTGAAAACACTTCAGGCTACCATAGATCGCCCCGGCATAAACGGTGAGCCGGAGCACAAAGAAGATCACCACCGCCGGAGCGCTCCGGGGAGTCTTCCGGTTGTTGAGTTTGGCGTTGATCACCCGCACCAGCCGCTGCCACTCCAGAATGCTGGCTGCTGAAATCAGTGTGCCGGTCACGAGCATGGCAGCATTCCGCCAGCCGGAGCCGATCAACACCGCCAGCGCCGATAAAAGTCCCAGAATCAGCGTGTTGCGCATCGCCCGCCGGAGCATCGCTTCCTGCTCCGCTTCGCTGATATCAACCACAGGAGGGGCTTCTTCGCTCATGGTTTCAGTTCGGAATCTTCCTTTCCATTCCCGTTTTCGATCTTGCTATCAGGAAGGGAATTCCTCTCCGCCGCCATCGCCATCCGCACCACACCCACCAGCCCGGAGATGCCTCCAAAGACCACCCCGAAGATCGCAATCCACTCCTGGTGCAGCCGGCTGTCCAACCAGGCCCCGATCAGCCAGCCGATAAACGCCGCCGCCGGCAGCAGAATGGCAATCTGCATCAGCTTTTCGGCCTGTACCCAGGCATCGAACGCGCCGGCGGGCTTCTGCGGCTGCCTGGACTCCGGAATGGGGCGGTTGAAGGGCATGGCGGTTCCTGTTCAGCATATGGCGGTTCCTATCCAGCATACAGTGCAAACTGGTGAGCGGGGTATACTTCCCTTTTGGGCTATTGATTTGGCTCCAATTGGTGAAACCACCTCATAAGTTGTCATCCTGAGCGGACCCTGAGCGAAGCGAAGGGGAAGTCGAAGGACCTGCGGATGCTCTTGCTTTTCGCCTGTTCCACTCAAAACGGGCAGGATTGATGAATGATCTTATGACTCGGGACAGTAGTTACGTTCCGACGTTCCGCATGGAGGAATGTATGATCACCAGAAGGACATTTTTCAATTGCGTGGCAGGCGGCGTGTTTGCCCACGCTATGCGCGTACGCGGGCAGCAATCTTCAACGGGGGCACGTAGACCGGTCGACACTTTGCCGGGCGCGGAGATGAATCGTAAACTGAAAGTTGTGTTCGTGGGCGCGCACGTCGATGATTGGATTTTCTCTGTCGGAACCCTCGCACGTTATGCGCGTGAGGGGCATGATGTTTTATGTTTCTCTTTCACACCGGGGGACTCGCAGGCTATGGCCGACGCGTATCACATGCCCCTCGATAAACTCGCGGCGTTACGGACGGAAGACGGGATGAGAGGAACCAAACTCTTCGGCGCGCGGTTGAAAGTCCTGGATCAGCACAACCAGAAGATGCGGGTCGATCCCGAGACGTACATCGGGTTCGACAAGACCTTAGCCGCCGAGAACCCGGACGTAGTCTTTGGCATGTGGCCCCTGCAGTTTCATCCCGACCACCGTGCCGCGGGCAATCTCGCGTTCAACGCGTGGCTGCAGAGCGGAATGAAATTTGAGTTTTATTTCTGCGAAACCTGGCCCGGCGGCGAGCAGACATCACAGCAATTCGCGCCCAATCGCTGGGTGGACGTCGAATCGGTCTTCGATTTGAGCCGGGAAGCGATCATGGCCAACACCCTGGAGGGGAAGAGCTTGTGGGCCGATTACGAGATGTGCACTAAATTTCGCGGCAGAGAGTACGGATGCCAATATGCTGAAGCATTCGTCCGCATTGTCACCGTCGGCTCTGAGAAGGCGCCGGAGAACCCTGTACCGGGGCTATGGTATTCCGGGTTGAACCTCGCCCACGACGAGTAGCCAACGCTTGCGACCCAGGCTGCTGAAAAACTACGTTATTGATTAGCCCATTTACCCGGAAGGAAAATCGTGTTCGAATTCGATTCGGAGTTTGAGCGCAGTCTCTTCGACCTGCGCAAAGCAAAATTAGCGGAGATCGAGAAGCTGGGGCAGGCCGCCTACCCCAACCAGTTCCCTGCCTCGCACACCATCCCCCAGGTGCGCGCCCGGTGGGGCGAAGCGACGGCCGAAGCCCTCGAAGCCGACCGCGTAACCGTGGCCGTCGCCGGACGCATCATGGCCATTCGCGCCCAGGGCAAGGCCGGCTTCGCCATCCTCCAGCAGGGCGGCGAGCGCCTGCAGATTTACGTGCGGCTGGACGCCGTCGGCGAGCAGGGCTTTGCCCTCTACAAGCTCCTCGATCTCGGCGACCACATCGGCGCCACAGGCTACCTCTTCCGCACCCGCACCGGCGAACTCACCATCCACGTCGAGCGCCTGACCTTCCTCTCCAAGGCCATGCTGGCGCTGCCGGAGAAGTTTCACGGCCTGGCCGATGTCGAACTGCGCTACCGCCAGCGCTATGTGGATCTGTTCGCCAACCTCGAGAGCCGCGAAGTCTTCGTCAAGCGCGCCAAGGTGCTGAAAGCCCTGCGCCAATTCTTTGACGACCGCGGTTACCTCGAAGTAGAAACGCCGATGATGCAGCAGATTGCCGGCGGAGCGGCGGCGCGTCCCTTCAAAACCCACCACAACGCGCTCGATCTAGACCTGTTTCTGCGCATCGCGCCGGAGCTGTATCTGAAGCGGCTGGTCGTCGGCGGTTTCGATCGCGTCTACGAGATCAACCGCAACTTCCGCAACGAGGGCGTCAGCACCCAGCACAACCCCGAGTTCACGATGCTGGAGTTCTACCAGGCCTACGCCAACTATCACGACCTGATGCAGATCACCGAGGAGATGATGGCGTTTGTCGCGCGCGAGGTAAACGGTACAACGATCACGAACTTCAATGGCGTTGAGATTGATCTAAGCAAGTGGACGCGGCTGACGATGCGCGAGGCGATTGTCAAGTGGTGGCCGCCAGAAGCTGGACAAGCACCAGCTCCGGACCAGCTCAACTCAGCAAGCATCCTGAGTGCGCTCGCTCGTGAAGCTACGAGGCTACTTTATGGGGTACTTCAGGGCAGCGAAGGCGCGAGGACCATGTATGACGAGGACGGTATCCCCAAAGTAACTAGTCTATTGGTTCAGGCTATACTCGGCTTTGAAAAAGCATACCATGACTTAGAATCCGGCAATCCGCTCGGAAAAGTGATTGCAGAACTATTCGAAGCTGTCGCCGAACCGCGCCTCATCCAGCCCACCATCATCTATGACTTTCCAGTTGCCGTCTCGCCCCTCTCCAAGCAGAATCCAGATGATCCAGAATGGGTGGAACGTTTCGAGTTTTACTGCGGCGGCTTCGAGCTAGGCAACGCCTTCAGCGAGTTGAACGATCCGGTGGAGCAGCACAAGCGCTTTGCCCAGCAGCTTGCCGAGCGCGCCCGCGGCGACGACGAGGCCCACCAGATGGACGAGGACTACGTGCGGGCGCTGGCCTACGGGCTGCCTCCAACCGCCGGCGAAGGCATCGGCGTGGACCGGCTGGTGATGCTGCTGACCGGATCCAAGTCCATCCGCGACGTGATCCTGTTTCCTCTCATGCGGAACAGGGACCAGGCTTCAGGGGTCAGGGATCAGGAATCAGAGGAACCTGTTGGTTGAGGTTCGTGCACTGAGCCGGTTCGGCTTCCGTAATCGTCCTAATGCGGTATCGTTTCCATGTGAACGAGCTTGAGTTTATGTTTCTTGCCGGCATCATCAACCACGATGTACAAGCTGCCGTCCCGGTAGAACTTGATCTTGTCATTGACCGGGAATATCATCAAGTCTTTCCCAAGTGGCGAAAGAAGCACCTTGCTATTGATGGACTTCCCTATTTCGTTCTCTTCCCAAGTTAAGCGCTGCCGATCCGTTTCCACCACGACAACACTTGTGTAGAGATAGATCGGAATGCCGCTTGGGAACGTCTTGTCTATCATTTTTGAGTCGATGTTCTGCGAAACGACATTCGCGGTCTGAAGCTCCGGCTGCTTGGCGGCGATGGAATCCACAGAGAAGCCAAGCAAAAAGACGCTCAAAATCAAGGCTTTCATCAGGCAGGCACCCCTTTTCGGATTAGGCCACAAGTTTTGCACCGGAACCTAAAAAAGTCAACCTCAACAATGCGCACCGACTCGCTATAAGCCGTTACGAAAATAGGGATCGTTGCACCTGAACGCGCGTCGCACCGCGCGCAATTATGCTAAAAGCTAGTACCCAGGAGCTGTCCGTGAAAATTCTCTTTGTAGGCGACATTTTTGGTAGTGCCGGTCGCAAAATAGTCCGTGAACATATCGGTCATGTCCGTTCCGCAAACGCCGTCGATCTGGTCATTATCAACGCCGAAAACGCCGCCGGCGGCTTCGGCCTGACTCCGCAGATCGCCGAGGAAATCTTCGACCTGGGCGCGGACGTTCTGACCACCGGCAACCATGTGTGGGACAAGCGCGAGCTGGTCGACTATCTGAACTCGGCGCCGGCGGATAGCCAGGACCGCCCCCGTCGCGTCCTTCGCCCGGCCAATTTTCAGCCCGGCCTTCCCGGCCACGGCGTCTATGAGGGAACCACGCAAGGCGGCGTGGACTACGCGGTGGTCGAACTGATGGGCCGCGTCTTCATGGCCGGCACCAACGACCCCTTCCATGCGGCCGACGCCCTGCTGGCCGGCATCAAGGCCAGGGTCATCGTGGTGGATTTTCACGCCGAGGCCACCAGCGAGAAAGTCGCGATGGGCTGGTATCTGGATGGCCGCGTCACCGCGGTGCTGGGCACGCATACGCATGTTCCAACCGCCGACGAACGCGTGCTGCCGGGCGGAACCGCCTATCAGACCGATGTGGGCATGAGCGGCCCCTACGACAGCGTGATCGGCGTCGAAAAGGAGCTGGTCCTGCACCGGTTTCTCACCGGCATGCCGGGCAAGTTCGAGGCCGCCAAGGGAAACCCAATAATGTGCGCGGCCCTGGTCGCCTGCGATCCCCTCACCGGGCGCGCCACTGCTATTCAGCGCATCATGCTGGGAGAGTAGCCGCGGAGACAGTGGTCAGTGGTCAGCGGACAGTGGTCAGTGATCAGTGGTCAGTGTGGTCCGGCAAGTCCCCGATGGTGGGGGCACGGGCCTGCTTGGTAGCGCTCCCGCACTCGGTGGAACGGGGTCTACCTTGAACAGCCCCACGGGCGCGTGCTTGGCCTTCAACAGTTTTCCCTTGCGGTTGAAGATCATGGTCCACTCCATGAGCCTGGGACTCGCCGACACATCCATAAACGAAACCTCTTCGCCATCGTGGATCGGAATCGCCAGTTCAGCCGGGACGGCCGCCGGGACTTTCCGGATCTCGGGGTCCTCGGTCAACTTAGCGGCCACCGGATGTCCTCCCGCCAGCGCGGCGTAGCAGAGGCCGGTCCCCAGCCAGTCGGGAGCCTGGTCGGGATGTTCCTCCGCCCGAATGTGATTGAAGGCCGAGATGGTCAGCGCGTTGATGGGCGCCGGCGAGAAGAGCGAATAACCGCGCAGTTGAATGGGGATGATGCGCACCCTCCCTTCGCCGTCGCGCGGAATCGAAGCCGTAAATATGCTTACGTCGCCGGTTCCGTTGTTGCGCGTGAAGCGAAGAAAAATGTGCTTCCTGAACGCCGGGCACAGCACCTGCTGGTAACTCCATTTACCCTGGTTGAACTCCAGGCCCACATAGTGCACGTGCTCGCCGATCGAAGCCTCCGCGTCCGCGGCCAGTAGGCGATCCTTCTCCGTCATGCGGTCAAAAGCGCGGTACTCGATCGGCGACCCAACCACCGGATTTTCCCTGTCGGCGGAAAACGGCACGGGGGGTACGGCCTCAGGCACTTGCCTCACCTTGAGACCGGCCGCGGAAAGATCATCGCCCGTCTGGGTCTGGGCCGCCACAGGGGCGCAAACGCCGGCCATGGATGCCACGGCCAGGACGATGCGAAGAATGACCAGTCGTTCCATGCTGCCCCTAGCCTACCACTGCGTGGAACAGATTTCCGGTGGAGCGATCTGGAACCACAAAAAGGGCAGCTCGCCGCGGCGAGCTGCCCTTCATTCTCCAGGAGCGGAGGTTCCTGTTCTGGTATCGGCAGATTACTGCGCCGGAGCCCTGTGTACGGGGGACGGCTTGTGCGGAACGGGCTTCTTCTTCTCCGGCACAACCGTTCCGTCACGGATTACGATCTCCGCGGTCTGTGCCGCGGTGGCCGTTGCCGAAACCTGTGTATAGGAGTCGTAGATGCCATCCAGCTCCGCTTCTCCCTTGGCATGGTCTCCGTATACGAAGCCGGCAGCCGGAATTTCCTTTTCCGGCAGCGGGGTCTTCATATTGACGGTGAAGTCGGCGACCTTGGCATCCTTGGCGTCCTGGGTCACGGCCAGCTTAATGACCGAGGCGCTGGCTTCCATCACAATGCCCGGAACCGGCGTTGCCTTATTCTTCAAGACCACCCAGAGCTTGTCAACATCGTCCTTGGCTCCGTTGGCCAGGATGAACTCCGTGTCTTCCAGGTTCAGCTTGGTCAGGTCGGGAGTCTCCACCACCGCCTTGTGAGCATAGTCAGCCGGAGTCGGCGCCGGCGCAATCACAAACGTGGCCGGGGGAAAGGTGGTAGCCGCAGCCTGGGCCTTGATGGCATCCAGCCCATCCAGACCGCCGTGATACTTCTTGTAGAAACGCTCCAGTTGGGGCTCAATCTTTGCCTGGTACTGCGGGGGAGCAAAATCCCACACCCGCGCGTAGAACCAAATGGCCTGTATCAGATCCTGGGCGGTCCCGGGCTGGCTATACGCTTGCGCAAGCAGCAGCGTGTCGTTCAAACCCGCGCTCTTGCTCTGGTCGTCTGTATAAAGCATCAGTTCTGCCTTGTACTCAGCCTCGGCAGCCTTGAGGTCTTTCTTTGAAACCATGTCATCCAAAGCGATGGCCGAGTGAAAAATCGGCATCGCCGCGCCGGTCAGTTTCTTCCATTCGTCGCTGGAGGTGCCGGCTGGCTTGGTAACCGTGAGGCCCTTGGCGGCAAGAGTCGCCGCATCGTCGCAGGTCTGCGGGTCAGTGCTCAGGCCGGTTTTCTGATCGACGGTCTTGGCGCAGCGGCCATTCTTGATGTAGACCGAGTAGAGGATGGCCTTCAGATTGTTGGGATCCATCTGAAGCAGCCGGCTGGCAGCGCTGAGCGTCTTGTCGGCGTCGCCCATGCCCTGGTAGGTATCCACCAGCAGGTCAAGAACGGCTTGTTTGACCACGCTCTGGGGATAGGTTTGCAGAAAGCCCTCAATTTGCGAGGCTTTGGTTCTTGGATCGGTCTGTGAGGTAGCCATTTGATAGGCATTAAACTCGGCTGGATCCTTGATTGTGATCGAATCCTGTGCACGCAGCGTGGGCGCGGAAACGAGGCCACTACACGCCGATGCCATCAAAAATGCAAAGACGAACTTCTTCATTCAGTGCTCCTGGAAAATGCCGAGATGGAAATCAATATTCAAGCACGCGCTTGCGGAAAATACAACCGTTCTGTTGGACGGTTGAGTGCCGGGGTCACTGGAAAACGATACCACGGCTTCCAATGCGGTGATGGAAGGATTATAGAAAGCCCTGCCCCCCATGACAAGCAAGTTGTCGAGGGAAATACGAAAATACAGGGAATAGGGAATAGGGAGTAGGGCCCGGAATCAGGGATCGGAGAGCGTTTCATTACCGGATCGGAGTCGATCAAGGCTGAAAAGAGGCTGTTTCCTATTCCCTAATCCCTGTTCCCTCGGAACCTACTCCCTACTCCCTATTCCCTATTCCCTATTCCCTCGTTATTGCAGCAGCCGCACCAGTTCGGCCTGTTCGGCCAGGAAGGCGTCGTGGCCATGGGCGCTGGTCATCTCCCGGTAATCGGCCTGCACCCCGGCGGCGCGAATGGTGGAGGCAAACTGGCGCACCGCTTCAGGCGGAAACAGCCAATCCGAGCTGATGCCCACAAAACTGAGCTTGGCGCGTATCCGGCTGAAGGCCTCCTTCGCCGAGGAGTAGCCGCGCAGCGGATCCCAGGTGTCCATGGTGCGCAGCATGGCCAGATACGCATTGGCGTCGAAGCGGTCGATGAACCGCTGGCCCTGGTGGTCCAGATAGCCGGCGATATCGAACCGCCCGCCAATCAGCCCGCCGCCCAGGTCGTCTAACCCCCATGGATCCTCGCCGTTGCGGTTCGGGTTGCGCCCAAAGCGCTCGTCAAAGAGCGCCGCGGACTTGTAGCTGAGCATGGCGATCTGCCGGGCCAGCGCCAGCCCCCGCCGAGGCGGCCGTTGCGGCAGATAATGGCCATTCGCCCACTCCGGGTCGTGCTGAATGGCCTGGCGCTGCAAGTGGTTGAGCGCCAGCCCCATGGCCGAGAGAGGCGTTACGCCAATAATCAACCCCCGCTCCACGCGCTCGGGGTAGAGGATCGACCAATCCAGCGCCTGCATTCCACCTATGGAACCGCCCAGCACCAGCCGCAGTTTCCGGATGCCCAGCGAGTCCAGCAGCCGTGCCTGCGCCCGCACATTGTCGCGGATCGAAACCAGCGGAAAGTCCGAGCCGTAGACCTCGCCCGTCTCGGGATCCACCGAGCCGGGCCCCGTGGAGCCGTAACAGGAGCCCAGCATATTGATGCAAATCACGAAGTCGTGGTCCAGGGACAAGACCGCGCCGGAGGCAAAGATCTCCGGCCACCACTCACCCACCAGCGCCGAACCGGAGAGCGCGTGACAAACCAGCACCGCATTATCCCGAGCCGCATTCAGCCGGCCATATACCGCATAATGCAGCGTTATGCCGGCCAGCGTGCGCCCGCACTCCAGCAACAGGTGCTCGTCGAGCACAAAGTCGCCCTCGTACGTAGGGACCGGAACCGGCGTTACCGCCGGTGTAGGGCTGGTCCCGGTTTGGGGTTCGGTCATCACACTCATTGTGCAACAAGACCCGCCTTCGTGGTTGCGCCCTTGAAGGCGTGGCCGTTGGCGGCCTCGATCGCCTGGTCCAGATCGGCGACGATGTCGCGAATATCCTCGATGCCCACCGAAAGCCTTACCTGCTCCGGAGTGACGCCGGTGGTTGCCTGCTCCTCCACTGAAAGCTGCTGATGGGTGGTCGAAGCCGGGTGGATCACCAGCGACTTTACGTCGCCGATGTTGGCCAGCAGCGAGAACAGCTTCAGCGTATTAATCAGCTTCTTCCCTGCCTCGTAGCTGCCCTTGGGACCAGCTTTGACGCCGAAGGTAACCAGCGCTCCCCGCCCGGTGGGCAGATACTTCTGCGCCCGCTTGTAATAAGGGCTGGACTCCAGGCCCGGATAGTTGACCCACTCCACGCCGGGATGCTGCTCCAGATGATGGGCTACGGCCAAGGCGTTCTCTGAGTGGCGCGCCAGCCGCAGGTGCAGCGTCTCAATTCCCTGCAGAATCAGAAACGCATTGAACGGCGAAAGCGCCGCCCCGGCGTCGCGCAACCCCTGCACCCTCGCCTTCAGGATGAACGCCAGCGGCCCGAAGGCCTCCGTATAGGAAATCCCATGGTACGAAGGGTCCGGCTCGGTAAACTCCTTGAATCGCCCCGAAGCCGCCCAGTCGAACTTGCCCGCGTCCACAATCACGCCGCCAATGGAGGTGCCGTGACCGCCCAAAAATTTGGTGGCCGAGTTCACCACGATGTCCGCGCCCCACTCGATGGGCCGCACCAACGCCGGCGAGGCCGAAGTGTTGTCGATCACCAGCGGCAGCTTGTGCTCGTGCGCAATGGCGGCCAACTGCTCGATATCCGCCACATCCAGCTTGGGATTGCCCAGCGTCTCGGTATAGATGGCCCGGGTCTTGCCGTTGATCAGCGCGCGCAACCCCTTGAAGTCGTCCGCGTCCACAAACTTCACCTTGATGCCCAGCCGCGGAAATGTGTAGTGAAAGAGGTTGTAGGTGCCTCCATAGAGCGAGGTGGTGGAGATGATCTCGTCTCCCGCCGAGGCCAGAGTAGTCAGGGCCAGGGTCTCCGCCGCCTGGCCTGAGGCCGTGGCCAGCCCGGCAGCTCCGCCCTCCAGAGCCGCCACGCGCTTTTCAAAGACGTCAGTGGTGGGGTTCATGATGCGCGTGTAGATATTGCCAAATTCCTTCAGCCCAAACAGCCGCCCGGCATGGTCGGCGTCCTGAAAGACGTAGGAGGTGGTCTGGTAGATGGGCACGGCTCTGGCGCCGGTCGTCGGGTCTGGCACTTGGCCGGCATGAACGGCAAGGGTGGCAAACTGCTGTTTCTTCTCTTCTGGCATAATCGGCTCCTTCTGGCTCCTATGGGTTGGCTGGTGGATGGATTGGGCGCGGGTTCAGGATAAATGGGGCCGGCTCGCTCGAAACGCAAAACGGCCCGAATCCTATGTGGACCCGGGCCGCCTGGCTTCAAGATCGGCTGCGTCTAGCGCATTCGCCTCTCAAGGGCCGCACGGACGGGTCCGCACTCCATGCACATACACATGGCCATGACCGCAGTTCCGAATTCCCTTGATTTCCGCATTAAGGGAAGTATCGACGGAAACGGGGATCATTGTCAATTCCCTCAGATGGTTACGTGCCGAGGGCAAGCCGGAATCCGGAAAAAGACTGTACGACAATTTCGTATTATGTCATAATGCGGATATGAGCAAACCACCCCGCCGCGCCTCCCGCGTCTTCACCATCAGCTTTCCCGAGGAACTTGCCAAGCAAGTTGTTGCCGTTGCCGACGAGGAGAGCCGCAACATCAGCGAACTCTTCCGCGAGGCGTTTCGGACCTACCATATCGAGCGCAGTCACCGGAAGCTGGAGAGGATTCGCGCAGAGGCCGCGAAGCGCGGTCCCGTAAAGTACACAGAAGACGATGTTGAGGCCCTGGTCGACGAGATTCGCGCCGAGAACTATGCACGGCGAAAGAAGACGGCGTGATTCTCGTCTTCGATTCCAGCGTGTGGGTTTCAGCGCTTAAATTCGGTGGCATTCCCCTACAAGCATTGGACCTCGCTCGCGGCCGATTTCGAATCGCCCTCAATCAACCGATTCTGGTCGAAATCCATGCGACCCTGGCAAGAAAGTTTCAATGGACCGTCGCAGAGATTGACGAGGCGTTTGCGGTGTATGCGGTCGGAACCGTGATCGTTCAGACTTCGGGCAGACTCCAAGGCATTTGCCGCGATCCGAAGGACGATATGGTTCTTGAATGCGCCGTGATTGCGGGCGCGGACCTGATCGTAACGGGTGACAAAGACCTGCTTATAGTTGGGAATTATCAAGGGATACGCATTCTTACATCCCGGCAGTTTCTCGACAAGTTCACAGTTTCACCCGCAGATTGATCGCTACTCCTCCCCCTTCCAAACATAAGCTCCGGGCTGCGCCAGCCCAATGTGCGCCAGAACCCGGTAGACGAACTGCCGCGCCATCTCCGTCGAGTCGATGGGGTGGTTATAGAACGCCGGAATCACCGGAAAAATCACCGCTCCAGCCTCCGCGGCCAGCGCCATATTCCGCAGATGAATGCGATTGAACGGCGTCTCCCGCACGCACAGAATCAGCGGCCGCCGCTCCTTGAGCGTAACGTCGGCGGCGCGGGCCACCAGCGTGTTGGCCAACCCGTGCGCAATCGCCGCCAGCGTGCCCATCGAGCAGGGCAGCACGATCATGCCGTTCGAAGGGTGGCTGCCGCTGGCAATCGCCGCGCCAATATCCTCATCCGAGTGCTGCACTGTCTTTGTGGGCACTGCTCCGAGCATCTTTTCCAGCAGATCGTTGCGCCCGGAAACTCCCAGCTCTTCGGCCAGCACGCGCAATGAATTCTCCGAGGCCACAAAGTGAACGCGGGCAACCCGCTCATCCGCCTCCAGCGCGCGCAGCAGCTCCCTGCCAAAGACCGCGCCCGATGCGCCGGTGATTGCTATCGTGAGATTCATTAAGCTCCGAGCCACCAGCTTCCAACTTTCTGACTCCAATGCCAAAGAATACTACGGCGTCGAAATCTCTGGCCTCTAGTTCGTTCCGCTCATCTAATTTGCCGCGCAACTTCGCGCCGAATCGGAGCGCGCGCGCCGTAGGCGCAATGTGTGTTAGCCCCGCGCTTCAGCGTGGGGTTTCCAGCGATTGAAATCAAATAGAGTCCCGTAGGGACGGCGCCCGTCCCATTACCCGAAAACATAACGCTCGTCATACTGGATTCCGCAATTGCGGAGTAGAGCGACAAATTCCTGTTCAAAATTGCGTTTGCGGTGATGCTCCTCCTGGTTTTGAATGTATCTCTTCACGACCGAAACCTGCGAAGGGCTAACGCTGAATGCGCCGTATCCCTCCTGCCATGAAAAACCATGCCCCATCCACCTGGAGGAGCTTCCCTTGAGTTTCTGAACGGCTCGGGCAAGGGAGTAAGACGCTGTCAAGACAAAGAGCAAATGAATGTGATTCGCCGTTCCGCCCACGGCGATGAGCGAGAACCCCTCGCTGCGGGCAATGCCGCCCAGGTAGGCATAGAGTTCGGCTGTACGGGCTGCGGGAATGAGGGAGCGGCGATCTTTCGTGCTGAATACACAATGGATGAAATTGCTCGCATACGTATGCGCCATCTTGCACCGTCCCTACGGGACTCTAATTATACAATCGCTATTTCCACCCCACGCTGAAGCGCGGGGCTAACAAACATAGCGCCTACGGCGCGCATCGCTGGCCGACCCGAGGTTGCGGTCAAAGATTCGGCCTTGTCCGTCTTCAGCGCGCACAGCAACTCCCGGCCGAAGAACGCACCCGAAGCGCCAGTGAGTGCTACGGTAATGTTCATTCCGTAATGTTCATTCCGTTCGGATATCCGTTGTAGGAGGTAGTATCGGCACAGTAAAAGAGATGCGACTTACAGTGCTATTTTCAGCGGAATGACTGATCTTCCCAGAAATATCGAGTGCAACTACCTTAATGCCGCCGCCACCGCCACCTTCTGTTTTTGACGTAGCAGTCACGGCTACATCGAATTTCACTTCTTGCATCCTATTCTTCTGGTCGTCAGGTCCGTCCCATGTGGGACAAATCACACCGTTACCGGAAAGTCTGGAATCATACTTTTCCTTAGCTGATGCAATACCAGCCATAATCTGTATCAGCGAGTTGCAAATGAATTCTTGAAGCTCCATCTGGCTCTCCTAAAACAATTGAAAAATACGTCGGGACAACGATTGGTTCCAGCCTATTTTGAAAGCTTACAGATACTCGCCCAGCACCCTCTTAAAGATCGCGTCCACATTCCCCAACTGCCGCGTAGAGTCGAACGTCCGCGACAACTTTTCCGCACTCAACAGCGCGGTGATCGCCGCATCGCGCGCCACCTCATCCCGAAAGACCAAATCCTCATTCCACGCCCGCATGGCATGCTCCTGCACCAGCCGGTAAGCGTCCTCGCGCAGCATTCCGGCCTCGGCCAGGTCCAGCAGCAGTTGCCCGCTGAAGATCAGCCCGCCCGTGGACTCAAGATTCTTTTTCATCCGCTCCGGATACACCAGCAGCCGGTCGATCAGGTTCTCCGTCCTGGCCAGCAGGTAATCCACCAGAATGGTCGAGTCCGGAAAGATCACCCGCTCCACCGAGGAGTGCGAAATATCCCGCTCGTGCCACAGCGCAATGTTTTCAAACGCCGCCTGCGCATTGCCGCGCAGCACCCTGGCCAACCCGCTGATCTGTTCGCTGTTTACCGGGTTCTTTTTATGCGGCATGGCCGACGAGCCCTTCTGCTTCTCGCTGAAGTACTCCTGCGCCTCGCGCACCTCGGTCCGCTGCAAGTGGCGCACCTCCACGGCAATCTTGTCCAGCGTGCTGCCGAGTATCGCCAGCGTGGAAATGTAGGCGGCGTGCCGGTCGCGCTGGATCACCTGCGTAGCCACCGGCGCCGGCTTCAGCCCCAGCCGCTCGCAAATCCGCTCCTCGTGCTCCGGCTTCAAATGCCCAAACGTCCCCACCGCGCCCGAGAGCTTGCCCACCCGCATATCCTCAGCCGCCACGTCAAAGCGGAAAAGATTGCGCTGCATTTCCGCGTACCAGTTCAGCAGCTTCAGCCCAAAGGTGGTCGGCTCGGCATGAATCCCATGCGTGCGTCCGATCGTCGGCGTGTGCTTGAACTCCAGGGCGCGCCGCCTGAGCACCGCCAGCAGCTCCACCAGGCCGGAGCGGATCAGCACCGAAGCTTCCTTCACCTGCAACGCCTGCGCCGTATCAACAACATCATTGGAGGTCAAGCCGTAGTGCAGCCAGCGGGACTGGGCGTCCAGCCCCTGTTCTTTCAGAGTTTCGGCGACCGCAGTAGTGAAGGCGATCACGTCGTGCTTCACCTCCGCCTCGATCTCCTGGATGCGCGCAACGGAAAAACTGGCGCGCTGGGCGATCGCCTCAGCCGCCGTGGCGGGAATCACACCATCCTCGGCCAGCACGGCGCTTGCCGCCGATTCCACCTGGAGCCAGCAACGGTACTTGTTCTCTTCCGTCCAGAGCCGGCCCATCGCCGGGCGGGTATAGCGATCAATCATGGGCGAACTCCTCATCAGGACCGCCTGCCGCGGCCTGTGCCAACTCTTGATTGTACGAGGAAATGATACTCAGGCGCGAGAAATGCCCCGTGCCCCATCCTTTCCGCTTCTTTCTGTCAAGTTCCAGGAGATTCTTTACACATCGTTATCAGGACATCCTTTACCGTCGGGGTCTGCGCTCAACGGTCCACTGCAGTGGACCGTTGAGCGCAGAGGTCGATTTCGCGGACCAGAGTGTTGCAGAAGAAAACCAGGATGCGCTGGTCGAGGCGTTGGATTTGGACCCTCTCTCTGCGCAGAGCCTTGCTCACCTTCCAGGGAAAATCGTTGATGTAGATATCTGCGTCTGAGTTAACCTTCCTCAGCTCGGCGGCTTCGCCATATTCCCAGGCTGGCGGATTGGGATCGTAGGCGCGTGGACTGGGCTGCCACAGGCTTGCTGGGGAACGCATATCGAGGGCCTCGTGGGGGCGCAGTTCGTTGTACTCCCTCCGAAACGCGTCAAGCCAGCTCTGTTCCAGCCAGAGAGCGGCATCCGGTCTCGCCCGTGCCCGCTCAAGTACACCGTGGAATCGCTCCACCTTGCCCTGCGTCTGGGGATGGCGAACGCCGGAAAAGCAGCAGCGGATGCCCTGACGCATCAGCCACACCGAAAGCTGGGTCCAGCCTCGCGGAACGCTTCCGTTCCACCACGGAACGCCGTGGTCCATCAGCATCGCCTCCGGTAGGCCGCTGCGCTGGAAGACTCCCTCCAGACGCTCGCGCACGGCCTCCAGACGAGTCGTCCCCGTCTGTTCCAGCGCTACCAGGTAGCGGCTATGGTCGTCCAGCACCGATAGCGGCCCGATGGCGGCCTCAGATCCCTTCTGCCCCTTGAAATCCATCTGCCACAGTTCGTTCGGCCGCTCACGCTGAAAACGTCCCGTAGCCTGCTGCCGCCGTTCTCGATCCAGAACCAGGCCATACCGCAGTAGCACTCGATGCACCGTGATCACAGGCAGCGAAGAACCCTCGCGCTCCAACAGCACAGCCAGCTTGCGCGCTCCCCAGTCTGGCCGCTGCCGGCGCAACGCCACAATCCGCGCCTCAAGCACCGGCGATGTCTGCCGCGGACTCAGGTGCGGGCGCCGACTGCGTTCCTCAATGCCTGCCACACCCCGTTCGCCAAACCGCTTAAGCCAAACGTACCCTGTCGGCCGTGAAATCTCATATTCGCGGCAGAGTTCACTCAAGCACTCCCCGCGGCTGGCTCGAATCACAAACTCCACTCGCTGATCCCGCAAACTCTCCCGCCTCCAAGACATCCAAACACCCCCAAGGCAAAATCATCACCTGTAAAGGATGTCCTGATAACAACCTGTAAAGAATGTCATGAGACTGAACA
>Ga0187884_10001074_pt1 | contig 25630 bp, 24 predicted proteins | sample June2016WEW_20_4_FD_132983 | JGI IMG/M metagenome (GOLD analysis project Ga0187884, IMG submission 132983) | Peatland microbial communities from SPRUCE experiment site at the Marcell Experimental Forest, Minnesota, USA - June2016WEW_20_40 | ecosystem: Environmental > Terrestrial > Soil >...
CGTCAATGAGGCGAACCAGACCGACGATCCGGACATCTACGCGGTCGGCGATGCCGTCGAGAAGCCCGACGCCATCTCGCACGCCACTTCTCTCATTGCCCTTGCGAACGTTGCCAATCGCCAAGGCCGCCGGGTCGCGGACCACATCGCGGGACGACCGTCGCATCCCGTCGCTTCACTCGGGACTGCCATTGTGAAGGTCTTCGACGTTGTGGCCGCGACAGTCGGCTGGAGCGAGCGGCGCCTGCGAACAGCGGGCCGACCGTTCCGAGCCATCCACTCGCACCCCTTCGACCATGCGACCTACTACCCCGGGGCGACCCGCATGGCGGCGAAGCTCATCTTCGACCCGCACGACGGAACGATCCTCGGTGCCCAGATTGTCGGCCGCAACGGCGTCGACAAGAGAATCGACGTGATCGCGACCGCCATGTCAGCAGGTTTGGCCGCCGACCGCCTGGCGGATCTCGAGCTCGCCTACGCGCCACCGTTCTCCTCCGCCAAGGACCCGGTCAATCTCCTCGGCTACATGGCGGGCAACGTGCTGAGCGGCGAATGCGACGTCGTCGATCCTCACGACATCGGCTCGCTCGCAGAACAGGGCTGGACGCTCCTCGACGTGCGCACGCGAGAAGAGTATGAAGCCGGCGCGATCACGGGGTCTGTCAACATGCCCATCGACTCGCTGCGGGACCATCTCGACGTGCTCGGGAAAGGACCCTTCCTCGTCTACTGCGAGGTGGGCCAACGCGGCCACACGGCCACGGCCCTCCTGCAAGAGCACGGGTTCGAGGCACGCAACCTGGACGGTGGCTACAAGACCTGGTCGGCATTCGCCCGGTCCGAGATGCCTCCGACCGTCCAGCCCGGACCGTGAGAGTGCCTGCTTTCCGTGCTCGCGGAGATCGGCCACGGCTGAACGTGTCGGTCGCACGGTTCATGGCGACGACGCAAGGCCGGGTGGTACGAGTCGCCGCCGGTCTGTCGCTCGTCGTTGCCGGCTCACTGCTCGGCGGTGCCTGTTGGGTCATGGCGGCAATCGGCGTCCTGCCCGTCGCGACAGGCAGACGACAGGATCCTCACAGCTGCCGATGCCGCGGCTGAACCCGGCAGATCGGCTGTTGCCGCGCTGCGCGTTCACCGACGTTTGAACCTCGGCGCACAGCTGCCGGCCAACGGGCAGAACTCCGGTGGCGCGGCAGTCGTGCCAGCCGAAGCCCGACCGGGTACGCGAGGTGTCTGGCGCTCAGGGTCGACTCGGTCGTACCGCCCGCACGAGCGCGTCGATGGCGGTGACTTCCCCAGCTTCGCTTACCACGGTGCGCGTGACCCGCTCCGCCCGCTCGATGCGAAGGCCGGGGAGGTCCTGAACGATCTCCTCCGGAGAGAACAGGACTTCCGGGTCTTGCGGTCCACCGGTCCCCTCGAGGAAGTTGGAGGTGTCATGGCCCACCACGAGCAGGGTCGCGCCGGCCGCCAGGGCCGCCACGGCGTGGGCCAATACCTGGCGGCGTTGTCCGACGGGAAGGTGCAGGTACATCATGACCACGACGTCGAACGAAGCCGCCTGGGGCTGCCACTCGACCACGTCGGCCTCGACCCAGGATAGTTCCAAACCTCGGTCGGACGCCAGCCGCCGGGCTTTGGACAGCCCGACAGGGGAGAAGTCGACGCCGGTCACGCGCCAACCCCTCGCAGCGAGCCACAACGCGTTGCGCCCTTCACCGCACGCGAGGTCGAGTGCCCTACCGGGAGCCAGCGCGTCCAGTTCCTCGACGAGAAAGCGGTTCGGGTCGGCCTTCCAGATCAACTCCCCGGTTGCGTACCGCTCGTCCCACCGCTCACGACTCATGGCGAACTCCCCGCCCGGCACGAGAGGGCACTTCGACTGTTGCGGACATACTCGGGAGGGTACCCGCCAGAGTGTTGTGTCGCCCGGAGATGCTTGCCAGCGGCCGCGTGTCAGCCCGACCTCGGGCGAGCACCGACGAGGCTCGCGGCTCTGGCAGCAGCTTCGACCGCGTGAAGCGCACACTCGCCTAGGTCGCCGCCACACACCCACGACGCCAGGAAGCCGGCACAGAAGGCGTCGCCGGCACCCGTGGAGTCGACGACGTCAACCGGCCGGGCGGCCACGGGGAAGCGGCGCCCGTCTGCTGCGGCGACAAGCGCACCCGCCGCGCCGAGCTTGAGCGCGACGACCTGGTAGGTCTCGCACAGGACGGCGGCGATCGCATCCGGTTCCTCGCATCCTGTCAACAGCCGACCTTCATCCAGGTTCGGGAACACGAGCTGAGCTCCCGAGGTCCATCGGAGGAACGACTCGCGCCCCACCTCCCGGAGGCCCGCGACCGAGGCCGGGTCGACAGAAGTCGGTATGCCGGCCTCGCGCGCCGTTGCCCAAAGCTCGAGGACAGCCGACCTCGCCCCTGGCTCGAAGAGCTGGTAGCCCGAGACGTGCAACAAACTGGCATCGTCGAGCAGTCGCGCCGGCAGATCGACTTGCTCGAGGCCGCGATTGGCTCCTCGGTCCGTGAACATGGAGCGTTCGCCATCCTGGGACACGAGCACGACGATCGTGCCCGTCGCGGCCTCCTGGTCGGCGGTGAGCCAGGCCTCGACGCCGAGTTGCTCGAGAGCTGCCCGATGGTGGGCGGCGTCCCCCGCGCCTGCGCGGCCGACGAAGCGCACCGGCGTGTGCAGGGCCGCTAGCCATGCAGCCTGATTGGCTCCGGAGCCACCGGGCGACAGCTCGACCTCCGACGGCGTGTCCGTGCCGACGGCTACGGGTCCCTTCGGCCGAACGATGACGTCGTTGATGACGTCGCCGACAACCACGACGATCGACGGCCGCGTCACCCGCGCGTCCCGGCCCAGGACCGGGCAATCCGTGCTGCCAATGCCACGTTGTTGCGCACCGCCCAGACGTTCGCTTCGAGGCTGGCTCCGCCGGACGCCAGGTAGACGTGGTCGAGGAGGAAGGGCGTGACTGCCTTGCCGCGGATACCGTCCCGATCCGCGGCGGCGAGCGCGTCGGCAAGAAGTGTCTTGTGGGTCTCCGGGTCCAGCTGATGCTCGACCGGCACCGGGTTCGCGACCACGATCGCGTTGGCCAGACCGAGCGTGTCGGCGACCCGCATGACCGTGGCGATCTCGTCCGGGTCGGAAACGGCCCAGTCGAGCTCGTAGCCCGAATCGGCGACGTAGAAACCCGGGAAGCGTCGCGTCCGATAACCGACGACGGTGATGCCGAGCGTCTCGAGGCGTTCCAGGGTCGCCGGCACGTCGAGGATCGACTTCACGCCCGCGCAGACGACCGTGATGGCAGTCCGGGCCAGGGTCGGGAGGTCGGAGGATTCGTCGAAGGTCTCGCTGGCGCGGCGGTGGACCCCGCCGATCCCACCGGTGGCCAAGATCCGTATCCCGGCAAGTCGCGCAAGCGCCGACGACGAAGCGACGGTCGTCGCCGCGTGCCTCGCAGCCGCGACCGCCAGCGGCAGCTCGCGGACCCCCACCTTGGCTACATCTGCGGCTGTCGCGAGCGTCTCGATTTGGCTCGGGTCCAGTCCCACGGTGGGCTGGCCCGCGGGCACGCCGACCGTCGCAGGAACAACCCCCGCCGCCCGAAGCATCGCCTCCAGCTCCATGGCGACCTCGAGATTGCGCGGTCGCGGCAGGCCGTGGCTGATGATCGTCGACTCGAGGGCCACAACAGGGCGACCCTGGTCGAGCGCCTCTTGAACCTCCGGCGCGACCGTCAGCGGCGATCGAGGACTCATGCCAACCATGATCTCGCGTTCACCGTAGCGTCTGGCAAGTGAACGAGGATCGCTTCGCACCAGACGTCACAGTGATCGGTTTCGACGGTGACGACACGCTGTGGCATGGCGAGGACGCCTTCGCGCGGGCGCAGGATCAGCTGGTGGAGTTGCTCGCCGCCTATGCCCAGGGTACGGACGTCCTGGCGCGACTCCGGGAAGTCGAACACCGCAACCGGGACCTGTTCGGCTACGGAGTCAAGGGGTTCACTCTTTGCATGATCGAGACGGCCATCGAAGTGACCGGCGGCGAGATACCGGCCACCGGTATCGAAGGCTTGCTCGAGACCGGGCGAGAGATGCTCGCGCGACCCGTCGAGCTGCTCGCGGGTGTGGCCGGGACACTGCCGCTCCTGGCTGAGCGATACCGCCTTGCCCTCATCACCAAGGGCGACCTTCTCAACCAGGAGACCAAGATCGCCCGTTCAGGCCTGGCCGACCTGTTCGAGACCGTCGATGTCCTGAGCGAGAAGACCTCGAACGCATACCTACGGATCCTGCGCCGGCTCAAGATCGAGCCCGAGCAGTTCTTGATGGTCGGAAACAGCGAGGTCTCAGACGTGTGGCCCGTGGTCGCCCTGCGGGGGTGGTCCGTCCTCGTGCCGTACCCGCTGACATCGCTACACGAAAGCGGGCTCTCGACCCGTCAGTCCTCCCCCCGGCTGAGGATCGTCACGCGGATAGACGAGCTGCCCGCGTTCTTGTCAGGCTCGTCAGGCACGAGTGCCTAGGTTGATGAGCCGGCGTATCGCCCGACATGGCTCGGGCGGCGGTGCCAGTTTCACCGGCCTCGGTTCTGTTCGAAGCCCATTCCTGTCAATGGTCGGCCTCCTGGCCTGCTTCCAGTTGCGGGCCTCGCCGCAAGCCGTTTTCGTCTGGGCCCGGTGCCGCGCGGTCGTGGTGGAGGGCGGAATCCTGGGCGGGTGGATTTGCGGCCCAGGGTGAAGACGGTGGCAACTTCGGTGTCACAAGTGAGCTGCAGGCAGCTAATCTACGCCCTCATGCGGGGGGGATCCGGTGAGCCAGGCAGCGACTGACGTCGGGCTGCCAGCGCGGTCCGGCGGGACGCGCCCGGCCGTGCGCCTCATCGCGCTCCGCAAGAGCTACGGGCACGTCGTAGCCGCCGACGGCGTCGACCTAGAGATCGCCGAGGGCGAGTTCTTCACGATGCTGGGCCCCTCGGGGTCCGGAAAGACAACACTGCTGAGGGTCATCGCCGGATTCGAACGGCCTGACAGCGGAAGAGTCGAGCTCGGTGGGGCCGACGTGACCAGGCAGCCGCCCTACGCGCGCGATGTGAACACCGTCTTCCAGGACTACGCACTGTTCCCGCACCTGACAGTCATCGAGAACGTCGAGTACGGGCTGAAGATACGCAAGATCCCAAAAGTTGAGCGGCGGCGGCGCGCCGAGCGGACGCTCGACATGGTCCGGCTTTCCGAGCTGGGCGGCCGCAAGCCACTCCAGTTGTCGGGGGGCCAGCGCCAGCGCGTAGCGCTCGCGCGGGCGATCGTCAATGAGCCCGAGGTGCTCCTGCTCGACGAGCCGCTGGGCGCTCTCGACCTCAAGTTGCGCCAAGAGATGCAGACCGAGCTCAAGAGGATCCAGCAGGAGGTCGGAATCACTTTCATCTACGTGACCCACGACCAGGAGGAGGCACTGACCATGAGCGACCGCCTCGCCGTCTTGAACCTCGGGCAGATAGAGCAGATTGGCACACCGGTCGAGGTCTATGAGCGGCCGGCGACGGAGTTCGTGGCCGGCTTCATCGGCATCTCGAACCTGATCGACCGCGACGGCCACCGCCTCACGGTCCGACCGGAGAAGGTGCACCTCTTGCTCGACGACGCCGAACCGGCGCCGCCGGGCGCCCATATCGAGTCCGGGGTCGTCGACGAGGTGGTCTACCTCGGTGTCGTCACTCGGTACCGTGTCTCGCTCGAGGGCGGCGGCCAGCTCGTCGCCGTGCGCCAGAACCTCGCCACGGCCGCGGCCGAAGCGCTCGAGGCACGCGGCCGGCGAGTTCGGGTCGCGTGGCACCCCGACCAGGCATTCCGGATAGGTACCTAGGCGTCGCACCCGGCCGGGGCAAGTGAATCTGGCGAAAATGCAATTGAAGAAGAGAGAGGGAGGGACATGATTTACAAGACGTTTTTCCGGCGGAGGAGGCAGAGCGCTGCGATGATCGTGGCACTCGCACTGCCGTTGCTCATTGCCGGGTGGGTGAGCGGAGCGGCCGCCGCGCCGGGGGCGGCCGCGAGAAGTGCCGGCAGCGGCCTGACGCCGCCGACCCAGAACATGAAGCCACAGCAGTCGATCGGCAAGGGTGAGGGCCAGCTCAACCTGATCGCCTGGGAGGGCTACGCGCAGCCGGAGTGGGTGAAGCCCTTCGAGCAGCAGACCGGGTGCCGGGTGAACGCCAAGTATGCGGGCTCTTCGAGCGAGATGGTCTCCCTCATGGCCAACGGTGGTGGAGGGCAGTACGACCTCGTGTCGGCCTCCGGCGACGCGGACCTGCGCCTGATCTACGGAGGCGACGTCAAGCCCGTCAACTTGAAACTGATCCCGTCGTGGAAGCAGCTTCGGCCCTTCTTGCAGAGCCCGGATTTCAACACGATCAACGGCGTGCACTACGGCGTCTCGCTTCAGTTCGGGCCGAACGACCTGCTGTACTCGACCAAGGTCTTTCCGAAGGCCCCGACGTCCTGGTCCGTGATCTACTCCAAGAAGTACGCGGGCAAGATCACGATCCCGAACAACCCGATCCAGATCGCCGACGCCGCGCTCTACCTGTCGGTGCACGCGCCCAGCCTCAAGATCACCGACCCCTACGAGCTCACTCAGACCCAGTTCAACGCGGCGGTGAACCTGCTCAAAGAACAAAGACCACTCGTCAAGGCTTACTGGAGCCTCGCTTCGGCCGAGATCTCGCTTTTCGAGAACGGCGAAACCGTCGTCGGAGCGGCGTGGCCGTACCAGACCGGGCAGCTCAAGGCCGCCGGGGCCAAGGTGGCCGACACTATCCCGAGCGAAGGCGCGACGGGGTGGGCCGACTCCTGGTTGCTCGCCACCAAGGCGCCGCACCCGAACTGCGCCTACAAGTGGATGGCTTACATCACCACGGCGAAGGTGCAGGCCGAGCAGGCCGTCTCCTACGGCGAGACGCCGGACAACTCACTGGCCTGCCCGATCATGGACAAGCTGTCGAAGGGCTCCTGCGAGTCGCTTCACGCCAACGAACCGGACGCGTACTTCAAGACCATCAAGTTCTGGAAGACCCCACTTGCTCAGTGCGACAACGGCCAGAACGACTGTGTCCCGTTCCAGGATTGGGAAACTGCCTGGACGCAGATCACCGGGTGACGGCCTGAAGCCCAGATGGTGAAGGGAGAGGCCCGCGAGGGCCGAGAGTCGACGGGGGTGGCCCGGGTCTCCGCTGCGCTGTGGCGCAGGGCGTGGCTCAGGGCCGCCCTCACGCTCTCACCCCCGCTGGCCTGGTTCCTCGTGATCTACCTGGCGTCGCTCATCGTCATGCTCGTCACGGCGTTTTGGACCGTGAACCCGTTCACCAACAACCTGGAGCACCAGTTCACCCTCAGCAACTTCGCTGCCCTGTTCGACGCCCCGATCCCCGCCATCATCGGCAGGACCGTCCTCATCGCAGCCCTCGTGACGGTGACCGACGCCATCATCGCCCTCCCCTTCGCGTACTTCATGGCCAGGATCGCGACACCCCGGGTACGCAACGCCCTCTTCGTCGCGGTGCTGCTGCCGCTCTGGGCGAGCTATCTCGCGCGCGTCTACGCGTGGATCATCATCCTCACCAAGGACGGCACCCTCGACTGGACCACACAACACCTCGGCCTCGGCTCTCCGAACATCGCCTACACGAACCTCGCGATGTACATCGTGTTCTCCTACATCTGGCTGCCCTTCATGATCCTGCCCGTCTACGGCGCGCTCGAGCGGATACCGGACTCCTTCATCGAAGCCTCGGCAGACCTCGGTGCCCGGAACTGGAGAACGTTGCGCAGCGTCGTGCTCCCCCTTGCACTACCGGGTGTCGTCGCCGGATCGATCTTCACCTTCTCGCTCACCCTCGGTGACTACATCACGCCGCTGCTCATCGGCTCGGGGTCGGGCACCAATCTCATCGGCAACGTGATCTACGACAACATCGGCCTGGCGAACAACCTGCCGTTCGCCGCCGCGCTCGCTTTCGTGCCGATCGTCATAATGACGGTGTACCTCCTCGTGGCACGGGCGCTCGGCGCGTTCGAGGCGATGTAGATGGAAGGGCGCGCGACCCGAGCCGCGCTCGTCGTGTGGGTGGCCGGCGTACTCGTGTTCCTCTTCCTGCCGATCACGACGATCGTCATCTTCGCGTTCGACCGCTCCAACGTTCAGAGCTGGCCGATCCGGAACTGGACAACGCACTGGTTCCTCGTCGCCTGGGAGGACCCCGCCGTCAGATCCGCCCTCTGGCTCTCGGTGAAGGCGGGCGTCGCCGCGACGATCCTCGCGCTCGTGCTCGGCTCCGCCGCTGCCTTCGGTGTCCACCGGTTCCGCTTCTTCGGGAGGGACGCTGTCTCGCTCTTCCTCGCACTCCCGATCGCCCTCCCCGGCATCATCACCGGCCTCGCGCTCCGCTCGTTCTTCACCTTCGACGGGATCAACCTCTCGCTTGTGACGATCATCATCGGACACACGACGTTCTGCATCGTGGTCGTCTACAACAACGTGATCTCTCGTCTCCGACGCACGTCCGGTTCCCTCGGCGAGGCTTCCATGGACCTCGGTGCCCACGGTCTGCAGACGTTCCGCTACGTCACATTGCCGACGATCGCCACCGCACTCGTATCAGGTGCCCTGCTGGCCTTCGGCCTTTCTTTCGACGAGGTCATCGTCACCACGTTCACCGCCGGCGCCCAGACGACCCTGCCGATCTGGATATTCGGCCAGATCCGGCTCGGTCAGCAGCTGCCCGAGGTGAACGTCGTAGTGACCGTCGTTCTCGCGCTTACAGTGGTCCCAGTCGCGCTCGCAGCGAGATTGACGGGCGGCGGGGGCATGACGCGATCGACCGTCCAGTAGTTGGGAGGCTCAAAAGCCCAGCTCAAGCCCCTCCTAGCACCGGAGGGTGCCTGTTGCTACCGTAAGTTGACAAATGTGTTTCAAAAGTGTTACATAGTCGTATGAGACCACATTCCACCAAAGCAACAGCCATTGCCCTGATCGCCGCGGCGAGCATGTGCTTCATCTTTGCTTCCTCGGTGCAGGCGCAGTCCCTACCGACCAGCAGCACCATTAAGTTCCAGAAAGCCCAACTGGCCCTGGAGCATCAGATAATCGCCCGCCAGGTCCAACTGGCCCTGCTGGGCACCGAGGTCGCCGACGCTGCCAACGTCACCTCCTCGGACCGGGCAGCATTAGCCACGATCATCACCAGCGAGCAGGCTGCACTGGTCACCGACGCTGCTAACGCGGCGGCGGCAACGACTTTTGCTGAGCTCCAGACCGTGCAGCAGGCCGTCGTCCAGGACGAAAGGGTCTACGCCGTGGTCACCGCCCAAGTGGGTCTGGTGATCGGCGCCGACAACGCGACCGTTACGGAGGCCGGCTACACGGCCCTCGTCACCGAGCTCACGCCCTTCGTCGCCGAGCTCGGCTCGACGCACGCCACCACGCTGCTCGGTGACGTCACCTCTTATGTCACGGCGGCGACCTCGCTTACCACGGGTGTCTCGGCTGAGGCGCTAGCCCTCCTGCCCTCCGGCTACCCAGGCAACGAGAGCCAGATCAAGACCTGGACCACTCAACTCGGGCAAGTCGCGAAGGACCTCGCAAAGGCCAAGCAGGACGTGAAGGAGATCGAGGCGATCGCCTTGAACACGCACAGGCTCCACATCTTCAAGCCTGTTTTGACCACCACTTCAACCACGACGACGACGACGGTCGCTTAGGTCCCTGCGCTCGCCGGGTGTGATCCTCGCGTCCACCTGACGAGCCCAGACAGCGAGGGGTGCCCCCCACCTTTGATCGGTGGGGGGCATCTCTCGCGTCAATCGCATGCTCCCAAGAACTTGCCGTGACCTGCAGGCGTGCTCGCTGCCGACTCGGTGGCCCGTTTGGGATGATGTAGCCGTGGACCCCGTGTACCGACCGAACGCCATTCCGGATCCCCCGGAGCTGAGCGACGGGCAAGTGGTCCTCCGCAGCTGGACCTACAGCGACCTGGACTGCATCGAACAGGCAAGCGGGGACCCGGTCATCCCGGCCGGCACGACGGTGCCGTGGCCGTTCTCGAGGGAGTCCGGCCTTGCCTTCCTGGAAAGGCAGTGGCAACGCTCCGTTACGGGCGAGGGACTGAGCCTCGCTGTCACCGAGGCAGCAACCGACACCGCAGTCGGGCTCATCTGCCTGCTTCACCGACAACAACCTGGCGTTGCCGGTGTCGGGTTCTGGACCGTGGCGAGCCGCCGGCGGCAGGGCTTCGCCCGCACGAGCCTCGGCCTGTTGAGCCGTTGGGCACTCGGCCTGCCCGTCGTGGTCAGGCTGGAGGCGCTCGTCGAGCCTGACAATGAGGGATCGACAAGAGTCCTCGAGGCAGTGGGCTTCCGTCGCGAAGGCCTGTTACGGGCCTACCTGGATCTCCGCGGCGTGCGCGGGGACGCACTGCTCTTTTCGCTGCTCCGCGAAGACCTCGGCTACCCGAACCACTGCTGACTGCCGAAGCGCCTGATTCTGGCAGCCGCCTCGCGCCGTTCGCACGGTCACAAGAGCCGCGGGATGCCCGCGCACCCCAGAAGAGGCATGCTGTCAGAGTGCTCAAGTCAGCGACAGTCGATGCAGGCGGGGTTCTGCTGTTGCCGGACCCGGTCGCGGTGCGGTTTATTCTCGGCGACTTCGGCGCCTATCCGGAAAACGCGACCTGTTGGCGCGCCCACTTCGAAATGCTGAGGCACCTCGACGACGGTCCTGTTCCGGACTGGCACGAGATGGGCCGCCTCCTCGCCTCAGCCCTCGGCGTTCTCCCCCAGTTCCAGGACGAAGCCGGAAAAGCTGTCGTAGCCGAGGTATATGAGGGAACGGCCTGGGTCGCCGCCCCTGGGGCCGCCGAGGCGCTTGGTCGCCTCGCCGCCGCCGGCTACCGCCTGGCTGTCGTATCCAACACCACCCAAGGTGGGATGGAGGAGTTGCTGCTCAGAACGGGGCTGTGCAGTGTTTCTGGCGACTTCGCCCCCGTCGCGGCCGTGATCGACTCTCACGTCGTCGGTGTTGCGAAGCCCGACCCCCGGATATTCGAGCTCGCCCTGCACGCTCTCAAGACGAGCCCAGCCGAGTGTCTGCACGTGGGCGACTCCGTCCGTTACGACGTGACCGGCGCCCAGGCGGCAGGGATGACCGCAGTCCACATCGATCCCCTCGAGGTGTGCAGAGCAGGCGACCACACCCACGCGAGCTCGCTCACGACCTTCGTCGCCGATCTCCTGGGAAGTGTGCGGAACTAACCAGCCGTCGGCAGCGGGGTACGGCTCAGCTGAGACCCAAGTGTCGTTCGATCGCTTCGAGGCGCAGGCGCAGCTCCTCAACCTCGGCCTCGAGGGATCTGGCGCGTTCGAGCTGCCGGCGAACGCGTGACGACCGAAGCGCTCGGTCGAGAACGGCGTCGAGGGGCACCAGCCGTTGTGGTCCATGGATACCGGCCACCATCCGTGAAGGCAGCTGCCCGGCGCGGTACCACGACCGTAGCGTCGAGCGGGAAACGCTGGCCGCCGCCGACGCCTCCTCGAGCGACACCCAGCCTTCCTCCTGCGGTTGCTCCGCGAGCTGGGCGAGCAGGTCGTCCCAGTCGACCGCCGTGTCCTCGTCATGTATCGAGTCGTCGTCGCCAGGGAGAGGGCCGCCTGGACCGGAGTCATCAGAACTCATTGCGGACCACCCTATCAAATAATACTGTCTTGACATGGATTGTACGCTTACGACATGTTCGAAAGATTCACCAACAAAGCCCGACGAGCCATAGTCATCTCCGAGGAAGAGGCCCGGAACCTCAACGACAGCTTCATCAGGCCCGAGCACGTCCTCCTCGGTCTCATGCAGGGTGACGGCCTCGCCGCCAAGGCCCTCGGTCAACTGGGAGTGAGCCTGGAGGAAGCCCGCGCGAAAGTGGCCGGTGGCGCTGCGCGAGCCAAGACGGGAACCCGCGGGTCAAAGGTGCCGTTCAGCCCGCAGGCGAAAAAGGCGCTCGAGATGTCGTTGCGCGAGGCGCTCCGGTTGGGCCACAACTACATCGGCACCGAGCACCTCGCGCTCGGAGTGCTTCGCGTCGCCAACGACGGCACTGTGATGCACGTGCTCGGTGTGGATGCGGACGAAGTACGAAGGCGGGTGCTCGAAGTCATGCCGAGCGGTTCCGCATCGGAGTCGCCGCGCTCGCCCGCAGTAATCGGGACCATGTGGCGGGCACGCGAGCTGGCGCGCGCGGAACCGATGACGACTGGACAATTGCTCCTTGCCATCCTTGGCGACCAGTCCAGCCAAGCCGCCAAGGCACTCGGGAAACTCGGCGTGAGCGCGGAGTCTCTCCAAGCCCAGCTGGCTCAGGTCCCCATCGGCGAAACGAGCGATGCTCCCCCCCGCCCTCGGGCCATCGAGATCAAGCTCGGTGAGCTGACGACCACGATCGATGACCCCGATCTCGTCGCCGCCCTAGGGGAGCTGTCCACCGAGCAGATCCGAGCCGCGTTACGGGATGCCTTCGGAACCGATCGCGGCCGGCGCAGGTCGACATCGGGTGACTAGTCGATCCTCGTGGTTTCGCGCCGCCTGCCGGCGCGGATCGGTAATTTTCCCGCAGGGCCATTCCGGCGCAGTCGGGCTTGTGGCCTCAAGGCAGATCTTGTGAAGCTCAAACTCGACCTCCATGACGTCTACAACCGCGGGCAGGACATCGACCGCGCTCTGCTCGACATCATCGAGCAAGCGGTGAAGACGAAAGCGACGTTGGTGGAGATCATTCCTGGCAAGGGATCCGGTCAACTCAAGAAACGGGTGCTCCGTTTCCTGGATCAGAAGGAAATCAAAGCCCAGTACCATCGGGTGGAGAAGGACTCGCGCAACTTCGGGCGGGTGTTCGTCCACTTCCAGTGGAAGTGAGGCCGGGGCCTCGCCGCGGTCGCGACGTCGCTGGCGAGTCGCTGTTTGCCCGGCTGGCGCGAACGGACGCGGCCGTCCACGCATGCGATGGCGGCTTTCGGCACCGCCGAAGCGCCTTCCTCGACGGTGCCGAGACCGGCAGACCGCCGCTTGACCGAAGGAGAGTGACCGGATCGTGACGACACTCGAGGTGCGAGACAAGCGGCTTAAGACAATCGTTGTCGACCAGCCGGTTGTCAAGAGAGCGGCGGGCTTCGAGTTCACAGAGGGCGCTGTGTGGAGTCCATCCGGAACGATCATCTTCAGCGACATCCCCGCTGACAAGTTGTACGAGTTCGATCCCAGGACCCAGCAGGTCACCACTTACCGCGACCCCAGCAACAAGGCGAACGGCAACACCTATGACCACCAACAGCGGCTGATCACGTGCGAGCACTCCGCGAGCCGGGTCGTGCGTGAGGAGGGCGACCAATCGCTCACCGTCCTTGCCGCGCAATACGCGGGAGCAGAACTCAACAGCCCCAACGACGTGATCGTGGACCGAGCCGGCCGAGTCCTGTTCACCGATCCCCCCTACGGGCGAATGGACGACACGGTAGGCGTTCGGCGGCCGTGCTCACAACCGGTCCAAGGCGTGTACCGGGTCGATCCGCGGGACTGCTCGATCGAGATCCTCGCTGACGACTTCGACAAGCCGAATGGGCTCTGCTTCGCCGAGGACGAGGCGGTGCTGTTCGTGAATGATTCGGCGAGGATGCACATTCGTCGCTTCAAGGTGCGCGGCGACGTCCTCGTCAACGGAGGGGTCTGGGCTGGACTGGAGGGAGCCGGCGAGGGCGTGCCCGACGGGATGAAGGTGGACAGTGAGGGGAATCTTTTCTGTTGCGGCCCCGGTGGCGTGCACGTGTTCAGCCCGGAAGGCCACTGCCTCGGAGTGGTGCTGGTGCCCGAGGTCGTGGCGAACTTCAACTGGGGTGACCGCGACCTCATGACCCTGTACATGTGTGCCACCTCGGGGCTCTACAGCTGTCGCGTGCTCGTCCCGGGAATCGCAAGTCGCTGACGAGATCGACAGAGCGCCTCCACCAACAGCGCGCCCTGCGCCCTCAGCGCCCCGCCTCGCTGTGGAGTTCCTGGACGCTCACAACAGACATGGGGTGGTTCCTCCAGTCGGCTATCCCCGCTGCTGCGGCACGCGCCACGGCCACGGTCGTCAGGCACGGCACCTGATGGAGCAAAGCCGCGGAACGGATGCGCACGCCGTCAGCGCGTGAACCTTGGCCGCGCGGCGTGTTGACCACTAGTTGCACGCGACCCGCAGAGATCAGCTCGACGGCGTCCGCCGCACCGATCTCACCGACCCTCCCCACCACTGTCCCGACGGGCAGGCCCCTCGACTCCATGAACGCCGCGGTCCCTGATGTCGCCGCGAGCTCAAAGCCCAATTCGGCAAGAGCGCGGGCCGGCTCGAGCCCCGCCGGTTTGTCCCGGTCGGCCAATGACAAAAGGACGGTGCCTTCCGACGGCAAGCGGTTGCCCGCCGCCATCTGGCTCTTGGCAAAGGCCAGCCCGAAGGTGGTACCGATCCCCATGACCTCGCCTGTCGAGCGCATTTCGGGACCCAGCAAGATGTCGACTCCCGGGAACCGCCTGAAAGGCAGCACGGCTTCCTTGACGCTCACCCATCCGCCCGCGGCAGGAGGACGCAACATCCCCTCGCCTTGTAGCTGCACCAGGGTCGCTCCGGCCATCAGGCGGGCAGCCACTTTTGCCAGAGGAATGCCTGTCGCCTTCGACACGAACGGAACCGTGCGAGACGCGCGCGGATTGGCCTCGATCACATATCCCACTCCGTCCTTCACCGCGAACTGGACGTTCAACGGCCCGATCACGCCGAGAGACTCGGCAATCGCGCGCGTGTGGCTCTCGAGCCTGGCGACCACGTCATCGGCAAGGGTCTGCGGTGGCAAAGCGCAGGCCGAGTCACCCGAATGGATGCCCGCCTCTTCTATGTGCTCCATGACGCCCGCCACCAGCACCGCACCCAACCGGTCGCGCACCGCGTCGATGTCCACCTCGATGGCGTCCTCGAGGAACCGGTCCACGAGCACGGGCCGCTGCGCCGAAACCCCTCCCTCGCCCCTGAGTGCGCCCGAGAGCCTGAGCAGCACCTGGCCGAGGCGCTCGTCGTCGTAGACGATCTCCATGGCCCGGCCCCCGAGCACGTAGCTCGGCCTGACGAGCACTGGATAGCCGATCTTCGCCGCCACGCCCAGCGCCTCGATCGCTGTCGAGGCCGTGCCGCCTGGCGGCTGGGGAATCCCGAGGCGCCGGCAGAGCGCGTTCCACTGCTCGCGATCCTCCGCCAGGTCGATCGACTTGGGAGAGGTGCCGAGCACGAGGCTCGGGTCGATGGCGTGCGCCAGCTTGAGGGGAGTCTGACCCCCCAACGACACGATCACGCCGGCGATGGCTGCACAATCCGTCCCTCGGCCGCTTCGCCCCACCGCGCGCTCCGAGTCGATCACGTTCGTCACGTCCTCCATGGTGAGCGCTTCGAAGTACAGGCGGTCCGACGTGTCGTAGTCGGTCGAAACTGTCTCGGGATTGCAGTTGACCATCACAGTCTCGTAACCCGCCTCGCGCAGTACCATCGAGGCGTGCACGCAGCAGTAGTCGAACTCGATCCCCTGTCCGATGCGGTTCGGCCCTGACCCGAGGATCAAGACGCGGGGGCGGTCGCTCGAGCGCACCTCGTCCTCGTCCTCGTAGGTGGCGTAGTGGTACGGCGTGTGAGCGGCGAACTCGGCGCTGCAGGTGTCGACGGTCTTGAACGTTGCGCGCACGCCTGCCTTCAGGCGCGCCGCGCGCACCATCGCCTCGTCCACACGGCCGCTCGTATTCGGACTGTTTCCATCGAGCAAGTACGCAATCTGCGCGTCCGAGAACCCGAGACGTTTCACTTCTCGCCAGGTCCGGCGGTCGAGACTCTCAACATCGGTGCCGGCGCGCGCCAGCGCTTCGAGCCGCTGACGGCCACGGGTGACTCTCTGCAGCTCGTCGATGAACCATCGGTCGACTCCGGTCACTTCCGCAAGTGCATCGGGCGTCGTGCCCCGCCTGAGCGCGGCCTCCATGTGAAAGACGCGTTCTGGTGTCGGCTCGCATGCCGTCGCGATCAGAACCTCGACATCGAGCGATTCGTAGGCGGACTCGGCGGGGTCCGCGTTCAGGCCCGCCCGGCCCTGTTCCAGGGATCGAAGCGCCTTTTGCAGGGACTCCGGGAACGTGCGACCGATCGCCATCACTTCTCCCACGGACTGCATTCGAGTTCCGAGACGGTCCACGCTCCCGGGAAGCTTCTCGAACGCCCAGCGTGGGACCTTGGTCACCACGTAATCGATGGTGGGCTCGAAACTCGCGAGCGTGGCACCGGTGACGTCATTGGGAATCTCGTCGAGCGTGTAGCCCACCGCCAAACGCGCCGCGATCTTGGCTATCGGAAAGCCGGTCGCCTTGGACGCCAACGCCGACGAGCGCGAAACGCGCGGATTCATCTCGATCACCAAGCGGCGACCGTCTGCCGGGTCGACCGCGAATTGGATGTTGGACCCACCGGATTCCACACCGACGCGCCTGATACAGGCGAACGCATCGTCTCGCATGGCCTGGAACTCGACGTCGGAAAGAGTCTGCGCCGGAGCAACCGTGATCGAGTCGCCCGTGTGAACCCCCATGGGGTCGAGGTTCTCGATCGAGCAGACGACGACGCAGTTGTCCGCCCGGTCACGCATCACCTCGAGCTCGAACTCCTTCCAACCTGCGATCGAGCGCTCGATCAAGATGCGCGCCACGGGGCTGGCGGCAAGACCCTCAGCGGCGGCTTGCGCGAGCGCGTCGCGGTCGTCCGCGGTCCCAGTCCCCGCGCCCCCGAGGATGAAGCTGGGACGCACCATGAGCGGGAACCCCACCCGCTCTCCTACAGCCATCGCCTGCTCGAGAGAAGAGGCGAAACCTGACGCCGGCACCTCCAGCGCGATCTCGCTCATCGCCCTCTTGAACCGGCCGCGATCCTCGGCGGTGACGATCGCCTCGGCGTTCGCTCCGATGAGCTCTACGGCGTACTCCTCGAGCACACCCGACTCGGCAAGCTCCATCGCCAGGTTCAGGGCGGTCTGGCCCCCGACCGTGGGGAGGATCGCCTCGGGTCGTTCGCGTTTGACAATCTCGGTGAGCACCGCTGCATCGAGCGGCTCCACGTAGGTTCTGTCGGCCAGTTCGGGATCGGTCATGATCGTCGCGGGGTTCGAGTTGGCGAGCACGACCCTGTATCCCTCGGCTTTGAGAACGCGGCAGGCCTGGGAGCCTGAATAGTCGAACTCGCACGCCTGGCCGATGACGATCGGGCCCGATCCGATCACGAGAATCGTCTCGATGTCTCCGCGTCGTGGCATCAGGCACTTGCCTCCATGAACAGGCGGAATTGCTCGAACAGGTAGCGGCTGTCGTGCGGGCCCGGGCCTGCCTCCGGGTGGTACTGCACTCCGAAAGCCGACAGACGTTCGCAGCGGAGGCCCTCGACCACACCGTCGTTCAGGTTGACATGGGTCACTTCGGTTGCAGCGACCCCACTGTCGGGCAAAGAGGTCTCTTCGACGGCGTAGTTGTGGTTGTGGCTCGTGATCTCGACCCGGCCCGTGTCCAGCCGACGAACGGGGTGGTTGCCGCCGTGGTGGCCGAAGTGGAGCTTGAAGGTTCGGGCCCCGAGGGCCGCACCGAGCAACTGATGGCCGAGACAGACGCCGAAGATGGGTATCTTCCCGAGCAGCTCGGCAATCGTGTCCGACAGCGCTCCCAACGCGGCGGGGTCACCTGGCCCGTTCGACAAGAACACGCCGTCGGGCTCGAGTTCCAGCGTCCTCGCGGCTGGGAAGGAGGCCGGCACGACGGTGACGGTCGCAATCTCACCCAGGAACCGAAGCGCGGTCTCCTTCACGCCGAAGTCGTAAGCCACGACGCGCAGCCGTCCCGAACCTCGCTCGTAGGGCGCTTCCGTCGTCACTCCCGAGACGAGGTCGCGCCCGGTAGTCCCTGTCTGTGCCGCGGCGGCTGCGAGAAGCCGGGACTCGCCGGCGGTGCCGAAAGCGCAACCCATCGCGCCGTACTCCCGCAGGTGCCTGGTCAGCCTGCGCGTGTCAATACCCGCTATCCCCGGTATTGCGTTGCGGACGAGGAACTCATCCAGTGATCCGGTTGCACGCCAGGACGAGGGTCGCGCGACAAGGTCCCTCACGACGACGCCCCTGCACCACGGCCGCCGGGCCTCGTCGTCGGCCGGGTTCACACCGTAGTTGCCTATGTGGGGATAGGTGAAGGCGACGACCTGCCCGGCATAACTCGGATCGGTTATGACCTCCTGGTAGCCGCTCAGCACCGTGTTGAAGACAAGTTCTCCACTGGCTATGCCGCCAGGCGCCGCTGCCCCGATGGCCTCGCCTTCGAACACCTCCCCGTCGGCAAGTGCCAAGAACGCGGTGGCGCGCTCGCTCCCGGAGCCGCCCCAAATCTCGGCACCGCTCGTGCCCGAAGCGGGCGGAGCCGTCACCTCCGGGCCTCGGTGACAACGGCCACGGACGCCGAACGCGCCGCGTGGCCGAACCGGCCCGGGGGTGTCCGGGTCGCCGAAGGTGTGTCGCGGGTGTGAGTCGACATCACGACCGGGACAACTACCCGTCTCTCCGTGTGATCGAAGGCGCTGAGGCCAGCAGGACAGGGCCTGCACACGCCTCCGGGTCAGTCCGTGTTGGCAATCGCGATCCACCCGGCCCAACGATTCGCTTCCGTTGCCAGATGGGCGTTGTCCATACCCATTCCTGTCAGCCACAGGTCCGGTGCTTCGAAGCCGTACATGGCGAGGTTGCACTTGACGGGCGGGTCCTTGAGCTTTTTCACGAGCACGATCCGCTCAACGGTCTCGGCGCCATACCCGTACAAGTGGTGCTCCGTGAAATCAGTGGTACCTCCACCATCGACAAGATCGTCGAGCAGGACAACGTGACGCTTCGTCAGCACCCTGTAATCGGGAGGCAGGTCAGTGACCAGGTGTGGCGCGCCCCCCTCGCGGCTCGAGCCGTAGCGACTGACGATCATGGACTGAACGTTCGGATGAAAGTACGGATCATGGTGCTGGATGGCCCGCATGAGCTTGGCAGTGAAAGGCAGGGCGCCGTTCAACAAGGCGACAAAGAGTGTGTCCGTTCCTTTGTAGCTCCGAGTGATGTCCACTGCCATCGCCGCAATCCGAGCGTCAACCTCGGCTTCGGTGTAGAGGATCTACTTGTAGAGGGATACTTTGGTCGCAGCTGGTTCTCCAACTTCGGGCACGTCACTCCTTGGGTGTCTTGGCGTCGCTCCCGAGCAGCTCTCCGTCGAGGTTCCCCTGCAGCTGGCGAACTCCGGGCCACCGACGACCTTCACCGTGATCCTACGCAGTCTGTCGGTTTGCACGCCTCGTCGACGCCGGGCCCTTGCCGCCTTCGTTCTCGGGCAACTGTCAGGCTCCCACGGCGATTCCCGCCGTGGGAGCCTGACAAGGCTAAGTTGCGCATCCTGATACTGACACTGACCCGCCGAATCCTTAATGTTCTCGATCGCCGGAGGTCAAGTCCGGATGAGTGCTCGGAGCGAGCCCGGGGTCCGGTGGCACGCCCTCGTCAAGGCCAGCATGGATGAGGGCCTCTTCCATGACCTGCGCGTCCTCCGGGCTGATGCCCTCGGGGAAGGCCTCCTCATCGTGGATGGCCAAGTCGCCCACCTCGAGTATCTGGTCGCTGTAGCGCGAACCTCGCAGCACCAACCCGATGAGCTTCATCAAAATGTATGTCACAACCGCTGACCAGAAGATGACGAACAGGGCTGCCCGGAACTGCTCCCACAGTTGATGGCCAGATCCGGTGTACATGAGGCCCGCGACCGAGAACGGTACGCAGGCCCCGTGCGCAGCTACGTAAGCCGACTGTGAGGTGTTGACGACCTGCCCGGCTGCGTTGAGGTGACCGCAGCCATACTCGAGCATCTTCGGGTCACCGAAGATGCCGAGGAGCATGCCTCCGGTGAAGCCGGCGATCCCGTGCGTGTACACGACCCCGAGGGCGTCGTCCACCCGAGAGAACGGCCGCACCTTGGAGAGGTAGTTCCACGCCACCCAGACGATGACGGTGGCGATGAGGCCCACAAAGATGGCACCTCTGCCGTTGACCCAGCCCGCGCAGGGAGTGATCGCGACCAGGCCGCAGATCATGCCGTTCACGCCACCCAGGAACGTCGGTTTCTTCGCCTTCGAGAGCCAGGCGTCGAGGGCCATCCAGGTCAGCACGCCCACAGCCGTCGCCAGGTTGGTATTGATCACGGCCGCGGCCATGCTCGCCCCGGCGTAATACGGGTCCCCACCATTGAAGCCGTTCCAGCCGAGCCAGAGGATGCCAGCCCCGACTGCGGCCATGACCAGATTGTTGGGTATGGCGTGGGTCCGGTCCCGCAGCAGCCGCGGCCCGAGCACCCAGGCGGCCACGAACCCGGAGACACCGGCTGACATGTGGATGACGTAACCACCGGAGAAGTCGAGCGCGCCCTCTTGAGCCAAGTAGCCGCCACCCCACAGCATGAACGCGTCCACGCCGTAAACGAACGTCGACCAGAGCGGCACGAGGAGGCACCAAGCGCTGAACTTGATGCGGCCGAGCACGCTCCCCATGAACAGGAGAGGAGTGATCGCGGCGAAGACGAACTGGAAGTAGGCCAGCGACGAGGTCGGGAAGTGGAAAGGCACCGCGGTGTTGGCGGCCGACACCGCCTGTCCCTGTTCACCGACACTGTTGGTGATACCGCCCGGCTTGCCGACGAAATTCTCGAACAAGTGCTTCACCCACCCCACGCCGGAGAGTTGGGTCTGGATGCCGTTCCTCACCCCTCCGCCGATCGAAGTGGCACCGAAGCCCATCTTGTAGGACCAAAGCACCCAGGCGACAAGGACCAGCGAGAAGCCGGCGAACATCATGGCCAGTACGTTCACCGCCCACTTCTTCTGCACGGTCGATGCGTAGAGCACCGCCAGAGCAGGCAGGCTCATGAGCCCGACGAAAGTGGCGGCCGTTATCTGCCAGGTGTTGTCGGCCGGATTCAACCAACTCGGATACGGAACAGGAACTGTCGCGAACAACTCGTGCACGGTTCGAGTACTCCTCTCATGGCCAATGCGTCCCGCATCCTCGCCAAATCCGGCGCGTGCGAACCCACCGGGTGCGGCAAGATAGAGGCCGGTAACCCGCCCTCCCTTTGGGTGCCAAGACTGGAGACCGGCGGTTTCAGCAGTGTCACACTGGCGTTAACAGTGTGTGAACTGGAGGAGTGATGGGCGCCCACCTGGTCGGCGATGTGATCCGCGTGCGCCCGAACGTGAACTTCCAGGCCGGCAAACTGGGCCCAGCATTCCAGAACCGGAGCCTGTCTGCACGGTCCACCGCTACGATCGCCCAACTGCGGCGCCGTGAGGAGCGAAGGAGCATCAGGTGGACCGGCCGATTATGGAAGCGGGGCGACAGTTTTCGAAGTTGCAGGTGACGGGCGGCTTGCGTGCGCCCGGCGAGCCTGTCACGACTCTCCGGGGAGCCAGCGTGAACGTGGACACGCGCCGCGTCACGCATCTGGTCGCGGGTGCTTGTCACATGGCTCTCGCCGCCGCGGTCATCATTCTGTTCGTTGCCGGAGCCCAGAAGAACGCCCAGATCACCCGTCTGCACAAGCAGGGAGTCCCCGTCGAGGTCACAGTGTCCGGGTGCATCGGCCTCATGGGAGGCAGCGGCAGCAATATCGCCGGCTACGACTGCACGGGGGCGTTCACGCTCGCCGGCCATACCTACCGCGACGCCATACCGGGAAGCGCGCTCTACTCTCCCGGAACGAGAATCCGAGCGGTCGCGGTCCCGCAGGACCCGGCACTGCTTTCGACGCCTCGTGCTCTGGAGACCCAGCACTCTTCAGGAAGGGTGTTCATTCTCCCGGCAGTCCTACTGGCCCTCCTCGGGCTCTTCTCGGCGGCCTTGGTCTTGAAGCGAGGGAACGTCCGCGGGGCGTCGCCACAGATTCCCTAGCTCGCTGCGACGGGGCGCGGCCGAGGCGGAAGACCTCGTGCTACACCGTGCTCGAACTGCCCGGGAAGGATTCCCCCTAGGTCAGCGGGCGCGCTGTCTGTTCCCTGGTCTCGGTGCCGACGACCGTCTGGGAGCTGCGGCCGGAGGCGTGTAGCGGCTGTTCGGCTTGCGAGATGACCTCGGCGGCGTGGCGCCGCTTCCCTCGTTCTGGGCGCCGGCACGCAAAAGGCTGTCCCCGCTGGCCGCGCGCAGATCGCGCTGCAGCCTGTAGGCCCGCACCAAGAGCCAGGCGCTCAACAGGATGAACGGGATCCCGAAGCCCCAGTAGTGAAGGTTGAAGATGGCGAGACCGTAAAGGGCTGTGACGATGCCGAGGTACAGGCGTTTGCGCCACATCGCAGTCACGAGCATCAAGACTGCGAGACCCAGGATCACAGCGCCCAGGTCGTAGTAGAGCGACAGGCTGACGTGGAGCGTGTCAATCTGACCGTTCTTGAGTCGGGCAGGAGGGTCGTTGACGATCAGGGCGCTGATCACGAGGATCCCGATTGCCGCCGCCAGCGGCGCAGCCACCAGCCCTATGAGCCGCTCCTTGTCGTTGGCTGACCTGACATCGGCCTCCAGCTCCTCGACGGACGATTGTCGGCCTGCAGCCTTGTCCGTGGAGACCGTTCCGGGCTGGACCGGCTTCAGGACGAGGTTGCGCAGGCGCTCGCCCACCGGCGTCCTTTCCGCGTCCCGCGTCGGGCGCGCGAACAGGCGTTGTCTCCGGCTCACCGGGCGGGCGACGTCGCCAACAGAGTCATCCGGATGGCCACCGCCGAGCATCCAGGCACGTTAGCGTGCGCGGACTGCAAAGTGACTCCTGGATCCCCGTCGATCGGCTCGGCTGGTGACTCGGCTGCCGGAAGAGCCCGAGTGCCCAGCCTCCGCCGCAAGCCGGCACGTTCCGTCGTCGGCGATGGTGTACGGTGCGGGACTCTTGCACAGGCGTTCTGGCAAGACTGACAACAGGGGGCACGAGATGGCGTACGGCGTCGTACATGAGTTCGCGGCTGGCACGAAAGAGCAGTATGAGGCGTCGCTCGCCGCCGTGCATCCCAGTGACGGGAGCCTGCCAGACGGTCAGGTGTTCCATGCGGCGGGCCCCTCGGCTGATGGTTGGACGATCATCGCGATTCACGACTCGCGGGAAAGCTGGGAGCGGTTCCGTGACGACGTCTTGATGCCCAAGATGACGGCGGGTATCGAGGGCGGCTTCACGGCTCCGCCGCGGGAGACCACGTTCGAGGTCTACAGCGAAGAACGTTCCTAGCCCCGGGCGCACAGTGGCTTGAGCACCCTTTCTCAAGGGCACTTGGCCGCCTTCGGGAGACTGCCGCCACATGCACAGACACGAAAGGACACCTCAATCCGACACGGGACTGTGTTCCAGTCGAAGTCTGGGCGGAGCCCTCAGGAGCCAGGCAAGTTCAGGTGACGCTTTCCTCCGTGAGGGAGGGGTTCTCGAGCCACACGGCTTCCACCAAAGACTTGACCTGTGAATTCCGGAGCAGCAGGTCGTCCACTTCACTGGCCTGAAGCCCCTTGTTGAAGTAGAAGCCTTGCCCCAGCTGGCATCCCAAGGCACGGAGGGCCTCCAGCTGGGGGCCGTGTTCGATGCCTTCAGCGATCGTTTGAAGATTCAGGTTCTTGCCGAGGCGGACGATCGTCTCGGCAAGTGCACCGTCCTCGGCGGAAACGGCCACACCGTCCACAAAGGACTTGTCCAGCTTCAAGATGTCGATCGGGAAGCGCCTCAGGTAGCTGAGCGACGAATAGCCTGTGCCGAAATCGTCGATGGCGAAGCGGATGCCGAGCGCTTTGAGCTCCAACATGCGCTCAATGATGGACTCTGCTTCCTGGACGAATACGCCCTCGGTGATCTCCAGCACCAAGAACTGGGGATCGAGACCCGACTCCCGCAGTGCCGTGGAGACGTCTTCAACCAGTCCCTCGTCTTGGAAATGCCTGGCAGAGATATTGACGCTGACCCACAGGCGACGGGCGTCCGAGTGGCAGAACTGCCACTCACGGGTGTGGACGCACGCCTCTTTGAGCACCCAACGGTCAAGCGGGATGACAAGACCGGTTTCTTCGGCAAGCGCGATGAACTCCTCCGGAAGCAGCAGTCCGTGCTCCGGATGGCGCCAGCGGACCAGTGCCTCCAGCCCAACTGTATTGCCGCCGCTGAGGCTCACGATCGGCTGGTAATACGCGACGAACTCCCTGGCTTCCAAGGCCCTTTGGAGATCGGCGGTCATATCCAAACGCCGCACGATCGCCACCTGGAGATCCGGCTGATACACCTCGTAACGGCCCTTGCCGTGAGTCTTTGCCGCGTACATGGCTAGGTCCGCCGCCTGCATCAACTCTGTCGGGTCCTCGCGGCCGGCGTGACTGAGAGCAATCCCCACGCTGGAACACACTTGGACCTCGTGGTCCTCTATCACAAGCGTCGCGCGCAGGGCCTGAATGAGGCGCTCAGCGGTCTGACAGGCCTCCTCCGGGCCGGTTGTCTCCTCAAGCAGCACAGCGAACTCGTCGCCCCCGAAACGGGCCACCGTGTCGCCGCTGCGGAGGGACTCGGACAGCCTCCTCGAAACCGCCACCAGGAGGGCGTCGCCCGCGGCGTGTCCCAGGCTGTCGTTTATCAGCTTGAAGTCGTCCAGGTCGAGGAACAGAACGGCTAGGGACGACTTCGACCGGCTCGCACGTGCCAAGGCATGCTCGAGACGGTCCCTGAAAAGAGCGCGATTGGCAAGCCCGCTCAACGCGTCGTGGAAGGCCTGATGCTTCAGCTCCTCCTCGAGATCAGTGCGCTCGCTCACGTCGCGCAGCGTGAGGACGATGCCCTCGAGAGTCGGCTCGTGCAGGAGATTGGTCGTTGTCACCTCGACGTGCCGCCAAGTACCGTCACAGTGCTGGATCCGCCATTTTGCCGAGATCGATGCCCCGGCCCGAAGCGCTACATCGGCGTATCCCGCCAACGCCTGCTCGACGTCGTCAGGGTGGAGCAGAGACGTGAACTGTTTTCCCTCGAGGGAGCCGTCTGCGTACCCGAGGATCCGATTGGCAGACGGGGTCTGATAAGTGATGGTCGTATCGGGACGAGCAATCAGAATGACGTCCGACGCGTTCTGCACAAGAGTTTGAAAGCGAGCTTCACTTCGACGCGCGTGGAAGGCCTCGGTCATCGTTTCGCGGGCGATGGCCATTGCAGCCTGCGCCGCGAGAATCTCGATCGAACTTCGCAGCTCGAAGGGGAACTTGGCGGCGCTTGTGACGACGACTAGACCCTGCAGCTGGCCTTTGGCGACAAGGGGACACACAAGCTCCTCGGACAAGCTCTGCTCTGTGGAGCTCGTACGCGAGTTGCCCGTCCGGATCAGATGACTGTCCACGTCTCCGTCGGCCAGGCTCTTTCGCGCCGTCTCCCACAAGGCCGACAAGCTCTGTAGCCCC
>Ga0187884_10001085_pt1 | contig 25506 bp, 20 predicted proteins | sample June2016WEW_20_4_FD_132983 | JGI IMG/M metagenome (GOLD analysis project Ga0187884, IMG submission 132983) | Peatland microbial communities from SPRUCE experiment site at the Marcell Experimental Forest, Minnesota, USA - June2016WEW_20_40 | ecosystem: Environmental > Terrestrial > Soil >...
ACGGGGTCTCCCTCTCTCGAAGCTTTCGACAGCCACGAGAATGGCGAGGCCCCTTGCCGCGCCGGTGGATACCTATCGGAGCGCGGTCAGTTGTTCACGCGCCCCAGTTCGTTGAGAAGAGCCTCATTTGGGCCATGGTATGACATATCCGGACAGGCCAAGAACGGCCGTGCGAGGCGCCCCGCATCATTGCGCCCGGTCAGGTGGATCGCTTGTGCCTGCCAAGCGGCGTGTGCATCTCATTCACGGCCTCTTGCCTCGTTGACCAACCGTCATCGGTGTGGGCTTTCAGATGAGGAATGGCGGCGAACGGCAACAAGAAGGAACTCGTGCGGTCACCGCGATCTCCGCGCACGCGCCGGGCGAAGGTCCCGATCGCGCCCGTCGAGCGCCGGTGCGCTCGCGAACGACGGCGCTACTGCGGTCTCAGGAGACGGAGCATCTCACGGCGCCAGGCAGACCGAGCACGGGCGGCCTCGACGGTCTCAGGGTGCACCAAACGGTTGATCTTGGGCGCATCTGCGCCCCGATGGAACGCGAAGGCTCGCCCTTCGACCTCCCGGTCCGCATTGGTGTAGTGGTCGCGCTGGAGCAGGTAGCCGTTCCAGGAAGGCACGAGGAAGGTCTCGAAGAACTTGCCGTGTGCGGTCACATCCTGGAAGACGCCCCAGCGTGTCCCGCCGAGGCGTCGCCGCACGATGCGCAGCTCGGCCATTGCGACCAGGAAGTCGTCGACGTCTTCGCCGTCGACGCGGTACTCGATGAGGATGAGGACGGGGCCGTCGTCAGGATGGATGTGCTCCCCGATGGGCAACGACGGGCTCGCGACGACCTGCAACGAGGAACGGTCCACGACCGGCAGGCGGTACCGGGGGATGAGCAGGATGCCCGGAACAAAGGCGCAGGCGGCGACGAGCAGAGTCTCGCGCAGGGGCAGGAACGTGTCGATGACGCCGAATCCGAGCCCACCGAGCACGAACGGCCCTTGCAACACGACGTAATAGAGCGACAGCGAACGGGTCTGCACCCACTCGGGGGTCACCTGGCGGGCAGCGACGACGAAGGACACGGGCGCCCAAACCCAGGCAGCGCCATTGACGAGGAGCACGGGCACTGTTGCCCAGCGCGTCGGCCAGATGACGAGCGCGGCCACGGCGAGCGAGCACGCCAACGTCGCGGCGGCGACGACGGTGTCCAGGTGCAGGTGGCCTTGCAGGCGAGGGAAAAGGAGGGCGGCGAACATGGCACCCACTCCGCTGAGTGCCAGGAGGAGGCCGTAGCCTAAGGCCGAGGTGTGCAGGTAGTGCGCCGCGAAGAGCGGGAACAGTGCGCCGAGCGCCACCCCTGGTGTCACGAAGAGAGCGGTGCGGGCGGCGATCGCTCTCAGGCCGGGCGTGTTCGAGAAATAACGCCAGCCGGAGGATATTGCACCGAGGAGGCTCTCGGCCGCGGACCCGCCGGGTGTGGACAAGCGCAGGTCGTTCCTCCCGCGCCAAAGCACGAGGAAGCAGACGAGCGGAATCATGACAGCGGCGCAGAGGGCGAAGAAGACCGTTGTGCCCGCACCCCGCAGGACTGCGCCTCCGAGTACCGGTCCGACGACCTGGCCGATGTTCCACTGGAAGCTGTCCAAGCTGAGCGCGACAGGGACGATTTCAGGTGGTACCAGCCTGCCGACCGTCGTCCACCACGACGGCGACGAGGTCCCGCCCGCTACCCCCATGCCGGCGAGCCCGATGAGCAAGGTCGCGGGTGTCAGCAGATGCGACGATGACATCAAGACGAGGAACGCCACCGAGCTGATCAGCAGGATCTTGGCCAGGAGCAGCACGGCCCGGCGGTCGCGGGAGTCCGCCGCGGCACCGGAGAACACGACGGCGCAGATGCCGGCGAGTGGGCCTATCGTCGCGGCCAGGGTGACCAGGACCGGCGATGTCGTGAGGCGCTCCATTATGTAGCCGCCGACGAGCGTGATCATCCAGACACCGGCGTTGGAGAAAAGGGCTGTTCCCTCGAGCCACCGGAATGCCCGGCTTCTCAGCGGGGCGAACAGCTCGGTCACCTCGGCACCAGACAGAGAGGGACGACGTCTTCACGCCGCGGATCAGGTCTCATGGATGTTCGGTGTCCGGGATCGGACCCGCCGACAAGTCTCGCCTGACGGAGGCAGACGCCCTCGAAGTTTGCCGAGGGATCCTCGCCGAAACGTCACTGCGGCAGGAGCGAGCTGGGAAGGGGCGAGTCGTCGCCGGTCACCTCCACCTCGACGACGTGAGTGATGTCGGCGGACGAGCGTCCGATGCGGAGTTGGTACGTACCCGGATCGACGTACCAACCAGGTTGGGACCGGTGCAGTGACGAGGGCTCGCGGCCGTGATTGAACACACTTGCCGGCATCCGGGCACGCAGCGCCGGCCAATCCGTGTCGGCGATGTCGTAGTAGGCGAACGAGCGCTCGTTTACCTCGAGCGACACCGTCGCCGTCTCGCCCGGGTCGAGCCAGACCTTGGCGAAGGCACGCAGTTCCTTCACCGGGCGGAAACGGCCATCCGGCCGGGACCGCCCTCCTCCCGGCGGTGCGACATAGAGCTGGACGACCTCGGCACCGCGGCGCTGGCCGATGTTGGTCACCGGAACCTCGACGCTCAGGCTGCGGCCCGGCTGCAACTTCGAAGCGGACGGGCGCGGTGCTCCGATCTCGAAGCTCGTGTACGACAACCCGTGACCGAAGGCGAAGCGCACAGGCAGCCGGCGCGTCTCATACCAGCGATAACCGACGAGCAGGCTCTCGCTGTAGCGGACATGACTCGACTCGCCAGGAAAGCTCCCGAACGCCGGCGTGTGCTCGATGCACATCGGCAGCGTCGTTGGGAGTCGCCCACCCGGTTCGCTCTCTCCGAGCAGCACGTCGATGATGGCGTTCGCCAGTTCCTGACCGCCGAACCAGGTCTGGATCACCGCCGCTGCGCTTTCCGCCCAGTCGAGGGTGACCGGAGCGCCGGAGTTCACGACCACGACGGTGCGGGGATGTGCCGAAAGGACCCGTCTCACCAGCTCGTCCTGGTTGCGCGGGAGCTCCATCGACTCGCGGTCGTAGCCTTCGCTTTCCCACACCTCGTCGGTGCCGACGATAAGGACGACCGCGTCGGCTCCCTCGACGGACTTGACGGCCGCTTCGATACTCTCCTTGTCCGCGACACCGTTGCCAGCGACGCCGGGCGCGTAGGTGACCTCGGTTGCGCCCCCCAGCCGCTCACGGAGCAGGGCCAGAGGTGACAGCAGGTAGTGGGGGGTGACGAGTGCGCTTCCCCCACCCATGATCGTGAGCCGGTCGGCGTTCGGCCCGACGACCGCGATGCGGTGAAGCCCGGAGGCTTCGAAGGGGAGGAGGCCATCGTTTGTGAGCAGGACCATGCCGTCGGCCGCAGCGCGTCGAACGAAGGCATGATCCTCTTCCCGGTCCTCTGGGTGCTCGTCGACCGGCACGTCGTCGAGAGCCCCCACCCGGTCGAAGACCGTGAGCATGCGGTGAACCATCTTGTCGAGTTGCGTCTCGTCCAGCTCGCCCGAGCGCACGGCATCGACGAGCGCGGGACCGAACGCGCGTGCCGGGGTAGGCATCTCCAGGTCGAGGCCCGCAGTAGCTGCATCAACCGTCGTCGCGATACCGCACCAGTCGGTCATGACGAATCCGGCGAATCCCCACTCGTTGCGGAGGATGCCATCGAGCAGACGGGCGTCGTCGGGGACGAAGCGCCCATTGACCCTGTTGTACGCGGTCATGACCGCCAGCACACCGGCGATTCGGACCCCGTACTCGAAAGGTAGGAGGTAAAGCTCTCTGAGGGCCCGCTCGTCGATCTCCGACGAACAAGTGTTGCGCTCGTGTTCGACCTCGTTGCCGACGAGATGCTTGATCGTCGCCACGACGTCGTTGTCTTGAACACCGCCTATGTACGCGACCGCCAGCTTTCCGGTCAGCACCGGGTCCTCTGAGAAGCATTCGAAGTTCCGACCCCAGAGAGGGTGGCGGTGCAGGTTCACCGTTGGAGCGAGGAGGACTCTGCAGTCTTTCTCGCGAGCCTGCCGGGCCACGATGGCGCTCGCTCGTTCGACTACTGCAGGGTCCCAGGTCGCACCGAGCGAGGTTGCCGAGGGGATGCACACAGAGGGCGTGATGCTCGAATGGCTTCGGGTGTCGCCGCGAGCACCGTTCGGGCCGTCGGTCGTTCTAACCGACGGTATGCCAAGCCGAGGAAAGCTCGCGGTTCGCCAGTTGTCGATACCGACGGTGAGCGCGGCCTTCTCCTCGAGGGTCAGCGCGCCGGTCAGCGCCGCTATGTCACGAGGTGAGCCGGCCTTGTCACTGGGATCCGGTGATGGCATGTTGAGTGCTCCTCTTTGTTGATCGAACCTAGCTCCCGTGAGTCGGGAATCGATGGTACGGGGACAAACTGACGGCCGCGGGGACTTGACAAAACCCAGATGTCCCGGGACACCTGGGTGCCGTAACCCGGTCAGGCTCCAGCCGCACCGCGCCGAGTGTCGGGTTCTTCAAGTTGAGTTGTCGCGGCGAGGCGGTCTTGTGCTCTCAGTGCTCGCCGCTCGCGAGCTCTGGGCGGCGGCTCTGAGGAAGGTTCGCGCGGTGGCATGAGCCACCGAGCAGGCAAAGTCTGAGGTCCTGACGCGACAGCACCCCGGGGGGGGATCCGGGGTGCTGGTGTCAGGGGACACGATCTATCAGTCACCCCCGAGGACCGGCGGCCTGATCTACGATCACTATCAACCCTCGTTCAGTATGCGCCCGGCTGGTCGGTCCCACATAGGGCCGAACGACATATCCTTGCCAGGGCCGAAGAACACGTGCGGAGCCATCGGGTAGGGGCAGTCCACGTCGCAGACCCACGAGAACGCCACCGCCCCGTCATGATCGCGTGCCCGTAAGGCCCCTTCGACCAGGTCCTCTGAACACAACGCCGCGCGCCCCGGCACCCCGCCGCGAGCCGGGGATGACCGGGAGAAGTCGCAGTCCCTCCCGAGAGGTTATTTGCTGGCATAGCCCTGTAACCGAATCGCCATTGCAGTGGCCCACGGTGTCAAATCACAATCAGTCATCAGTTCCAGCGCGAGCCGTGGGGGTTCCCTGGTCGTCGGCAATATCGCCGGCCGGGTGATGGCGCATGGCGAGGACACTTCTGAAGGCTCGGAGGTGGACGATGCTTGAAAGCCAGGACGTACTGCTTGTCGAGGCCAGCACGGTCGGCGAAGTTGTCGCGCCCGGCCTACCTCGTGGGCCGGAGTCTGGCACGGGTCGGCCCGGGAGAGGCCGCCGCCGGATAGCGCCGACTCGATGACGTCGCGGCCGAGGTCGACAGGCGGTCATCTTGACGAGAGAAAGGGCTTGTTCCAATGATCGAATCAGACTTTCGACCCCTGAGAGCCCGTTACGACGTGCGTACCCCCACAGTCGCCTATGTGCCGAACGAGCAGGGTGGCAGGTATGCCGGGTATCTCTACCTGCTGGCCAGCGCGGACGGCCCGATCCTGAGCGTCCCGGGCATCATCGGGGGTCTCGACGATTCGGAGCCTGACACTGCCAGTGCGGAGGCCCTGATCGGCAGGCCGATCGGATCGTGGGAGTTGCGCCCGGACGGTTGGTATGCGGAGATCCAATGCTTTTCCACGCACCTTCAGACGGGCGAGGGCTTGCCTGCTCGATAGTCCGAAGCGAAGGACCGCGGCCCGATTTGCAGGCGACGATTTCCGTCTGTCTTCCGAGCCCGTGTCCGCGTCTCGACCGGGTTGTGGCAGAAACCCGCACCTAGCAGGTGATCCTGAGTCGGGTGCACGGCTCATCGCTTCCCTCGCAAGGCAACGCGGGTCGTGCACCCACTCATTCCATCGGTGCCGCGCGTGCTCACCTTGAGCACCCGGTGCTGTCGCGGCGAGCTGGACGAAGTGTTCCGGACGAGTTGGTAATAGCATCGTCGATGGCCGGTGCCCGGATTGGCGGCGAGATACGTAGCCCGGGCGCAGGTCTCCGAGACCGAGACGTCGCCGTCGTCTCCGAGCTGGCCTTGCGCCATTTCGATCACGGCCTCCGGGTCTTTCTTCCTCATATCGCGAGCGCTCGGAGCGCCAAGTCGGAATCCAACGTCGCCGATCACCCTGGTCTGTTGGCGCGTGCTTGCGACATCATGTTGGGATGCGGGACTACCTCGACGTCAACCGCGCCAATTGGGACGAGCGAGCTCCTGCGCATGCGGCTTCGCCCGACTACGCAGTCGAGCGCTTCGTCTCGGATCCGTCGTTCCTCTCTTCGGTCGTCAGCTTCGATCGTCCTCGGCTGGGCGATCTCACCGGCGTCAAGGGCGTTCATCTTCAGTGCCACATCGGGACTGACACGATTTCACTGGGCGGGCTCAACCAGTCATCGCAACAAGCTCGGCGAGCTTCTCTGATGGTTTCATGAATCCGAGTGTCTCGCGCGGACGGTTGTTGAGGCTCGCGGCGAAACGGGCGAGGTCTTCCGCGCTGTGCACCGAGAGGTCGGTCCCCTTCGGCATGTACTGGCGAAGGAGCCCATTCGTGTTCTCGTTCGAGCCGCGCTGCCACGGGCTGTGCGGGTCGCAGAAGTAGACCTGGACGCCGGTGTCGACCTTGAAGGCGGTGTGGGCTGAGAGCTCCTTTCCCTGATCCCAGGTGATGGAGCGCACGAGCTCTGCGGGAAGGCCGGCGATCGCTTGGCGCATTGCGGCGTTGACCTTCTCGGCCTCGCGCCCGTCGGGGAGGTGCAACAGCAGCACGAAGCGGGTGGAGCGCTCGACGAGAGTCCCCACGGCGGAGCGGCCGTTCTTCCCGACGATGAGATCGCCCTCCCAGTGGCCGGGCACGGCGCGGTCGGCGGCTTCGGCGGGTCGTTCGGAGATCATCACCATGTTGGGGATCTGCCCGCGCCGCTCGGCGCCTCCCTTCGGCCGGCGCTGTGCCCGGCCGGTTCTCAGGCAGCGGTGCAGCTCTCTTCGCAGCTCGCCCCGGCCTTGGACGAACAGCGACTGGTAGATCGTCTCGTGGCTCACCCACATGGCCGGATCGTCCGGATGCTCGAGACGCAGCCGCCGGGCGATTTCCTCCGGTGACCACCACTGCTCCAGCCATGTCTCCACTCTGGAGCACAGCGGACCGGCGACGAGCTTCGCCATCTTCGGTCGGCGAGCACGTTCATAGGCTCCATGGTGCGCCCTCACGGCCCGGTAGTGGGAGCGTCCGCCGTTCGCCTCCACCTCCCGCGAGATCGTCGAGGGCGCCCGGCTCAACCGGCGAGCGATCGCTCGGATCGGCTCACCGACCGACAACCCGCGGCTGATCTCCTCGCGGTCGGCGAGCGAGAGCCGGAGAATTCCCGGCGACCAGACGATTCTCTTCGATTCGCGCTTGCCGGGGCCGCGCGTGACGCGCTTCACCGTCCGCAACGAGCAGCCGATCTCCACTGCGATCTCACGGATCGTTTTGCCCTCTCGACGAAGCGTCCGCGCGCGTTGGCGTTGTTGAAGCGTCAGATGCGGAGCCATGGCAACCTCCCGGTCGAGTCAACTCACAGTCGTTGACTCACCGAGGTGTTGCGCGGATCCCTTGAGCCCGCCCTGGCCCGCCTCGGCGCAGAGATGACCGGCCTTGATTTCTCGCCTGCGTCGCTCGCTGAGGCGAGGAACCTCGCGCAACGCACCGGGACGTCGATCGAGTTTGTCGAGACGGACGTTTACAGTGCCCTTGACGCGCTCGAGGCCGCCTCCTTCGACCTCGTCTACACGGGCATCGGGGCCTTGTGCTGGCTGCCCGACGTGACGCGCTGGGCTGCGGTTGTCTCCGCCCTGCTCAGACCAGGTGGACGGCTCTTCATCCGAGAAGGCCATCCCATGCTCTTTTCCATCGACGAGACGCATCTCGACCGTCTTGTCGTCGACTACCCGTACTTCCAGCTGGACGACCCGCTCATTTTCGAAGACGGGGGCACCTATGTCGAGACCGACGCGGAATTCTCCTCTACGGTCACCCATGAATGGAGCCACGGCCTCGGCGAGACCATCAGCGCAGTCCTGGAGGCGGGCATGGACCTCACTGGGCTGGCCGAGCACGACAGCGTCCCGTGGAACGCGATTCCAGGTCGGATGAGCCTGGACGCCTCAGGTGAGTGGCGTCTTGAGGACAGGCCCTGGCGCTTGGCAGCGAGTTACACCCTCCAGGCGCGCAAACGCTGAGTCACGAAGCGGCCGAGACGACTGTTCCTTAGGCCGTGTACTGACCCGCGCCGAGCGCCGCGCCACGTCCCCGGCGCGGGTCCAAGAGACCGGTCGCAGTCGTTGGCGCAGATCAGCGGGTTCGGTGTTCCAGCGCCGTGACGCCGCCCGCCGCTGAATCCGTGCTGCCGGACGCGGTGAGGTCGCGCAGGTCACCTGGCATCTCGAGCAGTTCTCATCCACCGCCCGCAGCCGAAGGGGTCGCTTGTCCGGGTTCGGTCACGTCACAGAAGACGAAGCCGTTTCGCTCGACGATCGGGCCGATCTCGATGCTTATGGGCGAACGGAATCCCGGGCCGTCCCAAACGAAGGTGTGGAACTCGCCGCGTTCGCCGCAGGGATCGACTCCTGTTGGAAGCTTGGCGAGCAGTTCGGCGTCGAACGCCCGACCGGCGAATTCACCTGGCAGTTGTCTCGGGTCGACGCAGGTGATCACGGCCTTCAGGCCGGTCGCGAGCATTTCCCTCGCGAGAACGTCCGTCGGCCTGTCCCAGAGAGGGAAGACCGGTGAGATGCCTGTTCCGTCGAGACGGTCTTCCCGGTAGGCGCGCACGTCTCGGAGGAACAGGTCTCCGAAGATGACCTGGGTGATGCCGTCGGCGCGTGCGAGAGCCATTGCCTCTGCCATGCGGGCCTCGTATGTCTCTTTCGAGCACGGCGAAGGTATCTCGACGGTGACAAGCCTGAGACCGAGGCGATCCGCTTGGGCTTCGAGCAAGGTGCGCCGGACGGCGTGCATTGCCACTCGACCCGCGTCGGCGTTCACCGTGGACAAGAGCGTGGTGACCTCGACGGTGCCTTCGGAGCGTGCGACTTCCAGCGCCATGACGCTGTCCTTTCCACTGCTCCAGCTCATCCATGCCCTGGCGCGCCTTTGCATGAGCTCAGTCTTGTTCGTTCGTGCCCGATCGGCTCTTCTGGCGCGCCAGACAGGGCTCGTGCCGGTTCTCGAGAACCCGACTGCGCGAGGCGGAGACCACTACGAGTCGCCGCACGAGGTGCAGGCAAGCTCAGATGGACCAGGCGGTGCCGTTCCAGGACTCGATGAGGGCATCGGTGGGGCCGGCACCACCATTAGCGGAGTACTCGCCGACTGCCTTGCACGCCCGTGCCGAGGCGCAGGACACGCCGTAGAGATATGCCGCGAAGGGACTCGGGCTTGGCACCGTCGACCAGGAGGTGCCTTTCCAGGACTCCACCAGGACCTGACGGACGTGGCTCTTGGTGGCGTAGTCGCCGACCGCCGTGCACGATCGCGCCGAGGCGCACGAGACACCGTAGAGATAGGCGACGGAAGGGCTCGGGCTCGGCACGATCGACCAGGCGGTGCCGTTCCAGGACTCGACCAGGGTCCGCGGCAGGATGCTGCTTCCGCTGCCTGTGCCGTTGCTGTAATTGCCCACGGCGACACACGACCTGGCCGGCGAGCATTCCACGCCGGAGAGGCCACCGTACGACCCCGGGGTCGGGCTCGGCACGACCGACCATGCGGTGCCGTTCCAGGACTCGACCAGGGTGTTGCTGGCGTAGTCGCCCACCGCGAAACACGAACTGGCCGACACGCAGAACACACCGTTGAAGGCGCTTTGGTTGGGGACGAGGGTCGGGTTCGGCACGATCGACCAGGCGGTGCCGTTCCAGGACTCGATCAAGGTCTGACTGAGGCTGTTGTTGTTGTCGTACTCGCCCACGGCGACACACCACTTGCCCGACGCGCAAGACACTGCATTGAGGGTGCTGCCAAATCCGCGATCGGGACTGGGAACGATCGACCAGGCGAAGCCGTTCCACGACTCGGTCAAGGTCTGCGTGAGCCCGCTGTGGTAGTAATCACCGACTGCCTCACACGAGATGGCGGATACGCAGGACACACCGTTGAGGGTGCTGTTCGTCCCACGGTCAGGGCTACGCACGATTGACCAGGCGGTGCCGTTCCAGGACTCGATCAGAGTTCTGCCGCCGACGTAGCCAACGGCGGTGCACGAGCCGGTCGAGAGACAAGACACGCCGCTGAGCGTGCTTTCACTGCCAACAGGTGAGCTTGACAGGGCCGGCCAGCTCACAGCGGCCGAAGCCGGAAGGACGACGTTCCACGCGAGGCCGAGCACGAGGATTCCCGCCGCGCTCAGGAACGCAAGGCGTCCGCACACGGCAGGTCGCCGCTTCGCGTCCAGAGCACGCATCGCGCCCCCTTGGATTGACGCATCTGTTCCACCACCAGTATGACCTGCCGAGACCTTTGCGGCCGAGAAAATTCTGCGGCGGATGATCCTCGGTCGTCAGTGCGTCGGACCACCTGTTGCCTGTGTCCTCGTCCTCCACCCTTTGCTCGGTCGGTGTCACGCCGCAGGAGTGGCAGCACTTAGCATCGTCGATGGTATGAGAGGGCAGCTCGTGTCCTCGCGTCCGACGTCCGGGCGCGCGAGGGCCTCTTGGAAGGCGGCGCTGATAGGCGCCGTCATGCTTGGCATCGGCGGCGTGTTCGCATTTGCTCCGGGTGCGGGTCACGGGTCGACGGGGCGCGTCCCCGGCGAAGCAGCAGCAGCAGCTCCACTCGCGAGCTCGGGTGCCCGCCGTCCCGCGGCCCATCCGGTGACCAGGCTTTTCCCACCGCATGCAGACATGTCGTCTCCGGGAGTCCTCGTCCTCGACCGCAACTTGCCGGACCCCGTGGTCGTGGAGCAGCGCGGCCGCTACTACCTGTACTCGAGTCAAACCGGTTTCGACACGCCCCCGGTATCGCTGACGACAAGCGACGGCCCGACTCTGTTGCGCTGGGAGAAGACAGCCACGGCCCTGGCGACAGTGCCTTCATGGGCCGAGACCGGCTTCACCTGGGCACCGGACGTCCGCATGATCGATGGGCGCTACGTGATGTACTTTGACGCCTGGGCCGAGAAGTCCATGTACTTCCGGGCCGACGAGTCCGGGTTCTCCCAGCGTGCCCAGTGCATCGGCGTCGCCACGGCAGGAGGGCCTGCTGGCCCGTTCACACCCGTGGCTGGCCCACCGCTTGTATGTCAGTTCAACCATCACGGCGCGATCGACCCGCGGACGTTCCTCGCTCCGGACGGCCGCCTCTACCTCGACTGGAAATCGGACGACAACGCGGACCCGGGCTCGCCCCCTACGCATCTGTGGGCGCAAGAGTTGTCGAAGAACGGTGAACGGCCCATGGGAGCCAGACACTTGCTCATGAGTGGCAGCCGGCGCGTCTGGGACGGCGGGTTGGTAGAGGCGCCCGACATGGTTTACGCCGTGCACACGTATTGGCTTTTCTACTCGGGGTCGTGGTTCAACGGGCCCGGTTACTCGATCGGAGTGGCGAAGTGCTCAGGCCCGGAGGGCCCGTGCAGGCCCAGCTCCGCGAGGCCATGGCTTGCCGCGAACTCTCAAGGCGGCGGGCCTGGGGAGGAGTCGTTGTTCCACAACTCTCAAGGTTGGTGGATGGTCTACTCGCCTTGGTCGCTGTACAAGCATGATTACCGGCCCGTCGAGCTAGCAAAGGTCTTCTTCGCGCCGTCCGGACCCTATCTGGCGAAGATCCCGGCGTAAGAGCTCGAGCACCGAAACGGCACCGGCTCAGTCCAGTTTTGGGACGCTGAGCCCAAGGTCATCTACGTGAACGAATCGGGCAACCCCGAAGTGGTCGTGAAGATGATCACGTAGAAGCAACCAGCCGGTGGTCATCGCGCCGGTCGTCGGTCGAGCACTCAACCGGATCCTCTCGTCCGGCCGAGCGCCTCGTACATGCGTGCGAACTCTCCGTTGGATGCCTTTATGGCCTGAATCGCTCGATTGACTTCAGTTTCATCGTTCGTCCTGGCGAGGGTCTCGGCACCCATCTTGTAACTGGCCAGTCCGGCGGCGAAGTGCCGTTGAGCCTCCTCGTCTGGTATCGGCGGCAACTGTTCGCCTCTCACCAACACAGCCAGAAGCCAAGTTGCTGCCAGCTCGAAAGCCCTCCGGCTCTGGTTGCCCGTCGGCCTGAGGAGTCTCTCCGACGCCTTGTCCATGTCTTCGAAGAATGACTTGTTGTCATCGAACCACCGAGCGACGTCCCCTGAGGTCATGCCCCACGATACGTTCCCCCGGGCTGCCAAATGACTACCGCGCGGACCTTGACCGAGGATTTCAGGAACCCGGCTTTCTGCTCCTTGTTCTGGCTGGTCGGAGAGCTGATTGAAGCAATCCCAGCGCTCAAGGGACTTGTTGCGATGCCCGTCCGGTGGCTCGCGACGAAGGACTAAGCGGTGACCCGAATTGCCACGGGTGGCGTCAGGTAAACGGGAGAATGAGGCGGTCCTTCGGGCGCAACCCGGACGACCACTTGGTAGGTTCCCGGCGGTAGCGCAGAGCCGATGCCACCGTCGCAGCGAGCCGTGCCCCCGACGACCGGGATCGTCGAAGACTCTCCCGCAGTGAGGTGTGGGCCACCACCCCCTCCAGCAATCAGACCGCTGTATATGGCCACCACCTGCAGCGTCCCGGATCGCACCACGGCGGCAACGAGGGGCTGCCCGGTGTCCATGATGAAGCTGCCTGGGCCGTGATCGTCGACGAGGACTTCGCCGTAGAAGGTGGTGCCCGAGCGGACTGTGTTGTGCTTCAGCAGGAGTGCGAGATCGACGCCGATCGGCAGGGGTGCGGACGGCGGCAATCTGCCGCAACGTGGGCTGCGGCCGGGAGATCCGTCGTAGGTCGTGAGGCCCACGGTGACGGCAATCTTCTTGCCGTATTCAGCCAACAGCTGATGAGCCAGGTGCTCGTTGCCCGGGGTCAATCCGATGAGCACCGGACCGCCAGGGCAAGCGTCGGTCGACTGAAGCTGGGTAGGGGCCGCGACCATGCCGCGGTTGATGATCCGCCCAGCTTCGGCAGCGGTAAGACCAGTGCGCTCACGGCCTGCGCAGCTCTGACGAGGAATCGCGGGATAGGCGGTGGTACCGGGGCGAGTCGCATGTCGTGACCCTGGTGTGGTGCAGGCCGCGGAAAGCAGCACGACGGCGACCACAGAAACGACTCCGAAACTGCGCACCGCGCTCATGATCTCACCAAGCCGACGGCGGTTTCGCTTCGCGGTGGGGCAGCACCTCAGCCGAGGTCAAAGGCAGGGTGTCAGCAGTTAGACTTCGAATTGCGTCTCACATCGAGCGCCTGCGCGACGGTCTTCCCTTCGCGTGACAAGGGCCACGTCAGAAGGGAACCCCATGACGAACAGTACGTCTTTGCGGCGCCGCGCCGTCCTCCTCATCACGGTGGTCGTATCGGGCGTTGTCGCCCTGCCGATCGCAGCCCAGGCCGCGTCTCGTCAGCAGTCCGCTTCGTCGTACTGCAGCAAGGTGAGCGCTGCGTCCGTCTCAGCAATAGTCGGACATGCCGTTCCTGCCGGGTCGCCCTTTACTGACAAGGTGAAGGCGACCAAGGCAAACCACGAGATCTCCGCGGTCGTGTCGTCGTGCACCTACGGAGCGGTGACGAGCGTCGCCGCACTTGCCAAGGACGTAGTCCTTTCCCTTGAAGTTACCTCTCGGCCCCTCACCGGAGCCGACTTGGAGTATTCACTGAGCCAGGCGGAGAAGCTCAAGATGAAGTTCACGCCTTACTCCGGTCTCGGCATGGTCGCCTATTACTACACGTTCACGGAGTCGGGGATCACCACACAAGGGATGATTGCCATAGCCGGCTCGACCAACTACTCGGCCGGCATCTACATCAAGACCCCTTCCTTGTCGAAGCTTGCCGCCCTCGTGAAATTGGCAGAAAAACTCTGAGCTACGGGGTCCGCAAGTCCGTGTAACGATGGTCTAGAGGCCGCCTTCGATACGCCGCAGCGGGCGGACCTCCCTCAGATGGCGGAATCGGCGGTCGAGGGTGGCAGGCACGTGATTGCGAAGCATGAGGCTGGGTAGCGAGTTGAAGCACCGTGATCGTCGTAGCGTCGCGAAGCGCTGAGGGCTCGGGCACCGAGGCTCCTGTCGGTTGGTCGCTTGCCATGCGGCACGCACCCAACAGTTCTGATCTGACGAGTAGGCCTTAGGAACTGCCCTTTCGAAATGCCGTCACCAACCGCTCCTCGGTCCGAGTCCTGTGCGCCAAGATCAACCCGTCGAGTCCGGTCTCAGTAACCCCGCGCCAAGCTGATCAGCCGGTCAAGTATTCGCCCACCGTCTGCGCGCAGTCCGTTGTGCTCGAATTCGTTGGTCAGCCAGGTGCGCATGTTTGGAATCATCTCCGCCGTCTCCTCGGAGAACGCTCGCTCCACGTACAAGTCATAGGCGTAGATTGCTGCCGCCGCGGGAACTTCACAGCTCCGTAGGCGCTGGGCGTCGTACAGGCTCGGCCACTCGTAGCCTGCCAGCAAGTTTGCTGCTTCGCGTAGGGGCCGCAGCGCCCCGTAGTCATCGAACATCCATGGGAACACGTGTTCACCGGTGAAGAGTTCAGGCTCCTTCTCGTACTCCTCTGGCTGTACTCGGGCCGCCGACCAGTTGGTGACCGCACCGTCGGAGTAGCTGGACTCATGAATCACTGCGTAGAGCGGATTGCGAGCAAACCCCGGAAGGCCGTCCTGGACGTCGTGCAGGAACCCCGGAGAGCCCTCGGGCAGTTCTATGACGTAGTGCAGGTGCTCCGCTCCGTCGCTCATGCCGAGCATCAAACCGAGCTGGCGGAACATCCGTTGTGTCAGGCGGTCGCCTCCAGGCAGCATGACCTCTTCTTCGGCCAGCCAGGACTGCAGTCTGCGCACCCGTTCCCGGTCGGCCGGATAGCGTTCGTAGTAGCGGTGACAGCGTTGCAGCATCCGGGCATACGTGGCGCGGTAGACCTCGTCGGGATGGCGACCGACCGGGGGCAACCCGCCGGTAAGGAAGGCTTCGGCCAGCCCTGCCGGTGCTGCCGACAGGTAGTGGAGCACGCAGAAACCACCGAAGGACTGACCGAGCACGCTCCAGCGCTCCACGCCCAGCGCATTTCGGATGAACTCAGCGTCGTTTACGATCGAGTCGGCACGGAAACACGCCAGGTAGCGAACCTGTTCTTCGGGGGTCATCCCGCCGAGAGTCGCAACCGGTGTTGACCGGCCCGTTCCCCTCTGGTCGAGCATGAGCACACGAAAGTCCTTTAAGGCACGCTCCAACCAGCTGGGCGCCGACGGGTGGGCCTTCGGTCGCGGAGCCTCCATGCCCGGACCACCCTGCAAGTACAGGAGAAACGGTTTGTCGCGCCCGTCAGGTGCCGCGACCTCCCGAGCGAACACCGTGATCCGCTCGCTGTCCGGATCTGAGTAGCGAAGCGGGACGGCGAACTCAAGCTCTGTCAGGACCAACCCCGGCGGATAAGCAGTTACAGGCATAGCTGAGATTCTGCCACCACGCGCAAGGTCGGTTCGCCGGCTCGTTCCGGCGCTGGCCCGGTCAGTGCTTCCGGGGTCCAAGGTCACACCTGATTTGGCGACACGCCCGGCTTGTGGGCGCAGGGAGTCAACGATGTTCTTGCCCGTGTCCTAAGCGCGGCCGCTACACTGCGCAAACCGCCTTGTCGGTTGCGCAGGACTGTTCAGCGCCCACCGCAAGGCTTGTGCAACGCCAGACCAACTTGGGGGCTTGCGGACGACCGGTGTGGTTCCCGATCCACGAGGATTAGAAGAGGTGATCGACCAACTCGTGCCGATAAGGACGCCGGGCGGGATCGCTTCTGCCGGCTGGCCAGGCTGCAAGGTTGCGGTGTGGCTCGAGAGGGCCGTCTTCTCGATTCGTGGCGGCGTGGCTTCGCGGTCCACAAGGACGGTGCGCCTTCGTAAGGGCGCGATGCCGTGACGATCTACCGGATTGACCCTGGGGATGGTCGCGCTCTTATCGCATCATGGCCAGACCTTCCGATTCACGGTTCTGCGACTGTCGGGGCTTTTGCGAGCGCCGAGACGGCGATGACGGCACAGAGTGTTCTCGAAGCGGCGTCCCGCTACAGATGGCATCGCATGCTCCAGCTGTGGGACGAGGGTGTCTTCACAGAGGCCAGGGCCGGGCCTGATCCCATTGTCAACTTCTCGTGGTCAGCGTTCCCGGGGCCGGTGTCCGGGTTCCGCCGGGGGCTTGAGGAGCCGGGGTGGCTGCCGCGACTGGCGACGGACGTGGTTCTTGGAGATTCGCCGATGAGCCAATACCTGAGGGAGCGCATCGAGGCGTTGATGCCTGATCAGGAGGATCGGCCTGTTCCAGTGGATCCACATGCCTGGCTCTTTGCCGACCGGAGACCCCTTGCGAACCCGGAACCGCTCCTGTGGACCGAATGGCGTCACCGCCTTTCTGGGCAGGAAAAAGAAGCTTTGCGGAACGAGCTCGAGGCAGATCTCGCTGCTACGACCGGCGACTGGGTTGGTCGAGCTCGACAAGTCGCTTGGTACCTCAACGCCGATCTGTTGGTCGGCGAGGAGACATGGGAGGGCGATGACAGTGAAGCGAAGGTTGGCGATCGGGGCGTTCAGTTGCTTCGCGAGTTGACCGGCGTTCCCATCGAGCTGACCGTGTCTCGAGGTACTTCCTATTCGCATCTCTTGCAGGTGCACACGCCGGGCTCGGTAGTCGGGTTCTGGCTGGATGACTACACGTGGACCTTCGGATGGCCTGAGCCGGGCTCGTCAGACATCTGGAGGATCTCGGGCCAACTGGCTCCCGCTCTCGAACTGACGGTTGGGGAGTTGGCGAGCCACGTCATCGAAGGAATCGCGACCGGCGCGTGGCCATTCGGAGGTGCGGCACCCGACCAGAGATCTTCCAGGGTCGTGAGGCAAGACGAGTAGCGCCAGAACATCGACCAGTTCGGATCTCAACGCGACTGGACGGAAACCATGCGAACGACGTCAGTGGTGTGACCAGGGTTCGGGACGGTGGTACAAGCGCGCCGCCCAGCACCCCTCGAGGTTGGGATAATTGGGGTCGGTGCCGTCGTGGTCGACATCCTTTTGCGCAAGAGAGCGGGGGAACTTCCACCCGAACAGGTCCTCCTCCGGCAACCCCACGTAACTGGTTCCCTGGATGTTGACGTACTCGATCAGTTGGTCGGGAGTTTTGCCCCCGCATGGCAGGTTGGAGCGGAGCCTTCTTGCAAGGTGACGGCCCGTCTCGGGATGAAGCGGCACACCTGCGTGTTGGGCGGATCCAGCCTGCCGGCTACTTGCGCCTTGTGCAGTGTTCCCCGCCGTCGCCGATCTGTGGCACTCAGCTGCTCTTGAGGCCTTCCGGAAACGAACGGACTAGGGAGTTGACCCTCGCGCGGAGCGGGCCCTCATGCGCGTCGTGTCTCACAGTGCCGCTGGAAGGTAGACGTCGGCTCGCCATCCTCTGATCGGTCGGGGAGCCTTCAGAGCAATGACTGCCCGCAGTGCCCACAGGAGCACTTGCGCATGGGCTTCGTCCGAAGGAACACGCAAGACGAGCCCTCTGCGAGGGTGATCTTGTTCGACGAACCAGTTCTCCGGAATCGGAACCGCAAGCGAATGCAGTTCGGCGAAGACGCGATGGCCAGTTCCGTGAGCAATCCCGACGCTCGGTCGCATGAGTCCACGGCGACTGTGGCTTCCGGGGACCCAGGTGCACATCGTGACACCGCTGCCGCTTCCATTGAACAACGTGAAGAAGCCGAGCGAGGTTGGCCTCTCGTCATTGTCGTTGACCTTGGGTATCGCGTTTATCCAGCCGTCCTCGGCCCTGGCCAGCCGGGTCATATGCGCGACTACTTGCGCCGGATTGTCGACAGTGAACTCCACTCGCTCGATCTCTCGAAGTTTGCGCGCCACGCCTAGGAGTATCGCAGTTGTAAGTGGTCCAGAGTGGCTACCGAGCTAGCCGAGGTTCGGGGGTGTTCCGGTTGGGCCGACTTTCGATCGCTGCCTTGAGGCGCGCCACGTTGCCGCGCCATACCCGTGCCAGGATGGTATGCGCTAAGCGCTTTCCCAGCGGCCTGCCGAGCCACCACGGCGAGGTCAGTTGCCCATCTCTAGCGTCTGCCGGCAGGCGCATCCGAAGTCAGGCAAGCCTGGGGCCGCCGAGGCGCCAGTTCCGGCTGCCGTCGATGTTGGGTTTCCAGCCGGGTCACGCGGCGAGAAGGTGATCTGGCCCCAATTGCGTAGGCTTCAGCGCCATGACGACAGGTGCGGAGGACATCCTTGCAGCTGGTGCAGGCCTGAGCGAGAAGACCGAGGTCGTGGACTGGCCGCAGGACTTGTACCGCCTTTTGAGGGCCGCGGCCGTCGGCCAAGTGTCCTACGTTCCGGACGCCGGGCACGCGAGGCTGATCGAGCTGTTCCTTCAAGATCCGGCGGTCGTCACCAATGTGCTGACGACCGAGGAAGAAGGCGTAGCCATCGCGGCTGGCGCCTGGCTAGGCGGCCAACGCAGCGTGCTCCTGATGCAATCGAGCGGGGTCGGAAACTGCCTCAACATGCTGTCACTGGCGAAAATCGGGCGCTTTCCGCTGCTAATGCTGGTCACGATGCGCGGAGAGTGGGCGGAGTTCAATCCGTGGCAAATGCCGATGGGACTCGGGACCGAGCCCGCATTGGCCGCCGTCGGCGTGCGGACCATGCGCGCTGATGCTCCCCGGGAGCTCTTAGCGACCGTCGCTTCGGCCGCGAAGCTCGCCTTCGACGCCGACCAGCAAGTGGCAGTCATCATTTCCCAGCGCCTCTTGGGTGTAAAGCAATGGTGATCCAGGCCGCCGGGACTCTTGACCGCCGGTCTGTCGTTGCGCGGCTGCCTCTGGAGGCGGTCCGCCACGCTGCCGAGTCCGTACCCGAACGCTGGCGGCGCTGTTTCTCCATGAACTTCAGCTCGGTCATCGCGGGGCTGCCGGAGGCCGAACGCGAGGAGTTCTTCGCCGACATGCGCGCTTGGTGGGATGCGCATCCCGGGGAGCGTGCGGCCATCGTCGCGTCCGACGCAGCAGCGAGGGAACTCCACGGACTAGCCAGGGAACTCGAAGAACGAACGTAATCAAACACGGTGCCCCGGGCGGTGCTCGAACACCCCCGGGGCTGACACAAGGAGGCATGACTCCCCATGCGAGACAAGAACCTACTTCCGGCACCACCCACCCCGGCAGACGATCACTCTGAGCTGCGTTCCCGGATCGCCGAGACGTTCGCCCACGACACTCCGAACCCGGCCGTCTGCGTGGCCGACGGCTTCGGCGTCCGAGTTGGCGTCGACCGAGGAAGGCTCGTGGTCGCCGACGGACTCGGTACCCATCGCAGAGAGCGCCGCTATTCGCGGGCGACCCACGGCCTCGCACGGCTCGTCGTCCTCTCGTCAGCTGGGACGGTCGGGCTTGACGCGCTGCGATGGTGCGCCGGCGCTGGGGTGGGTGTCGTCGTGCTGGACCCGTTCGGTGGTGAGCTTCACCTCACTTCAGGAGGTGCCGGCAACAACGACCCGAGGCTCAGGCGGGCGCAGGCATGGGCCATGGCGACTCCGGCAGGCTTCGAGGCGACGCGGTACCTGATCGCTTCCAAACTGGCCCGCCAGGCGTCGGTCGCTAAGAGCCGCCCCTCGAACCGCACAGCAGCCAAAACGATCGTCCGGCTGCGCGACGAGTTGGGAGACGCCCAGACGCTGGAGGAGCTTCGCCACGTCGAGGCGATCACCGCCAACGTCTACTGGAACGCCTGGTCCGAGATCGAGGTGCCGTTCGTCCGAAAGGACGTGCCCCGCGTCGCCGATCACTGGCGGACCTTTGAGGGGCGGCGCTCAGCCGTGAACCTCGGAACCTCTCGGTCGGCGACTGACCCAGCCAACGCTCTCTTGAACTACGGGTACCGGTTGCTGGAAGCGGAGGGACGACTCGCCTGTCTCGCCGTCGGTCTCGATCCTGGGCTCGGCATTCTCCACTCGGACCTCAAGGGCCGTGACTCGATGGTGCTCGACGTCATGGAAGCGGTACGACCGGTCGTCGACGGCTATGTGCTCGACTTGTTCAAAGTTCGCCTGCTCACGAAGACCGACTTCGCTGAGGATGGCCGTGGCGTGCTCCGGGTGCTCCCGCCTCTCACGCACCGAATCGCCGAGGCGATGCCGACCTGGGCGCAGGCGTTCGGTCCGGTCGTGGAACACGTCGCGAGGATCCTCTCGGTGAGCAGTCCTTACGACATCTCCGTGCCATCCGTGCTGACCCGCGACAAGCACAAGGCGGCAGCGGCGCGGCGAGTCGCTGTGCCGGCCCTTCCGACTCGGAGCGGCGCGCTTTCCCCAGGTCCGAATCCTGGAGGTCTCTCTCCACGCGCCAAGCAGCGCCAACGACCCAGCGTGTCGGCACAACCGCGTCTGCTGCGTCGCACCTGTCGTGGATGCGGATAGGTCCTACCGGCCCTGGAACAGGACCACGCGGCGACGAGACGCTGGTGGTGCGACGTCTGCAGGCCCGAGCGTCGGGCCGAGCTTGACGATCGGATGCGAAGGGCAGCGAGCATCGTGGCCGAGCAGCATCGCGCCGAGACAGGTGTGCTCCCGTCCCACACCGACGAAGCCCAGGACCGTCGGCGGGACACGAACAGACGTCGCCAGCTCGCTCGCCTCGCCTGGGAGGCCGGTCACGGTGGATCGTCGCCCGATGTCGGGTGGTACTCGGAGCAGATCGCACCCAAGCTTGCGGCCCTGTCCGTCACGGAGATCGCCGGAGCGCTTGGCGTCTCTACGTCGTCGGCGAGCAAGTTCCGGAGGGGGTTGCGGGTGCCGGCGCCGCGACACTGGTTGGCGCTGGCCGGGCTTGTTGGCTCCGATGACCATCGACCGTTACTTCGAACTCAAGTGGGTGGCGCGTCACCATTGACGACTCCGGGCTTGTGAAGCTCTCCAAGATCATCGCCGCGTCCGGGTGTTCGAAGGCGTCCGCGTCCAATTACCGGCGCGGGAAGCGGACGCCGCAGGTATCGACGTGGAGGGCTCTTGGCGCGCTAGTCGCCGTTAACGATTAGCTCTTGTTGACCGAGCCACGTTCGTCGTCCGACTCTGTGCCAGCCATGGAGATGTTGCGCCCTTGACCCGATCAGGGCACCTCGTTAGCATGTTTTTTAGCAAGACGAAAAGGTTTTCTATCAGAGTGCTCACAGTACTGGTCGAGCCGGGAGGATTGTTGGGTGAGCGCGGGACCCGTCAAACCAGTCGCACGCAAGTCACTTGCGCTGCAGCCCATTCTCGACGGCGTCGTCGAGATTGCCGACGGGTTCTGGGGAGCCAGGCAGCGTCTCAATCGCGAGGCGACGATCCCCTACGGGATGAAGATGCTCGAGGAGACCGGCGCAGTCGAGAACCTCCGCATCGCGGCCAAGAGGTCGCGTGCCAAGTACCGATTGCCGCTGTTTCGTGACTCGGACCTCTACAAGGTCCTTGAAGCGATTGCCTGGGAACGAGCCCATGGCCGCGACGCCGAACAGGAAAGGTTCTTCGCATCGAGCGTCGAAGTCATCGAGGCAGCCCAGGAGCGCGATGGCTATGTGAACTCCTACGTCCAGGTAGTCGAAAACGGTCACCGTTTCGCCGATCCTGCGATGGGTCACGAGCTCTACTGCGCAGGCCACCTCATACAGGCCTCTGTGGCCGATACTCGCACCGGCAGCGTCCCCGACAGGCTCGCGGGTGTCGCGGACCGCTTCGCGGCCCTGCTCGTCAAGGTGTTGCCCTCAGAGCAGGCTGACTACGTGCCGGGCCATCCGGAGATCGAAATGGCACTCGTCGAGCTGTACAGGACAAATGGTGACGCCCGGCTTGTCGAGCTTGCAGCCGATCTCATCAAACGCCGTGGACGTGCCTCGTTGACTTGGCACGCCTTCGGGCCCTCGTACTTCCAGGATGACGTCCCATTTGATGAAGCCCTGACGATAAGAGGTCACGCCGTCCGGGCGCTCTACCTGCTTGCCGGGGCGACTGATCTCTACACCGAGACTGGTCGATCGACGCTCTTCACGTCGATCCTTGCCCAGTGGCGCGACATGATATCGACTAAGACCTACCTCACCGGTGGGATCGGCTCGAGACACAAGGACGAAGCCTTCGGCGACGCCTACGAGCTCCCACCGGACCGCGCCTACTGCGAGACATGTGCCGCGATCGCGTCGATCATGTGGAACTGGCGCTTGTTGTTGCTGACTGGGGAGGCGGTCTACGCGGAGCTCATGGAGCGCACGCTCTACAACGGCTTTCTTTCCAGTACTGGCTTCGACGGCACGAGCTTCTTCTACGTCAACCCCTTGCAATACAGGGAGCCGGCCACCCGACAGGCCTGGTACGACTGCGCGTGTTGTCCGCCGAACATCATGCGCCTGCTCGCGAGCCTTGAGCATTACGTGGCGACTCAAACGGTCGGCGGTCTGCAGGTGCACCAGTACCTACCCTGCAGGATCCGGAACGAGCGAGGCAGCAGCGGTGCGCTCGAGCTCGTGGTCACCACCGGATATCCCTTTGACGGCACCGTTGTGATACGTGTGGTGGCCGCCCCAACTGACTCCCAAGAGATAGCGCTGCGCGTGCCTACCTGGGCGCGTGAAGCGCGCTGCACCCTCAACGGACATCCTGTAACGGTAGAGCCGTGCGAGAAGGGCTACCTTCGGATCCGCCAGGAGTGGTCGGCGGCGGACGAGATCATTCTCGAGCTGCCCATGCGAGCTCGTGGTGTCGGCGCTGCGAGCGAGATCGACGCCGTGCGTGGCTGCGTGGCGTTCGAGCGCGGACCTCTTGTCTACTGTCTCGAGGGAACAGATCTCCCCAAAGGTTTGAGTCTGCAGACCGTCTCGGTGGACGCGTCGTTACCCCCAGCAGAGGAGCGGGGCTTTGCCATCGGCAGTGAGAGCGTCGTAGCTCTCCGATTGCGGGGCAGGAGCGTGCGCTCTCAGCCGGGCTGGCCCTACGGTGAGCTCAGTCCGGACGGCACCGGCGGCACATCGATTGCCAACAAGCCCGAGTCAGGAGAGCGCGCCATCGAGATGCGCGCCGTCCCTTACTACGCATGGGGAAACCGCGGTCCCACGTCCATGCGCGTCTGGATCCCAAGAGAACCGAGTTCCACGAGACAGGAGTCCTACCAATCGGCGGACAAGGGGGCGCCCATTGACTAACGATGACCACGGGGGTACCTTGAACTTGACGAAAAGGTTTTCGTAACATTGCGAAAACCTGAATAGTCCTTCTCTACCAATACAGGAGGGTTCGTTATGCGGAAGAAGTATTGGAACGCCCTTGTGGCGGCGGCCGCGACGGTGACCGTGCTGTCCATAACGGGAGTTTCGGCCATGTCGGCGGGCGCGAGCGCGAGGGCGGTGAGAACCAGCCCGACCTTCGGCGTGAACGCGATGGGGACCGTAGAGTTTTGGGCCAGGGACGCCACCAGCTCCGCCGCGGCCGTGTTGGTGCCGGAGTTCAACAAGACCCACAAGAACCTGAAGATCGTGCTGCACCTGACCTCGCCCAACGACGACACGAGCCAGCTCGCGACGTCGATCCGCGCCGGGGACCCACCGGACCTCGTCGGGCTGAACGACATCGACGTCCCGGAGTTCGCGCACGAGAACGCGCTTCTCAACATCACAAAGTACGTGAATGCCCTGCCGTACAAGTCCGCGCTCAGCCCCGGCCACTTGGCGCTCGCGACGATTGGGAACCAGTACTACGGGGTGCCTTATCTCTCCGACCTGTCGGTGCTTTGGTACAACAAGGCGCTGTTCAAGCAGGCCCACATTAACAATCCCCCAACGACGTTCGCGGCTATCGCAAAAGACGCCAAGTTGATCACCGCACTCAGCACGCCCTCCAAGCCCGTCTACGGCCTATCGTTCGCGGGCGACTGCCAGGGTTGCCTTGGTTTTGTGATGCTCCCGGACATCTGGGCGAGCGGCCAGCACCTGATCGAGGGGCCACTCGGCCACCAGACCGCGAACATTTTGCACAACCAGCCACTCAAGGCGTTGCTAAGCCTTTACGCGCAGATCTGGGCCAGCAAAGAAGCCCCCGCCGATTCCCAGACCCAGAACGGCCCAACTTGGGGCCAGGACTTCGGCAAGGGCAACATCGGCATGCTGCCGGGTGACTACGGGTTCTTCAACACGTACCTCAAGGAGGGCCTGCCCGCCAGCTCGTTCGCCGATGTGCCGCTCCCGAGTGAAAACGGCGGCCACGGGAGCACCTTCGACGGTGGCGACGACTTCGTGATCCCCGCCGGAGCCAAGAACCCCTCGGGCGCGTGGGAGGTTGCGCAGTGGTTCCTTTCCAAGGCGGTGCAGCTCCAATACGCGCCCAATGGAGAGTCGCCCGTGCGCAGCGACATCGTCACGCCGTCGTACGTGAAGAAGTACCCCTACGACGCCGTAGCGCTTGACACGCTCCCGTACGGCTCGGTCGAGTACACCCTGGCCTACGACCAGGTGTTCAACGAGCCGGCCTCGCCGTGGTTGAAGATGTTCGACGAGGCTGTCTACAGCGACAACGTCAGTCAGGCCCTCAAGATCGGGCAGAGCGGCATCCAGGCCACCCTCAACTCGGTCACCTCGTAGGCCAGTGCGGTCGCCGCGGCGCTGCGTTCACATGGTGGCGCCGCGGCCCTGCTTCTCTCCACGATTGAATACGTCTTTAATGGGTGACGTACCGGTCTGCTGGCAAGGAAGGTGAGAGGGTGCCAAAGCCCATATCGCCAACACAAGTGTTGCCACTCCCGGGTGGCTCGCGTTCCTTCTCAGCGAAACCCGTTGGCCGGTCGCAGGCTCGTGCCCGTCGCGAGGCGCGTGCCGCGTACGTGCTCATCGCTCCAGCGGTCGCGATCGTCGGAGTCTTCATCTTGTACCCGCTCGGCTTCGGAGCGTACATCTCCTTCACCAATTGGCCTCTCATCGGCCCGATTCACCTCATCGGTGGCGCGAACTACAGCGCGCTCATCCACAACACGGTCTTCATCCATTCGATCGTGTTCACTTTGGAGTACACGGCGATCGTCACCGTGCCGATCCTCGTGGTCGGCTACTTGCTTGCCGTTTTCGTTCGCTCCAACCGCTTCGGCTCGACGTTTTTCCGGACGTGCTTCTTCCTGCCGTTCATCATCGGGCTCAGCACCCTGAGCTTCCTCATCTATGTCGAGCTCCAACCGGGTTTCGGCACGGTCAACGTTCTCCTCTCCAAGCTCCACATAGTCGGCATCAACACGCCCTGGACGGCTAGCACCGGGCTTGCTC
>Ga0187884_10001088_pt1 | contig 25459 bp, 28 predicted proteins | sample June2016WEW_20_4_FD_132983 | JGI IMG/M metagenome (GOLD analysis project Ga0187884, IMG submission 132983) | Peatland microbial communities from SPRUCE experiment site at the Marcell Experimental Forest, Minnesota, USA - June2016WEW_20_40 | ecosystem: Environmental > Terrestrial > Soil >...
AATGACAATAAAGACTTTAATTTACGTATGTTTTACCCTCCTTCGCTTCGAAGGAGGGTGGCAGCGTTAGCTGCCGGGTGGATGGCTTATGTTAGGCATAAGTTACACTTTTAGTCGCACCCTATACTAGGATTAGCGAACAACTTAGTAAGGATCTTAAATTATTTTTCCCGCACCAAAATAACGTTGACAATAGATAACCGGCAAGAGTAAAGTGCAATCTAATTTTTTTTAGCATTTTTCATTAGTAAAAATTCTTAACAAAAACATTATATTTATTTGGTTTATACAAGGATATTCTTTGCATAAAAATTGCAAAGGACAGAAAAAGGAGTATTTTTCACATGACCGCTCTTATAGAATATAATTTCGAATCTTATAAAGATCTTAATGGAAAACAAGCAATAAGGTTTGGTCTTTCTGACACGGAAGGAAATAATTATAGTTTAGATGGGGTGCCAGGAGACATTAAGGAACAAAAAATATTCGGTGATACCAATGTTATCTTTAATAATCCTATGTTTACAAATTTTAAAGAAGATTCAGCTCTTGGGATTTTTAGTTGGGATAGTTATGGTGTATCGTTTAAATTAACTGTGGATGGCGATTTAACTTTGTCTAAAATTAATCAAGAATACAATCCAAGATTTAAGATTAATGGAGCAAATGTAGTTGCGTTGGGAGGGCAAGGCTTTCAAGAGTTAAACATTGTTTCAAAAGAAGTTAATTTTGTTGATGATTGTGCCGTAGCTGATTTACAAGTTTCTGCTAAAAAAATGCTAAATAAAAGCACCCTTAATACAGAGACTGCTAAAATTTCAGTTTCTAATATTACTAATCCTGGTAAAATTCAGGCATCTAAAACTGCAGACATAAAGTCTATAAATTTTGATAATAGAAATGGTGCGGTGCATGCTGGTGAAACAGTAAAACTAGCTACAGAACATTTGCAAAATGAACAAGGGAATTTAAGTGGGATTAATAGTACCTTTGTTGAAATTGGTACAAGTCTTACTAATGATGAGCATAGTGAAATTGGAGTAAGTGGCACTACTACTATTAGTTTCAAAAATAATATGGAAGTAGAAAAATTAGGGATTGTTCGTGGAGATCAAGTGCAGCTTATTAATCCTCCTGTTGTTAAAAATCAGGGTGTTATAGCTGGTAGTCAAGAAGTGCAGTTAACAAATCCAGAAGCAGCAGTTATTATGCCTAATGTAGATATACAAACGCCTGTTCTTAAACTACAGACCACTAATTTTAAGTTAAGCGATCAAACTAAGTGCGATCGTACTATTTTACAAACTACCGTTGGTCGTTCTATAGAATTAACTAATGAGTATCGAACAGCCGGGGTTTTTGAATTTCAAGAACCTAATGTTACTCATGAAAATATACAGCAAATTATGCAGCAACGTTTTGGCGATATTGCTAGTTATAAGGTAGAGACTTTACCAGCGGCAAAATATGATATTTCTGTGCAAGCAACGATTCAAGCAGATAAGGGTATAACAGCATTAACTCCTAATGCAAAAATACGTGTTGGCAATAATGAACGACCTAATAATCATCCAGAGTTATTGGCACAATCAGGGGATTTAACGGCTTATGTAACAGAGTTTGACATAGAAAAAGGTGGTGCGGCAGCTAAGAATGGTTTTATTTGGGCGCCTAAAGGTTTTCCGTTGGGGAGATTAATAGAAGATCCTAACCGAGAAGTATTTATGGAATTTGGTAGAGCGTCCAAAAGACATCATTTTGCGTATACTTCACCAATTGTTATTCGTAATGGTAGTTTTTTTCAGATTAAAAAAACTACTAATATTATTGGTTTGTTTAATAATAAAGGAATGTTAGAAACGCAGAATTTACAAATCAACTCAACTAGTGGTTCTTCGTTGTTAGAGGGGGTTACTCATGTAACAGGAGATTGCGAATTTATTGGGCATTTTATTTTACAAAGAATTTTAACCACTATTGATACTCCTCGCTGTGGTAAATGGAATTTATGCAATAGTGATCCGGCAGAATTAATAATCCAAGGTAAATTATCTGGAAATGCTGTTATAATCAACGAAGCAAGTTGGTTGTATGCGCAAGAAAAAACTTCAAAAATAGAAATTGTTAGTAAAGATTTTACATCAACATATAATCAAAAATTTATAAGTGGTACTAAAGAGGAGAATCTAGCTTTGTTTTCTTGGTATTTTCCAAGGAATGCTAGTGATCCCAAATATGATCTTAAATATATACATGATAGTGGAGTAGGGTTGCCAATTCAAATAAGAACTTCTGGAAACTTGAGTAATAGAAATAATTTTTTTGTTGGTGCCCAACAAGTATTTCCAGCTCAAACTAGTTTTGGTTCTGCGGTAATATTACCTGTTAGAAATTCTCAATTAGAGGGGTTTATAACTGCCCCTAAAATGTTAATTACTTTAGGTGGTAAATTAGCATTAGGCTCTCCTAACCCATATTATATTAATCCTAAAAATCCTATTAGAGATTTAATTAGTAAGGGTTTTAATATGCATACTACGTATTATATGCCAGATGAGATAAAAAAATTAATTGAACAAGCTACTCAGCCTAAGTTTTATTTTATGTTCCGAGAACGTTTTTGGTTCGATGAGCAAGCTAGTCAAGATTTTTATAAAGACATATGTGAACATATGGTGGTTGTAAATAGAGATGGCAGTTTGAGTAAACCTAAATCACAAACAATATTATCGCTCAGCCCTAGTTATTTAATAAATAGAGTAAGAGAAGACTGTCAAGAAGTATTAATGCGAGGTTTTATTTACGAAGGTAGACCGATAGATGCAGATTTTATTAAAGAATTACATAGAAATACTACTGATTATTTAAGAGAAAATAAATTATCAGGAGAAGCTTTTAGTCGAGCTCTAACGGTTGCCGGGAAAAGCACTGCTATAGATATAGAGATGCCGTCTAAACCAATATTGTATTATCGTGCATTAATTGATGATCAAGGGTTAGAAGTTCTTTATCCATGTCCATATATTCCAATAAAAATGATTAACGAAGTACGTGCTCGACGTGGTGGTTTAGTTAAAACTAATGTGTTATATATATTGCCAGAACATTTAACGCCGAAAGAATTAATAGCTTTTGCTCAAGATCGGCCTGCGTTACAAACTTCCTTAATTAAATTTTTCAATAGTAATCCTAAAGCAAAAAAATATTTACATAATAAAGCTATAACAGTAAAAGCTCAGCAACAGCAAAATCAGCTAATAGCCAGTGATCAAGTAGCCATTGCTGCTAGCAGTAACAGTGCAGATAGTGCCCAAAGCAGTATTACAATAAGCAGCACTGTTCAGGCAAAGAAATTAGCTACTATAGTAGAAGGTGGTGTTGTTATTAATGGTAAATTGGAAACTGAAGATACGTTATTAGCGTCTTTGTTTGATGATGTTGAAATTAAATCTATCCTGGAAAGAATAGGTAATCAGGAAAATTTTGATGATATGGTTAATCAAGCGCGTGTTGCAGCTAAGAATATATTACAAATTTTTGCAGGGAAACAAGTGATTTTTAAGGGGGCAGAAACAGATTCTGGTGTGCTAACTCAAATACAAGCGTTAGCCGGTATTATAGATGTGCCAGTACCATTAGTTCATCAAAGGGTTAGGCGTTTTTATGAAAAACATACAACTGGTATTATTAAAGATACTTACGTTGAACAACATGTTTCTAAACATAAAACAGGATCTTCTGGAATTGTGCAAATGGTAGCTGGCACGTCAGCTGTTTTACAGGCGCCAGAATTTGATACGCCAGAAGTTCAAATAATTAGTTTAGATGGAAAAACTAGAATTTTAGATACAACAGAAGTGCATGAACATTCAGAACGGACAACTACAGAAAAAGATACTTGGTATGGCGGAACCAGCAAAAAATCTACAAGTACCATGGAATGTAGCGAACGCTCTAAAGGTGCTAACTTTAAAGTAAAACGCTTATTATTAGCCGGTAAAGACGGAGTGGAAGTTAATAATATACATAGTACAGCAACACGCAATGTATTATATTCTCCAGATGGTGAAGTATCAATTTTATTAGGTCGTAATAGTTTTGCATCCTCTAGCATTACAAGCAGCTCCGATCCATTCTGGCAAAAATCTAAATCAGACAACATTCAACAAGCAACTTATAGCGAATCTAGTATAACTGGTGCCTTAGAAATTCATTCGCAGCGGACTATTTTAGAAGCAGTACGCGGTAAAACTTTGAGTTTTTTACAACAAATAGATCAACATCAAGGTGAAATAATTTATAGTACTCTAGATGAATATTATTCTAGACAAACTAAAACAGTACAAGGTCCTGGTGCTGGGTTAGTGGCGCTAGTTGCGTTGGCAGCTACTATTGCTACACAAGGTGCGGCTGGTGGTTGGGCGGCGGCTCTATTAAATACAGCGGAAGGAGTAGCACATACTGTGCTAACTGCTGGTTTTCAGAGTTTATGTTCGCAAGCTGCAGCATCTATTGTGTCTAATAATGGTAATCCAGTTAAAGCAATTAAATCACTTGCTAGAGAAGGAACAGTAAAAAAACTAGCAACCGCCATGATAAGTGCCGGAGTTATGTATAAAGTATGCGATATGTTAAAAATTCCTAAACTTGCAAACAGAGAACTACTTCAACATGTGGAATATAATATAGCTAAGGCAAGTGTTAGTGCTACTTTAAGCGTGAGTATTGATGGTCAAGATATGGAGCATGCTATTTTAGGTGGTTTGGTAGATGCGGCGATTGGAACAGTAACAGCTTCTTTGTCAGCTAAAGCAGAAATTGGTGAAATAGATGCTATTAAGAAAAACCTTATGTATGTTATATTATGTGGAACTAAAGGTGCTTTGGTAGGGCATAATGGTGCTTTAATAGGGGCGTTAGATGGGTTGATTTCGGCGGTTATGCCAGATGATTTGTTTGTTGATAATGATAAGAAACCAGAACAACTGGTTAGGACAGAGAAAGAAAAAGTTAAACCAAAAACAGTAGAACAAATAACAGAAAAACAAAAATCAGAATTAAAAGAAAAAATAATCAATAAATTAGTTTTGCTGGCAAGAACTAAAGCTCAAGGAGGGAAAGGTTTTGAGTTGCCAGCAGCTATCGAGATAGTTAATAAGAAAATTGATAAAATGAATATAACACAGCTTAGAGAATTAGAGAAAAATTTTGTAGCATATTTTGAAGTGGCGGTTAATTTTAGTAAACCTGAAATTAAACAAGCTGTGTTCGAAAGGCCGTTGGATACTGTTGGTTTAGAACAAACTAACGGTGGAAGACCTGGTGGATATAAGATTGGTTTACCAGGAATTCAAGATCCATTTTCTGGAGTTGCACAATCGGAGAATTCTAATACTAACAATAAATCAGATGAATTACCAATAGGCCAGGCTTATCTTGCAGGTATAGATGAACCTATTGCTCCAAGTGATGGTGGAAGGGCATTAATAGCTGCGGTTGGTACTTCTACATATGAACTAGCAGCTAGTTTGGTTAAATGTGGGGTAAGTTTAACTAAACTTTTATACAACAGTGCTTGGCATGCAGCAGAAATTGATATGTTAAATAATCCAGAATATAGAGGTGCACTCTCTGAAGTAGAAGAAAAACGTATTACGCAAAAAATTGCAGAAAATCAAGAAAAAATTCATGCAGTATTAGATCCCATTAAAGAAAATCCGGTAGCGGCAGGTAAAGAAGCTGGTAAAGCTATATTATACGGGTTAAATAATCATTATGTTGCAGAATTTAATGAAGTTAAAGAAAAAGCTGCTTCTGGTGATGTTTTCGGGGCTACTAAACAAGCACTGGAGAATGGGATAGAGGTAGGAGTAGCAGTAGCTAGTGCTACGAAATTAGCTGGAAGTGCGCTTACAAAAACCGGAAAATTTTTAGGTGCAATCTCTGAGGCCGTTAGTAATACTGCTGTTAATACGTTAGCTGAGGCAGCATCAACAGTAGCGTCAGAAAAATCGTTATTAACTTTTCAGTATGATTTGGCAGCTGCCAAAGCTGTTAAGGGATGTGCACGAAATAACTCCGGTATTTCCAATTCTCTAAATTCTAAAACACCAAGTTTACCTGAGGTCATTGAAGACTATCTTGGTAAAGATTTCCGCATGCTAAAAAACAAAAGTGGAGATCCAATTTTTGTTAACAACAACAATACCAGAAGAATTAGATTTGATGCTCAAAATCCTCATGGTGATATACCTCACGGGCATGTTGAACATTATGATCAAAATCTTGGTAAGTGGTTAGACTATACTGAAAAACATAGAGTATACCTTAAAGATGCTCTTGATTATCTACCCAAACCAAAACCAGGGAATGGGTAATAATATGTTATTTGGTAAGCAACAAGCAATAAACAAATCTAGGGGTGTACGATTAATAATAGAACCTGATGAAAATGTAGGATTTTATTTGTTAGTATATGATTTGGCTTCTGGGAAATGTATACAAGATTTTCTATATTTTCCAGATCAACTAGATAATTTGTATAACCATGCTATGGAATATGGTATAAATAAAGAAAGTTTCTACCCTATTGGTAAGTAAGAATTATTTTTGGTTGTGTTTTTGATTTAATAAATTATAAAATATGGTATAGTTTTTATTAAAAATATTTTGTATTAATAGAGAGTTGTATGCTGAAGTATGAAGAATCAATAGAAAATTTAATGTATACCCAGAACAATTCGTACCAAGAACTACTAGTACACCGCAACCACCACAAATTCCTAAACCGAGGGCACTATAATGAAAAGCTTAGATGATATTTGGCAAGAGTATATTAATCAAAACGCTTTAAGTACTCAAACTTTAAAAGATTTAATCTGGTATATAGAAAATGATGACACTTCAGAAACGGTTGTAATGGTAACTGATATATTAGTGAAAGAATCTGATGGTATATTATTAAAAAAACTTGTTCCATTTATTGCTAAGCAGCTAGAATACGAAGATGAGTATGTGAAAGAGCTTGCAATTAACAGTTTGGTTGGCCGTTTAAAATTACCAGAATATGCTGAAAAAATTCTTAACATAGCTCAAAACAATATTTCTTATGGTAATGCTCAAGGTAGTGCTGCTGCGAGTTTAGGTGCAGTAATAAATAAAGTTGACTATAATTTGCGTAAAAAAATTGCTGTTTATTTGTATGATGTTATGACAAATGATTGTTATGATAATTTACACAAACAGAGTACTTATTGTGCTATTTTAGAAGCTATGGAAATTCCTATTGATCTATGGCCACCTATACAAAGGAATCCTGACATACATAAGATAATAGATAAAAATTTATTAGAAAAATTTAAAAGAAAATATGATATTAATGATGCTGCATAAATTGAGTCTTGCATATTTGTTTGGTGTTGTAGATAATGAATTTAAGCTTTGTATTTTTGGTGGATAATTTATGGATGTACAAAAAGCCAAAGGAGAAAACATGGCATTAACTAGAGAATTTAAAAAAACTGTTGTAGAAAGAGCTCAAAGAGAACCAGCTTTTAGACGCGGTTTATTAGAAGATGCAATTAATGAATTCTTAGCTGGAGAAGTTGGGGTCGCAAAAATATTAATACGTGATTATATTAATGCTACTATTGAGTTTCCAACGCTAGCTCGTAAAATTCATAAAAATAACAAGGGGTTACAAAAAATGTTTGGGCCAAATGGTAATCCAACTATAAATAATTTTTGTGCAATCTTGAAAGTTTTACAGAAAAAAGAAGGAATTACCCTGCAAGCTTCTAGTTCTGAAAAACGTCATCATTAATAGTAATACAAACAACAAAAAATAATTATGGGTATATATAAAATATATGCAACAAACAGAAACAGTAATTAAAGATGTTAACGGCGGCGTAAAAATGACGCAGAGTTTTAACTGTAACTAATATTGCCTAATAAATTTTTAAATAGAGCCGATTTTTTTAATCAAAACAATCATTGAAAAATAAATGCCCAACTTTAAATTGGGCTATTTGAAAGTGCTGCCATGTTATGCTGACATATGGTGTCGATATGAATTTAAGATCAGCTTTCTTTGTTAGAGAGAATTTTTTTATTGGCAGAAATTTTAATTTTCAGTTTAACAGCTCGTACTGCTGTTCTTATTGTCGTTTGTTCTTTTGCTTCTTTAAGTAATTAACTTGTTTTAAGAATCTTGCTAACCACACATGCCTATCTTTTTTAGCTAAAGCAAATTTTAACATTATTCTAAACTCATTAACATCCAAATTTCCTTACTCTCTTCTAGTTGTTCTTCAATTTTTTTAAAACCAGCTTTTTCATAGGCTTTTATTGCAGCAATGTTGTTATGGTCTGGATCTACAAAAATATATTTGTATTTGCTTTTACAAAAACTTTCTAAAAATAGTTTAATTACTTTAGAGCCGATCCCTTTGTTTAGATATTCTTTTTGGCCAATAAATATATCAAAAGCTGCTAAAGATTTTGGTAGATTTTTTAAAGGTACACTTCTGTGAAAATCATAAGCATCGTATACTTGAATATAACCAATAGGTTGTTTATCAATTTCTATTATAAAAGCATGGATTTTTTTAGGAATATTATTTTCAAGTTTATATCCATACACATAATTACCATATTTTTCTTGAATAAGTTTTTTTGTCCATTTTAGACCTGGGTCCCACCAGGCTTTAATGTGAGGTGTTTTAAGCCACTTAAGTAATAGTGGAAAATGAGATTTTTGAAGAGATTTAAACGTTATGTTCATAATGAATATTCTAGTTTAAATTGTCTGTAAGTGAAATAAATAAGTTGTGAAATGCCGGCATTACTAGCATTAAATATACTTAAAAAAAATTGACAAAATTGACAAAAAGTATTGCTAAGTATTAATCATTTGTGTTATTAATAAAAACATATACTTATAATAAAGAGATTGAATATGATCAAGCATAATGATTAATGCTATAAATATAGTATAATATTGTGTTTTGCAAGTTCAGCAATTCTTAAAATATAAAATATAAAATAACGTAAAAAGAAATTAATTTTATGTTTATATAAGGAGAGACAAAATGCCACACTTACAAAAAATCGATAGATCTAAAAGTAATGGTTGTTTAATAAATAATAACGGTAAGCCATTATTTATTAAACAACCTAATATTATGGAGCTAAATGCATTGTATCAAGTTGTTATGTCAAATATAAAAGCAGTTGATACTATTTTTTGTGGTTTAAAAAAAATTGATTAGGATAAATTTTATATATAATTAGAATTTTTCTTATGAGATATTCGCAAGTATAGATATGTAGGTAATAAATAGCATGGTAAATAATACTTCAGAATCATTATCATCGTTAAAGCCAGAACAACGAGAAGCGGTTGGGTTATTATCAATAGGAACTTTTTTAGAATACTTTGACTTGTTACTTTATGTACACATGGCAGGGCTTCTGAATGATCTTTTTTTTCCAAAAACTGATGCACATGCTACCTCACTGCTCTCAGCCTTTGCGTTTTGTACCACATTTGTTTTTAGACCAATAGGGGCAATTATTTTTGGTTATATTGGGGATACTTTAGGGCGTAAAATCACTGTAATAATAACAACCTTTATAATGGCATTATCGTGCGCTATCATGGCTAGTTTACCAACCTATGCTCAAATAGGGATCTCAGCTGCATGGTTTCTTACTATATGCCGTATTATGCAAGGCATGTCCTCTATGGGGGAAATAATAGGAGCTGAAATTTATCTAACCGAAATCATCAATAAAACATATAAATATAAATATTCTGTTGTTTCTATATTAGCTTTTTTTGCTGCTGTTGGCAGTATGGCAGCTTTAGGGATAGCTAATTTAACAACTTCTTTTGGCTTTAGTTGGCGTATGGGTTTTTGGTTTGGAGCTGGAGTTGCTATGATAGGAGTTGTTGCTAGAACAACGTTAAAAGAAACAAAAGAATTCGCAGATGCTAAATTTATAATTACAAAACATTTACAAATTAATAATCAACAAACAACTATATTGCAAAATGATCCAATATGGGAAGAAAAAGTAAATAAAACGGCTCTATTGGCATATTTTTTTATGAATTGTGGATGGCCAGTATGTTTTTATATTGCTTACATATACTGTGGCGATATATTAAAAAATTCTTTTGGATATACCTCTACACAAGTAATACAAAACAATTTTATTGTATCAATCATTCAACTGATAGGAGTGTTTTTATTTAGAGTATATTTAAGTCGAATAGTGTATCCATTAAATATTTTAAAAAAAATATTAGTAATTTTTTCAGTATTTATAATATTTTTTCCACAATTGTTAACTAATATTCAGGATCCTTCTTTCATATTAGTCCTTCAGTCTTTTATTATGGTTTTTGCGTTAGATATTATGCCAGCAGAAGCAATTTTATATTCACATTTTCCTGTTTTTAAAAGGTTTACATCTACTAGCATTACATATTCAATATCTAGAGTTGTGGTATATGTAACAACCTCTTTTGGTCTTGTTTATTTGAGTGAGTATTTTGGTTATTATGGATGTTTAATAATTATTGTACCAATAATATTTGGCTATACTTTTGGATTATTTTATTTCGAAAAACTGGAGAAAGAAGCAAAAAACCATCCACAAAAACACGATTTTCTCCTTGAAGAATCTGTGTCTCCGTAGCGGGAGTGTATAAGTGCAACCTACAAAGTTCATGTATTTGCTTTTCTACATCTTTAAAACCACAATATATACTAGCAGTCAAAAATCTTTGTAGAGTTTCAATAATTGTTTCTTGTATTTTTTCCTCTGATTTTATATTAATGGTTTGCAAATTATGTAATCTATCAAATATTTTAATGGTTAATAAATCATTTTTTCTTTGTTTGTATAATAATTCTATTATTTCTGCTGAGCTAATTTTTTGATTTAGTTTAATTCTAGTTAAATCCTCAACATTATTGGCGATTGTCAATCCAAAGATATAGCCAATCATTTCCTTAGTGAGTTTTGTATCTTCGAGTGTATCATGCAATATGCTAGTAACTAAAACATCAGTGTTAAAAGCATAATCAGCAATTTGATAAGCTACCTCGATCGGATGCGAATAATAAGGTTCTCCTGTTTGACGTTGCTGTGTGCCGTGATATTTTCGAGCGTAATAAATTGCTTTCTTGATCTCTGTTATATCAATTTTTTCTTTTACCTTAGCATTTAGAAGCAATACTTTAGATAATAACCTATTGGAATAGTCACATGATTCAAATTTTGTTTCCCAGCAGTATAGATCGTTCATAAATTTATAACAGAATTAAATAAAGAACGTAAATTCTTAATTCAACAAACTTGTGTTGGTTAGACAGTCTTGGTAATTTATATAAAGGATCTATTTATCATACTACTGATTGTTTCTAGTTAATGCAATAGTTTTTATACTATACTGGAGCCATAAGTAATACCATATTATATACGCTTGATAATTAACGAGCGTTTAACAAAAGGATTAATAAAAAATTATGAATAAAAACATATTATTTTCTCTTAGCTACGAAAACCAAGTGGCAACCGTAACTCTTAATCGACCGGAAGTATATAATGCTTTTGATTTAGAGATGATCCTGCAATTAGATCAATATTTTACCCAAGTAACCAATGATCAAAATATAAAATTATTAGTGATCACAGCTAATGGTAAACATTTTTCGGCAGGGGCAGATCTTAATTGGATGCGAGATTCTGTTGATTATACTACAGAACAAAATTTACAAGATGCAAAGCAATTAGCTACGATGTTACTTAATCTTTATAATCTAAATAAGCCTGTTATTTGTGCTATGCAGGGTAGTGTGTATGGTGGTGCAATTGGTATTGCTGCTTGTGCAGATTTAGTAATTGCAGCTAATAACTGTAAATTTTGTTTCCCAGAAGTCACTTTAGGTTTAGCACCAGCAATTATTAGCCAGTTTGTATTACATGCTATGAATACCAATTTTGCTCAATATAGTATGTTAACAGCTAAACCTTTTTGTGCAGAACAAGCTTTACAATATGGTTTGGTTGATGAAATTATTTTGTTAAATCATTTGCCTAAAGCGGTTGTCAATAACATTGAACATTTATTATCATTAAGTTTTGAGGGCATGATAGCTACTAAAAAATTATTAAGATATAGCTTGTTGCCGATTTCTTTAGAAAAATTAGATGTTTGTGTTAAAATAATTGCAGAGTTAAGGGCTTCTACAACAGCTCAATCTTTAATTAAAAAATTTTTGCAAAATAAAAGCTAATCAGTAAATAATTTAGCAAGATAGCACAAGTTGGGCGGGGTTGTAATAATATATAAAATATAAGTAAAAAACATGAGTAAATTAGCTATAATATTTTTATTAATTATTTCAGTAGGATTACAAATTAAATTATGGTTTAGGCCAGATGGAATACGTAGTATAATGGGCCTAAATAGAGAGATTGAACAAAAAAAAATAGAATTAAATAATTTGCAGGCTAGAAATAATAATTTACTTAATAGTATAGAACAGCTTAAAAAAAATCCTGAATTTATTGAAGAGCATGCTAGAGTAATTTTTGGCATGATAAAAAAAAATGAAGCTTATTATAGAGTTATAGAGATTGCCAATGAAAATTTTATTAAGCAATGATGATGGAGTGTATGCCCCAGGTATAAGGGTCTTGTATGAATCGTTGAAAACTATTGCAACAGTTAAAGTGGTTGCGCCAGATCGAGATCGTAGCGCAGCCAGTAAGTCTCTTACCTTAAATAAACCTATTTATGCTATGGAGATAGATAATGGGTTTATGTTGGTAGATGGTACGCCAACCGATTGTGTACATTATGCGCTTAGCTGCCAAGATTTTTTAAAAGATTTTTCTATTCCAGATATGGTAGTTGCGGGTATTAATAATGGTGCTAATTTAGGTGACGATGTATTATATTCTGGTACGGTAGCGGTTGCTACAGAGGGGCGTTTTTTAGGGTTTCCTTCGGTAGCTATTTCTTTGGCTGGAGATGGTGGGTGTAAACATTATGCAACTGCTGGCAAAGTAGCACAAAATATTGTACGACGATTAATGCAAAAGCCTCTCACGAAAGATACTATTTTAAATATTAATATTCCGGATGTACCTTACGAGCAAATTAAAGGATATCAAATTACTCGTTTAGGTAGTCGTCATCAAGCAGAAAATATGATAAAAATGAAAGATCCTCGTGGTAAAATTGGTTATTGGATAGGATTAGCTGGTACTGCTCAAGATGCTGGGGTGGGTACGGATTTTTATGCTATAAAAAATGGATATGTATCTATCACTCCATTAAAAATGGATGTTACTCATTATGATCATATAGAACCGGTACGTAGTTGGGCAGAGAGTTTGGAATATTAATCAAAAGGAAATGTATTATGTTAACGGCTTTATACGACATGACTATAAAATGGGCAATACACCCTAGAGCCCCCTTTTTTTTGGCATTATTAAGTTTTGCTGAATCATCGTTTTTGCCTGTACCCCCAGATGTAATGTTAGCTCCAATGTCGATGGCTAAACCAAAATCAGCTTGGTATTATGCCTTAATCGCTACTTTATTTTCGGTTATCGGGGGAGTATTTGGTTATTTCTTAGGGTATTTTTTATTTGAATCTTTAATATATTCGGTTATTGTAAAGTTTGGTTATTTAAATACTTATCAAACCGTATTACAATGGTTTAATAATTGGGGATTTTTAGCAGTATTGTTAGCTGGGGCTACTCCTATCCCGTATAAATTATTTACTATAAGTGCAGGGGTATTGCGATTTAGTTTACCAGGTTTTATTGTAGCTTCTATTCTAGGAAGAGGTTTAAGATTTTTTTTATTATCCAGTTTAATGAAATTTAATGGTGCTAAAATAGATCAGTTTTGTCGTAAATTTCTTGCTAAGTATAGTAAAATGGTATTGATGGCGATAATTTTATTAATTATAGGTTATGTAGTATTTTGTAAATTGTGAAAAAAATTACTATTTTTTTGAGTTACGCATCAATTTTGTTGAGTTTATGCGCATGTAGTCATAAAAGTTTTATATTCAGTAAAAATCGTAATCGTAATAATAATTATCGTTATCATTTAGTAAAGCCAGGTGATACGTTATATTCTATTGCTAAGAAACATAATGTTAAATTAGAAAATTTAGTTAAAGCTAATAATATTAGAGCGCCTCATACTCTTTATAAAGGCCAAAAATTAAATTTACCTAGATTGCATCAACAACAAAACCATAATGTTTTATCAAAAAATAAAGCATATACAGCCAAAAAACTTTATATACCTAAAAATGATTGCAACTATAATCAACCGAAACTAGTAAAATATATTGATAATAAAAATTGGACTTGGCCAGCGTACGGTAAGATAATTAAACAATTTATAAATTCTGGACCAAATAAAGGGAATGGTATAGATATAGTTGGTAAAAAGGGCGATCCAATAATGTCAACGGCTAGTGGTAAAGTTGTATATAGTGGTAATAATTTACGAGGATATGGTAATTTAATTATTATTAAACATAAGGAAGATTTTTTAAGTGCTTATGCGCATAATGAAAAAAATTTGGTAAAAGAGCAACAAGAAGTAGCTAAGGGACAACAAATAGCAACCATGGGAGATAGTGAAGCAAATAAAGTGGTATTACATTTTGAGGTTAGATATAAAGGTAAACCAATCGATCCTTTACAGGTATTAGCTAAAAGGTAAAATTAATTTATCAAAACAACCAACTAGAGAGTGATTCATATTAGCCATATAATTATCAATAAGTTATAATTATATGCTATGGGTTATATGGTTGTAATATAGATTGAGCGTAAATTAAACATGCCACATGTATCTTTAATTCAAAATTGGTTAAGTTCTATTAGTGAAAACATAGGATTAACATCAAATTTTTCTATTCAACCTATAACTGGAGATGCTAGTTTAAGAAAATATTATTTAGTATTACGAAATAATTCTTGCAACAATCAACAACAATTTATCGTTATGCAAACTACTAACGATGATAGCATGAAAAATTTTATCAATATTGCTGATTATTTAGCGGAATTAAACTTGTCAATCAATGTTCCTAAAGTATTTGCTATAAATAACGATTCTTCGGTAGCGTATTTATTATTAAGTTATTTAGGCGATCAACTATTATTCAAGCTTTTAAATATAAATACTGCTGAAGTTATTTATAAAACAGCTTGGCAGACCTTGGCTAATATACAATTGACTGCTAAAAACATTAGTTTACCGTTAATGGACAGGGATTATATAAAAACAAATTTATTATTATTTAAGACTTGGTACCTGGAAACGCATTTAAAATTATATAATATTGTAAATTTAGATAATTTATTAAATAAGTTAGAAAATTATTTTGTTGAAATATTTAATTCTCAACCACAAGTATTTGTACATATAGATTACCATTCTAGAAATTTAATTTTAGCATCAAATGCTACTAGTGATGTGTTAAATATTTTAGATTTCCAAGATGCAAGAAGTGGACCAATAACATATGATATAGCATCACTATTACAAGATGCTTACTTAGTATGGCCAGAGAGTTTAACCGAAAAAATCTTATTTGATTATTTTAATTATTTAAAATATACCCATAAATTATTTAAAGGTACTTTTAAAGAATTTTTAAGATATTTTTATTTAACAGGACTACAACGCCATCTTAAAAATCTTGGGATATTTGCTAGATTAAAATATTTATATAAAAAGCCAGATTATTTACAACATATTCCTAATTTATTAAATTATATTTATAACGCTTGTAATAAGTGGCAAGAGCCAGAATTAATTATGTTAAAAGAATTAATTTTAGAAATAGAGCCAACAATTTTGGCTCCAACAAATAGTTAAAATTATGCAAGCCATGATCTTAGCGGCTGGTAAAGGTACCCGTATGCGGCCATTAACAGCTAATATTCCTAAAGCATTAGTAATGTTTAAAAATAAATCGTTAATTGAACATCTAATTATAAATTTAAAAAATTTTGGTATAGATCAGTTAATAATTAATTTGCATTATTTAGGAGAACAAATAAAACAAACATTAGGAAATGGTAATAAATTTGGAGTAAAAATTAAATATTCAGAAGAACCTAATTTATTAGATACTGGTGGTGGTATTGTTAAAGCAATTACTAGTGGATTACTAAATCAAGAACCATTTGTAGTTATTAGTGCAGATATTTTTACGGAGTTTAATTTTAGCGACTTATTTACCAAATTGTCTAAATTGGCGCATTTAGTGTTAGTGCCAAACCCTAGCTATCATTTAAGTGGTGATTTTAGTTTAAATAATAATGATTTACAATCGCCGCATAATAATCCTGAATTTAATTTTACCTATGCAAATATTGGAATATTTGATCCGGATTTTTTTTTAGATCCTCCTGGTGAAGTATTTCCGTTAGGTTCATGTATTAATAGAGCTATAAAAAATCAACAAATTACTGCAGAAATTTATTCTGGGTTATGGAGAAATATTGGCACATTGGAAGAATTATATGCAGCATCACAATAATAAAAAAATTATTTCTGGCTCTATATTATCAGCAAATTTTGCCAAGCTTGGGGAAGATATAGATGCTGTTTTACAAGCAGGAGTAGATTGGGTGCACTTTGATGTTATGGATAATCATTTTGTACCAAATTTAACTTTTGGGCCGATGATATGTAAATCTCTAAGAGATTATGGTATTACTGCACCCATAGACGTACATTTAATGGTTCGGCCAGTCGATCAATTAATTATAGAGTTTGCTAAAGCTGGAGCAAGCATTATTACTATACATCCAGAAAGTACGACTCAATTGTCTAGTAGTTTACAATTAATAAAAGAACATGGTTGCCAAGCTGGTATTGCTCTTAAACCTACAACGTCAATAGAGTTAATAAATTATGTGTATAATCAATTAGATTTAATTTTAATTATGTCAGTCAATCCTGGATTTGCTGGTCAAAAATTTATTGAAGATAGTTTTGAAAAAATTGAGTTAATAACAAACATGCTTAATAAATTAGGTTGCAAGATCCCATTAAGTATTGATGGTGGGGTTAATGTCAACAATATGGTTAAGCTAGCCAAAGCAGGAATTAGCATCTTTGTTGTTGGTAGTAGTATTTTTAATAACTTTTCTAAAGAAACAGGTTATAAAAGTATAGTTTCTAATATGTATAATTTAATACAAACAGTATAATTGAATTTATAAGCAATATTGGTATATTATTAATAAATATATGGATATATATTATATACAAAAAGGAGCATCCTTAGAGCTAACTGTTGGTAATAGCGAAAACCAAGCTTGGATTTTTCAAATATTAATAGAGTTTTTACAAGATTTAGAGAAAGTAAGCCAAAATCATTGTTTAGGGTTTGTTCCTTTAAAAATAACTCATATTTCGCAATCGCAATTCAAAGTATCTATAGAAAGTCCTAATTTATTTGTTAGGGGTTCATTAGATTCGGTAGTTTCTTTACTTAATATTGATGAGTTTAACTCAGTTTTTTATGAAGGTAATAAACCTAAAATTTATTATGTAGAAATAAGTATCAATACTTTAGAACTAATTGTAGAAAATGCTGAAAATCAAAATAGGCAGTTTCAACTATTTTGTGAGTGTTTATCTAGATCAGTTGAGGAAATTAGAAAAGATACTAAGTATGTTCATAGTATTCCTTTAGAAATAATTAATATTTTGCCATCACAATTCAAAATAGTTATAAGAAGTTCTCAATTGTGTTTCGGTAGCTCTATAGCATCTTTGTTGAAAAATAAAGGATTTAACTTGTTACCTAATCCGTCTTTTTTATCAAAAGAGATATTTTTAAATAAGTGTCCTCAACGACGTGAAATTACTTTTTTAAAAGAGATTGAATCAGAACCAGTTCAAGTTATACTAGCCTCTGTTAAACCTGAATATTATGATCCAAAAAAACCAGAGCCTAAATCTTCGTTAAAAACTAAAATTTGGCAAAAACTAAAGCTAAGATAATCTATATTTTTATAATAATATTCTAGTTAAATGTTTTTCTAAATCTTGTAGAGTATATGGTTTTAATAAATATTCGTTTACTCCAGCTTTAATTGCAGCGGAAATTTGAGATTGTTTTTTATTCGAAGTAACCATTAAAATTTTAAGATCTTTTAATTTATTATTAGATCTAACAGCCATAGTTAACTCTAATCCATCCATATTAGGCATCATCCAATCTGTTATTAATAAATCAAAATTTTCTTTAAGCAATAAATCCCAAGCTATTTTACCATCAGCTGCTTGAGTAATATTAAAAAATCCTAAATTATTTAAAGATTGTAGCATTAAATCTTGTAGTGCCGGTAGATCATCGACTATTAAAATTTTAAGATCTTTTTTATTGTCCAACATAACAAATGTTTATTCGCAATCAAAATCATTAATTTTAGATTTTAATTTTAACATTGCTTGGCTATGAATTTGGCTAATACGTGATTCGCTTACTCCTAAAACTTCACCAATTTCTTTTAAATTTAGTTCTTCATTATAATATAGGGTTAGGACTAAACTTTCTTTGTGACATAATCCAGAAATTAGTGTTGCTAGATGTTCTTTAAAGTCAGTTCTTTGGATCTTTTCTAGTGGTCCTGGTAGAGGATCTCGTCCACTGTCTACTATAGCATCAACGGTAATACCCATATCCTCAAAGCCAAAGATTTTTGCTCCAATAGAATCTTGAAGTAATTGATGATAACAATCTAAACTAATATCTAGAGCTTTTGCAATATCCCTATCTTTTGGATCTCGACCAATTTGGTTTTCTATTTTTCTTATAGCGTTAGAAATTTTCCTGGAATTTTTATGTACTGAACGCGGTACCCAATCACCTTTACGGATCTCATCTAACATAGAACCACGAATACGAATACCAGCATAAGTTTCGAAACTTGCACCTTTATATTCATCATAATTACGGTATGCTTCTAATAAACCAATCATTCCAGCTTGAATTAAGTCTTCAGATTGTACACTAGGCGGTAACCTACCCAATAGATGATGAGCAATTTTTTTTACTAAATTAGCATATTTTTGAATTACTATATGCAAAGAACCTAAATTGTCTCTAGAGTATACTAAATTGTTCATAAATTTTAATTTACTGAAAATAGTTCATCTAATTTAGTAATTATCAAAATTTTCTTAACATCGGCATTACAGTTGGTAATAGTTATATTAGCGTTATCTCCACCAGCAAAATCTCTTAATGCTAGCAACATGCCTAATGCCGAGCTATCTAAATAATCAGATTCTTTTAAATCAATAATAAATTTACTTGGCTTAGGATCTATTTTTTCATAAGCATTTCTAAATAATTGTAACGAACTAAAATCGAATCTTCCTTGCACAGCAATTGTTAAAGTTTTGCCATTATCAGAAGTACTAGATGTTATAGCCATAGTGTATGCTCCAAAATATCAATCGCTATTACTAATAATAGACTATTTACAAGAATAATTAATAAGAATAACTAAATAAATTTATTTTAAAAAGACTTTACATGACCTCGAACTATTGATCAGTACGTAAATATAAACGCTCTAATATTGGACGAATATTTTGTTCCCAAATAGCAGTAGTTATTACTCCGGAATATTTGTATTGAATTTTATTATAGCTATCTACTATAAAGAAATCTGGCAAACCAGTTGTTCCTAAATCCGCCACCAGGGTGCCTTGCTGGTCTAATAAATTGAAATTATATGGGTCACCATGTCTTTGTAGCCATTCCAAGGCCTGTTCTTGGTTGTCATTACAATTTAACCCAACAAAATTAATTTCTTTGTCTGTTAAATATTTGGCAATATTTAACAATACTTTATGCTCATGTCGGCAGGTACGGCAATTAGTAGACCAAATACTTATTAAGGTAACTTTATTTTTTAGGAAATTTTGATTTATAAGTACTTGGAGATTGTTTAGAGTTGGTAGATTAAATTTTGGTATTTCTTCATTTATTAATATTTCGTTAGAGTCATAAAAATTTTTATGCTTAACGTGTAATATTCTATGCGTAGCTGCTAAAACTAATGCAAATAGAATTAAACTGGCCATACATCCAATAGTTAATTTTTTAGATATGGTAGCAAAATCAATCATTTAGTAGTTATCGCTATATAGAATAAAGTTTATTTGTATATTTTAGCAGTAAATGTAAACTAAGTAATTTTTAAAATGTAAATTTTTAGGGGATCTTTGTGAGCGATTTTTTGTTTGAGTATGGGTTATTTGCAACAAAAGCTTTAACTATTGTTTTGGGAATTTTAATTACATTGGCATTTTTCGTAGCAATAGTTTTATCCAGGAAGAAAGAAAAAGAAGAAAGTTATCTAGAAATAGAAAATATTAATGATAAATTCGAGGACTTACAAGATAATTTAGAATCCGAGATTTTATCTAAATCAGACTATAAAAAATTACAAAAATTAAGAAAAAAAGAAAAAAAACAAGAAGAAAAGGCTAAGAAAAAGTCTAATAAACAAGATAATGTTAAATTACTAGAAGAGGAAAGACCTAGAGTATTTGTATTAAGATTTTGTGGAGATCTAACTGCTTCGCCTGTAGAGAATTTGCGAGAGGAAATTACTGCAATTTTAATGGTCGCTAAGGAAACTGACGAAGTTTTAATATTATTAGAAAGTGGTGGTGGAATTGTGCATAATTATGGATTAGCAGCTGCCCAATTACAAAGAATTAAAGAAAAGAACATCAAGTTAGTAGCGTCAGTAGATTTAATAGCAGCAAGTGGTGGGTACATGATGGCTTGTGTTGCTAATACAATTATTGCGGCGCCTTTTGCAATAGTAGGTTCTATTGGGGTGTTAGCACAATTACCTAATTTTAATAAATTATTGCAAAAACATAATATAGATATAGAACACCATACTTCTGGAGAATATAAATCCACCTTAACTATGTTGGGGAAAAATACTGATAAAGGTAGAGATAAGTTTATTGCCGAGCTAGAAGATACTCATAAACTATTTAAAGAATTTGTTAAAAATAATCGATCACAAGTTGACTTAAAGAAAATTAGTACAGGTGAGTATTGGTATGGATTACAAGCTATGGATTTAAATTTAATTGATGGTATAAAAACTAGTGATAATTATTTAATCGAAAAATGTAAAGATCATGATGTATTCTCGGTAGAATATAAAATCCATGAATCATTAAAAGAAAAACTTAGTAACATTTTATCTAAATCTGTTCAACATGTTTTAAGCAAATTAACTTGTAAAACAGCTTTAATGTAATCGTTATATCAGGTTTAGCTCCGGTGGCACAGTTGGATAGCGCAGTCCCCTCCTAAGGGACAGGTCAGAGGTTCAAATCCTCTCCGGGGCGGTAATGAAATTAAGGGGTGTTTACTAATCTTGAGAGTCCTAAGTTTGACAAGTCCTAGTCCTAAGTTTGCCTAAAATAAAATTATAAAAAATTTCAGGAATTCTGCTCCATTAAAATCCCCCCGCTCGCTAACGCGAGCGACCCCCTTTACAAAAGGGGGTTAAAGTGGGTTGTGTTGGACAGCTATTGTTTGTTATGATTTGTACACATTGTAATTGTACTATGAGTTCATTAGGAAAAGTTTCATACCAAACTTCAAATGGATATTATTGTACTAAGAAAAAATGCGTAGAAGCTGCTTGTAAATTGTAATACTTTTTATTGAGATCCATTTATGAATAAAAAAGAACTTGGTATTAATGATTTGGTAGTATATAAAAACTTTCTTGAACAAACACAAAAGAAAATTAAAAATATTAGGCTTCAAACAGCTTATTCAGCTAATAAAACTTTAATTGAATTGTATTTATGGATAGGCGAAAATATTGTAAAAAATCAAGAAAAATATGGTTGGGGTAAAAACATAGTAGAGCGATTATCTAAAGACTTAAGAAATGCTTTTGGTGGTAAAGTGGGTTTTTCACAACAAAATTTGTGGTATATGCGACAATTTTACCTAGAATATAAAGGCAAACCAGATCTCCAACGACTTGTTGGAGAAATTCCTTGGGGACAAAATTTGCTATTGATGAGTAAAGTAAAAGATGATGCAGCAAAAATGTATTATATTAACGCTATTAAGGAAAATTCTTTGAGTAGAAGCGAATTAAATTTACAGATCCAAGCAAAGAGCTATGAACGACAAACATCGCATATTAAACAACATAATTTCCACGAGGTATTGCCTCAACGTTTAGCAAAGCAAGCAGAAACTACTATGAAAGATGTTTACATGTTAGACATGCTTGGTTTAACAGAACCAGTACTAGAATCAGCCATTGAACAACGAATGGTAGCAAAAATTAAAGATGTAATTATGGAATTAGGGCAAGGTTTTAGTTTTATTGGTAATCAATATAAAATTACAACTCCAGATACAGCATATTTTATAGATCTTTTATTTTTTAATAGAAAATTACAATCTTTAATTGCTATTGAAATTAAAACTACTAGATTTAAAGCAGAACACGCTGGGAAAATGAACTTTTATCTTAATTTATTAGATGAATTTGTAAAAGAACCAAATGAAAATCCATCAATTGGTATTATTTTGTGTGGAGAACGAAGGCAATTTGACGTAGAGTATGCATTAAGAGGTATAGATAAACCTATAGGTGTAGCTGGATATGAGCTCACTCGTGAATTACCAGAAAAATTAAAAAAAGTTTTGCCAGATCCTAAAGAATTAGAAGAAAAGATCTTATTTGAATTAGGTGTTGATGAGCAAAATAATGAGACAGAAGGGCAATAGGTTTGGAGGATAAATCGACAGTTATTTTGACAACCCAATGAAATTCTACCTCCCTATATGACCCCTCGCCAGGATTTGAGCGTAAAAATGGCAATACTCAACCAATGTTTTCTAGATAACTAGGCTGTTAAAGTATTTAACCTATCTATTTCCCAAGTTCTTTTATTACTTTATTGACATCTTCCTCTACAGAAATAGATTCTATGGTTAGTGTAGCCACTTCCTCAAATAATCTGTCACGTTCAAGATGTTGTTTGTCTAAAAATGCTTTAAGATCAGTAATTGGCAATAGCGGAATTCTACCGCCTTTCATTCGTTCAATTTGTTCTGGTGTCGATACTTTTAAATAAATAACATACTCTGAAGACAATAATTTTCTATTTTTTTCTGTGGCTATTACAGATTCTTCCATTACTACTACAACATGCTCTTTGTTAATATAATGAGAGATTATCTCGGATTCACATTGATGGAATGCTTCCTCACCATGGTTACCTAAAATTTCATTTAAACTTCGTCAAATATAACGCTCTAAACTGGGATTAGCATCTATATACTGCCACCCAAGCTTTTTAGCTAAAGCTTCACTAAATAATGCTTTACCTGCACCCATGTGCCCAATGACGAAAATACGTTTAGGTTTGGTCATGTTAATAAATCCTTACACTTGCAATAATTTTACCAGATATTCACAAAATGCTTACTTTTTAAGTATGTTATAAAATCTCTGTTTTTACTATACCAAAATTCGTAATATTGATATTCACCCAACCAACTCTTTAATTTTCTTATGTTTTGCAGACAAATATCTTTCTCTATGGTGTAAGTGGTCACAAAACATTTTAGATCAATATTATTTACAGCATGAATTATGTATAAATTCTATCATATATACCGAAATTTCTATGGGTTTTAATTTAATAGAAGAATTAGAAGCTGCAATTAATTTGTGTAATTTAAATATTATTAAAATACCTAACGAAGCTTTATTTTTAGCTGGTAGACGTGGACCATCTAGCAAGTCCCTAAAATATTAATTAATTGTTTTTTTACCATAATTTTACGAGAAGTTGGCTTAATTTTATCTAACATAGTAAAAGCTAATTGTTTATTAAAATTTTTTGGAATTTCAAGTTCTGGCAATGCTTTAAACAGATAAGATTTTGTTGGGTATAAATATAAAAAATCCAACAAAGCTTTTTCTGGTGATGCCAATTTTATATAAGTGTTTTCAATAATATCGAACCCAAAGAAAAAATCAGCATTTACATGATGAATAGATATGTGTCCAAATGGAGTGTGATACTTTTTAGTTCTAGATAATGATATTACATAGATAGTTTCTGGTATTTGCTCCATAATTCCGTGATAAAATAATGCCGTTTGTAAAGATATATAACATGGTAATGGAGATGTTATATATTCTGGGATAATTAAAGGATCTATATTATTAGAAATAGCCCATAACCCTCTTTTTATTTTAGTAATTATTTTAGAATTTGCTAACCTTTCCAGCATCTTGCTAGCAGTTGTAATATTAAAATTTAAACAGGCGGCAGCATCTATAGTAGTAATAATTGGTTGGTTTAATTCTAATAATTTTTTTTGTGCATCAATAGATTTCATAATAATAAAAAATTTTTAATTTTGTTTTGTATTTCTTGCCAAATTTGTGGTTTGTTATAATAGTTTTGATATTCAGCAAGTAAATATCCAACTACTTGGCTTTTAAATGTTGGGAAATTTATATTAATTAAATTTTCTATTGCAACTGGGATCTTATTTTTTAACTCCAAAGCTAAATCTTGTAAACTTGCACCAGCATCAATTAATAATTGTAAATCAAAAACATCTCTAGCTTGAGTTTCAGTTCTATGTATTAAAGCATTTATTTTTTGATTAAAGGCTGCTTTTAAAGTGTAATGATTAATCATAATTGGATACATTTTATATTTTTGAATTAATTCAGGATCTATTTTTATAAAGTCAGTTTCTTCTTTGTTGAAATTAATTCTTTTTGAAAATTCTATTTTAGTTGGAATAATGGTTGCTATATTAGCTATTTTTAAATTTATTTTCCATCTTTGAGTAGTTTCTGTTTGTTTAGCTTCTGATATTTGGTGGATTTCTATTTGATAATTTTTAATGCATTTTTTAAAATCTATATTAGTTAATAGTTTATTGATTTTAGTTCGCAAAGTTTCTTTGTTAATAATTTGTATATCAAAATCTATATCTTCTGAATATCTAATGCTTTTGAAAAAAAATCTTAAATTACAGCCGCCCTTTAAAGAGTATAAAGTTTTATCTAATTTATTTTCTAAATGACGTAAAAAAATCAAATGAAAGATTTCTATATATTCTTTAACGCTAAACATATTTTAATAATACAAGTAGTTGGCCTTGGTGTCAACTACTTGTATTATAATAAAATATTAAGATTATCTGGCCCCAGGGGGGTGCGACTAAAAGTGTAACTTTCGTTCATTTTATCATCCACCCGGCAGCTAACGCTGCCACCCTCCTTCGAAGCGAAGGAGGGTAAAACATACATAAATTAAAGTCTTTATTGTCATTAA
>Ga0187884_10001092_pt1 | contig 25406 bp, 20 predicted proteins | sample June2016WEW_20_4_FD_132983 | JGI IMG/M metagenome (GOLD analysis project Ga0187884, IMG submission 132983) | Peatland microbial communities from SPRUCE experiment site at the Marcell Experimental Forest, Minnesota, USA - June2016WEW_20_40 | ecosystem: Environmental > Terrestrial > Soil >...
GACCAACGACCGGCGGGGCCACTACGCACGGGCCAACCACCGGCGGGGCCACCACGCACGGACCGACCACCGGCGGAGCGGGCACACACACCATGACGACCGGCGGAGGCACGCACACCACCAGTTTCAGCCACACGGCGACCGGGGGTATTGCGCCCAAGGGAAGCAATACGCACATCACCAAGGGCGGCAGCTCGGTTACTACCCGATCCAACGGCAAGTTGAGCGACGTGCATGACCCCAAGCGGGGGATGGATGTTCATAACAACCTGGGCGGCGGGCGGAGAGTCTCGACCGAGCGCCATGACGGCAGCCGCATGGTTTCCGAGCGGGGCCGCCGCGGATATGTGGAGCGCGGCTATCATTACCACGGCCACGATTTTGGCCGGCGGTCTTACTACTACCATGGCCGGGAATATGACCGCTTCTACCGCGGCTATGGGTTCCGCGGGCTGTCTCTGAGCGTTTATGCTCCGGGCTTCTACTTTGCCCCTGGCTTTTACGGATGGGCGTACAATCCGTGGGCGGCGCCGATCGCCTTCGGATGGGGATGGGCAGGCAATCCCTGGTATGGACACTTCGGCTACTATTTCCAGCCGTATCCGGTGTACCCCTCGGCCGCGTTTTGGTTGACCGACTATATCATCTCGCAGGATTTGCAGGCCGCTTACGCGGCGAATCAGGAGGCAGGTGAGGCCGATGGTACTGCTCCCGCCGCGGCTGGCGGGCAGCCGGTACTTACCCCCGAGGTGAAGCAGTTGGTCGCCGACGAGGTGAAGAACCAGTTGGCGCTGGAAAACTCCGAGGCGCAGCAAAACGCCCAGCAGCAGGATGTGGACCCCGGCTCCAGCGGGATTGCACGCCTGTTGAGCGACGGCCGTCCGCATGTATTCGTGGCCGGCGTCAATCTGGACGTGACGGATGCATCCGGGAAGGAGTGCGTCGTTAGCGACGGCGATACCCTGCAGATGCAGACTTCGCCTCCCTCGGACGCAACCACGGCAAATCTGGTGGTTCTGTCCAGCAAGGGCATCCCGGAGTGCCAGATTTCCCTCACGGTTCAGGTCCAGTTGACCGACCTGCAGGAGATGCAGAACCACATGCGTGAGACCATCGACCAGGGTCTCAAGGACCTGCAGGACAAGCAGGGCACCGGTGGTTTGCCGGCGGCTCCGCCATCCGCGCAAGCCCCACCTGCTGCGGCGCAGTATGCCGCTGCCGCGCCTCCGCCGGAGGCGAACCTGGCTGCTGATATTCAGCAGCAGGACCAGCAGGCCGACCAGGCGGTGAAGGACAGCGGCGCGCCGGCAGGCGCTGCTACCGCTGCTCCGGCTGCGCCCGCATCCATAGAGCTGGGCCAGACCACCGACCAGGTGCAATCGGCTCTTGGCGCGCCGGCACGGATGGCGAATCTGGGACCCAAGGTCATTTATTACTACAGCGGCATGAAGGTCACCTTCAAAGACGGCAAGGTGAGCGACGTGCAATAACCGGCCCGGCTGGCGTGGGAGGGGATCGGCGATTCCCTCCCGCGCCGGTCGCCGATTGCCGAGTACCTGCTGCTACCCCGCGGAGACCAAGAAGTCCGTTTTTTGACCAAAGATAAGAAGCTGGGTCGGACCGTCACCACTGTCTGCGCCGCTCGCGAGTTCATCGCCCGTCTTGTGGATCAGGTCCCGGTTCGATCCCGGCCCGTGCCTCCACTATTTTCAATAACTTAGCGCGGCACAAATATTCTTGACTAACCCAAAATTATGCTTGCCGCGCTCAATCTCGAAGTGCAACATTTCGATTTGGGATGATGTTGAATGGGCAAATGCTACGAGCAGTTGAAGTTATCTGAGCGGGTGTACATTCAGGCTCAGTTGGAGTTGAGTTTCAATGCGGCGGCAATTGCCGCCGCCTTGAAACGGAGGCCGTCAACCATCGGCCGTGAGCTGCGGCGCTTCGATAGACGTCCAGCAGGTAGAAGTTCACGTCGGACAATCCCCAGGTTGTACAGACGCTATAGTCGTTCATCTCGCCGATCTTGTTGGCGGTATCCCAGCTCTGGAGGACGTATGCAAAATCCCTGGGCAAACGCTCAGGCTCGTAGTATTTGATCCACTCTCTCTTGATCATGCCACCCTCGCGCGACATGGGGTTCTGCTGGTACTGGCTTTGAAAGGTATACTCGCCAACAGCCTCACGGATCTTTCGGTAAATTTCGACTGAATCGCGCTCCGGATGCAAAGCTTTTCCAGTCTTGCGCACGTAGTGATAGTTTCCCATCGGGCATTCGATGAAATAGTTCTCGTCCTGCTCTGCGATGGCAGGAAGCGATAGCACTTCCCAGGGCTCTCTCTCCATCACCTCGCCAACGAGGTCCTCCTGATGCAACCGCTGCATCACGATGATGATTACTCCGTGCTCTTTGCTGTTCAGCCGACTCAGCAGCGTGTTGAAGTACCAGTCGTTCGCAGCTTTGCGTCGTGTCTCTGAGAAGGCATCCTCCGGTTTGAGAATGTCGTCGAGGATGATCACGTCGGCGCCGCAGCCGGTGATCACTCCGCCGACCGACGTTGACATACGGAAACCCCCAGCTTTCGTGATGAATTCATTCACCGATTGCTTGTCCGGGGATAGAACTGTTGCTGGAAAGAGACTGCGATAAAGCGGGCTGTTCATCAGGGTCCGGCAATCTCGCGCGTGTTTGTCCGCCAGGTCTTGCCCATAGCTTGCGCAGATGATCTGCTTTGCAGGGGCATGCCCGAGCAGCCAGGCGGGGAAGGCGACGCTGGCTGCGTGTGATTTCAAGGTGCGAGGAGGCAGATTGATGATCAGCCGTTTCGTTTTACCGGTTCGGCATTTTTCCAGGGTTGAGGCGAGCAGGTCAATGTATGGACTGGCCATGAAGGTGGCTTGCGGGTTGATCTCATCGAAGGAGCGTTCGATGAAGGTGGTCAGGTCATGCCGTAGGATGACTTGATATTCCCATCGGCCCGATAGCTTTCCGGGCGCTGAGCATACAAGTCCCAAAAGAGGAGTCGCGCGCGGAGTCAACTGGTGGTATAGTGCGTCATAGCCGGGAAGACAAAATGGCAATTTTGGTCAAATCGGAGATTTGGTGTGCTGACGCCGGTGGCCCCCAACAGGCTTCAAGCTGAAAAAGAAGAGTTGAACTGGCTGCTGACCTCTGGGGCACTGGGCCGATCCAGCAATCTAGCCCGAATGCTCACTTTTGTCTGCGAGAAGCACTTCCTGGATCAAGATGATCAGGTCACGGAATGCATGGTCGCGATCGAAGCGCTGGCGAGGCGAGGCAATTTCGACCCGCAGGCCGATACCATAGTCCGGGTGACCGCCCATTCCCTTCGGAAGCGCCTACAGGAGATCTACCAGACCGACGGGGTAAATCGGCCGGTCCATATCCTGATCCCGCATGGCCATTATGTGCCGTCCTTCGTGCATACGGGGGCGGACCACACTTTGGACATCCGTGACGCACCAGCGTCGGCCTCTTCAGAATCGGAGCAGGCTCTTCGTTACGCCCATCTTGCTGCCGTCAGGCTTCTGCCGAAGCAACTCTCACGATGGCTTGTGGCCGCCGCATTCTTTGCGGCGGTCTCCCTGTTGTGCGGCTTCTTCCTCTTCACGCACCGAAATGCAGCGAAGGCGGTCGTGGCCTCGCCCCCGGACCAGCCGGCGGCTCTGCCGCCACCGAACAACACAATCCGTGCCCTCATGGGAACCGGCCGCAAGGCGTATGTCGATCACTCGGGTTATACCTGGACGCCTGGCAAATACTGCTCTACCGGCGACAGCGTCACAGTGGCCAACCAGAAAATCGTCGGGACAGAGGATCCCTACCTCTATTTGGGCGGTATTCGTGGAATTGCCCGCTGCACCTTCCCCGTCAAACCGGGCGAGTACGAGGTTCACTTCCACTTTGCGGAGACCTCCGATCTCCAACCTGCGACCAGGGTCGTTCTCCTCTCCATCAATGCGGGGACTGATATCCACTTCGATGTGGTCGACAGTGCAGGTGGAGATGGCATTGCGACTTCCTTCGTTAAAACAGGTATTCATCCCGAGAACGATGGCATGATCCAACTGGAATACACCAGCGAAATCTCTTTGCTGGACGCGGTCGAGATTCTGCCTGCGGACTCCGAAAATCTGCTGCCGGTTCGAATCGCTGCAGGTCCATATTCAATCACAGACTCCGCCAATCAGTTATGGCTCTCCGATCGTTACTTCATTGGAGGTCGAAGGGGTCAGGTTCCCAACTCAGCAGACACCTCGCATCGCAGCATATATAGTTATGATCGAATTGGGAGCTTTCGGTATGATATCCCCGTCGTTTCACCAGGGAAGTATCGTGTCACGTTGTTTTTCTCTGAACCATGGTTCGGCAAACACGATTTGGTGAGCGGGGGGCCCGGAAGTCGGATATTCGATGTATCTTGCAACGGGAGCATGATTTTGAAGAACTTCGACATCATGGCGGAGGGCGGGACCAACCCCGTCGTAAAGACGTTCGACAATATTCAGGCGACTGCGCAAGGTAAGATCGAACTCTCGTTCATCCCAGTGGTCAACTACCCAGAGGTCAACGCAATCGAGGTTCTTGCAGAGCCTTCGCACTGACAGAGCGATGGCCCGAGACTGATCTGGTCATTCACTCGGTTGACGGCCATTTGCGCAATCTCGCGTGCTTGATCGCCAGGCCGTGCAGTTTTTGTCTAGTCCATAGTTGAAAGTCCAGTTGCATCCCGCCTGATCAGGCAACTGCCAACGGCGCCTTCCCGGACCTTAAGCAACGATCCAGTCGTCTCAGTTGACGGAAGGACGCCTTGGCTCAACGGTGACTGCCTTGATCTGGTCCAGTTGATCCTCAAAGTATTTTTTATAGACGTACGTCGGAGCGCTGGCGGCATTCTTCGCGTAACCGAACGCCCGAAGTCGGCAGACAGTTCAGTTCTTTCCTCGGTGCTTCAGCCCTCCTTTCCGGCGCCAGTATTTGCCCGTTCCCATACCCCGGCGTAGACCGTCAATTGGGCTTAGCCCCACCATCAATCTCAGATTGACGGTGGCTGCCGGTACTCTATTGGATTCGCTAACCATCTTGCAACAAAGCATTTGCCGGAACTTTAACAATGTTAACAGCTCGTGAGATCTGCCTCTGAGCCGTCGCAGTACCCATGTTTTTCAGTATGTTCTGGGCTGGAGTAGATTTTAACGTCGACCCCCCTATTTTTCACTTCTGATTTACATGACAAATTCGAAAAGAGGTTGCTATCTTTCCTGTTGAGAATGCAAGACTCGGAAGCTCAGTGTTCAGAATCGCAGTGAATGGATTTGAACGGAGCATGGGAATGCACGTGAGGGCAGTGGGTGGCGAATCGTGCAGAAAACAAAAACACATTGGAGGCAATATGAACACACACAATTGGGCAAGATACTTGCGGCTATGCGTGAGCGCACGAATCTTCGCGGCGCTCGTCTTCATTTTCACCGGCAGCATCATCGCGTTTGGACAGCAGACTACCGGGTCCATCGTCGGTACGGTGAAGGATCAACAAGGCGCGGTGGTCAACACGGCCACCGTGAAGGCAACCAACGTGGATACCGGGTTCTCCCGGTCGGCGCCGGCAAACGGCTATGGGGAGTACCGCATCGATTACCTTCCCGTGGGCAGGTACACCGTCCAAGCGTTGGCGGCCGGCTTTGAACGCTTTGTGCAACAGAATATCGCCCTCGACGTGGACCAGACGCTGACGGTTGACATCCCACTGGTCGTGGGCGCGCAGTCTCTGACCATCACGGTCAATGAGGCTCCCCCGGTGATCGATACGTCTGACGCGGTATTGGGCAGAACCATTGAGCCGGCCGAGATCATCGGTCTGCCTCTGGTCAATCGCAATGTATACTCCGAACTTTCCCTCACGCCGGGCGTGATGGCCAATAACCAAAGCCCCACCTCGAACCCCACCGGTGCGCCCCAAATGACCGTTGGAATTGCGTCCACCGATGTCCAGATCAACGGCGGGCTCGACTCCGGCAACGGAACCGTCGCCTTTTATCTGGATGGCGGCAACAACATTACCGGTATGCGCAACTATGGCAACCCGGCGCCCAACCCCGACGCAGTCGAAGAGTTCCGCGTAGAGACCAGCGCATTCTCGGCGCAATACGGCCAATTCTCTGCCGCTGTCGTTTCGGTTATCACAAAGTCGGGAACAAATAAGTTTCATGGCGCGTTGTTTGAGTTCAACCGCAACACCGACTTCAATGCCTGGCAGTGGATTGCGCCCCCGGGTCGGACCGCGAGTTCGGTGAAGGCGCCTTACCACCGCAACAACTTTGGCGGAACCTTCGGCGGCCCCATCAAGCACGACAAGGCCTTCTTCTTCGGCAGCTATGCCGGTCTGCGCCAGGTGCAAGGAGGAGTGGTCTCAGGCGGTGTGACGCCCACGGCTGCCGAGCGCTTGGGCGACTTTACCGCGGACACGTTCAAGGTTTACACGCCGGGCACCGCGCACATCCTCGCGAATCAGGTGGATGGAACAAACAGTAGCCCCAATTGCGCGGTTGCCACACTGAACTGCATACCCACCGCGCTCCTGGACCCGACCGCTGCAAATTTCTTGAACGTAAACAACACAATCGGTGTTTCCGTCCCGTTGCCCAACGGCCCAGTGCAACCGAGCGGCGGCGCGAAATACAGCACCGTATACGTCACTCCGACAGACTCAGACGAATACCTGGGCAAGTTTGACCAGGCGCTCGGCGAGAAGGACCATGTCGCGGTGACCTACTTTTTTTCCAATACCGCGTCAACTCCCAGCGGAGGCGGCAACATCAATTGGACCGGAAATCAGTCCCGCTCGAAACAGACGAATGCCAACATCAGCGACGTTCACACCTTTACTGGCAACTTGACCAATCAGACCTGGCTGACCTTCACGCGGGCAATGGGCGGACGCGTTCTCATCCCTGTGACCGGCCCAGGCAACCAAACCCTCGCCAGTTTCGGCTCGAACTTTCTCATCCAGGGACCGGCCGGATTGCCCTATCTAAACCTCGGTTCTGGCTACTTTAACACGGGGAACCCGAACGCCGGCCCGGTCACGGGTTCTGACAACTATGAGTTACGCGACGTAGTCACCATGACCAAGGGCAAACACAACCTTTCCATTGGCGGTGAGTACGCTCTCGACAAGACCATGTTCGAAGCCAATCTGAATAATTATGGCGACGTTGGCTTCTCGACCTCCGCGCCCACCAGCACGGGTAGTGTGTTTGCGGACTTTGTCACCGGCCAAGTCAACTCATTTGAGCAGGACACGACTTATACCACGCATCTGAGCACGTGGCACTACGCGGTGTTTGCGCAGGACAACTACCGCATCACGCCCCGGTTCACGGTCAACCTTGGACTCCGTTGGGACATCGATACGCCTCCCGTCGATGCCCATGACAGGACGGCGTCGTTTGTTCCCGGCCAGCAATCCACCATTACTCCGTCCGCGCCGAAGGGCCAACTGTTCGTTGGGGACAGCGGCATCGGTCGCGGCATCATCAGCACGCAGTTAAGCCACATTTCGCCTCGTGCCGGTTTTGCATGGGATCCGTTTGGGGATGGCAAGACCTCGGTTCGCGCCGCAGCGGGCATCTTTTACGGCTCTCCCAGCGGCAATGAGTGGAACCAGCCCGGCAACGCCATGCCGTTCTCCATTCGCAACGGCTTTGGCTCCGAAACATCCCTCACCCATATTTACAATGTCGGTTTCCCAAGCACCGCTCCCGGTGGCGGCATCTTCCCGTACACCTATACGCCGGCCCATCCGAAATTCTACCCGAGCCAAAGCATTGAAGCCATCGGCCCGAATTTTAAGGATTCGTCGGTCTACCAGTTCAACCTCAGCGTGCAGCGGCAATTGCCTGCCAGGTTAAGCGTGACGGCAGCTTATGTAGGTACTCTTGGCCGTCACCTGTCAACCTTCGTCGACGCCAACTACGCGCCTTACGCACCTGTCGCCAATGGTGGCGGGGCGTTAGCCCCTTCCCCCAGTTGTACAACTTATACTATAGTTGGGCTTTGCTCTGCAGCGGCAAGCACCGAGCAACGTCGTCAATACGATGCCGGCCTCAACCTTGCGCTTGGCACCCTGAGCGGGATTACCTACCTGACCTCAGACCAGACCTCCAACTATAACGGGCTTCAAATCTCGGCGACCAAGACGATGTCACGCGGCTTCACAGTCAGCGGTTTCTATGTCTGGAGTCGCGCGCTGGAAAGCTCAAACCCGGTGGAGAATGGAGCGATGAACGCGCAGGATTTCGGCGTGTTTGGCAAGCCCTTCACCGCGACCAACAGCCATGGAATGGGCATCTCCGGCGGCGGCCTCAGTGAGGAAAAGGGCCTTATGGACCAAAACCATGACAGCAATGCGGCCATCTCCGGCATGTGGAACATCGACTACTACCGCGGATCGAATAAGATCGTGAAGAATGTGGTCAATGGCTGGACGATCTCTCCGGTCGTCTATTTGATCAGCGGCGCGCCGTTTACGGTGAACACGGGATCCAACAAGAACCTTGACAGTCAGAACCAGAACCGCCCCGACTACAATACGGTTACTCCCGTTAGCCCCAAGCTCAGCCCTCACCGCTGCCGGGTTTGCGCCGCCGGGGGTGTGACGCAGGCATGGTTCAACAACGCAGCGTTCACGGCCAACGGACCGACTGGCAGCAACCCGAATGCACCTCTCGGTGGCATCGGACCAGCCGGCGCAGACGGCAATGTGGGACGCGACTCCCTGACCGGACCGGGCCTCAAGGATATGGATGCGGGCCTGTTACGCAACATTACCTTCCCGCGTGGAACGGTCTTCCAGTTCCGCGCCGAAATAACCAACGTCATGAACTGGGTGAGTCTCAACAACCCGAACTCCGGGAACATCACGGCGACCAATCAGGCCACCATCACCTCAGCTGCCGGCACCCAGCGCGTTATTCAGTTGGGCGGCCGGTTGACCTTCTAGACCAGTAAATGCGCCCATCCTTTGCGCCTGCTCATTGCGAGCAGGCGCAACTTTGCTTACATCCTGCTGCGCCGATGTCAACGAAAAATGAGGAACGGAAAGCAAAATGAAACAACTGTCAAGAAGAGAGTTCTGTTCCATGACCGCCGCCCTTGGGGCATCCGCACTGAATGCACCGAATAAGCTCTTGGCGCAAACTGCCGTTCTTCAGGTTTCGCTGGCCATCGACCCGGCGACCCACCTTGCCCAAATCCCCGCGGACTTTATGGGGCTGAGCTATGAGAGCGGGCAGCTTGCCTATCCGGATTTCTTTTCGCCGCAGAACTTGGCCCTGATCGAGATCTTCCGCACGCTGAGCCCTGCGGGCGTTCTGCGCCTCGGCGGCAACCTGAGCGAGTTCACCATTTGGTCTGAGACGGAGCCGGCAACCCCACCGGAGGCGGGTGGACTGGTGGGGCCCGATCCGGGCCATCGTGAGCCTCGTACGTTCACCATCACGCCGCGCTCCATTCACAATCTACAGGGCTTTCTGGGCGCGACCGGCTGGCGCTGTATCTATGGCCTGAACCTTGGCGGAGGAACGCTGGAGCAGGCGCTCGCCGAGGGCAGCTTTGTGGCTAAGACACTCGGGAACCAACTGATGTTCGTACAGTTCGGCAACGAGCCTGATCTATTCAGGCATCGCGATCAGGGGAATAAGCCGTGGACCCTCGACGAGTACCTTGCCAAGTGGAAGACGTTCAGGGCTGCGTTTCATGAGAAGCTGCCTGAGGTTGCGGTGGCCGGACCGGACACGGTCTCCGACCAGAAGTGGGTGAAGCTGTTTACGCAGGACCTTCTGAAAGAGGTCGTGATGGTGACGAGCCACTACTACCCTGAGGGGCCGCCTGCCGATCCACACATGACTATCGATCTGCTTTTGCATCCTGGGGCCCGCTTCGAAAGCTCCTGCCGGGAGGCGCTGGACTCGGCCAAGGCCGTCGGCTTGCCGTTTCGCATGACGGAGGGCAATTCTTGCTATAACGCAGGAAAACCGGGGGTCAGCGATACGTTTGCATCCGCGCTGTGGGCGGGAGACTTCTGCCTGCAAATGGCGTCTTTGGGTTGCGTGGGAGTCAATCTGCACGGGGGGGCGAACGGTTACTATTCGCCCATCGTGGGCTCCATCGAGAGCGGCTTTACTGCCCGGCCGGAGTATTACGGCTTGATGCTCGCGCAACAGTTTGCAGGGCGCACCTTGCACAGTGCGACGCTTGAGGCACAGGGCGCGAACCTTACGGCTTATGCGGCGGGCAAGGATGGCGCGAAGGATCTGGTGGCTATCTTCAACAAGGATGCACGCGATGTGGAGGTGACTCTCACTGAGGTTTCCGGTGGCTTCAAGGGGGCTGCCGTCGAGCGCCTTAAGGGGCCGGCCATCGACAGTAAGCTCGGGGTCACGTTCGAGGGAGCCGCAGTGGGGGGCGATGGACAGTTTCATCCATTGGCCGGCGAGCGCCTGGGGACCCAGAGCGGCAAGCTGAGTGTGCGCGTTCCGGCTTACTCGGCGGCGCTGATCCGGCTGGTCTGAGGCGCGGGCAGGGCTGGCGAGACGTTGATGTTCCGGTGGATCTCTGCCGCGGTCTGTACTGCGCCTCGCGCAAGTGCAGTCTTGATCCTGACACACTGAGCTCACCCAGCTTACACACGTCACGATCGAGCAGCCCTCTCGCACGCCGGCGGGGAACGGGGAGTAAACTGCGCAGGAAATCGTCTCCTGCGCGAGGACACGCCATGGGATCTTTGCCTTCATTCAGCCTGGATTGCCAGGTTGCGCTTGTCACCGGAGCGGTTCGCAGCCTCGGTCGGGCAATCTCCTTGGCAGTAGGCGTAGCCGCCACCTCCGCATGCATCGCCTGGTTCATGCGCGCGCTCACCGCGAATCCGATCGAGCCTTGCGGTCCGCCTTCCCGCTTCTCATCGCGCAGCCAGGTCAACAGGCTCTCTTCGTCGCAAGCCGAATCGCCCGGGAAGTGCTTCTTCCCTCGTGCCATTCAAGGCTCCTTTCATGCCAGTTTCTCTCATATTTGCTGGTACAAGATTTGCCGGGCACTCCAGTTCCGGTTGCCGGTCACTTCAGTACCGTTGACCTCGATAGAGTTTGAAAACTCGCGCTGACCGTCGACCGAGAGATTTACGTTGTTGCCCCCGCCGCCGGTGTTCACGCCCGGCACCAGAAGCATCAGATTCGTGAAGTTGCGGCCCTCCAGCGGAAGGTCCGTGATCTCGCGTGTGCCGATCACCTCACCGGTCTCTGCGCCCTGCAGTTGCAGAATAGGGGCGGAGCCGGTCACCTCAACGCTCGCCGTCACCGCACCGACCTTCAGCGGAATGATGAAGTATGCCTTCTGATCGATGTGCAGTTCAAATTCCGGCACGGTCGCTTTTTCAAAACCGGCCGATTCGACAGTGATGGTGTAGTGATCCGGCGGCAATGCGGTTTCGATGAACTCGCCTGAGCCTTTCGTTGTCGCTGTTGTGACGATGCCCTTGTCCACATCACGGATGGAAACCTGTGCTCCCTGAACGATATTGCCGCCTGAGTCGGAAACTCGGCCCGAGACGGAGCCCGTTGTAGCCTGTCCGTAGGCTGGGATGGCGAAGAGACATGGAGCAAGGAGGAGAAGCGCAAGCGTCTTGAGGCTTGCGGAGATGCGTATTTTGTTCATAGCGGCCTGGCCTTTCGTTTGAATTCCGGTACTGAGCAAACGTTTACTAAAGCACCGAAGTTTTATAGGAACCTGTATCTAGCCTGTCAACGGAGCCCCAGGCGTCTGTGCGAAAATCCCACTGAACCAATTCAGACAGACCCTCTGCTGCCTTTGCAGAGCGCAATCACTGCCTGGCTATTGACAGACAGAAGAGGAGATCCTCTACTGACGAGGGGCGCCTGATATGGAGTGGTGGACAACTGTGGGTCTCACGGAAAATTTGCGCCGCAAAGGTTCCTGCGCATTGCTTCTCTCATTAGGCGGATGCGCGGCCCTGGTTATTGCGCAGGCTTCGTCTCCGGCAAAGGACCAGCGCCCTACGGACTATTACGTAGATTGCTCAATAACCTCGGACTCTGGCGACGGGTCAGCGCAATCGCCATTTCGGACTCTTGTCCAGGCAAATGCCCTCCTGCTTCAGCCCGGCGATCGATTGCTCTTCAAGCGGGGTTCCATCTGCAAGGGCCAACTGCGCCCGCGCGGATAGGGCAACGAGAATGCTCCCATACGCGTCGGGGCTTATGCCGACGGTTCCCTGCCGTGCATTGAAGCCGCTTCCACTGACGAGGCCGCGCTTGAGCTTTTCAATCAGGAGTACTGGGAAATCGCCTTCCTCGACCTGAGCGGCGGCAACACATATGGCGTTTATGCGGGCGCAGACCGCGGTCTGCTCCATCATCTGCATTTCCGCGATCTACGTGTGCACAATGTTCGCGGTCAGCTCAAACGCAAGGAGTCCGGGCTGGTTGTCATTTATCCTTCGGGGCGGAATGCGGCCTTTGACGATGTTGAGATCGACGGAATTCTGGCCTCAGGCACATCGCAGTGGTCGGGCATCTTTGTCTCCGGAGCATCGCATGTGCGCGTGCGCAACTCCATGGTGCATGACGTCCAGGGCGACGGCATCGTCGTCTTCGAATCGCGCGACGCGGTCATCGCGCGCTCGGCCGCATGGCACACCGGCATGCAGTACTCACAGACCATCGGCACGCCGAACGCCATCTGGACGTGGCATTGCGCCGATTGCATGGTCGAAGACAACGAGGCCTTTCTCACCGACAGTCCAGGCGTGGATGGCGGCGCGTTCGACATCGACTACGGCAACGCGCGCAACACGGTAAGGAAGAACTTCGGCCATGACACTGCCGGCTATTGCGTCTCGGTCTTCGCCGCGTTCGGTCCTACCAGCGATAGTCTGGTTGCCGACAATCTCTGCCTCGCCAATGGCAGAAGCACCCGCCTGGCGCAACGCCAGGGCGCTATCCTGCTCATGACCTGGGAGGGCGGCACGCTGGAGGGCGTAGAGATGCGCGGCAACCGCGTAGACTGGCAACCTCCGGGAGACACGCCCGCAATCCAGAGTCAAGCGGATCTGCGCGCCAATGGCGTCACGCTGCGCGCCAACGAGATCTGGACGACGGGTTTGAGCTTTGTCGATCCGGCATTGAAATACACTGGCGTGCAGAATCGCTATGTTGTTGCCGGCGCCGATGCCACCGGCCTGGCTGCGGCGCGGGATCGTTTCACGGCACTGCCCGAGAGAGATTCGACGCTGACCGCGGCACCCCCCGGAGCCGTCCGCGCCGGAGTGTTTGGACGCGCGCCGGCTTCCCTGGGCGGATGGCAGTTGATCGCTACCGTTCCATCCGCCATGCTGAGGGATGGTGGCGATGACCTCCTGCGCGGCACGCTCGTGGAGCTGAAAAGCGCAGCGCTCCAGTTTAGCCGCGCAGCATTGGTTGTGCAGCTTGCCGGCGACGTTCGCGCCGGGCCGCTGGCGCGGGACTGGTCGCTTGAGGAAGCTGGCATCCAACTTGATATCCTGCCGCCGGACAAAGTAACCGATTTCTCAGTCCGGCTGGTTTCGCCATCCGGCAAGGTCGTCCGCGTTTGGAAAGCGTATCCCGGCCCGGTCGATCTGGGGCTTGCGCTGCGGCAATACGTTGGCGCCCCGGACTTCAGCTATCTCGGATTCGATAGCGTGCATGCAACGGACTGAGAGCGTCAAGGTGACTGCCTGGGAAATGCCCGGATTTGCGACTGTCCGCAATGGATACCGCGAAACCAGGGCGACAAGACTGCTATGATGCGGCCCAGGGAAGACGCATGGTTGACTACTTGAATCAGCGCTCGCCGGGGGCCCGGTTTCGCGCCGCCGTCGAGGAAGAACAGCCGCTGCAGGTGGCGGGCGCAATCAACGCCTACACGGCGCGCCTGGCCGAGGCAACGGGGTTTAGAGCTCTCTATCTTTCCGGCGGCGGTGTGGCGGCAAACTCGTTGGGCATGCCGGATCTGGGGGTCAGCACCATGGAAGATGTGCTCACCGATCTCCGGCGCATTACCGACGCCACCGCTCTGCCGCTGCTGGTGGATATCGATACGGGCTGGGGCGGCGCCTTCAACATTGCGCGGACGATACGGTCTATGGAGAAGGCGGGCGCGGCGGCGGTGCACATCGAGGACCAGGTGGGCGCCAAGCGCTGCGGACACCGGCCTGGCAAGGAATTGGTGACGGCCGGCGAAATGGCGGACCGCATCAAGGCTGCCGTCGATGCGCGAACTGACGACAAGTTTGTGGTGATGGCGCGGACCGACGCGCTGGCCAGTGAGGGGCTGGCGGCGGCCATCAAGAGGGCCCAGGCATACGTGGCCGCAGGAGCAGACATGATTTTTCCCGAAGCAGTGACGGAGGCCTCGATGTACACCGCGTTCAGGCAGGCTGTGGGCGTTCCCATCCTGGCCAACATTACGGAGTTCGGTCAGACGCCGCTCTTTACGCGCGAGGAACTGAAGGCCGCGGGCGTGGATATCATTCTTTATTGCTGCGCCGCTTACCGCGCAATGAACGCCGCGGCGCTCAAAGTCTATGAGACCATCCGCGCCGAGGGAACGCAACGCAACGTAGTCCCCATGATGCAGACCCGCGAGGACCTCTACAAATATCTCAACTACCACGCCTACGAGGCAAAGCTGGACGCGCTCTTTTCCAAGGGCAAGGAGTAGACACGGCCGCCATGATTCGTTTAGCTTGATGCTCTCCGGAGGCCCTGATGAGCGAAACGCAATCCGGCCAATCCCCGCCGGCATTCAAACCCAAAAAATCGGTGGCTCTTTCCGGCACGCCCGCGGGCAATACGGCCATCTGCACGGTGGGACGCAGCGGCAACGATCTGCACTATCGCGGCTATGACATCAGGGACCTGGCCGCGCACTGCGAATATGAGGAAGTGGCCCACCTGCTGGTGCATGGCAAGCTGCCCAATGCGGCGGAACTCGCCGCCTACAAGGCAAGGCTGCGGCCCCTGCGCAGCTTGCCCATGGCGCTCAAACAGGCTCTGGAACTGCTTCCTCCTTCGACTCACCCGATGGACGTGCTGCGCACATGAGTCTCTGTGCTGGGCTGCCTGCAACCCGAGAGCGAGGAACACGGCGAGGCTGCCGCGCGGGCCATCGCGGATACGCTGCTGGCGGCGATGAGCCCCATGCTTCTTTACTGGTACCACTTTGCACACCACGGCTGGCGCATTGAAGTGGAACCTTACAACGATTCGGCCGCCGTACATTTTCTTCACCTGTTGAGCGGGAAGGAGCCCCGGCCGGATTGGGCCGCGGCCATGCAGGCTTCGCTGATTCTGTATGCGGAGCACGAGTTCAATGCGTCCACATTTACGGCGCGGGTGATTGTCGGCACCGGGTCCGACCTCTACTCCGCCATTGCCGGCGCCATTGGCGCGCTGAAGGGACCCAAGCATGGCGGCGCCAATGAAGTGGCGCTCAAAATTCTTCAACGCTACGAAAATCCCGACGAGGCCGAGGCCGATATTCGCCGCCGAGTGGCCAACCACGAAGTCATCATCGGCTTCGGTCATCCGGTATATACAGCCGGCGATCCGCGCAGCGACATTGTGAAGGAAGTGGCGCGCGGATTGGCGGTTGCGGACGGAGATATGCGGCTGTTCTCGATTGCGGAGCGCATCGAGAGCGTGATGCGCGACGCCAAAAACATGTTTCCCAATCTCGACTGGTACAGCGCGGTCGCTTACCATCAGATGGGCATCCCCATCGACCTGTTTACGCCGTTGTTTGTCACCGCCCGCACGGCGGGATGGTGCGCGCATGTGATCGAGCAGCGGCAGGACGGCAAGATCATCCGCCCTTCGGCGGTGTATACGGGGCCTGAAAATTTGAAGTTCGTTCCCATTGAAGAAAGACCTTGAACTTTTTCTATCCCAGGTCTCAAAAACGAGACCGGGGCCCCCGCAGACGGGTCTTTGTCTGCGGGGTGGGGGACCTGGGGCACCCGATGATGAAGGAGAATAAGTGTCCTCGCAAACCAGCAATGAGCGTCCGGCGCCGGATAAGGTTCTCACCGATATTGCCGACTATGCGCTTCAGTTTGAGATCGAGAGCGAGTTGGCATACGCGACGGCGCGTTCCTGCCTCATCGATACGCTGGGCTGCGGACTTGAAGCGCTGGACTATCCGGCATGCACCAAGTTGCTGGGCCCGATTGTGCCGGGCACGATCGTCCCCAACGGCGCGCGCGTTCCGGGCACTAACTACCAGCTTGATCCGGTGCAGGCGGCATTCAATATCGGAGCCATGATTCGCTGGCTGGACTTCAACGACACCTGGCTGGCCGCGGAGTGGGGGCACCCATCCGATAACCTGGGCGGCATTCTTTCGACAGCCGATTGGCTCTCGCGCTCGGCTCTTGCAGAGGGCAGACCCCCTTTGGTGATGCGCGATGTTCTGACCGCGATGATCAAGGCGCACGAAATCCAGGGCTGCATCGCTCTTGAAAACTCGTTCAATAAGGTGGGCCTGGATCACGTGGTGCTGGTGAAGGTGGCGTCGACCGCCGTGGTCAGCCAATTGCTGGGTTTGAGCCGCGACCAGACCATCGCCGCGCTCTCATTGGCGTGGGTGGACGGACAGAGCCTGCGCACCTATCGCCACGCGCCCAACACCGGATCGCGCAAGAGTTGGGCCGCGGGCGACGCCACCAGCCGGGCCGTGCGCCTGGCGCTGATGGCCCGCTCGGGCGAGATGGGCTATCCCTCCGCGCTTACTGCCCGGACGTGGGGCTTCTACGATGTTTCATTCAAAGGGCGGGAGTTTCTCTTCCAGCGGCCGTATGGCTCCTACGTGATGGAAAATGTGCTCTTCAAGATCAGTTACCCGGCCGAGTTTCATGCGCAAACGGCCGTCGAAGCAGCCATGAAGCTGCACGCGCAGCTTGCCGCGCGCGGTTTGAACGCGGCCGCCATTCGCGCCATCACCGTGCGCACCCACGAGGCCTGCCTGCGCATCATCGACAAGAAAGGCCCGCTCGCCAACCCCGCCGACCGCGACCACTGCATTCAATACATGATCGCGATTCCGTTGCTCTTTGGCCGCCTTACCGCCGCCGACTACGAGGACAAAGTTGCAGCGGACCCGGTGTGGGGACCGCGCATCGATGCCGTGCGCGACCGCATCACCTGCGTGGAGGAGCCGCGGTTTACTCGCGATTACCACGATCCCGGGAAGCGGTCGATCGCCAACGCGCTGCGCATGGAGCTGAACGATGGGACGGTGCTGGAAGAGACGGTTGAGTATCCCATCGGCCATCGGCGCCGGCGCGAAGAAGGTTTGCCGCTGCTGGTGGAAAAGTTCAGGAGCAATCTCCGCCGCTGCTTTGCCGAAGACCGGCAGCGGCAGATTCTCGAAGTCTCGCTCGATGCGGATCGTCTCGACTCCATGCCGGTAAACGAATATGTGGACTTGTACGTGCCGTAAAAATACCGGCGCAGCGGCCCGAGTTTACTCCCGTTCCACGGCCAGGGCCACCGAGTTTCCCCCGCCCAGGCAAAGCGCGGCCACGCCTTTCTTTACGCCTCGACGCATCATTTCATGGATCAGGGTTACCAGGACCCTTGCCCCGCTAGCGCCGATCGGATGCCCGATCGCAACCGCGCCTCCGTTCACATTCACCCTGTCCAGTCCGATGCCCAGTTCCTTGGTGACGCCGATTGCCTGCACGGCGAAGGCCTCATTGAGCTCGAGGAGATCAACGTCATCGATCGTCCACCCCGCGCGCTCCAGCACCTTCCGCACTCCTGTAACCGGAGCCATCATCACCCACCGGGGCGCGATCCCGCTGGTTGCCTGCGCCCGGATGGTGACCATCGCCTTCACTCCCAATTCCTTCGCGCGTTCTGCCGGCATCAGCACCAGCGCAGCCGCGCCGTCGTTCATTCCGGGAGCATTTCCCGCCGTCACCGTCCCGTCCGGCTTGAATGCCGGACGCAGCTTTGCCAGCGCTTCCATCGATGCATTCCCGCGCACGCTCTCATCCATCCGGAAGGTCACCGGAGATCCACTATTGTCCGTTGAGGGCAACACTACAGGCATCACCTCTGCATCGAAGCGCCCTTCACTCCAGGCCGCCGCCGCCCGCCGGTGACTCTCAACCGCGTACGCATCCTGCATCTCCCGGGTGATGGAATGCTTCTCGGCCACCAGTTCGCCCGTCATCCCCATGTGCTGATCTTCAAGAGCGCACCACAGGCCGTCTCTGATCATTGAATCCACTACCTTCGCCTCGCCCAGGCGAAAACCTTTCCGCCCCTGCGGCAAAAGGTAAGGCGCATTGGTCATGGACTCCATGCCGCCGGCCACGGCAATCTCCGACATTCCCGTCATCACGCTCTGCGCCGCCAGCGCCACGGCCCTCAATCCGCTGCCGCATACCATATTGATGGTTAGCGCGCTCACTGTGTCCGCAAGCCCGCCACGCAAGGCCGCCTGCCGCGCCGGATTCTGTCCCAGTCCAGCCGGCAGCACGCATCCCATCACGCATTCGTCCACAAGCTCAGCGGCAATCCCTGCGCGACGGATGGCCTCGCGCACAACCATGGCGCCCAGTTCCACCGCGCCAATCTCGCTCAGCGCTCCCTGGAACTTGCCCACGGGGGTCCGCACGGCACTCACGATTACCACGTCTCTAGTCATGAATACCTCAATCGAAGCGCTCTTTACTTTGGCCCCATCCTAAGCGCCCCGTCCAGGCGGATCGTCTCGCCATTCAGCATTGTCACTTCGCAAATCGTTACCACCAGAGCCGCGAACTCTTCAGGCTTTCCAAGACGCGGTGGAAACAGAACCGTCTGCGCCAGCGACTCCTGCACGGCTGGTGGAAAGCCGGCCATCATCGGAGTCATGAACAGCCCCGGCGCAATGGTGACCACTCGTATGCCGAATCGCGCCAGCTCCCGGGCAGCCGGAAGCGTCATGCCGGCGACGCCGGCCTTTGAGGCCGCATAGGCTGCCTGTCCCACCTGGCCTTCGAAGGCGGCAATGGATGCGGTGTTGATGATCACTCCGCGCTCGCCGTCCGCCATCGGTTCATTGCTCATCATGGCATTCGCCGCCAGCCGAAGCATATTAAACGTACCCACCAGGTTGATGGTAATGGCGCGCGTGAAGTTTTCCAGGCTGTGTGGTCCATTCTTCCCAACGATCCGCTCGCTGGGAGCGATCCCCGCGCAATTCACCAATCCATGCAGAGCGCCGAATTTCTTTTTTGCCGCCTCTACCGCTCGTATTCCATCCGCTTCCTGCGTCACATCAGTAGAAATGAAGAAAGCGCCTTCCCCAAGCTCTCTGGCGAGAGTATTCCCTTCAGGATTGACGTCTGCCAGAATGACGCGTCCACCGCGCTTGACTATCATCCGCGCGGTTGCCTCGCCCAGTCCCGACGCTCCACCGGTGACGATAAAAGCCTTCTTGTTGATCTCCATCCGTCTCCCTCAATACTGCCCGGCTTAGCTTATGCGCTTATCCGTCACTGCGGCGGTTGCAGAAGGCTGCGCGCGATGATGACGCGCATAATCTCGTTGGTGCCTTCCAGTATCTGGTGGACGCGCAGATCGCGAACGATCTTTTCAATGCCGTAGTCGGTGAGATAGCCATATCCTCCGAATAACTGCAGCGCGTCGTTCGCTATCTTGAAGCCAGCATCGGTTACAAATCTCTTGGCCATCGCGCAGAGCACGGTTGCTTTGGCATCTTTGGCATCCAGCGCCGATGCCGCGCGCCACAGAAAGGTCTGTGCTGCCTCTAACTCGGTGGCCATATCCGCCAAGCGGAACTGCAAAGCCTGAAAATCCGCCAGGCGCCGGCCAAAGGCGACGCGTTCGTTCATATAAGCGCGGGCTTTGGTCAGAGCCGACCGCGCCCCGCCCAGAGAGCAGGCTGCAATGTTGAGCCTTCCGCCATCCAGGGCCGCCATCGCAATCTTGAATCCGCTGCCCTCGGCGCCGAGCAAATTCCCTGCCGGCAGGCGAACGTCGTCTAAAATCACCTGGCGGGTTGCCTGCGCATTCCAGCCCATCTTCTTCTCGATGGGCCCAAAGGAGAGGCCCGCTGTTCCTTTCTCCACCACAAACGCCGAGATGCCGCGCGGACCCGGAACTCCAGTACGCGCCATCACCACGTAGATATCTGCATCCCCCGCTCCTGAGATGAATTGCTTCACGCCATTCAGGATGGTGCCGTCGCCGTCGCGCACAGCGCGGGTGGTTAATGCTGCGGCATCCGATCCTGTTGCCGGCTCTGAAAGACAGTAAGCGCCCAGGGTTTCGAATGCGCACAAACGCGGCAGCCATTTTGCTCGCTGCTCCTGGTCCCCATATCTGTCGATGATCGACGCGACCATATTGTGAACAGAAAAGTATCCGGCAATGCAAGGGCAGGCTGCCGCCAGGCCGTCGTAAATAAGAACCGCCTCCAGACGGCTCATGGCGCTTCCGCCAACATCTTCCGCCACACAGATGCCGCCCAGTCCGAGGGGGGCGGCGCTGCGCACCACGTCGCGGGGAAAATGCTTTTCCTGATCCCATTGCACGGCATAGGGCGCAATTCGCTCCTGGGCGAACGAGGCCGCCAGATCCTGGATCGCCCGCTGCTCGGAGTTGAGCGCGAATTGAACTGTTGCGCTGGAATTACTCACCGTATTGGCTACCTCGACTGTTCATTGTCCGGCAGGCAACTACCAAATGCCGTGTTGTTTACCCTTGTACCTTCAGCCGCGCCAATGCATTGAACCCGGTAGTCAGGCATTTCAGTATTTTAGCTATCTTTTCGGAGTAGTCCACAATCCTTCGAAACTAGATGTACCTGCCGAAGGCCTCGATCTGTCTGGCATAATACTCCCGCCGTTGAACCGGCGAAGAGAGCACCGTCGAGGTTGACGTGGCGCCGAGGGCCGAAAGCTTGTCAATGAGGGCTTCCATGTGGCGGATGGAGACCACATTGGCCTCGATCACAAAGGATTCATCGCCGGTGATGCGATGGCACCGACTGATCTCCGTGAGGTCTTTGATCGCAGCCACCGTGCGGCTGACCTGCAAATCGCCGCCGGGGATGGTGAGGCGCACCAGAACGCGGATGGGGACGCCGATTTTGGCAATGTCCAACGCGGCATGGTAGCCGGTAATGATGCCGGCTTCTTCAAGGCGGTGAACGCGCTCCGCAACTGCCGGCGTCGACAGGCCAATCTGCCGGCCGATCTCCGCAAAGGACCTCCGGGCATTGTGTTGCAGGGCTTCCAGAATCTTCCAGGCAACCGTATCGAGTTGGAGGGAGTTGGGAACTGTCCGGTGGGCCATGCGCCTGCACTCCTTAAGTACCAGGTCTATTATGCTTAATCCTGTTAAGCGGCGATAGTCCCACTCTTATCAATCTCTATTCTCTCTCCTGGCGGGCGGGTCTATGCTAGGGCAAAGCTGGAGCGCGTTGGCCGCAGGCCTTTGACGCGATCTCCGGCGAGGAAGGTCGGCATGAACGCATTCCCCCGTTCAGCTTCCAGCCAGGTTATGACTGCTCCCGCCGCCGCCACGCACCCTGCAGGCGCGGATTTTCTGCCCTTAAAAGGCACCGATCACGTGGAGTTCTACGTGGGAAATGCTCGCCAGGCGGCGTATTTTTACCGGGCTGCCATGGGCATGTCGCTGGTGGCCTATGCCGGACCCGAGACCGGCTTGCGGGATCGCGCATCCTATGTGGTGCAGCAGGCTAAGATCCGCTTTGTGCTGACCACCGCCCTGAGCAGCGGCAACGCGATTGCGGAGCACACTGCCCGTCACGGAGACGGGGTGCGCGCCATCGCGCTGTGGGTGGACGACGCGCGGCGCGCCTGGAAGGAGACGACCAGCCGCGGAGCCAGCAGTGTTGCCGAGCCCTACGTGCTTTCGGACCAGCAGGGCACGGCCGTCCTGGCAAGCATTCAAGCCTATGGCGACACCATTCACACCTTCGTCGAGCGCGGCGACTACCGGGGCGTGTTTCTGCCCGGCTTCCGGGACATCGGCAACGACCCGATCGCCCGTCCCACCGGCCTGCTGCACATCGATCACATGGTGGGCAATGTGGGCTGGAACGAGATGAACGCGTGGGTGGAATTCTACTCGAACGTGATGGGGTTCTCGCTCTACCAGCACTTCGACGACAAGGATATCTCCACCACGTATTCAGCGCTCATGTCGAAGGTGATGGCCAACGGCAACGGACGAGTGAAGTTCCCCATCAACGAGCCGGCCGAGGGCAAAAAGAAATCGCAGGTGGAAGAGTATCTGGATTACTACCGCGGCCCCGGCGTGCAGCACATCGCGCTGGCCAGCAACGACATCCTGCACACGGTCAACAAACTGCGCGATCAGGGCATCGAGTTCCTGCGCGTTCCGCACACCTACTACACCGAACTGCAGGGCCGGGTGGGAAAGATCGATGAGCCCGTGGAAGAACTGGAAAAGCTGGGCATCCTGGTGGACCGGGACGACGAGGGGTACATGCTGCAGGTCTTCACTCGCCCGGTGGAAGACCGCCCCACGCTGTTCTTTGAGATTATTCAGCGCAAGGGCAGCCGCAGCTTCGGCAAGGGCAATTTCAAGGCGCTGTTTGAAGCCATCGAACGGGAGCAACAGGCTCGCGGCAATCTCTAGGGCAGGGAGAGAGGTCATGGAAACTGCAATACTTTCAGCAGCCGCGCCCTATATCATCCATCAGGATTACGCGGCCTATAGCCAGGAACAGCACGGCGTTTGGGCCGAGCTGGTGGGGCGAGCGTTTCCGGAGCTGGAAAAGCACGCGGCGCGTGAGTACCTGGAAGGCTATGCGATCATTGGCCTGGAACCGGACCGCCTGCCCAATCTGGAGGTTATCAGCGCGCTCCTGGAACCTCGAACCGGCTGGCATACCACGCCGGTGAGCGGTTTTATGCCCGCGCCGGCGTTTTTTGAGATGCTGGCAGCGCGCCGTTTTCCCACCACCACCTGGTTGCGCAACAGAGAATCGCTGGAGTATACGCCCGAGCCGGATATCTTTCACGATGTCTTTGGGCATGTGCCCATGCACGCGCACGCGGTCTTTGCCGATTTCCTCGCCTACTACGGGCGCGTCTGCGCTTCCATCGCGGATGCCGGAGTGCTGGAGAAGCTGGGCCGGCTTTTCTGGTATACGGTGGAGTTCGGAGTGATCCGGCAGCGGGACGGGATCAAGGTTTACGGCAGCGGGCTGATCAGTTCGCACGGCGAATGCCGGAATGTGATGGAAGGCCATTGCGCCATCCACGATTTCACGCTGGATGAGGTGGTAAACACGCCGGTGAAGGTGGACGAGTTGCACAAATTGCTGTTTGCCGTGAGCAGTTTCGATCAGATCTACGAGGCCATGCACGAGGCGGAACGGCGCGCTGAGTGCGGCCGCTTGTGAAAGGCGTCCTGTATGTCAGGTGAGATTTCGTACCAGACCGGCTTCGGCAACGAATTCGCTACCGAGGCGGTGCGGGGAGCGCTGCCGAAGGGGCAGAATGCGCCGCAGACGCATCCCCTCGGCCTGTATACCGAGCAGTTCAGCGGCACGGCATTTACCGCGCCGCGAGCGGTGAACCGCCGCACCTGGACCTACCGCATCCGGCCCTCGGTGACGCATCGGCCCTATGAAGAGATCCCGGCTGGCTTGCTCCGCAGCGGGCCGTTTACCGAGACGCCCACCACGCCGAATCAACTTCGCTGGGATCCGCTGCCCCTGCCCGAAATGGCGGCGGATTTCCTCGACGGCATCGTCACGCTGGCCGGCAATGGCGACCCGGCGATGCAGACCGGGATCGCCATCCATCTTTACGCCGCGAATTCCTCCATGCAGGACCGTTTTTTTGCGAATGCCGATGGAGAATTGCTCATCGTGCCGCAAATGGGAGCGCTGCGCTTCCACACCGAGTTGGGCATCCTCGAGGCCGCTCCCGGCGAGATTTGCGTGATGCCGCGCGGGGTCAAATTTCGCGTCGTATTGCTGCACAAACAAGCCCGCGGATATATCTGCGAAAACTATGGTCAACCGTTCCGGCTGCCCGAGCTCGGTCCCATCGGCGCAAACGGATTGGCGAATCCGCGCGATTTCAAAGCTCCGACAGCAGCCTTTGAAGATCGTGATGGAGATTTTCGAATTGTGACCAAATTTATGGGACGGCTCTGGTCCGCGGTCATCGACCACTCGCCCCTGGACGTGGTCGCATGGCACGGCAACTATACGCCCTACCAGTACGACCTGGCGCTCTTCAACTGCATCAACACCGTATCGTTTGACCATCCTGACCCGTCGATCTACACCGTTTTGAGTTCGCCCTCAGTCATTGCCGGAACGGCCAACTGCGACTTTGCCATCTTTCCTCCGCGCTGGCTGGTGGCCGAACACAGCTTTCGTCCTCCCTGGTTTCACCGCAACCTGATGAATGAATTCATGGGCCTGGTCTTTGGCGCCTACGACGCCAAGGCCGAGGGATTTGTTCCTGGCGGAGCGAGCCTTCACAACTGCATGGCCGGTCATGGCCCGGATGCCGAGACCTTCGAGCGCGCCCGCAGCGCCGAGTTGAAACCGCAGTATTTAGGGGATACTCTGGCCTTCATGTTCGAAACGCAACTTGTGGTGCGCCCCACTGAGTTTGCAATGAACACACGCATCCTGCAGCACGAATATTTCGAATGCTGGCAGGGGCTGAAGAAGCGCTTCGCGGCCGAAGCGATTGCAGGGTCGAAGAACGGATGAAAGCGATCGACAGCTTGCTCGCGGGTTTGATCGACTATGCAGGGTTGTACCCGCCCGCCGGCCTCGATATGCACTCCGCCTTGAGAAACTATTGCTGCTATGCGCGCAGCAAACACGCGCCTGCACTGGGCCGTTTCCTTGTGGATATGAATCGGCTTCCTGAGCTTCGCGAGGCTGCCGGCGATTCGATGCGCGGCTTGCGTCTGAGCGTCATCGCCTTACCGGAGACGGTATCGGAGAACCTGCAACGGTTCCTCGACGACGGCTTTCCTATCGAAGCGGTGGAGATCAAAACCGATTGGCCGTCTGCGATCGAGCGCATCGGCAAGCGTATCCCCGCCGGCTTGACCGCATACTTTGAGGTGCCTATCGTTTTTCGCAATTCAGATCTATTTGCGGCCATCTCGGCTGCCGGGGCGCGCATCAAACTGCGCATGGGCGGACTCGCCGCTGAAGCATTCCCTTCCACTCAGGTAACTGCCAATATGTTGAAAGCTATCGCCGATCGTCGCATACCGTTCAAAGCAACCGCGGGATTGCA
>Ga0187884_10001093_pt1 | contig 25393 bp, 19 predicted proteins | sample June2016WEW_20_4_FD_132983 | JGI IMG/M metagenome (GOLD analysis project Ga0187884, IMG submission 132983) | Peatland microbial communities from SPRUCE experiment site at the Marcell Experimental Forest, Minnesota, USA - June2016WEW_20_40 | ecosystem: Environmental > Terrestrial > Soil >...
ACAGACCATCGCTTTCGTGGTCTGTCCAGCCTCGCACATGCACGGCAGCCCGGCCGACGACACAAACCGATCGCCGGTCCCACTTCGGCCTTACTCCAGCTTGAATCGCACATCCGCCAGCATGCCCGGCTTCACCGCCGGAAGCGTGCATTCGAACTCCACCACCACTTCTCCGCGGTTGATCGCCTTGACCGTGCCGGGCATTCCCGCGCTTTGCAAATCGGGGATGAGGACCAGCGCCTGCTGGCCGGGCCGCAGGCGGTTCAAAACGAGCGGAGGCGGTTCGAGCACTGCTTCCAGGGCGAACATGTCGGTGGCGATTTCGAATAACTCTCCTATCGCGGGCTTGCCCGGTTCTCCGTTGCGCCCGACCACCAGCCCATCCACCGGCGACCGCACTTCGGCCGATTGCATGTTGTTCTGCGCGGCCTCCAGATCCTGGTTGCGTTCGGCGAGGTCCTTCTGCGCGGCGCTCAGGGAGCTTTGCAAGGAGGTGAGCAGTTCGCTGGAAGCGCGCGCGGCCTTGTCCCTGATTTCCGATTCCTGGCGTGCGTTCTCGAAATCCTGTTGCGCCTTTTCATACGCCTGGCGCGAGACGGCGCCGGCGCGGAAGAGCGTTTGCTGGCGGTCCCAAACCTGCTGCGCGCGGTCGCGGGCCATGCGCGAGCGCTGCTGGTCGGCATCGGCGCGGGAAGATTCCATACGCGCCGCGCCCACGGCGGACTCGGCGCGAGCCACCTGGTCCTGCGCGGCATTCACGGCGGCTTCGGCCGCGGCGCGAGCCGTCTCGAGTCCGGAAGCGCCGATGCGCGCCAGCACCTGGCCTTCGAAGACGTCCTGCCCAACGTCCACCAGGAAGGCATCGAGATCGCCATCCATCCCGGCCTTCACCGGCGCGATGTGCTGCGGGCGGATCTTGCCGGACACGGTCACTTCGCCGTTGCTCTGGAGCAGCGCCGCGCCGCTCTTGCGGATGGGCGCGGCCGGCGCGCGATTCTTCCAATGAAGCCAGAAAGCGCCGCCGCCCACGCCCAGCGCGATGGCCGCGATGGCCGCCAACAGCCACTTGCCGGAAAAGCCCGCGCCGGGCTTCTTAACGGTTGTATTTCGGTGTGATGCCACGCAGGTTGTTCCACACGCCGTCGCAGGCGGCGACCACATCGGCGGGCAGGGGCCCCTTGCCGAAGGCTTCCGGGTTGTGCGGTCGGGCGCCAGAGAGATTGCCCGGTCTTACGCCCCGTTCCGGGGCTCTGTATTGCCACGCCCCGATTCCGCACGGCTTACGCCGTGGGCTAATATCTTCCGCCCTCCGGGCTAGCGCAACGCCGCCGTGGGCACCGGCTCCAGCGGGTTCGGCAAATGGCGCTCCGCATAGTAGCCGGGGTGCACGCGCTCCACGATCTGCGCCACCGGCCTTTCCAGAATCCGGAAATACGGCTGCGGGTTCAGGCCGATCCAAAAGACCCAAACCACCAGCGGCGCGAAGACGGCGATCTCACGCCACGACAGATCCTGCAGCAAACTGTTCTTTTCTTTCACGTCCCCCAGCATGGTCCGCTGGAAAAGCCACAGCAGGTAGGCCGCGCCCAGCGCGATCCCCACGCAGCCCCAGAAGGCCCAATTGATGGACATCTGGTAGGCGCCCTGCAAAATCGTGATTTCGCCGATGAAGCCGTTGAGCGGCGGCATCCCCATGGAACTCAGCGCCGCGATGCCGAAGACCAGCGTGAAGATCGGCATGATCTTCAGCAGGCCGCCGTATTCGGAGATCTCGCGGGTGTGGCGCCGTTCGTATACGATCCCCACCACCAGGAAGAGCATGCCGGTGGAAATTCCGTGGTTGATCTGCTGGATGATGGAACCGGAAATGCCGGCGGGGTTGAGCGCGAAAATGCCGAGTGTGCAGAAGCCCAGGTGGCTCACCGAAGAGTAGGCCACCAGTTTCTTCCAATCCTTCTGCATCAGCGAAGCCAGCGCGCCATAAACGATGCCGATGATCGAGAGCACCGCCATGACCGTGACGATGGTGGGATTCTTGGCGGCATCCGGCAGCAGCGGCACCGAAAAGCGCAGAAATCCGTACGTCCCCATTTTCAGCAGAACGCTGGCCAGGATGACCGACCCGGCGGTGGGCGCCTCCACGTGCGCGTCGGGCAGCCAGGTGTGGAACGGGAACATCGGCACCTTGACGGCGAAGCCCATAAAGAAGGCCCAGAAGACCCACCATTGGACGGTAGAGGAAAGCTGCGTGCGCATCAGGTCGGCAATTTCAAAGCTGTAAACCTGGAACTGCGAATAGTGCTGGAAGTACAGGGTCAGGATGCCGAGCAGCATGAGCACGCTGCCGATCAAGGTATAAACCATGAACTTGATGGCGGCGTAGCTGCGGCGCGGGCCGCCCCAGATGGCGATGATGAAGTACATCGGCACCAGCACGGTTTCCCAAAACACGAAGAACAGCAGGAAATCGAGCGCCATGAAAACACCCAGCATGGCGGTCTGGAGCAGCAGGAAGAAGCTGTAGTATTCCTTGAGCCGCGTGTTGATGGCGGTCCAGCTCGAAAGAATACTGATGAAGCCGAGCAGCGTGGTCAGCATCACCAGCAGCAAGCCGAAGCCGTCGATGCCCAGATGGTAATGGGCGCCCAGCGCGGGAATCCAGTCGGCTCGTTCGACGAATTGATAATCCTTGGTGTGGTCGAAATTGAAAACCAGCGGCAGCGAGATCAGGAATCCGATAAAGGATGCGATGTTGGCCCACCACTTGATGGCGCGCGCATTCGACGAGGGAATGCACAGGAGAATCGCCATGCCCGCCAGGGGCGCAAACAGGACAATCGAGAGGATATGGTCCATAACGCTGCTTTGGATTAGCCCCTCATATTATCACCACTGCGGCTGGTTCTACCGCCCAACGCTCCACACCGGCGTCTTGTTGGCGCCGGCCGTGGTCAACTGATGGCGGTGGGTGCCGTCCGCGAGCATCGACCAGATCTGCTCTTTTCCGACCCCGTCAAGGTCGCCTTGAAATCCGGCTGCCCCCAAAGTGCCCCGGCAGCCAGTAGTAAGATCAGCGGCTTCAGCCGTCCGGCCATAAACAGAGGGTACCAGAATCGTTTCGTCTGCCCTCACGCGCCGGTCGCTGTCACAAACGGACCGCGCCGGACGACTCATCTTCCAGCGGGTATTTCTGCCCGGAGGGTAAAAACAGTGGGACCTCCATTTTTTTGGCCGGCGGCTTGGGGTGGAAATATAGTACTATGACCCGAAGCGGCGGTCCTCCGTGGTCTTGGAATGCCGACTCTCCAGCAGCTCCACCGTGCCGCCGATCGCCGCGGCGGCATTGGTCGTTGTGGAGCGGGGATGCCGGCGGCGGGATGACAGAGTAAGAAAGGGAACTCTCATGACTAAAAACGTGGTTTTATTGACCTTCGTGTTGTTCACGGGCGTGGCGCAGTCGGTCCAGGCCCAACCATTTAAAGTCGGCGACTACGTCGACTCCCAGTTTGGGGGCAAGTGGATTCCCTGCACGGTGAGCAGCCCACTGCAAGGCAACGCATACGGCGTCTCCTGCGGCCCAAACAACTATAGAGTGGTCGCCAGTCCGCAATACATTCGCGCCCGCGCGGCCACCGCGGAAGATAAGAGAGTAGAAGCCGAAACGACCGCCGCCCTGGCCCGTCAGCCTAAGGGTAATGGCCTGGGAGCGAAGTACGGCACTCGGGAGCCCAAAACATGCGCCACCCGAACTGCTCCGGCCAAGGGCGCCCCCTCGGCCGACCAGGCCAGGCAGTACTTCATTTGCGATGCGGAGCATGAGTTAGCGAGCCACCTGTTCCTGGTTACCAATGTGAAGGTGCAGGTTGCGCCGGCATCTCACCCGCCAAGCCGGTCGATCCTGGGGGGGGACCTCGACCCCAGTCAGCCGATATGGGACATTCACGGCAGTTTCACGCAATACCAGTGCAGCCAAGCGGCCTCCTGGGACAACGCCTATGCCCGCACGCACAACTGCAGCACGAACGATATGCCCACCGCCACGGGGTACTGCTACAAGAACACCTCCGGCGAGTGGCACTGCGAGATGTCGGACATGGCACACCTGACGGCCAACACGCAGCAGAACCAGATGCCGCCGGAAGGGAACTGAATTCAGACAGCACGGGTTCCATTATGGGACGATCGCGCGCAAAGGACAGTAGGGAAACCAGGAGAACTTACAAAAACACAAACGACGCCAATGAAAAGCATATTGCTAACGATCTTCGTGCTCGCTGCGCCGCCTTACTTGCATTTCATCCTAAAAGGTCCGATTATAGAATTGTAGGGAGCCTGCGCCACCACTTTTGAGAGGTGCTATGAGCATTGAGATCATGAACGACCTTTTGCAGCAGCATCCGTTCTGCCAGGGATTCTGGCCGGACCACATCGCGCGGCTGTCCGGGATGGCCAGCGAAGTCCATTTCGAAACCGGGGAACTGATCTTCCACGAAGGCGATCATTCCAGCTTGTTTTACCTGCTGATTTCCGGGAACGTTGCGCTCGAAGTAGTTGCGCCGGGCCGGCCGGTCCGGGTTACCACCCTGGTGTCGGGCGAGGTCCTCGGATGGTCGTCGCTCACCGGCGACACGGGCAAGCAGTTCCAGGCCCGCGCTCTCGAAGAAGTGCACGCCCTGGCCTTCGATGGCACGCGCCTCCGCCACGCCTGCGAGCAGGACTATGCGTTCGGGTTCGCCTTGATGCGTGCCATCCTCACGGTGATGGCGGAGCGGCTGCACTCCATCCGGGTGCAGTTGCTGGACACATACACCCCGGTGGGAGCCGGGCACTAACCTTTTGAGCGAGGAGCGCCGATGAATATCGGGGTGGTCCGAGAACGGGGTCCGTTCGACCGCAGGGTGGCTCTCACGCCGCCGGTGGTACGCCGCCTGGCAGGCGCCGGTCACACAGTGTGGGTGGAGTCCTGCGCCGGGGATGGCGCCATGTTTCCGGATACGGCGTACATGCGCGCCGGCGCCCAGATTGCGTACTCGCCGGCGGAGGTGATCGGCCGCGCCGACCTGGTGACGAAAGTGTCGCGGCCCACGCCGGAAGAAATCCGCTATTGCCGGCCGGGCACGGCGGTAATGGCCTTCTATCACATGGCGGTGGCCGACCGGGACCTGCTGGATGCGCTGGCGGAGCGCAGTTTGACGGCCATCGGCAGCGAAATCATCCAACTGGAGAACGGCAGGCGGCCGGTGCTGGCGGCGATCAGCGAGATCGCCGGCCAGATGACGGTCCCCATCGCCGCGCACCTGATGCGGTCGAGTTCGGGCGGCCGCGGCATCCTGCTGGGCGGCACGCCGGGAGTGCCGCCGGCGCGCGTCATGGTGCTGGGCGCGGGCGCGGTAGGCTCAGCCGCGGCGCGCACCGCCGTGGCGGCCGGCGCACGCGTCATGGCCTTCGATGTCGCGCCCAGCAAGTTGCGCCGCATCATCGAACACGTGCGCGGAGTCGAGACCTGCCTGGCGGACGCGGACGCCATCACCGAAGCGGTGGCCGGAGCCGACGTGGTGATCGGCGCGGTGCTGGTGGCGGGCACCCGCTTGCCTCACGTGGTCACGCGCGCGATGGTCGAGACCATGCAACCGGGGTCGGCCATCATCGACGTTTCCATCGACGAAGGCGGCTGCGTCGAAACCAGCCGGCTTACCACGCTGGCGCAACCCACCTTCGTCTACAAGGGCGTGACCCATTTCTGCGTGCCGAACTTCACCGCCGACCTGGGGCGCTCTTCGAGCGTGGCCATCGCCCAGGCGATGCTGCCCTATGTGCTGACCATCGCCGACTACGGCGTGGAGGAAGCCGTGGACGCCTGTTCCGACCTGCGACGCGGCCTCTACACGCTGCGCGGGAGGCGGCCATGACCAACGACTATCGTTCCCGCATTGTCTCCGCCGATGAGGCGGTCGCCCAGGTGCGCAGCGGCCAGCGCGTCTACATCCACAACGGTTGCTCCGAGCCCATCGAACTGGTGAAAGCCCTGACGCGCCGCGGCCCCAGCCTGCAGGACGTCGAGTTGATCCACATGGCCACCATGGGGATCGCCGATTACAGCCTGCCGGAGTATGAAGGCCACTTCCGAACCAACGCCCTGTTCATCGGCGGCAACGTGCGGCAGGCCATACAGGAGGGCCGCGGCGATTACACGCCCGTTTTCCTGAGCGAAATCGAAGGCCTGTTCTCTTCCGGCGCCCTGCCGATCGATGTGGCGTTGCTGCAGTGCACCCCGCCGGACAGTTACGGATTTATGAGCCTGGGGACGTCCATCGACGTGAACATCGCGGTGGCGCAGTGCGCGCGCCACGTGATTGTGGAGATCAACGACCAGATGCCGCGCACCCTGGGCGACGCATTCCTGCACGTCAGCCGCGTGGACGCGTTCATCGAAACGTCGCACCCGCTTTCCGAATACCCGCAGCACGAGGTGACCGAGCAGCACCGCGCCATCGCGCGCAACGTGGCCGGTCTGATCCCGGACGGCGCCACCATTCAGACCGGGATCGGCGGAATCCCCGAAGCCACGCTGGCGCTGCTGGGGAACCATAAGGATCTGGGCATCCATTCCGAGATGGTGCCGGACGGCGCGATCGATCTGATCCGCGCGGGCGTGGTGAATGGCGAGAGAAAGACGCTGCATCCCAACAAAGTGATCGCCGGATTCGTGCTGGGCAGCAAGCGGCTGTTCGACTTCATCGACAACAATCCGATGTTCGAGTTTCACCCGACGGGCTATTGCAACGACCCGCTGGTGATCGCGCGCAACGACCGCATGGTAGCCATCAACTCGGCGATCGAAGTCGATCTCACCGGGCAGGTCTGCTCCGACTCCATGGGTCAGACGATCTACAGCGGCATCGGCGGCCAGGTGGATTTTCTGCGCGGCGCGGCGCGGGCCCAAGGCGGCTTGCCGATCATCGCGCTGCCTTCCACCGCGAAGCACGGCGCGGTCTCCCGAATCGCGACGATGCTGCAACCGGGCGCCGGCGTAGTCACCTCGCGCGGCGACGTGCATTACGTGGTGACCGAGCACGGTGTAGCCTACCTGCACGGCAAGACGCTGCGCCAGCGCGCCGAGGCGCTGATCCAGGTGGCGGATCCAAAGTTCCGCGGCGAGTTGGAAGCCTTCGCCATCGAGCGGAAATTGCTGAGCAGGGATCGTTCGACGGTGCCGGTGTAAACGCGGCCCGGCAGGCGGCTTCGCCTGCCCCACCAACTGCCAAGACAAGCTCCGTTTTGGTGGCGCAGGCGCCGCCTGCGATCCGTGGTTTTTTCACCGCTTCAGGTGATCGCGGCTGCTTACTTCGCTTTCGCCGCCGAGCCGTCCGCCGACGTCGCTGGCGGCGCAGCGGGCTTGTCGTCTCCGTAGTTAGCCAGCAGATACTCCAGCAGGGCATCCCGATCCTGGATTTTCGTGCCCCAGCCGGTCATCTTGTCCAGCTCCTTGTTCCATGCGGCCTTCGACAGCCGCTGCGAATGAATCAGGCGCAGGCTGTGGCACGGCAGGCAACTGCGGCTTTCTTCCTTTTGCCCGCGATCGAGCGCGGCCTGGTCGGCGGCCAGCGCTGCCGCCACGGCAAGACAAATGAGAATCGGGGCTTTCATGCGGGCTTCTCCACGGTGACTCCCACGCGATCGATGGCATTCCATAAATAGCCGGACGGGTTCCACGGTGAAACAATCGGCTGCACACGCCCGGCGGCATCGGTGGCGCGCGACAGGATCGTGTAATACCCGGGGTCGTCCGGCCGCCAGTCGATGTGCCAGAGCCGCCACGCGAAGGGCAGTTTCGGCGTCGAAAGTTGCGCGTCGCGCCAGCGGCTGCCGCCATCGGTGGAAACTTCCACGCGCTCGATGGCCTGTTCGCCGGCCCAGGCAAATCCGCGAATGGCGATCGAGCCGGGCGCAGCCTTGGTCTGATCCTCGGGCGCCGTGATGCAGGATTTCACGGGCATGCCTTCGATGACTTCCAGTTCCGCCGGTTTGGGCGGCGAACCCGGCGGCAGGTTGAACTTGGGATAGCGGTAGCCGGGATTCATGAAGAAGCCCCCGTTGGACTGCGCGGTGGCCGACAGGCGAATCACCCATTTCACGGAACTGGTGCCATCCCAGCCCGGAACGATCAGCCGCACGGGGAAGCCGTGGATATCGGGGGTCTGGCCGTTCATCGTCAACGCCAGAATGGTGGCGGGGTGCAGGGCCTTGCTCATCGGCAGGGAGCGCACGAAATCCGGGGTCGCCGCAAGGCCCGTGTCGGCCCCGTCGGTTTCGATGTAGGCGGCCGTGCCCGCCGCGCCCGCCATTTTCAATACGTCGCTGACCCGCGGGCCGCGCCACTCGGCATTGCCGATTGCGCCGCGCGTCCACTGGATGCCGGGCAGTTTGGGACTATAGAAAGCGCGCCCGTTGCCGGTGCACTCGATGGTCGCCGGCACGGTGTACTGCGGAAGCTTGCGCAGATCGGCCAGCGTCAATTGGAGCGGCTTCGCGACCATTCCGTTGACGGTGAGGCGGTAGGCTTCGGTGTCGATGGGCGCGGGACGGGGCAGGTGCTGCCGGACGAAGAACGCGTCTATGGGGGTGATCCAGGAGTCGAAATAGCGCACCGGCGTTTCCAGGTCCTCCGGCCGGTCGTTGTGCAGAATCATGGGCCGCTTGCCCGCGATGGTGACGGGGGGATCGTCCGCGCTGCGGGCGAGCTTCGTGGCTAGGGCGGCGGCGAAGAGCGCCGCGAAGAATTCACGCCGGTTGGATGGCATAGCCTTCACAGCGTATTCCAGTCCCTCTGAATTCGCAACAGAGTACCACGGCGAAGACGCCGCCCGGAGGGAAAATGCAACTCGCCCATTAAAGGAAGGTGGCTGGGTGTATACTAAGCAGCACCCGCGAGCCCAATATGGAAATTCCGGATTATAGTACGCATGACTGAGGGTTCGGGCCTGCCATCCGAGTCGGCGTTGTTCGAACTCGTATACCACGAGTTGAGGAGGCTGGCTTCCTCCTACTTGCGGCAGGAGCGGCCGGACCATACCCTGCAAACTTCGGCGCTGGTGAATGAGGCCTACCTGCGGCTGGCAGGCAACCGGCACTTGCAGTCCACCGACCGGCAGCAGTACCTGCGCGTCGCCTCCCACGCCATGCGGCACGTGCTGGTGGACCACGCCCGCCGCCGCTCCGCGATGAAGCGCGAGGGCGGAGTGCGCGTGAATCTGGATGAGGCCGACGCGGTCGTCGTCGCCAACCTGGAAGACTTACTGGTGGTCGACACCGCGCTTCAAAAACTCGCCGGCGTGGATGCGCGCCAGGCCGAGATCGTGGAACTGCGTTATTTCGGAGGCCTCTCGGTGCCGGAGACGGCCGAGGCGCTGAATGTTTCCGAGAAGACCGTCAAACGCGATTGGGCGGTGGCGCGCGCCTGGCTGCGCGGAGAATTGGACCAGGCGGCGCAAGCGTGAATCCGGAAACGTGGCCACGGGTCAAAGAGATCTTCGCCGATGCCTCCGAAAAGCCCGCAGCCGACCGGGCCGCGTACGTCCGGCAGTGCGCTGGCGCCGACTCCGAAATGGAGCGCGAGGTTCTGCGTCTGCTGCGCCTGGATGACGGCGCGGAAGAGCGGCTGGCGGCGCTGAAGCCGCGCGGCAACCTGGTTCAGGCGGCCGCCGGGGACCAGGTCTTCTACCAGGGGGAAGTGCTCGCCGGACGCTATGAAATCGTGCGCTTCATCGCCGTGGGAGGAATGGGCGAGGTGTACGAGGCCGAAGACCTGGAACTGGGTTCTCGCGTCGCCGTCAAAGCCGTCCGCGGCGAGTTGGCCAGCGCCGACCACGTCTTCTGGCTGAAGCGCGAAGTCCAAGCCGCGCGGCGCATCCAGCATCCCAACGTGTGCCGCGTGTTCGACCTGGTGGAAACCCAAAGCATGTCCGGCAGCCCCGTGGTTTTCCTCACCATGGAACTGCTTGGTGGAGAGACCTTGACCCAGAAGCTGCGCCGCGATGGCGCGCTCACCGAACGCCAGGCGCTGCCCCTGCTTCGCCAGATGGTGGCCGCACTGGCGGCTGCGCACCAGGCCGGCGTGGTCCACCGCGATTTTAAGAGCGGCAACGTCATGATCGTGCCGCGCGCCGATGGCCCGCCCCGCGCCGTGGTGACCGATTTCGGTCTCGCCCGGCCCATCCCGCCGGACAGCCGCGCCACCGCCTCCACCTGGTCGCCCGCCACCATGGCCGCTTATGGCACGCCCGCTTACATGGCGCCGGAACAGATCCAGGGTGGCCGAGTGGGTCCGGCCGCCGACATCTATGCGCTGGGCGTGGTGCTCTATGAGATGGTCACCGGCGAGCTTCCATACGCCGAGAGCTCGCCTCTGGCTATGGCGGTGAAGAAGTCGCGCGAGCGCCCGGTCGCACCTGAGACACTGGCGCCCCGCCCTGCGCCCCACCTGGCGTGCCGCCCTGCGCCAGTGTCTGGAGCCTGAGCCCAAGAAGCGATTCCAGGACGTTCGCGAGATCCTCACCCACCTGGAGACGCGCAGCCCGCGCCGCCTGATGTGGAAGCTGTTGCGCCGCCGGCATGGCGGCAAACTCAAGCTCGCCGCCGCGGCGTCGGCCCTTGGCTTTCTGGCGGCCGCTGCCTGGTGGCTCTGGCCCCCGGAGCCGCGCGCCGAAGCCGTCGCCGATTGGCAGGAGGGTATATATAACCTGCAGGCCGGCGAACCGGTGGAAGCCGCGCGCCGGCTGGAGCGCGCCCTGGCGCAGCATCGGCTTCCCGCCGTGGCTCATGCTTATCTGGCGCTGGCGTGGCACACTGCGGGCTTCGAAGGAAAAGCGCGGGACGAATTGAATCGCGCGCTCTACAAGCCGCTTCAGCCCGAACCAGACCGGCAGTTCGCACAGGCTGTCGGATCGCAGTTGGCCGGCCAGGGCGAAGCCGCGCGCGTGCTGCTGGAGCGGAGGGCCATGGCCACCGGGCAACCCATCGCGCTGGCCGATCTGGCGCTGCTCGAAGACCAACTCGGACGGCCAGAAGCCGGGGCGCATTGGAAACAGGTCGCGGTCAAATCGCCGAACCAGCCGGCTGCGCACCTGCGGCTCGCCATGGGATACACCAAAGAAAACCGCTGGAAGGAAGCCGAGCGCGAATTCCTGCTTGCCGAAACCTACTTCGGCGCCGCGGGCGACGCGGAGATGGTCCGGGCTGTTTCCGCGCGCCGCGGTTTCGCGCGCGTGCAGAGTGGCGATGCCGACCTGGCGCGCCGCGATCTGCCGTCGCTGCTCGGCTTTTTGCCGCGTCCAGCGGGCTCCGGGTACGGCCCCTGTGAGCGCTCCGTCACCATTATGGCGGGCGAAGACGACCACTTCGCTTTGCCTTTTGATCCCATCCCCTATGTCAATCCGGATCTCGCCTCCGTTTCGGATTGGCCAAAGAACGGCCGCCTCAAACAATTCGACGAGTTGCGCGACGACCAGGCGCTGTTCGTCTCCCTGATCCTGCCGCCGCTCAATTTCTGCGAAGGCCGTCTGGAGACCCGCATTCGAAAGGGCATTTCCGGCTATGAAAACGATACCCTGACGTGGGGTGGGGGGCGCCTGGTCTCAGCGCCACCCTATCCTCTCTGGGTGGATTCACCGGGCGTTTCGGAGCGTTTGTTGACCCTCACGATCACGCGGGAGTTCCTGCTCGATGTGCAGCGCGCCCAAGTGGGAAAGAAGATCACATCGCTGGATTTCACGATTCAAGATGACACTACCGTCGACTACATCAAACTCACGCTGGTGTATTAATCTCTGCTGGTGGGCGGGATTCGCGGTCCTCGGCCTGCCCCTCTGTGCGCAGCCCCGCTGCGCACCCGTGCCGGCCGGACTGTCGGCGTGGTTTACGTTCGACGAGCCGCAATTCCGTCCCTGGCAGGTCCCCGGCCAAGTCGGTTCGGCGGTCCGGTTCAACGGCAAGGACCAGTACTTCGAGTTGCCCGCCGCTACCCCCGGTCTTGATATGGGTGACGACGACTTCACTATCGAGCTTTGGATCCGCACGGCCGATTCCCTGACTACGCGGAGCCTGGTGGACAAGCGCGACCATGGGCCGCTGGGTTACCTGATCTACATCTGGAATGGTCATCCGGGCTTTCAGGTCGCCAACGGCGATAAGGCGGCTTCCGCGGTCGCCCATGCGGTGAATGTCGCCGACCATCGCTGGCACCATGTGGCGGGTGTGGCGCAGCGCCTGCCGCCGCAGCCTCTGTGGATCTATGTCGACGGAGTCAAGCAGACCGATGTGGGCACACGCATGGCGCCGCTGGTGGATCTCGATGTCGCGGCTCCGCTCTGGCTCGGCCGCCACCACGCCAACCAGTCGATGCCCAGAAACGATCTCTATTTCGAAGGCGAAATGGACGAGCTCAGCTTCTATCACCGGGCGCATACGGCGGCCGAGATCCAGGCGATTTACCGCGCCGGTTCGGCGGGAAAATGCCGGTGAGGGTCCGCCGGGGTTTGTGGGGCAGCCAATCCTGGCTGCCGCCGGCTTTTCAGCCGGCGCTTGCCGGGTACGAGCGGTCGATCAGTTCACATTGATGGTCGTCGTAAACGGCGCGACGTTATCCGCCTTCACCGTGATAACGAAGCTGAACGGTGCTCCAGCGCTGCCAGAGGTTGCCGTGAAGTTCAGATTGAAACCTGAGGTGGCGCCCGGAGCCAGCGAGGCTGCTCCCGGAATGACGAACGGAATCGCCAGGAGTCCGGGGTTATAGACGAGGGTGGCGCCGGTAGCCGTGATGGCTGTGATCGCCGTCACGGTCACGTTTGTCGCCGTCGCACCTCCCGAATTCGTCACCGCCATAGAGAGATTCGCCGAACCGGTCGGACGCGATTGCAGGGAGAGGGTCAAAACCGGCGCCGGCACGCTGGATTGCACCGAGACAACCGCGGTGTAGGGGCCACTGATTGCGGTAGTTCCGAGGTTGTTCAACGTTAACGAGCCGGTAGCGTTCCCCACGGCCACGCCGGCAGCCGCATCAAAGGATGTTTCCGCCAAGGTGAATTTCAGCGAGCCGCTGCCGAAAGTGGATCCGGGACTGACTGAAGTGAAGGTGAAGGTGCTCTGGCCGGCCGAAGCCGTGGCTGTTCCTCCGACGAAAGACCCGCTGACCGTTGCACCGTTGCCGGTCCCGCTCACTTCGGCGTTATACGTACCGGCGTTGGTACCGGGTGTGATCACGATTTGGACCGGGATCGAGGCGATAGTGGCGGCGAACGATGTCGCCAGGATTGCAGGCTGCGGGCACGGCGGAGAAAACGGGTTGATCCAGCACGCCTCGGGGTCGGGGGCGCCGATAATAGTTGCCGCGGATTGAGGATAAGTCTGAGCCGTAGTGAAAAAGTTTCCCGCACCAGATTGGAGTCCAATCAGGGAGATGCCGCCGTTTGCCGTGTAGAATTCGGCGAGTCCATGGTTCCCTGCGGTCGCCGCGAACTGCGCCGGCAATAGGAGGGCCTTGTGTCCCTGGGGCGGAATGGTGATGGACGACTGCGAAATCGCTCCGCCCTCGCTCTGGAATGACGCGAAAACTGTTTCGCTCACGGCCGTGGGGTTCGCCACGGCAATTGCGGTGACGTTACCGGGCGTGTTGTCGAAGGGCAGCAGAATGTGGTTCGCGTTGATCACGGCGGGCGAGGTGCCTTGCCCTCCGCCCTTCGTGCTGAAGACGGCGTAGACCTCCACGCCGTCCGAAACGGTTGCCTGACCCCAGCCTTCCGCGAGGGTCGAGCTTGTGCCTGGTGTGTGGAGGAAGAGCGTGGCTCCTCCGGCCAGGCTCAGGTTTTGCGTGGAACTCCCCTCCAGGAAGGTCGGATTCCACGCCTGCGTGGAGCCATCGCCTACAGCGGTTTCCTGATAGAAACTCACGCTGGCCGTAGCTGTGCTCGCGGTCGTGTTGGTAAATACGAGGGTCGTCTCCCAGCCTGCTCCGTCCACGAACTGCGGAATTACTTTCGGCACAGGCACCGGGTTGGCAGTTGCGGCCGCACTCACTCTCAATCGCCACGGGCCTCCGGTGCAACCGTTGTTGATTTGGGTATAGCCGCTGTCGGTAACAATGTAGAGCGTTCCGACGCCCGCGCAAACGATCGTGTACTCGACGGCAGAACAACACACCGCGGACATCACCAAAACAATCAGAATCTTAGCAAGTCTCCATCCCGCACCTGCGGCCGGGAGGATCGTGTAAGTAAGCTTATGTCGCATAATTAACCACCCTCGTCTCCCGCTAGTCGTCGCTTGGTTGATCTAAGATGAATCACCGCTGAGCCCCGGCCGCCGGTAGCTTGACGGATAACAGAGCCTCAAGCGCCGCCAGGCGATCCTCCAGTTTCCGATTCTCCTCCTGCTGCGCTTGAATGGTTTGCGCCTGGTTCTGAATCTGCGCGTTCTGCTTCTGCAATTCGTTCAGCAGCATGGGAGCGAGTTCCTGATACTTAACCGTCAAGGCCTGACCGTCCTGGTCGTATGCAACCAGTTCGGGATATAACTTGGCTACCTCCTCGGCGATGAGGCCATACTGCAGTTGGTGTTTTCCATCGTCGTTCTCTGGTTTGTAATAGAAGTTCACCGGGCGCAGCTCGAGCAGTTTGCTGCTGTTTTCGCCCATGTCCACGATATCCTCCTTGAAGCGGCCCGAAGAGGCGCAATTCATCAGGACATAAGCCGTTTGACCATTATCCGAAGTCCCGTTTTGCAAGCCGCATATTGGGATCGTCCCTGCCCCGTTTGGCAAATTCAGGCGCTCATACCCGTTAACATCGAGCTTAACCGTGACATTGGATTGGGTGTAGGTTGAGTTGGGCTGAATCGTCGCAATGCCAACCGCGCCATTGAAGGCGGTCAAGGTGTCGACCATGGGGTTGTCCGCGATGCCCCCGGCCACGCTTTGCAGCGTGAGTCTACCCCCATGGGGAGAGCTTTGGCTGTTAAACTTCGCGTAGATCCTTGCCGCGTCATAGGGGTAACCAGATATGCCGGGGCTAAACAGGAGCCCCGCCTCGGCGAAACCACCGTTAGCGATTCCAATGTTGGTCAACCGCAGCGCGTTTGACCCTGGGGTGTTGGTCTGAAGATCTTTGATCTCCATCTTGGCGGCAAGCTTGTTAGTGAGGCTGGCAGTAAAAGTCTGGGCCGGAAAAGTCTGAGCTGGGTTCTCGACGAGGACATTGGTTCCCGTGTCAGTGATTTGGCTGCACCCTACGGAAGTAGTGCTCAACCATTTCGTCACGTAATTGATTGTCGGGGGGCAATTGGCGCTGACACCGGGGCCGGGAATTCCCTGGGGTCCTTGGGGTCCCGGGGGTCCTTGGGGCCCTCCACCTGTGCCAAACGTGCCATTGCCGAGCAACACCTTGGTGGAATCATTGGGGAAGAGGAGGTACCCAAGTTGTCCGGTTGTGTTGTTTATGGACACCAGGGAGTCCAAAGACGCCCACGGATGCAGAAGAATGGTGTCGACGAAAACGCTGCTATGCTGACCCGCGCCGGTTCCCTTCGATCCCAAGCGGATGGCGTTGCTCTCGGTAAGGCTAGCAGCTCCCAGATTTGCCAGATACAGGTTGCTGGAACCCGTGGAGTTCAAGCCTGCCGAGTAGCCGACATACGTGTTGTAGCTTCCGCCGTTGTTGTTGTAACCTACCTCGGAGCCCAGGAAGGTGTTGTAGCTTCCGGTGGTGCTGTTGAAACCAGTGGATCGGCCAAAAAAGGAGTTGCTGGTGCCACTGGCGGACCCACTACCGGTATTATAAAAGCCAGCCTGATAGCCAATAAAAGAATTGGAGTCTCCGCCGTTGTGGTAGCCGGCTCTGTAGCCATAGAAGGCGCCGAAGCCGCCTGCAATGTTGTTACCGTCTGCCGACTCGCCCACGGCCGTGTTGTAACTGCCCGAGGTGTTGGAGGCAAGTGCCATAGTGCCGACGGCGGTATTATCGGTCCCGGTAGTGCCGGGCGTAGCGCTTTGAAGCGACTGGAACCCGAGAGCAGTGTTATTATTCAGGTCGGTCGGCGCGGCAAAATAGCCGTTAATGTCGATGACCAGATCGGTGCCGTTGTTGGAGCCGCCGGAGACTACGGTCACTGACCCACCTAGTCCGGCCGGAACAATGGCCGAGTTGGTTACGATGGGTGCCGACCAGGTCAGGGTCGCCTCTAAAGGTGGAGTGTTCGGCGACGCCGAGGGTGGACTGACCGGATACGCCACCGTCGGATAGGCCGTAATGTAACCTGTTGAACCAGCGCCGGCCACCACCGTCAGGTTCAACGAATAGGCCTGGGCGATGGAGGGTAGCGGGGTACTGCAGGCAAGATTGCCTTTGACCGATGTAAAGTTTTGTACCGGGAATGTTCGGCCTGAATTCGTGATTGGCCCTGAGGGATTCCCTATACCGGCGGGAAATCCAAAACCGGGGGGGAAATCCGTCGAGTCTCGTGTATCCACCAGGCGGCAGGGCGTCATCGCCACAAAGATGAGAGCATCCGTCGATATGACGCCGGGCACTGGTGGAAATACGAGATTCGGCGAGGCTGTCGCGGCGGCTTGTCTCTCCGCCTGGTTTGGCTGCCAGTACAGCGGAGTGGCCCAGTTCTGGACGGGAACCTCAACACGCCCCCGTGCGGTTTGGGCGGTCAGTGCCGCCGACATAAGAACCAGAGCGGAAACCACACGCACCAGATAAGTCGATTTCATTTGAACTTTCTCCTTCTGTTTGAAACCGGAATTTCCATTCTTGGACCCGGTCCGGTTTCAGTCCGGGATTTTCGTTTCGAACACCCTTTGGCGATACCCGGCGCCAGTCTGCCTCGAAAAGCAAGGGGTCTTCCGATTGATCCGTTTCATTTAAGTTGAGAACCCCTCCTAATAGGACAAGCGCAGGACGGGAAGAAACGGGGTCATTTTGACTTTGACGTAAGGTAGAAAATGGTAGATTATAGGCATCTTTCTACCATGGCGCTAAACATCAAAAACCTCGACGTCGAAAGGCTGGCCAGTGAAGTAGCGAGCCTGGCCCATGAAACCAAGACCGAAGCCATCAGGCGGGCACTGGTTGAGCGCCGGGCCCGACTCCAGGCCCGGGCCGGTAAACCCGGCGGCCGTAAGAGCCGGCGGGAATGCCCAGAACAGAACGTTTGGCCCATGGTGCCGGCCGCCGAGTTGGGGCGGGTGATGAGTCGCGAGGAAGAAGACCAGATCCTGGGCTATGGGGCGGAAGGTTACTGAGGCATGGTTCTGGACAGTTCCACCATCGTCGCCATTCACTTGCGGGAGCCGGGCCACGAACGGCTGATCGATAAAATCGACGCTGCCGAAGTGGTGGTGGTGGGAGTACCCACTCTACTCGAAACAGCAATGGTATTGACCGCGCGGCTGGGACAGGATGCCCGTCCGACGATCTTGGCTTTTCTGCGCCGCGTGGAAGCCGAGGTGATACCGTTCAACGAGGAACACCTCGACGCCGCGGCAACCGCGTTTATCCGGTTCGGACGGGGCCGCCATCCCGCCGCTTTGAACTTCGGGGACTGCATGTCGTATGCGGTCGCATCGGTCGCAGGCATGCCGTTGCTTTCGACCGGCGAGGGTTTCAAAAGGACGGATATTCCGCAAGCATAGGAATTCGCCGCTGGTTTCCCGGTGAAGAGGGCAATTGGTGGCCTGACCATACCGGGTCACATGACCATATACGGCTAGTTACGAGCCGTCCATCACGTCCCCCTATTCCTTCGGCCCAATCCCCAAGGTCTTCATCTTCCTATACAGATTGCTGCGCTCCAGCCCCAGCAGTTCGGCGGTGCGCGTCACGTTGCCGTTGGTCTCTTCGAGCTTCTTGAGAATGTATTCGCGCTCGGCGGCTTCGCGCACTTCCTGCAGGCTGCCGAAGCGGTCGAGAGACCGGTCGGGCTGCCGCTTCGAGGGATTCAAGGGGATGTGCCGGGCATCCACCCGCACCTGCGGATTGAGGATGACGATCCGCTCGATCAGGTTCTTCAGCTCGCGCACGTTGCCGGGCCAGTGATACTCCGCGAGCACCTTGAAGGCCTCGGCCGTGAGTTCCTTGGGCTTGCGGCCATAGGCCGTGGTGAACTCGCGCAGGAAGTGTTCGGCCAGCAGCGGGATGTCTTCGCGCCGGTCGCGCAAGGGCGGCACGTTGAACGGGATCACGTTGAGCCGGTAGAACAGGTCCTCGCGAAAATTGCCGTGCTCGATTTCGTCATCCAGGTTCTTATTGGTGGAGGCCACCACGCGCACGTCCACCTCCACGGATTCGGAGGCGCCCACCGGCTCGAAGCGTTGCTCTTCGATGACGCGCAGAACCTTGGATTGCGTGCGCAGGCTCATGTCTCCGACTTCATCCAGGAACAGGGTCCCGGCATCGGCCTTCTGGAACTTGCCGATTTTGGCCTCCTGGGCGCCGGCGAAGCTGCCCTTGTTGTGGCCGAACAACTCGCTTTCGATCAGCTCCTCCGGAATGGCCGCGCAGTTCACTTCCACGAACGGCTCGGCGGCGCGCGGGCTCAGCGAGTGGAGGGCGTGCGCCACCAGCTCCTTGCCGGTGCCGCTTTCTCCGTAGATCAGCACGCGGCCATTGGTGCCGGCCATCAGCGTGAGCTGCTGGCGCAGAGCTTTCATGGGCACGCTCTCCCCGATGATGCGCCAGCGCGCCCCGCTGTCGCCTTTCAAGCGGCTGTTTTCGATCAACAGGCTGCGGTGCTCCAGGCCGTTCTTCACCACCACGGTGACCTTCTGAATGGAGAGCGGCTTCTCCAGGAAATCGAAGGCCCCCAGCTTGGTGGCCTTCACGGCGGCTTCAATGGAGCCGTGGCCGGAAATCACGATCACCACCGGCCGCTCGCCGAATGGGATCTCCTGGATGCGCGCCAGCACTTCCATGCCGTCCACGCCGGGCAGCCAGATATCCAGCAGCACCAGCTCGAAGCCGGCGCCGGGCAGAGCGGCCAGGCAGGCTTCGCCGCTCTCGACGGCTTCCACCGCATAACCGTCGTCTTCCAGGATTCCGCTCAGAGACTGGCGGATGCCCGGTTCGTCATCCACCACCAGGATGCGCCGCTGCTTCATACGCGGGCCGCCGCCGGAGCCCCGCTCTCGGCCGCCTCCGGCTCCGCCAGGATGGGGATCTCGACGGTGAAGCGCGCGCCCACCGGCCGGTTATCTTCCACGCGGATGTGCGCGCCATGCTCCGCCACAATGTGGCTCACGATGGCGAGGCCGAGGCCCGTGCCGCGATTCTTGGTCGAAAAATAGGGCAGAAACAGTTTCTCCTTTTCGTCCGCGCTGACGCCGCAGCCGGAATCCGCCACCACCAACTCCACGGTATCGGCCCCGCCGGCCTGGGTGGCGATGTAGAGTTTCTTGACGAGCGCCTCCTGCATGGCTTCGGCGGCGTTGTCCACCAGGTTCACCACCACTCTTTGAAACTGCTCGCGGTCGAGGTTTACGGGCGGCAACCCGGCGGCAAAACTGGTCTGCATGGAAATGCCGTCCAGGCGGCCCTGGAAGATGGCCAGCGCGCCCCGCACCACTTCATTGAGATCGCAACGCACCGGCTGCGCGGAGGGAAACCGCGCGAACTGCGAAAACTCGTCCACCAGAGTCTTGACCGAATCGACCGATTTCGAGATGGTCTCGGCGCACTCGCGCAGGATGCGGCCGGTCGAGGGCGGCAGGTCCACGCGGTCGAGCTGGCGGGCCATGCGTTCCGCCGAGAGCGCGATGGGGGTGAGCGGGTTCTTGATTTCGTGCGCCACGCGCCGCGCCACCTCGTGCCACGCCGCGGCTTTCTGGGCGCGCAACAGCTCGCTGGTGTCCTCGAGCACCACCACGAATCCGGAGGTTAGCTTCTCTTCAATCGCCGAAACCGTCACCGCCAGGTGCAGCTTGCGGCTCTCGGTGGCCAGTTCCAGTTGTCCAACCGCCAGGCCGGTGCGGCGGGCCCGCTTCATGAGGTACTTGATCTCGGTGGTGTCTTCGCGGGAGAAGAGGTCTTCCAGGCGGCCGGCCCGCGCCACTTGGTCCGGAGGAAAGATTTTCGACAACGCCTGGTTAACGCGCTGCAGCGAGCCATCGGCGCCAATCGAAAGAACGCCCGTGGGAATGCTTTCGAGGATGGCCTCGGTGAACCGGCGGCGGCTGTCGAGTTCGGCGGTCTTGGTCTCCAGCTCTTCGGTCATCTGGTTGAAGCCGCGCACCAAAGAGCCCAGCTCGTCGACGGCTTTGACCCGCAGCCGGTGCTTCAGGTTGCCCGCCCGCACCTGGCTGGCAGCCTCCAGCATGGCGGTAATCGGCACGCTGATCTGTTTCGCCAGGAACAGCGCAAGCCAGACAGCCACGAACAGCACAAACAGACCGATCAGCACCATCAGCATGGTGGTGACGCGGCGAACATCCTTACGCTGGGCGAAAATCTGGTGCCACTCGCCGACCCATTGGTCGATATGCGCTCTTTCAGTGGCGGTGTCGAGCGGAATGCGCGCCCTCAGCACCACGGATCCGGCGACGTCCGGGCCGTTGCGCACGAAGTAGTCCGCGTTCACTTCACGGTCGGCATCCGTGCGGGCACTGTATGGCCCCCAGGAGTCCAGCGGCGGCCCTCCCTGGGATGGGAAAATGGCTGCCGATTCGAGTTCCTGATCCTTGCAGAATCGCTCCAAAAAGCCCGGGGTGCGGATGCCGCCGGCCAGCAGTTGGCGGGTCTCCGGTTGCGCGGCGAGCAAGGCCGCCTGGGCGTCGGTCTCGTCCTGCACTTCCTTGTGGAGCGTGGTAGCCAGGCCGACGAAAACATCCACCTGCTGTTGAACCGGCTCGGTGAACCAACCCTTCAGGTTGACGTTCATGACTTCGTAGCTGAACAGCAGCAGGCAGAAAACCGGCAGGCTGCTGAGCGCCAGGGCGCCCACCACCAGCTTGGTGCGGATACGGGAACCTTCCTGGTTGCTTTGGCGCTCGATGTAGAGCTTGATGCCGGTCCGGAACAGGATCCAGCCGAGCGTGAGCATCAGGATGATGATCAGGATGGAGATCGCCCAGAAAATCAGCGTCTGGCCGGGGCTGGGATGATCGAACGGGCTCAGCCCGAATTGGCGCAGCCCGAACGAGCCCTGCCACACCACGAGCACCACCGAGATGACCAGCAAGACCGCCGCGAACCAGTACAACAGGCGCTTTCTCATAAAGGATGGGCCTTACCCTCGATTATACGTGCCGGCCGGCCACAAATTCCGCCACGCGGTCGAGCGCGTCTTCGCGGATTCCGGGAGTGTCTGCGAAACCGTGCAACCATGCCAGGCCGGGGTCCCGGCGGAACCATGTCAGTTGCCGTTTGGCGTATTGCCGCGTGTTGCGCTGGGCGTAGAAAACTGCCTCGCGTTGATTCAACTCGCCACGGATGAGTTGCAGCGCCTGTTTGTAACCGTGGGATTCGAAAGGCTTGGATGCTTCGGCGAACCCGCGCGCCAGGATGTGGCGCACTTCATCCACCAGCCCGCCGGCGAACATCGCGGCGCAGCGCCGGTCGAGCCGCCCGTGCAACGCGTCGCGATCGGGCAGCAAGCCGATTTTGAGCGTGCGGTAGCCGCGCAGCGCGTCGCGGCCCTGGCGGAAGACTTCGCTGGCCGGCCGGTGCGTGAGGAGACAGACTTCCAGCGCCCGCGTGACCTTTGGCACGTCGTGCGGATGAATCTTGCGCGCGGTTTCGCGATCGATGCGGTCGAGCAGGCGGTGCAAGGAGCCCGTGCGCTTTCGCTCGCGGGCCGCCAGACGGTCGCGCAGTTCCTGGTCGCGTGACGGACCTTCGAACAGTCCGTCTAACAAAGCACGCAGGTAGAAGCCGGTGCCGCCGGCCAGGATCGGCAGGCGACCCCGAGCGGAGATGGCGGCGATGGCTTCACGCGCCATGCGCGCGTACTCTCCAGCGGTAAAAGGCTCGTCGGGATCGAGAATATCGATCAGGTGGTGCGCGATGCCGCGGCGTTCCGCGAGCGGCAGTTTCGCCGTGCCGATGTCGAAATACCGGTAGACCTGGAGGGAATCGCAGTTGATGATTTCGCCCCCGAACTGTTCGGCAATGAGCAGTGCGAGATCGCTCTTTCCCGAGCCCGTGGGACCGGCCACCGCAACCAGCGGCCGTTCGGGCGCGTCTGCTGGTATAGCGGCGCTGGAGGCGGATTGCTGTTGGTGGTCGGTCACAGTTTCGAGTGCCGGGGCCTTGCCGCACAGCCCCGTTATACAATATAAAGGTAATCTTCGGCCTGCCGGGGTACCAGTCGGTTGAAAAAAGAGGTTAGGTTTCCATGATTCGGTTAGCCAAAGCGTTTTTGATTGCTGCCTCACTGGTTGCGGTTGCGTTCGCGCAGGCGGCGTCCCCGCAAAACCAGAACAGTGCGCCGCCGGACAACCGGGCTAGCGCCTATTACAATTTTGCCATGGGACGGGTGTACGCGGAGCTGGCGCAGGCCGATGGAAACAAGGACTACATCGATAAGGCCATCCAGCACTACCGGGAGGCGCTCAAAGCCGACCCCAAGGCTGGCATCATCCTGGATGAGCTGACGGATCTCTACCTGGCGATCAACCGCCTGGACGACGCTACCGCTCTGGCGCAGGATATCCTGAAGCAGAACCCCGATAACGTGGGCGCGCACCGCATGCTGGGGCGCATCTACACCGCGGCACTGGCCCACGCCCCGCAGGGCAAGATCGACGAGCGTGCCCTCCACATGGCCATCCAGGAATACGAGAAGGTCACCGGCAAGGATTCCAAGGATGTGGAGAGTTGGGTGATGCTGGCCAAGCTGTACGGCACTTCCGGCAACGCACCCGACGCCGAGAAAGCGTACAACGCCGCGCTGGCCATCGAGCCGGACAACGAAGAAGCGCTCACTGGCCTCGCCATGCTGTACGGCAACATGGGCGACACCAAGCGCGCCATCGAAAAGCTCAAGGCCGCCACGGACAAGAATCCCAACGACCGCTCGTTGCGGATTCTGGCGCAAGCCTACGAAGAGCAAAAGGATTATAAGAACGCCGCCGATGCCCTGCGCAAGGCCGTGGCTCTTTCGCCCGACGACGACCGCCTGGCGCGCGGCCTGGCCGAAGACCTTTATTTCTCCGACCAGACCGACGAGGCGCTCAAGATTTACCAGGACCTGGCAACGCGGTCTCCGCGCGATCCCATGATTCCGCTGCGCATGGCTGACATATACAGCAACAACCGCGATTACTCCAAGGCCCACGAAGCCATCGACAAGGCCAAAAAAATCGACCCGGACGGCCTGGAACCGCGGCAGGAGGAAATCAAGCTGTACGAGGCCGAAGGAAAACTCGATCAGGCCATCGCTGCCATGAGCAGTTTGCTGGCCGACACCGCGCGCAAGATCTATTCCAAGGAAGAGCAGCAGGAGCGCGCCGATCGGTATAGGGAACTGGGCGAGTTGAATCAAAGGGCCGGCCATTACCCGGAGGCCATTGACGCCTTCAAACAGATGGGCGCCGTCTACAAAGACAGCGAGCAAGTAATGGCCGTGGAGATCGTCGATACGTACCGCTTCGCCAAGGATATGGTCAGCGCCCAACGCGAAGCCGAAGCCGCTCTGAAAAAGTTTCCCAACGAGTACATGGTTGCCCGCGAGCACGCCGTGGTGCTTGGCGACCTGGGCAAGACCGATGAGGCCGCCAGTGAACTCCGCGGGCTCATGAATGGCCCACGCGATTTTCTGACTCTGACAACGGCCGCCGACGTCTACGAAAAAGGCAAACGTTGGGAGGACATGGGCAAGGCCCTGGATGAGGCCGAAAAACTCGCCTCCAACGACGCCGAGAAAGAGAGGGTCTTTTTCATGCGCGGCGCCATGTTCGAGCGCATGAAGAAATACGACGAATCCGAAGCGGCCTTCCGCCAGGCACTCGCCCTCAATCCGCAGTACGCCGAAGCGCTGAACTATCTGGGCTATACCCTGGCGGACCGCAACCTCCGGCTGGATGAAGCCTATCAGCTCATCAGGAAAGCCGTCGATCTGGATCCCGATAACGGCGCCTACCTGGACAGCCTGGGTTGGGTGTATTTCCGCCAGGGCAAGTTGGCCGACGCCGAGGGCTGCCTCATCAAAGCAACCAGCCATCTGGACGCGGATCCCACCGTGCACGATCACCTGGGCGACGTTTATTTGAAGCTTGGCAAGACCAAAGAAGCCATCGCGCAATGGACCGCTTCTTTGAAGGGCTTCAAGGACGAATTGCCGTCCGAAGTCGATCCCGAAGAGGTTACTAAGGTAGGAACCAAACTGGACGCCGCTCGCGTCAAGTTGGCGCAGGAAACCAAAAGGCAATAGCCGGCTGCAAGACCGGCTGGGCCCACAATCCGCCAGGTTTATCCCAGAGTGGGGGTTTCAGGTGAATTTGTGTGCAACTTGATTATACCCCATAATCAATTGATAATAGACTACTTATCATCAAATCGCTGACTCAAAACCTATCGTTTTTTTGACATCTGTGGGATACTCAAAAGTAGATTGAAGGTTTCGAAGTCAAGCAATGTCCCAGTTGGATGAGGCAGTCGTAAGATATAACAAGCTCCTGGAGAGCGGCCCGTTCCGCGATCTGGCCTGGGTGGACGCGCTCCAGCAGCGCATGGAAAGCTCCAACCTGGTCGCGGGTGGACGCTTGATCTGTCCCTTTCTGCGTCCCAACTTCATTTCCCGGCGGCAGTACGACTCACTCGTCAAGACGGGCGAAGCGCTAATCGGCGCCATTGACCGCGTGCAGCAGATGGTGCTGAGCAACCCGGCGCTGCTGGCCCGGCTGGAATTGCTTCCCGCCGAGAAGATGCTGGCGGCCATCGACCCCGGATACCAGGCGCTGGAAGTGGCCGCGCGACTGGATACTCACCTGGTCAACGGGCATCTGCATTTCGTGCAGTACAATGCCGATTCGCCCACCGGAGCGGGTTATGCGGACGCGCTGGCGGACCTTTTTTACGATTGCCCGCCGGTGAAAGAATTCCGCAAGAAATACTCGCTCACACGCACCGGCAGCCGCAAGCATCTGCTCCAGGCCTTGCTGAAATCCTACAAGCAGTTCGGCGGAAATTCCAAGAAGCCGTGCATTGCCATCGTGGAATTCCGTCCGGCCTACAATTTCGGCCAGAGCGAATACGAACTGTATCGCGGTTTTTTCCGCGACGAAGGGTATCAGGTGGAGATCGTCTCCCCCGAGCAGCTCGAATACCGCAACGGCGTGTTGCGGAAAGGCGCTTTCGAAATCGACCTGGTCTATCGCCGGCTGGGCGTGCAGGAATTCCTGCTACGC
>Ga0187884_10001097_pt1 | contig 25195 bp, 49 predicted proteins | sample June2016WEW_20_4_FD_132983 | JGI IMG/M metagenome (GOLD analysis project Ga0187884, IMG submission 132983) | Peatland microbial communities from SPRUCE experiment site at the Marcell Experimental Forest, Minnesota, USA - June2016WEW_20_40 | ecosystem: Environmental > Terrestrial > Soil >...
CCCTGGGAGATGCTACAGGCCGACCTCTGGCAGGCATGCTATGCCTCCATAGGAAGGCTGCGGGCGGACCTTGAAAGCCTGCTCCGCAGCCTGCTGGCGCACAGGGCTAGGGGAAGGCTGGAGGCAGAGCTTGCAAGGCTCCCCCACCCCATGTGGGACACCTGGTACGTCGTGAGCAGGACGGAGCTTCTGGCCATGGTATTCAGCTTCCCGGACAGGGGGCACAGAGAGGCGAAAAGATGATTCTCCGCAAGGCAGAGGCCCATATCGAGAACGACTACGACGGCGGCCTCATCCTGCGCCAGATAGAGAGGTACGCCCGCAACTGCTACAAGTCCGAGGGAAAGACGGGGGACATGGAGGCCACCAAGGCCTTCGTGCGCAGGCTCCTGCATACCCTCAAGCACGAGGGCATCGCCGACCACCACACCGTCACAGCCAGGATGGTCTGCGACCGGGGCGTGAGCCACGAGGTAGTTCGGCACCGCATCGCCGCCTACCTCCAGGAGTCCACCCGCTACTGCGACTACACCAGGGCAGGCAGCATAGAGGTCATCGACATCCGGGAGCACATGACGCCGGGGCAGTTCGACGAGTGGCTCCTGGCCATGGCGGACGCCGAGCGGCACTACAACACCCTGCGTGCCAGGGGGGCCAGGCCGGAGATTGCCCGCTCCGTCCTCCCCAACAGCCTGAAGACCGAGATAATAATGAGCCTCGACCTGACGAGCTGGAGGAACTTCTTCAGGAAGAGGGCGTGCAACCCCGGGGCGCACCCCCAGATGAAGGAGGTGGCGGTGCCGCTGCTGCTGGAGTTCAAGAAGGCCATACCGGTAATCTTCGACGACCTGGAGCCGGTTGCCCTGCCGAGGAAGGAGTAGGATGTTCAGCGAGAAGTGGGACAGGAGGTTCCTGGAGCTGGCGGCCTTCGTGGCGCAGTGGTCCAAGGACCCCAGCACCAAGACGGGGGCGGCGATAGTACGCCCGGACAAGACCGTCGCCAGCATAGGGTACAACGGCTTTGCCAAGGGGGCGAGCGACGACCCGGCAATATACGCCGACCGCAAGGTGAAGTACGACCTCATCATCCACTGCGAGATGAACGCCCTCATCCACTCCAGGGAGCCGGTGGAGGGCTACGCCCTCTATACCTGGCCCTTCGCCTGCTGCATCCGGTGCGCCGTGGCGATGCTCCAGGCAGGGATAAGGGACTTCGTGGCCCCCAACCCTACGGAGGACGCCCTGACCAGGTGGGGGGACTCGTTCACGATGACCAGGAAGCATATCCTGGACTGCGGCGGGAAGGTGACGGAGATAGGGAAGCCGGAGGACTACTAGAAATGACCAAGGCCAGGGTACAGCTAAGCGAGGCGACCATCCAGAGGCTACTCCGGGGGCATACCGTCCATATAAGGATTGCAGGCGTGGCGGAGGTGGAGGTTTCCAAGGAGCGGCTACGGACCTCCTGGCAGGACATCTTCAATATCTTCGGGGAGAGGAAGGGATTCCTGTCCCTATTCAAGAGGCTGTGCTCCCTAGAATAGGCAATTCTCCCCCCCTTATTAGAGGGGCCAATGGAGTACTTCCGGGCAAACGAGCAGGAACTCCGCTCCCTGATGGGGGGGCTGGAGATAATCGAGAGGCTCAGCGCCGAGAAGGCGGGGGAGCTTGGCATATTCCTGTACGGCCTGACCTCCTCCCCAGGGATGCTTGCCGCCGCCAAGGAGGCCATCATAGACCTGGCGGAGGACTACTGGGACGAGGAGGGAAACCCTACCCTTACCGAGGAGGACGTGTCCCTCTCCGAGATAGCAATGGCCATACCCCTGTCCTCAGACGCCCTCTATGCCCTGCTGGGCTCGGGCATCCACATTGAGGGCCTGGGGTTCGCCTATGCCTCGGGGGAGGGGGAGGGGATACGGGAGGCCAGCTTCCCCAACACCCGCTGGATGAGGGGCAGGGCCTCGCTGAAGGACCTCTCCAGCCCGGTCCTGGCGAAGGATGACCTGAGCCTCAGGGACTATATGGCCGGGACGGGGAAGGGGCAGCCGGTGTCCATAAGCAAGAGCGTCAGGAGGACCTCCCCTGCCCAGCCGCCGGCCCCCAGGCCCCCTGCGCCAGGAGAGCTTCCCCCCTCCACGCCGGGGGACGAGGAGTTCTACCGCCAGATGGGCATAAAGAGCAGCCTGGAGGAAGTGCTGGATGGGTTCCTCGACAGAAGCAGCAGGTAGCAAGGAGAAGGTGCCCAGCAAGGAGAAGATGCCCCTGGCCGCATCCCTGCCGGGCAGGGTGAAGGTGCGCCTGCGCTACCTTACCTACCAGCCCCGCCACCTCAGGAGCATGCTCCTGGCACAGTACGGTGCCCAGCCCCCGTTCATAGAGGAGGCATGCGTCCTCCTCCCCCACATGCAGGTGTTCCCCGTCCTGGAGTGCTTCTTACCTACTTTTGAGGCCCTCAGGGAGGACAGTGCCGTGCCTCCGGACGCCCGCCTACAGGCGTTCGACATCCTTGACCGTGACGTCCTCACCCTCTCCTACGTTCCCTGAGGTATACTACATACTGACCGAAGGAGGGACAGACTAATGTCCATAGAGGCCCACCCTAACATCAATGCGGCAGGGTTCGCCACCGCCATCACCATAGGCCTGGGGGAATACCTGCGGGGTCCCGCAGGGTCCAGCAAGAGCTATGGGGCGGCAGCGCTAGACCTCGTCAAGGACGACATCGTAGACTTTGTAGCCCTGGTCTCGTCGAAGCTGGACAGGAGGTTCGGGACATGATCAGGCCGAGGCCAGGACCGCTCACAACCGACCAGCTCTGGAGCCTTGCCATGCTGCTCAAGCAGTGGCGGGAGCACATAGACTACAGCCTCAGGGCGATGGAAGGCAGGAGGTGGAAGAGGAAGAGCCTGCTGAACGTCTACAAGAACTACAGGGACATGGTCCAGGACTTCAACCTTATCAACGCCCTGCGGGTATCCGTCCTGGAGGCCCTTGAGATGGCCTACCTTATCAAGAGCATGGAGGAGAAGGATGGAAAAAGAGAAGGGACAGGCGGCCAAGGCAAGGGGCGCTGACACAGGCATGACGCTGGACGAGGTAGGAAGGCTTATAGCCGAGGGGCCGGGCAGCCATGAGGTGCTCAGGAGGGTCACCGAGGAGTTCGGGGAGGATTCTGTGCCCTGGAACGTCCTGAACGCCGGGAGGGCATACGGGTGGAGCGCCGAGCGCACCCTCGGGGCGCTAGCCCTGTTCCTGTGCTGGCACCAGAGGGAGACCGGGCGGCTGCTGGACGAAGCCCGCTCCCTGTCGATGCTGCCTGTCATCCCTCCAGGGCAGTAGGCCCTAGTTGTACAGCGGCACCCAGTATGGGAGGCCGAGCACGCTGGTCTGGCCGTACCCGACCAGCGTCATCTCTCCCGTATAGCCAGTGAAGTCCGTGAAATCGTCCGGTCCGGTGTCCCCCGTGTATCCCGTGTACCCGGTGTAGCCGGAATAGCCAGTGAAGTTCCCAGGCCCGGTATAGCCCGTGTACCCCGTGTAGCCGGTGTAGCCTGTGTCCCCGGTATCCCCCTTCTCTCCCGTATAGCCGGTATATCCAGTGTACCCGCTATAGCCCGTGAAGCTGCCTGGGCCGGTGTACCCTGTGTAGCCGCTGTAGCCCGTGAAGTTCCCAGGGCCAGTGTACCCGGTGTAGCCCGAGTAACCTGAATAGCCGGTCTCTCCCGTATAGCCGGAATACCCAGTGTAGCCGCTGTAGCCGGTGAAGTTCCCAGGCCCAGTGTAGCCGGTGTAGCCGGAATAGCCCGAGTAGCCCGAGTAGCCTGTGTAGCCCGTCGAGCCGGTGGAGGAGGCACCCCCGTGGGGACCGGTATACCCCGTATACCCGGTCGGGCCGGGGGTCGAGTCCAATATCTCCCAGTTGGTGTTGTACTCCAGGTGCTCCTGGTCCTCATAGCGGGACAGGACGAGTCCGAGGTTAGGCGTGGTGTCAGGCATAGAATCTCTCCCTATGTAAAGGGTGGAAAGTCGTTCTTTCCGGATGGTATTAGGCAGCATGGGCGACGAGAGGACTACCGACACGGGCTTCAAGAAGATAGAGGCAAAGTACACCGTCTACAAGACGGGGGCCACCAGGGACTCCAGGCGGGGGAAGGGCAGGCTCGTATGGATGCCGTGGGACGCCCTGTTCTGCATAAGCCGGATATACGAGGAGGGCAACCTCGGGCGGGGGTGGAGGAACTGGGAGGCCGGGATGCCCGTCGAGGACCTGCTCGACAGCAGCATCCGGCACCTTACCCAGCACGTCTCCGGGCACCGCAGCGAGCCGCACCTCTCCCAGGGGTGCTGGAACGCCATCAACGCCCTCCAGATGTCCATATGGGTATGGGAAGGGCTGAGGGACCCGGAGCTGGGCAGGCTCCCCGACCACCGGCACCTGTGGAAGCCCGGCGACCCCTATCCCCCCCCGCTGTCGGAGCCTGAGGAGAAGTGGCTGAGGGCCGTGGGGGTAAGGCCCGTGGGGGAGGCAGGCCAGGCATGATAGAGCTTATCTACCTTGAGGAGGCAGAGCCGCAGGAGCCAGTCAGGGAGGCCATACTCCAGGAGTTCCCCGGGGCCACCTTCGAGGATGCCTCGGACTTCGTCCATGCCAACAGGCTCCAGGTCGAGATTCCGGGGGAGGGGGGCGAGGAGGCGGAGCGTGCGTTCTTCCGCCTGGCGGCACGGGAGGGGTTCGCCCTGTGCTGCCTGGGCATACAGCTTTCTATCAGGGCGGGCAAGGCCTGGGTAAGGGAGGAACTTGACCGCCTGAAGGCAGCAAGGCAGCAGGCCTCCTGAGGAGAAAGAAATGACGGAAGGGCAGGCCGGAAGGGCGGTCGATAGAATCATAAGCACCCTCTCTGCCTGGGAAGAGGCAGAGACGGACCTGTACAGGGACAGCGTGCAGGCCGGAATCCGGGAGCACTGGAAGAGGGCCATCCTGGAGGAGGCCGGGAAGGAGGAGGGATGTCCTGCCGAAACGGGGACAAAAGCAGGTTCGGCCGGCAGCGCAAGCAGCGCCTCGCCCGGCTGCTGAAGGACAGGAAGGCCAGGAAGAATGCGCTAGCGGCCCCTATTAGTAGAGGCCAGCAATGACGGTCAAGCCAATCGACGGAGGCGTGGGACGATGACATAGGGAGGTAAATCCCAATGTCTCGTTCGTACCGCAGGCCCTACTGCGCCGTGTGCGGGGTAGGGACGTCCGCCAAGGAAGACAAGGTACTGGCCCACCGTGGGGTCCGCAGGGTGCATAACTACCTCGTGCGCCTGATGCTGAAGGACCCGGGCCTTGACATCCCCCTCCCCCACTTCCGTAGCTGCCCCTGTAACAATGTATATGGCTGGAGCCGTGACGGCCGCCAGCGCCGCTGCGTCCCCACCGCCCGTGACTGGGACCGCCACATGAAGGCCGTCCTGGGCCTCGATTACTATGGGACATCCGAGTGGGCAAAGAGGCTATACCTTCCCTGGCCCCCGCCCTGGTACGCAGAGTACTGCCGCAAGTAAGGTATAATAGCAGTAGGAGGGTATCCATCATGGAGGAGCCTATAGTAGTCCCTGTGGCCAGGGAGCTGTACCTGCCCATCGTCAGGGCCAGGGCGATACTGGAAGAGGCCAGGAAGACGATGGAGGAGGCCGAGAAGAACCTCAGGGTACAGGAGGGTGCCCTGTTCAGCACGCTTGCCCCCGGCAAGGTCAAGGACTACAACGAAGGGCACCAGTACGGGGTCTCGTCGAGCCGCTACGTCAGCGAGCTGACCGAGGACGGCAGGTTCATGGTGTTCAGGCTTGCCTATGACCACTAGGATGGACGAGGAGGCGGCCGCCAGGCAGTGGAGGCTGTGCCCCTGGTGCGGGAGGGACGGATGCGGAGGTGCCGGCCGCCTGTTCCTCAGGGTGCTTCCCCTCGGGGCGTCGTGCCCCGCCTTCAGGGAGGGAAAGGCCCCCCCGATGGTCCCCAGGGAGCGGCTGGAGCACGGGGCGTACTACCACGGCATATGCCGGAACGCCACCGTAGCTAGGTGGGACGCCGAGAGGCAGGAGTTCGTCCACTGGCGGACCAAGTTCCACGACGTGTTCCTGGAGACGATAGGCTACTGGGTGGACGCCCAGCCGGGCGAGCAGCGCTTCGACGAGTTCCGGCCCTTCGGCAAGGTAGAGGACCCCCCCTTCGAGATTCCCCTGGCCACGAAGGGATAGGCCCGAGGAGGAGCAATGGCAGCACATATCGACACCCTGACGGTCCTTGCCGTAGCGGGGTGCCTGTTCGTCCTGGTGAGGATGGCCCAGAAGGCGAGGAAGGTGTTCCTCCACGACCCCAGGAAGCCTGCCAAGTACAGGCTCGTGCCCCGCAGCGTCATCGCCTACCGCTGGCTCGGGCAGGAGACCCCGGACATATGCCACAGCACGGACTGCTTCGGCCTTGCCGACCCCCACATACACCAGCCCGACAGCACCTTCAAGGTGGTAGAGGGCGGGCAGTGGGTGTGCCGGGACTGCATCGAGGGCGACGAGGCGGGCAGGCTGATGGCAGGGGAGAGCGTCTCCAGGAAGGCGTGGGTGGCGGACGACATATGGTTCGCCGAGAACTACCAGCCAGGCGAATAAACCCCCGCAGGGCAGGGGAATCCGGTGTATACTCCAGGTGGAGTAGAATAGGTCTGTCCCTGGGAGGATGATACGATGTACAGAATAACATGGTTCGCACTTGGGTTCATTGCCTACGGGCTGCTGGAGCTTGCCGCAGTGGCCATCATATCCCGCTACTTCCCCGATGCCATCCGGAGGCTGCAACGGATAGGCGACTCCCTCTACCAGGCCTTCCGCCAGAAGGACGGCCCCGACACCGAGACCGACGACACGGAAGGCAACGGGGAGGGCGAGTACGAGTACGAGGAGGAGGGGCCTGAGGGATGCACCTGCCCCCTCTGTACCGACGACGCCGACTATGCCCCCGGCACCACGGTAGCATACCAGGACCCCGACCCCGACGCCTACGGGGCGCTGAAAGGCACTGTCCTTGACCCGCCCCTGGGAGACGTCTACAGCATAGACGACGGCAGCAAGCACACCCGGTCCGTCCTGGCCGACAATATCGCCCCCTGCCCTGACGGCGGAATCATACCCGAGGGCACCCCTGTGACCTTCTACCCCCCCACCATGGGCCCTGCCGTACAGGAGGGCATCACCTACCGGGCACGGGTGTTCCAGAAGACCCTGTGGTACCTTGTCGAGTACGGCGTGGACGGCGACGTGAAGCAGGAGTGCGTGGCCGCAAAGGATGTAAAGCCCCTCGTCGGGATTACCGGCACGTCTGCGAAGGCTGACAAGGCATGAAGTGCAACTGCGGAATGTGCAAGCCGAGGCTCCCCGTCCTCGGGAAGGAAGGGAAGAGGGCCTACCCAGGCCCCGTAGAGCGGAGCCTGTCCGTGCAGGGATGGCTCCCCCTTACGTTCAGGAAGTCAAGAGGATGACGCATGCGCTACTACCCGGACATGGAGGACAAGTACGACCGTGAGGAGGTCGAGGAGATGGGGGCGAAGCGGTGGATGCTGAACGCCCTCAGGTTCAACCCCTCCTACATGGGGTGGGGGCCCTTCGAGGACTACATGGCGCAGCGCCCCGGCGAGGACCACGGGTGGGCGACCAACACGTTCATAGGGGACTGGCCCTCCTTCAAGTGGCAGCCCAACGACCTCAACGTCATCGCCAACTTCTACTTCCACATAGACCGAGACAGCAGGCCTTGCGAGGCCTGCGGCGGCAAGGGCATCGGCCCCGACGCACAGTGGGTGTACAATAGCTGGTACAGGCACACCAGCCCCTTCTACCAGCGGGGCTACGAGGACCTGAGGGTCAAGGCGTTCATGGAGCGCATCTGCGGCGGCCCCTCCCCGGACGGCATAGTGAAGGCAGGGCAGGCCCTTGCGCCCCATACCACCCCCGGCCTCTCCAGCAGCAACTACAACGACCCAAAGCTGAAAGCGATGGTTGACAGGTACGGCAAGCCGTTCGAGGACCACGTGTTCTATACCGTCCAGAACGGCGGCGAGTGGTGTACCGCCCTGACCCAGGACGAGGTCGATGCCCTGTGGGAGGGCAAGCGCCTGGGCCTCCAGTTCACGGAGAAGCCGACCGCCGAGCAGGTCAACCTCATGGCCAAGAAAGGCCCGATGCTCCACGACGGCATCAACATGTCCATCTGCTGCGAGCAGCGCTGCAAGCGGCTGGGCATCCCCGTCCCCTGCACGGAGTGCAAGGGCAACGGGTACATCTACACCGTGCCCGAGCCACGCCTGGAGCTTGTCCTGTGGGTGCTCCATCCACGGAAGGGCTGCGGGCGGGCGGTGGTGGTCAAGAGTATCAAGGAGGAGGAGGTCCGGCTGGCGATGGCCTTCCTCAAGAAGTGCTATGCCAGCTTCACCAAGGACATCTGGAAGCGTGTGCTGACATGGCCCAGGCTGCCGAAGCCGAAGGCCGGAAAGAGGACAAAGGATGGGAAGGGGAGGAAGGGCAAGGGGAAGAGGGGCAGGCCCCCCAAGGCCTGAGGAGGGCGAGAAGACTATAACCTGCCCTATGTGCGGCTCCACGTACCCGGAAAGGGAGCCGGAGGCACCGTACACGTGCATGGAGTGCGGCGGGGAAGGGCTGGACTGCTGCGTGCCGGGCAACAATGCCATATGCGTGAACTGTGAGGAGCGGGGGGATGGATAGTAGCCTGCTGGCAGGACTCCCGGAGGGGGCCGAGGTCACCGCCGTGACCCCGAACGGGAGTGGGGACTGGGCCTACGTGGAGTACGTGGACAGGGACGGCACCAAGCACTGCCGTGGGGTATGCACGTGCGGGAGTGCCTGCCCGTGCCACGGGAGGAGGGACTACTACTGCCAGGGAGAACAAGGACGGGACCAGAAGCACCGTCCGACGCATAACTGCTAGGGAGGGACCGATGGGAAGCCTTTTCGGGCCGTACTTTATAGACCTGAAGTGCGACCACAAATGCCATGGGGAGCCTGGCCTGAACCCCTGGGTGGAGAGATGCCCGGTGTGCGGGTGCAGGAACGAGAAGCACGACCCCGACGCAAGGCCCCCCAAGGAGCTGGAGGAGATGTCCGACTTCCTCTTCGACCCCCTGGACGGCGTCTTCGGGCTGACCGGGATTAACCTTTTCAAGCCAATACCTGGCCGCAGAGAGCCGACAGGAAAGGTGGGAGGCCTCGAACCGGGGGCGGGCTGCGGAGGCGATACCAAAGGGCCTCCTCCGGGGAGCCAACGCTGAGAAACCACCCTGCACAAGGGCGACGACCTGCGGCCGCCAGAACAGGAGGAACATTGAGGGAAAAGACGGTAGTCGTGCCTGAGTCACCCATACCCATAGCCGGGTTCCCCATGTGCGCAGCCGGGAGCTGCTGCGACTACGAGGTGGCGAGGAAGGGGGACATGTGTGCCGTCCACGGCGGGCCGCCTGCCGGCCTGGAGACGGTACACCGCTCCATCCACCGCCAGATAAGGACATGCGTCTCGGGCATGAGGGACTGCCCGGACTGCCAGGGCAGGCCCCTCAAGGACGTCAGGTGCCCGAGATGCACCTGGATGCGGGGGGCGGCCATGGGGATGGCGGGAATCGCCGAGCAGCTAGGCTGGGGAGGGGAGATGGCCCCCTACATGGACCTCATAGCCTTCAGGAGGAGCGACTGATGACTACCAAGTTCACCGACCTGGCGTCCGGGCAGGACGTGCGGGCAGAAGTGACGGAGCTTGAGAACGGCGTCTTCATAAAGAACCATGAGCCGGGAGAGCTATCCCCCTGCCCCGCCTGCGAGCGCAAGGCCCTGTCCATGAGGGTCAGGCGGGTATTCGGGAGCCAGGTATGGGAGATACTGGTGCCGGAGAGCGACCGCAGCGGGCACAGGTTCCCCCTGCGGGTCCACAACGAGTGGGACGCCAAGTGCCGGGAGTTTACGGGGGGCGGCATGACCATCATGTCCGTCGCCAAGGGGGAGTGGGTAAGGCCCGGGCCGCCTGGGGCCAGGGACCCCTGCCTCGGCCCCGGCATAGTCAGGGAGGCGATGATTCCCGTCATGCTGATGGCGGACAGGACCACGATGGACAGGATAGCCAGGTTCACCATGGACCACTACGACCAGGACGCCGTGCTGTACTACCTCATATCGGAAGACGCCTTCATGGCGGAAAGGGGGAAGGATGCCCAGGACACCTAGGACGGAGGAAGAGGTCCAGAGGGAGATAGCCCTGCTGGAGGAGTACATGCCCAGGGTGCCCCGCAACGACTTCTTCGGGGGCAACAACTGGGAGAAGATAGAGACGGACATAAGGGTCCTCAAGGGGGAGCTGGACGAGGACGAGATAAACGACATCGAGGACCCGGACCTCAACTCCAGCGCCTACAACACCCTGCAATGGCTGGAGGGGTGGGAGGTAGACTATCCCCCGGCAGAGTCGTGGGCAAGCCTGGCAGGCGTGGAGGAGAAGGAGGCCGAGCCGGACAAGCCCAAGCCCCCGAAGAAGGCTGCGCCGAAGCCCAAGAAGGCCAAGGCCAGGAAGCGGAGGTAGTGGGGGGAGTAAGGATTGTGCCTCCTGCCGTAAAGAGACCCTATCCGAGGACCGCCCCCTGTGCCGTGGTCTGCCGGGCCGATGGGGACCAAGTCCTGGCGCTTATAGGCCCCAACCTGATGGAGGGGGTCTACGGGTACGGAGATACGCTGCCGGACGCCCTGCGCATGCTGGCCGACGAGCTTGAGAGGGAAGTGGGGGAGACCCCGGAGGGGTAACAGATGGGGACAAGGGCTGACTTCTATGTCGGCAGGGGGCCGGAAGCGGAATGGCTGGGGAGCATAGCCTGGGACGGAAGCCCGGACTGCGTGACCAAGGGCATGCTGAAGGCAAGGGACAGGCGGGCGTTCCGCAAGGCGGTGAAGGAGTTCTTCGCCGGGCGGGACGACGCAACGCTGCCCGAGCAGGGGTGGCCCTGGCCCTGGGAGGACTCCCGGACCAGCGACCATGCCTATGCCTATGACGAGGGGAAGGTGTGGGTGTCCTCGTTCGGCAGGAGGTACATCACCGTCCGCCAGTACTTCAGCCTTATGGGGAAGAGCGACGAGAAGGTCCATGCCTACTACAACGACCCGAAGGACGAGGTCTTCCCCAACATGAAAGACCGTAGTGGGAGGCTTGCCCATGGTGCCCGGCTCGTCGCCTGTCTCGTACCCTGGGGTGACGATGGGGTCGTAGCGTGGCTCCGTCCAGGAGTGCTGGCACCTGGCCTGTATCCCGGCGAGCCTCTCCTTCTGCCTGTCCAACTCCTGCTGCTTGTACCAGATTTCGTCCCCCACGCCCGGAGAGGCAGCTCCTCCTGGACATCAGGACGGGGGCAGTGGGGCTGAAGGGCGTGCTGGACCTCTACGGGCAGCTCAGGGCGGAGGTGGCGGGGGCCGCCGAGGCCTCCCCCCTCCCCCCGAGGTGCGACCGTGAGGCGGCAAGCCGCATCGTGGCGGACGCCATGCTCAAGCACTGGAAGCAGAAGGGATGGGTATAATGCCGGAGACAGAGAAGGGGAAGAAGGCAGCGCTGGCCGCCCTGGGGCAGCGCAGGAAGCACAAGCCGGAGCAGGTTGACAACTCCAGCCTGTACGCTGGTTCGCCGATGTACTTCTACTGCATATCTTGCGGCGGGCTTGCGGACGTGCTGCCGGAGAGCTATATCGGCAGCCCGAAGAGGCTCTGCAAGGAGTGCCAGGCCCTCAAGGACCTGGGATGGCTGGAGTAGGGAGGGAAGGCAGAATGAGAATCCACAACGTAAGGGTGGGGCTGGCGAACAACTCCTCCTCGACGCACTCCATAGTCCTGATGCCTCCGGGCAAGTTTCCCGAGATACAGACGGACGAGTACTGGGACTTCGGCTGGCAGCATTTCACGGCGGCCGACCGCACCTCCAAGGAGAACTACCTGGGGTACCTCATCCACGGCACCCTCATCGACCTAATCGGGGACTCCAATGCCGACATCGTGACCGACGCCCTGTTCGCCTCCTCCAGGGGCACTGGGGGAAGGTTCTCCGAGGCCCTGAGGCTCAACGGCTACGGCATAGACCACCAGAGCCGCCTCATACTGCCGGCCAACTGGGACGGCAGGGGGGCGAACCTGGAGTTCTTCGAGGACTTCAGGAGGTACTTCCTGGAGAACCCTGTCGTCGTCCTGGGGGGCAACGACAACGACGGCGACGAGCACCCCCTGGCAGGGGAGGGGAGGGGCATAGACTTTGGCCTCCCCGAGGACGGCTTCGCCACGCCAGACCTGGTGGCCAGGAAGGACACGGTGGACGGTACGGCCCACTGGGTCCTGTTCAACCGCAGGACAGGGGCCAAGGTCAGGCTGACCTTCGACAGCTACCCTGCCGAGAAGGTATCCCGCAACCCTGCCAACAAGGCGGCCGTGCAGGCGAGCAGGTTCATGCAGGGGCCACAGAAGCCCGTCCCCAAGGCAGAGGTGCCGGAGCTGGTGGACGTCAAGATAACCGGCTTCTGTCCGGCAGGGTGCAAGTTCTGCTACCAGGGGAGCGGTCCCAACGGGGTGCATGCCAAGACCCAGGACCTCTACTCCCTGGTATACCGCCTGGCAGAGATGAGGGTATTTGAGGCGGCCCTGGGCGGCGGCGAGCCTACCCTCCACCCGGACTTCTCCGACATCCTCAAGAGCCTCAGGGGCCATGGCATCGTGCCCAACTTCTCTACCCGCAGCCTCGTGTGGCTGAGGCACAAGAACGCCGGGCAGATAGCAGAGACATGCGGCTCCTTCGCCTACTCCGTCAGCACGGGGAAGGACGTCAAGGCGCTGGAGAGGGCGCTGCACAGGGCCGGGCTGGACAGCCTCCTGGACGACCACGACAAGGTGGCGGTCCAGTATGTCCTGAACACGGGGGGGGACCTCTACGGCGTCCTGGAGGAGGCCAGGAAGAGCCTCAACTACACCAGGGTGACCGTCCTGGGGTTCAAGCGTGCCGGCCTGGGCAAGGACTTCCAGGAGGTGCCCGAGGACTGGGTATCTACGGTAAGGAGGGTGCGCAGGGAGCATAGCTGCGTGCCCATCGGCGTGGACACGCTGGTGGTGCAGCGGCACGGGGAGGAGCTGAGGGACAAGCTGGGCGTGCAGGAGGCCCTGATGACCGGGGAGGAGGGCAAGTTCTCCATGTACATCGACGCCGTCAGCGGCACGATGGGGCCATCCTCTTACTGCGACCCGTCCCTCATGGTCCCCCTGCTGGAGAAGGGCACCACAGAGGCCGACAGGATAAGGAGGGAGTTCCAGAAGTGGTGAAGCGAGGGCACGATGAGATGCACTAAATGCAACGACCTAGGGGCCGTCAAGACGGGCAACAATGACCTGCCATGTGACTGCCCTCTGGGAGACACGGCACTGTTCAACGTAGCAGGCGTCCTGGGGCAGGTGACGGGGGCGGAGATGCGCAGGCATTTCCTCAGCGGCTCCCCGGAGCCCATCCGGCCCGGGAAGAAGGGCATCCTGGCATCCGAGCTGCCGGGCAGGAAGAAGAAGAAAGATGGACCTGTGGGTTGACGACAGGAGGCCGCCTGAGGCATACGGGCTCAGGGGATTCACATGGGCCAGGACGTCGGAGGAGGCCATAGCCCTGCTGGGGACAGGGGAGGTGGGGTTCGCATCCCTGGACCACGACCTGGGGCTGGAGAGCGGGACCGGCTACGACATCGTATGCTGGATGGAGGAGCACAACGTCTGGCCGCCTGACGGCGTAGGGGTCCACTCCATGAACCCCGTGGGCAAGAAGCGCATGGAGGCGGTAATAGAGAGGCAGTACGGGAGGACGGTACCATGAGGATGACGAGGCGGGGCTTCCTGGGGGCACTGCTAGCGGCCCCGCTGGCCGCCGCTGCATCCAGGCTGAAGGTAAAGAAGCAGGACAAGGTCGGCAGCGGGCTGGGCATATCCCCCGAGGCGCTCGGGGAATACGATATCGCCCGGATGGCACGTGACTTCGGACGCCCCATTGCCAGGCTCCAGATGTTCCCGAGGGGCATCCTGGACAAGATTGTGAGGGTGGAGCCGCTATGAACAGGCGTGAGCTTCTCTCGGGTATGCTGGCCTCCCCCCTGCTGGGGATGGTGGCCAAGGGGATGGCAGGCCCTCCCTCCTGCTCCTACCGCTTCCAGGACAGCCTGGAGGAGGAGCTATTCAATGCCCTGAAGGGCATAAGCCTCAAGGACCTCCCCCCATGGAGGCTGCTGCGGGTCTACGAGGGCCGGACAGCGATGGCGGAGGCGATGTCGCCCCTGGTGGACCGCCATATGCAGGAGTGGAGGAGGGAGAAGGGGGTAGAGCTGCACCTAGGTTCCCTCCAGGAGGTCCACGAGCGGGCATCCATCACCCTGGAGGAGATATACAGCCTCGAACCTGCCGAGCAGGACGCCCCCCTGCTCAAGGTGGCCAGGAAGGTATGGGGGAGGATAAGGGTAGTCCAGGCCAGGGAGGCGGTGATGCACAGCATCACGGAGGCCAACAGGCGCTACATCGGGCGGCCGGGGGAGCTGCTGCCGAGGAGGAACGAGCCGGTGCCCCTGCGGACCACCGTGTTCTCGGAGGACCGCCCGGACCTACGGATGGTGGGATTCGGCGTGATGACCACGTCGAGGGACGGGTACAGGGGGCTGGGGGGCAGTGCGTTCCGCTTCTGCCACTTCGACGACCTATGGGCATAAGGGACAAACCGCCGAAGACCGGGGACGTCTACTACAGCCGTAGCTGCGTACTAGGAGAACTCCAGGCCGAGGTGGCCATAGTCCTGGGCGCAGACAAGAGGAAGACCAGGTTCGTCCGTATCATCACAACAGAGGAGGACCTTGACTACCTCCAGGTGATGAGGCCCTGGGATACGAAGAGGTTCCTGGAGGAGTACTGGCACGCAGCGTCCTACGAGACGCCGGGGAGGGAAAGGGTGGGACAGCCAGGAGAGCCAGTAGACCTAACCAATGCCAAGTTCCCGTCATCATAGCGGGAACGGTAAACCACAGCATAAAGGAGAATAACCATGGGTCTTAGCAGGGAGCAGGCGTTCGAGGTAATCAAGAGGGAGAGGGAGTACCAGGACAGGGTATGGCCGAGGGACGGGCACCCGCTGGTCAAGCAGTACGACTACACTGCCCCGCACCTCCTCATGCTGGAGGAGTACTATGCCAAAGCCAGAGCACTCTGGCAGAAGTCCGTAGACGAGGCAGACGTCCTCAGGACCATCGGCAAGATGGCGACCATCGCCTTCCGGGCCCTGACGGAGGTAGTCCAGGAGGTACAGGAGGCACAAGGCCCCTGCCTGCTCCTGGACGGGCGCTACCAGGAGAAGAAGGCAAGGGACCTCATAAATGCTGCACGGGACCGCCAGGACAGGGAGCACCCCAGGACCAAGGACAACGCCGGGCAGTACAGGTTCACTGCCCCACACGTATACCTGCTGGGGCAATACCTGGCCCTGGTAGGGCAGCGCTGGTACAGCGGAAACAGGGAGAAGGTGGTGGGCAGCCTTGTGGAGATAGCCGCCATATGCGTCCGGGCGCTGGAAGAGGTAGAGGGCCCGGACCTACTCTTCGTCGGGCTGCGGGACTAGGAAAGGCCCCCAGGAGGGGGAAGCGATGCCGAAGCTGATATGGCCCATGCCCGTGAGGGGGAACCCCATGGGGATATGGGGGATAGCCAAGGAGTTCGCCACGGTGGCGGAGGCCCGGGCGTGGGTCAGGGAGTTCCGCCTGGACACCGAGAAGGAGGGCATGCTCCTGGTGTCCGGGGGCATGGTCTACAGGGCTACCGACGAGGGCTTCGCCTCGGCGGGGCAGTTCGAGGGGGCAGGGGGGCCGACAGGCCCCACAGGCCCCTCCAAGCCGGAGCCGCCTAGGAAGCCGCACCTGGACGGTACCTGGTACAAGATTTCCCCAGGTTTTCCGACTACCGGGGGTATTATATAGGTGGAAGGGCTGGCCGCAGGGCCAGCAGGTACGGCGGCTGGGAGCCGGACGCAAGTGTTACCCGGTACAGCCGCCGACGATTGGTGGACGATGCGATTCAGGAACCCCAACCCGCAGATGCATTGGCAGCCTAAGCGGAATACCCGCTCGGGCACCGTTGGGCCTCCTATCGCAGGCTAGCTGAGATTCCAAGGCGATTGAAGTGAAGAGGCCCACCGGGTGATGAACCTGATGGGCTTTTTGGTTTTACAGGGATTAAGTCGTGGCGTGGGTACCTTCCGCCATGCAGAGTGTGGCCGAGGCCGAAGTCGTCGAGGCGCTAGGCTGTGAACCTAGTCTAAGAGGGTCCGAGTCCCTCCGGTCACCCCAATATGAGGTCCCGTAGCTCAGCCTGGACCAGAGCAGCGCCCTCCGAAGGCGAAGGTCAGGAGTTCAAATCTCCTCGGGACTTCCAGATTGCGTGGGTGAATCCCCTTGCAGGGGGAGGGATAGGCGGCCCCGGACTCAGGGCACGGCGACCCACGCAGAGAATTTTGGCCCCGTAGCTCAGCCTGGACTAGAGCAGCGGTCTACGAAACCGAAGGTCGAGGGTTCAAATCCCTCCGGGGCTTCCATTTTAGGCCCCCGTGGCCCAGACGGATAGGGTGCCGGTCCTCGAAACCGGACGCCGAGGGTTCGAGTCCCTCCGGGGGTTCCAGGTTTGTGGTGGGTGGTCACGCTGTTGACAACGCCGATGGGCGGACGAGGCGACTGGCCGGGGAGTCCCGCCCGAACAGATTGCTGGGGTGTAGGCGACGTTGGTAAAGCCACTTGACTGTTAATCAAGCGCCTTACGGCACCGGGGGTTCGATTCCTCCCGCCCCAGCCAAGTTCGGCCCGTTTAAGCCGATGCGGTGCATGGCGCTCCCCTGAAGAGGGAGAGAACCCCGTTCGACTCGGGGAGGCGGGACCAAGTTCATCAGGGTGTAGCTCAGCCTGGCAGAGCGCATGCTTGGGGTGCATGAGGCCGTGGGTTCAAATCCCTCCATCCTGACCAAGTTCCTGGCGTGCCAGAGGGTTCGATTCCCGAGGCCAATGGCCCCCTCCGGGGGGAAGGGTTCGATTCCCGAGGCCAATGGGGGCACGCCGACATCACGGGGAGTAGCTCAGGGGAAGAGCGCCTGCTTTGGGAGCAGGAGGCCGGGATATCGTAACTCCTCTCCCCGACCATCTACAGGGTGTAGCTCAGCCTGGCAGAGCGCTGGTTTCGGGAACCAGAGGCCGAGAGTTCAAATCTCTCCATCCTGACCAAGGTTGTTCCGAGGTCGGCTAATTGGTAGGCCGCAGGGCTCTGAACCCTGAAATGAGAGGTTCGACTCCTCCCCTCGGAACCAAGCTCGGGGAGGGCGGATTAGCGTGGCCTACGGGCCACTTTATAGGCGGAATGCCCCCCCGTTATGCCAGGAAGCAGCCCGGAGGCGGGGTGCTTCAGAGTTCAGGAGTAGCTCAACGGTAGAGCGTCCGGCTGTTAACCGGGATGTTGGGGGTCCGATTCCCTCCTCCTGAGCCAAGTTCGGGGGAGCGTAACTCAAAGGGGCAAGAGAGCCAGCCTTTTAAGCTGGTGAGTGCGGGCACCCAATCCGCCGCTCCCACCAAGATTGGCCGCCGTGGCGCAACAGGACCAGCGCACCCGGCTCTTACCCGGAGGGTTGGAGGTTCGAGTCCTCTCGGCGGCACCAGGATTATGAAGAAGCCGGTGAAGTTCCGTGGCCTTGGGACTTGGCTGGGACCCTTGAAGGTCCTGCTTCCAAAGGACATGAAGATATATGATATCCACACCGGAAAAGAGGTTGGGGTCGCTAGCTCAACTGGCAGAGCAACTGACTCTTAATCAGTAGGTTCGGGGTTCGATTCCCCGGCGACTCACCAAGTTATTAACGCCGATGGAGCTAGGATGGTATAGCGCCTGCCTGAAGAGCAGGAGTGACCGGTTCGATTCCGGGCATCGGCACCAAGCTTGTTGTTCCGAGGTCGGCTAACGGTAGGCCGCTGCGCTCTGGACGCAGCTATCGGGGTCCGAATCCCTGCCTCGGAGCCAGGATTACAGCGGGGTGGAGCAGCCTGGTAGCTCGTTGGGCCCATAACCCAAAGGTCGCCGGTTCAAATCCGGCCCCCGCAACCATTCGGGTCGGGATGCCAGCCGGGAAACCGTGGCTGGATGCCAAGGGTATACGGCAGCGCCCGTAGAGAGTAGGAACCGACCCGCAGCATTGATGCGGGGTAGAACTCTGGTGAGTTTAGGGGTCTCATAAGCCTCTTATAGGTGGGTCCGATTCCCATTCCCGCTACCAAGCTCGGAGCAGTAGGGTAGCTCAGCCGGACAGAGCGCCCCCCGTCAGGGGGGAGGTCGGTGGTTCGATTCCACCCCCGATGGCCCGTAGCAGGCACGCCGATTCGGAGAGGACCGCAGGCGGACAACCCAGGAGCAGCGTACGCAACCTCCCAGGCCCCGCAGGCAAGTCGCTGGACAAGGCGTGCCAAGGATTACGTGGCGGCGTAGCTCAGTCGGCAGAGCCGGGGTCCCATAAGCCCTGCGAGTCGAAGGTTCGAGTCCTCTCGCCGCTACCAAGTGGAGGGGGTTACGGAGGTTCAAATCCTCCTGGGCATGGGCAGCTCCCATCGCCTATAGCTTAGGCCGGTCCAGAGCACCCCCGCTAGGAAATCGAGGGCCGCATCGACATGCTACGGCCCTTCGAGCCTTGCCCGTGTATGCGAACAGGCACAGCGGCGTACAACGAAGAGAACGTCTCGATAGGAGCGAGTTGCGGAGGAACCGAAAGGGACGGGACGCCCGGAGGCCAGGGACAATCTGGTCACCCTACGGGGTGTAGGGAATCACGTTATCGCCTATCGAAGCAGTCCCCGCAAGGGACTGTATGCGGGTCCGATTCCCGCCACGGGCACCAAGCATGCCAGAAATGCGGGTCCGAGTCCCGCAGGCACACCGTGCTGCGTAGCCTTAATGGTAGCAGTGGCCAGGCTCCTAGGCACCTGGCCGTGCCTTCGTTCAACAGGAAGGACGCTGGCCTGTTCTAGGCCTGGTAAGCTCAACTGGCAAACTGCCGGTCTCCAAAACCGGACTTAGGGGTTCAAATCCTCTCCAGGTCGCCAAGTTATGGAAGAAGGGATGCTACTAGCAGAAGCGTTCGGCAGAATCCTGAGGTTCCCCCTCAGCCCGGAGGTCGTGATAGTGGGCAGGGAGGTATGGGACAGGCTGCCCGAGGCCAAGGCCCGGATTGTGGAGTTCGACGGGTTCAGGCACCTGGCGGCGGAGCATAACGGCACCCTTTTCCTCCACCCCCTCTCGGAGGCGGGCGACTGACTATTGCAGGGGCGTGGCCCAGCGGCAACGGCATTGGTCTCCAAAACCAACAGGCTTTATGCCTTTCGGGGGTTCGAGTCCCTCCGCCCCTGCCAAGTTTTCGGGGTATTATATAGGTGGGCGGGGACTGAGCGCATACAACGCCCACGCTTCGGAGTGGTGCTGCCGGTCGCCCTAAGGGCTATCAAAACCCGGCCTTCCCTGCCCTGAAGCCCATGTTTATGGTTTTCTGCCCCTTAGTAAGGGGGACGGCCTATGAGCCACGACTGCCTGATACTCGACATGAACTGGACGCCGGTCGGCTTCTGCTCCTGGCAGGAGGCGGTCAGGCTGTGGGTGAAGGACCGTGCCCGGATAGTCAAGGAGGACGAGGCGGGCAGGGTGCTGCACAGCCCCTCCTTCGAGATGGGCATGCCCAGGGTCATCCGGGTGCGGAACGCCTGGGTACGGCGCAGGCGGCAGTCCGTCCCCTGCACGAGGCGCAACCTGTTAGTCCGTGACAACGCCGCCTGCCAGTACTGCGGCAGGACCATCAGGACGCACGAGTACACCACGGACCACGTCGTGCCCGTCTGCCAGGGCGGAAAGACGACCTGGGAGAACACGGTCACGGCGTGCATGAGGTGCAACAAGCACAAGGGCGGCAGGACGCCGGAGCAGGCGGGCATGGAGCTTCTCAGCACGCCCAGGGTCCCCAAGGCGGCCGACCCCCGCTTCAACTTCAAGCTGCACATCAAGACCATGCGGCCGGAGTGGAAGGACTGGGAGTCCTGGCTGTACTGGAACGCCGTCTTAGACAAGGAGTAAGGCCCGTGGCCCCGTGGGCCGTCAAACGGGGCACAGGATTGAAGCAGGGCAAGCTGGCTGGATGACCTTCGGCCCCGTTCCAAGACGGCCATCCAAAATGTCCAGTGAACGGGCTTCCATCTACCGCAAGGGGATGGGGTTTCGGCTCCGTGAACCTATCACGGGCAAACATTTCCGCCCCTGTAGCTCAGCGGACTAGAGTGCCGGTCTTCTAAACCGGGTGACGTGGGTCCGAATCCCACCGGGGGTTCCAAGATGCCCTAAAGCCAGGGCGGAGGCGTAAAAGCCTATGCACATACGGTCCCAAGCGCTGGCAGTAGCGGTAGTCCTTCTCATGCTGGCAGTCGTGCTCCTGTGGCCGGTAAAGCGCCCGGCGAGCCGCTGCCCAAAGCCAGCAGGCGGGGCATCCATGCAGTCGAGGGGGGGAGACGGCGATGTCCCCCTGGCATACTGGATAATGATTACCTCCTCGTCCGCCGAGGAAGAGGCAGTGCAGCCCCCGCCCACGCAGCCAAGCCCGGCAGAAGAGGAGGGGACGTCATCGGATACCGACGTCGATGCTGGCGACGCCGGGGATAGCGGCGGAGATTAAGGTTCTGGCCCCGTAGCTCAGCGTATAGAGCGGCCGCCTCCTAAGCGGTAGGTCGTGGGTTAGACTCCCACCGGGGCTTCCATTTTACCAGGAGGACAGGATGGATGGCTGGGACGACTAGCACGGCGTGGTTCGGCTTCTGGTTCGGGGCTGGCCTGACAGGCGCATTCATCCTGCTTATGGCCCTGCTCTACTACGGCTGGAAGGGGCTGGGATGGCTCCTGGGCCACCCGCCCTCGTACAGGACCGTCGCCTGCCTGCTCCTGGGGCTGCTGTTCCTGGGGGCCTACAGGCTCCTCAGGAGGAGGCTAGGCCAGCAGTAAATATGCGTGTCCCCGTAGCTCAGCCCGGACTAGAGCAGCGGTTTCCTAAACCGAAGGCCGCAGGTTCAAATCCTGCCGGGGATACCAAGATTGAGGGAGGGGACATGCAGCTTCCGGACCCCGAAAAGGTCGCCCGCACGAGGGACGTCTTCCCTATCGACCCCCGCACGCCAGTCTACCCCGTAGAGTTCGAGTTCGTCTACCCCGAGGAGGATTCCATGGCATTCATACCCCATGCCGGGTGAAGAGACCGGCATCGGAAGGATGACAGCCATGAAGCACCCCCGTTCGAGGACCGAGCGCAGGCACGTGCGCCTCGGCTGGATGTCCCGCCGCCGCTATATCATAGAGCATGTCTGGAGGAGCCACGGGTGGAAGCCCCAGTGGGGTAGGTTTGCCAAGTGGAACCTCAACTGCGGCTGCCGGAGCTGCCACTACAGCAAGTACGGGGGGAGGCGCAAGCGCCGCCGCTCCCTGGACCTGGCGGTGGCCCGGGGCCTCGTGGACTACAGCCTACCGCCCCTGTAGGGCTATCCAGGCCCTCAGCAGGGCTATCTGCACGTACCTGAGAGCAATCCTGGCCTCCGTCCAGTCAACCCGGAGCTTCAGCCATACCATCCTGAGGAACAGCCTCACGTTCTCCATAGTGACATTACCGCCATCACATAAGATTGACAACAGGGCACTCAACCCCTGTACCCTTGACAGCGCAGCACTCAGCTAGAAGGGCCAGTCCCCGTCCTTGCCCAGGGTAGGCACTGGCAGGGCATTGGGGCGCTTGAGGCGGGCCAGAAGCTCGGCCTGCTGCCTCTCCTGCTCCTCCCTGGCGCTGCACCCGCAGGGCTCGCATATGGCGGGGCGCTCCTCGCCGTCCCTGCATACCCATACCCAGGTGCGCCCGCCCTTGAACACCGAGGCGTGCTCGCACATGTAGCACCCGCCGCAGCGTGAGCACCTGCGCAGGGGCCATCCGCACCCCCAGCACCTCTCGTCGTGCTGGGGGCAGTCAGCCCTTGGCATGCCTTCCCCCCGCCTTCTCCCACCTCCTGAGCGCCCCCATCACCTGCCGCCTCCCCATGGCCAGGGCGTCCAGGCGCTCCGACCTCTCGGCGGTCCCGGGCACGGTCGAGCCGAGCACGGACTCCCTGCCTGCGCAGTACCCGGCCTCGAACAGCCTCCTGAGGTCCTTGGCCAGCAGCCGGACGTGCGCCGAGTTGGGCGCACGGCAGTGGCTCAGCACGTCCATGCACGTGCCCAGGAACCAGCTCATGCGCCCTCCCCCTGGCCGCTGCCGCCGCCGAGGGCCCAGGGCCAGTACATCCTCGCCGCCCGGCAGGAGTTCCACCATACGTGACGGGCGAAGGAGACAAGCCTCCCCCAGGCCCATGCCCACAGGGAGAACGGGTAGGGCTGGCGGGGCTCCAGGTAGGCGTCCACGAGCCTGCCGTACTCCGCCGCCCACTGCCCCCCGTGGTAGTGGTTGTTCAACGGGCCCTCGGTGAAGCGGTATAGGGCGTGGGCGACCTCGTGCAGGAAGATGGCAGGCCTGCTGCCCGTCCAGACCTTGACGGTCTCTATGGGGGTCCAGCAGTACGGCTCGCCGTCCCGGACCCTCCACTCCTCCAGGCCCTCCTTCTCCAGTATCCCCAGCCTCCACTCCCGGAGGCCGTCCGTTATCTCTTGACAAGAACTACGACTTCTTGATGCATCCATATGGGAAAGCCAATATACCTGTACAGGTATGCTCACCCTCTATTACCAGGGCAGTGGGTATATGTAGGGCAAACTAGGTTTCCAAGGAAGCGTGACCTGGACCATCGCACAGGGAGGTCCCACTTCGGAAGAAAGTTCAAGAGGCTATACCCAGGCCTTATGCTGCCGTGCATGGACACGGGGTGGTGCGAGCCGACCGACAACAAGCAGGAGGCGGATGAGGCGGAGACAGTGGCCATGTTCCAGTTCCATACATGGTATGCCTACCCCGGAGGCATGAACAAGACCCTGCCAGGGTTCCAGGATTATGAGAACCCCGGTCGCATAGGCGGTCTAATCGGAGGCCATATAACCAAGGCCCTGGGGACGGGAATCTTTGGAGTTCCCCCTGGAAGGAGGTTTGAGATAGCGAGCAAGGTAGGTAAGGCAATGAAGGAAAAGAAGATGGGAATCTTCGGGATACCCTCAGAGGAACACAGCCGGAACAGTCATGTCGGGGGAAGCAGAGCCGCAAAGACCAATAAAAAGAACAAGACTGGAATTTTTGGCATGACTATAGCCCAGAGGTCAGAAGCAGGAAAGAAGGGTGGGGCGATAGCTATCCGTAAGATGCCCCAAGAGGCAAGGGTACGAGGAGGAAAGGCTGTAGGTACAAAGACTGGTCCTATACAAGGCAAGAAGAACGCAGAAAGCGGACTGATGGATGTTGCCAGGTGCATGCGGTGGAATGTGAACCGTGGGAGACCCTGCATATGCGGCAGACACAGTAATAGAAGCCTATGAGGCTATCCCAGGTCACGGTAAGGAGAAACGATAACAATACCGACGTGCAGATGCACCTCCGCCACGACAGGCTGGAGGCCTTCTGCGGCATTGTACCCCCGGAGAGGCCTCCGTCCACGGACAGGATGCCGGGGTTCTCGGGCATGGCCGGGCTGGGGCTTAGCACCATCTTCGCCGACATCCCCTGCAAGTTCCCCATCATCGACCTGGCGAGGTTCCTGGCCAGCCAGGCGGGCACCGGGAGCATAGCGGAGGTAGAGGCCAGGTTGGAGGCCATGGGGAGGACGGTGCCTGCGATAGACTGCGAGGGCAACGACATCCTATAAGGCATGTGTCTAAGGTTGCAGGACACATAGGAGGTTAGGTGGACAAGTCAATAGAGAGACTGCTAGGGATTGCAGGAGATGAAAAGCGCATCTATAGGTTCTTGGGCAGCGAGGTAGAAGAAGAAGAATATCAGTACTGCCAGCTTTTAGACCAGCTTGTGTTTGGTGAGAAAGGCTATGTGGAGACTTTGGGTCAGACTTGGAGTATGGTGAGTGACCCCCGCTTCATGCGCATCGAGAGCGCCTTCATCGTCAACCGCAAGGCCTACTTCGGCGGGGATGCCCGCCAGGGCAAGCAGTACATGTCCAGCGACGGCGTCTTCGTGAGCACCATCGCCGACCTGGAGCAGTACTCGGAGGTCCTCGGGGAGGGGCGGCACTTCTGGTGCTGCATCGTCCATCCCGAGGAGGGCTGCCCGGTACGGAAGTGGCACGAGCGCATCTACTCGGCCGGCAGCGGCGGCCGGCAGCCAAGGCCCGGCGGCCTGTCCTGCACGTGCAAGCCGGGGGGCCTCATCCTGTACCCCAACGACACCGTGCCCGAGCAGGTGACAGACCCGCACGGGCTCAAGGACGCCTCGGAGGGCCTCCTGTGGGCGCTGGTCAGGAGGGAGTGCCCCAACTACTTCACCCAGAAGGATGCCCCCAACGCCATGGCGAAGAGGCTGTTCGACCTCTTCCGGGCGGACCTGGTGGGGCTTATCGCCGACTATACCCCCACCCCCCTCGTGGACGCCTACATCGAGCTGGATTCCGGGGACGTGGTGAAGGGGGCGGAGAGGAAGCAGGATGCCGAGGAGGAGGGGATGGCCCCGGAGCCTCCCCCGCAGGTCTTCCTGGAGGTTGACCTGCTGGAGAAGGCCCTGACCTACCGGGCGACCATGCGGGCCACGGCGGCCAGGATACTGGACTCCCTGCACTTCGACAAGATTCTCAAGGGCATGGCGGGCAGCGACCCGAGGCTGACGGACCTGGAGCGTGACACCCTGCTGCGCATGGTCTACCAGTCGGAGTGGCCCGAGGGCAGGGCTAAGCTGATGACGGACCTCCTGTCCTACGTCGCCTACGTGACGAGGGAGCCCTACGAGGAGCGCCTGGAGGACCAGCTAGAGGAGGCGTCGGAGGACGCCCTGGACGCCTGCCGTGCCCTCCAGCAGGGCGAGCTGGAGCCTATCAACTCCTATACGGAGCCGACCGTGGAGGTGCAGCTCGACCAGCACGCCGCCGTGATGGAGGCCATCCTGCGCAAC
>Ga0187884_10001098_pt1 | contig 25172 bp, 24 predicted proteins | sample June2016WEW_20_4_FD_132983 | JGI IMG/M metagenome (GOLD analysis project Ga0187884, IMG submission 132983) | Peatland microbial communities from SPRUCE experiment site at the Marcell Experimental Forest, Minnesota, USA - June2016WEW_20_40 | ecosystem: Environmental > Terrestrial > Soil >...
AAGGAGCTTACGGTCTGTGTTGGCAAGTCTGCCTAACTTTGTGCCTGCTGGTGTGCCACTCTCTCCCCGTTTGACAAAGAGATTGCTGGAGATCTCGGGGATTGCCTCTGACCTGCAAACGGCTCAATTGACCCGAAAGATGCGAAATCGATTGATTGATAATCTGATAGGTCTACCTCTGGTCGTATCCGATGTTTGTGGCTTTAACCTGGCCATGTGCACCAGAGGTGGAGTGGAAACCGCTGAGGTCGATCCCAAAACCATGCAGTCCAGACTGGTCAAAGGACTATATCTGGTGGGCGAGGTTTTGGATGTGGACGGGGATACGGGGGGCTATAATCTGCAAGCGGCATTTTCTACGGGAATGCTGGCTGCTAGGAGCATCAAGAGCGATTTTGACAGAATTAGCGGCTAACAAAGTGTTTTAGGTGGCGTAATACTTTTCTTGTGTAATACTAATAATCCGGTATGTCTGCAGAAACAGAAGCAGTAAAAACCGTTGCCGGACTTATGGCGCTGGCAGCACGGACCGCGCCGAAAGCCGTAGGACTCGATTCAATCACTATTGAGATCGTCACGGGCAAAGACCAGGAGAAGATCGCCGAGAAGATGGTCCAAATCGCTGCCGAAAAGGACGTGGACTTTTTTCGGATCAACGGTGAACAGGTCAGAGTCAGTGATGCAACGTTCCTCATCGGAGTAAGCGGGGAGACGCCACTCGGACTGAACTGTGGTGGATGTGGGTACGTAAGCTGTAAGGATATGGAAAAAGCCGGCGCAGCTGCAAAGGCCAATAAAACGGATTACAAAGGTCCGAACTGCGTGTTCAAGGTTACTGACCTTGGCATTGCTGTAGGGTCAGCGGTGAAAACGGCGAGCATCCATAACGTGGACAATCGTATCATGTATACCGCCGGCGTTGCCGCAATGAAACTCGGGATGTTGAAAGGATGCAGTATAGTGTATGGGATTCCTCTGAAAGCCTCAGGGAGAAACGTCTATTTTGCTGCCGCGATCGAGCATTAAACACGATCTCACCCTCCCCCCTTTCTTAGGGCCTCAGAGTTCTGTTCAGGGCATCGAGCGCTAGAGCCTCGAGGAGGGTTACGGGAGTACCTAATTGTGCGGTAGTTTATGCACAAAGCTCTACATTTCGCAAGTATTGCATGTATGTGCCGTAGACGTCCTCGGGAAGAGGGTGCTTATAACGTTCCGAGTCAGCGCCTGTCATCCCATGCGCCAAGCCATATTTGCGGTTTGTCGCATCCCAGCCGATTATATCTCCAAACTGTTCAGCGAACTTGCGGAAGTCACTTAACCACATACGCCTTGCTTGGGTCACGAACGCGCGGAAGCGGGATTCTCTGTAGTTCTATCCAGTTTTGAAACTAAGCACGGGAGCAGCGGGCACTTCTCATGACTTTTAGTGAAGTAGCTGAAACAAGTTGCAATGTCGAACCCGGAATAGAAGTTATACAACGTGAGAGCTTAAAAGATATCAAAGCGTATCTTCTTGAGCTCGAATCACGAATCGCGGAGCTTAAAGCACTTCTTCTCGAAAACGAAAATCAAAAAGCGTCCCAGAGCCCGTTATTTCGTCAAAGCACCCTAAAAACAGATGGGCTCGAGGCGATTCGAACGCCCGACCTTCGCCGTGTAAAGCCAATCACTTTTTTCGCTCTGATCTGTGCCTTCCGATCGTCCCGTACGACTGCGATCAGAGGAAACCACAACCAGAAACGCAAGTGCGCCATCGTGCACCGTCTGATAGATACGCGTTGACAGTCCTGCAAGCGATTCAGCGAGATAGTGCGGCAATCTAATCGTCGGATAGGTATACCCTGCACTTGCATGGTGGAGTGAGATCTTGCTCTTGTGAACTTCGAGCAGTCTGCTTGTGTGCGATCGCGGCGCACTGTAATTTAATTGGTAAGATTCGGCAACTATCATAGTAGTGGAGAGGTTCGTAGTGACGGCTTAGCTTTTGCGATTCGCGCCCGCGACTACTGAGTAAGTAGATAAACTGCGGAAAGAAGTGGTGCGACGAACGAAATGCCGAACAACACAGGCACAAATTAAGCGACGTGTGTTAAAGGGAGGCGGGAGCGTGTGTATTGATTGCTGGCGTATGCGTGTCGTAATCGTAATTCCAGACATCTAACGCGCACTTTTGCCAATTCTTATATAAAAGTTGATAAAGCATAACCGCGCACATTTCTACGACCATAAATTGCGGTCACAAGCCTGAGTGAAACAGGAGTAAAGAGTGAGAGATCAAAAATTAGGGGTGAAAACAGTGGAAGACAAGAAAAAAGAGTAAGGTGGGCGCGTTGGACGAACACACCCCATACCTGAGATTACATGGACGTGTTCTCCTGAAGCCACAAATGTGCTTTCGGCGCCCGTCCTCTCTGGAGTTTGACCGATGGGCGAAGCAAAGGCACCAGAAAAAGACCCGACTGCTATTTTTGAAGCGGAGGCTGCACGTATTTATGCGGCTATTCGCGCGTTGCCCCGCGACGATCTGACTGCGCTTAGGGTCGAAGCGGATCGGATTACGAGCGATATTGAGCGCTTGAACGGTAAGCTAGAACATTGGAATAATTTTACTGACAGTGTCAATAAAGCGAAACGGAAGCAACACGAGGGCGAGGACGCGATCGAGGCTATTGCGATCCGAGGGCTGAGGGAGTTATGTCATGCTTCTCGGCTGCGCTGCGATCTATTGGAGCATAATACCGATCTGACGCCCGCCGAGCGTGCGACAGCGAGAGCGAGCACGCACCTACTTAACGCGACAGTAAATGCCGCCGTTTATTATTATAGGTTCGGCTATCCCTTCTCGGAGTCAGTCGAGCCCCGCGTGCTCTCTGTTGATGGGTATATCCAGTTACTTCACAAGACGTTTATCGTGTGCTGCGCGTTTGCCGAGCTTATTCACTCAACGCCTATAAAGCGCTATTTCCCGCTCAAAAATGTGCTCGTGCTCGACTTGTTTGATCTTATCGTGCTTGAGGAGACTATCGCCAACGACGTTTTGCGCGAGGAGGAGGCGGCATGATCGACGCATGGGAGCCTTCAGAGCCGCCGATTGAGGATGAATATATGCTTATTTTGCGACTCCAGAGCATACACGAGCAAGTAGCGGGGCTGCTTGAGCTTAAGCTCGTGCGTAAGGACTTTGGTCGTTATAAGTGCGCGACGAATATCGCCGACGATCTCATGGCATGGGTCGCGTATGAGATCGAAAAGGAGGAGCCATGAGCATGCTCTCCGAGGCTCTGGAGTATGCGCGGCTCGGCTTGCCCGTCCTCCCGCTTGCCCGAGGTAAGAAAATACCTCTCACGACACGGGGCTTTTACGACGCGACGACCGACGAGGATAAAATAAATGAGTGGTGGATGCGGACGCCGTTTGCGAATATCGGCGTAGTAGTAGGCGCCGAGTCGGGCGTCTTAGTCCTCGACGTTGACAATAAAGGCGGCAAAACCGGCTCAGCCGTGCTCGAAAAGCTTGAGCGAGAGCTCGGGCTTATCCCTACGACTTACACGGTTAAAACAGCGAACGGAGGCTTACATTATTATTTTGTGTTCCCGTCAGCTCTTGAGGGTCAGGATATTAAGAAAGAGCTCGGCGAAGGGCTTGATCTCAAGTTTAACGGTTATGTTGTCGCTCCTCCGAGTGTGATCGGCAACGGGGCGGCGTATGAGATTATAGCGGGATCACTTGAGGAGCTTGCCGAGTTTCCGCACGCCATACTCGACCTTTGCATAAAGGAACCTCCAAAAATAGACCGTGCGGAGATCAAACGGCGCGAGAGGAGAGCGCTTGAGGGCGCGAGCTCGATATGTGAGAGATACGGTCTCAGCATGACCGACGTGCTCATGATCCCGAGCGGCGCACGCAAAACGGGCGAGGGCTATCTTTTCGAGCACCTTATTCACGGAGCAACCGGATCGGGCAACCTCTACGTTAATACGAATAAAAATTTATGGGCGTGCTATCGGTGCGGCTCTGGAGGAGACCCGTTAACATGGGTCGCGGTGCGCGAGGGTCTTATCGGATGTGCGGACGCGCGAAGCGGCTGCATGGACGCTGAGACGGTCAAAAGATGTTTAGAGATACTCCGCTCTGAGGGCACGATACCCGAGGAGTCCCGCCCCGTCATGGTCACGGAGTCGGACGGCTCAACGGTCGAGATTATAGTCCGAGGATGCGACGATATTGCGAACGTTGAGCGATTCGTCTCGAAACACGGCAAAACGCTCCGCTATTGTATCGAAACGGCAAAATGGCTTCAATATAACGGTAAATATTGGGCTGAAATATCAGCCACGCGCGTTAAGCACATGGCGCGGGACGTCGTGACGATAATCCGACACGAGGCGGCTGAAGTCGGCAACCTTGGCGGCAAAGAAAACAAAGAACAGAGGGCGAAAAAGGAGAAGATCGTCGAGGAGCTCAATAAGTGGGCTCGCACGACGAGTTATAAAAACCGGCTAGAGGCGATAACCGAATTATCGAAGCAGGATTTAGCCGTTGACGCCTCTCTTTTCGACCGCGATCCTCTGCTCGTAAATTGCGATAATGCCACGTTTGACATACGCACGGGCGAGACACGACTCCATGATCCGGAGGATTATCTGAGTCACGTCTCGGCGCCGTATGTGCGCGGTGCGAAAAATGATAAATGGGAGGCGTTTCTCGCGCGGGTTCAGCCAAACGCCAAGATACGGGCGTTTTTGAAGCGTGCTGAGGGTTACAGCGCGACGGCGCTCACTAACGAGGAGGCGCTGTTTTTGTGCTATGGCTTGCCAGCAACGGGCAAGAGCACGTATTTAGAGGCGATCGCCGCCGCAATAGGCTCGTATAGTCAAGCAGAATCTATAAAGACGTTTTTGAGCCGTGAGGACGGCGACGCGGGGAGACCGAAGCCTGAGCTCTTGAGCCTCATCGGTGCGCGGCGCGTGAGTTGCATTGAAGTGAATAAAAATACACGATGGGACTCCGCGCTCATTAACACGCTCATAAGCGGCGAGAAATATCGCACTCGTGCGCTCTATTCAAACGAGCCCTTTGAGTTTAACGGCGTGTTTAAACTGTGGGTTGGGGCGAATCATCGACCTAAGGTATATTACGATCCCGACGCCGAGGACGGTATCTGGAGGCGCCTCTATGTCGTGCCCTTTGAGGTAGTTATACCGGAAGAGGAGTGGGACACGGCGCTTAAGGATTATTTTACGAGAGACCCCGCAGCAAAAGCCGCGATCTTTGCATGGATTCTGGAGGGCGCGGTTGAGTGGTATAAGCTCAGCGACGAAGGGAGGAGAAGCGGACTGAAGGCACCCGAGGCGGTGCGTGCCGCGAGGAGAGATTATCAAGCCGCACAGAGCCCGATCTATGAGTTTATTAAAAGTGAGTGTCAAGTCGGGGCGAATGAGCGCGGGTTTTACGAGGTAGCGATAAACGACCTATGGGAAATTTTCAGCGACGTGCGAAAGGGCTATGATACGAGAAAAGTCAAGAGCTCGAAGTCCCTTAGCAAGTATCTCAATAGTCTCGGCTTTGAACGTTTCAGAGATACAAAAGATAAACGGTATTACTGGAGAGGGCTCAAGATACTCGGGCTTGATGAGGAGTGCGACGAGAACGCTCTCAAGCGGTTCTTAACGCTATTCAGAAAAGGGACGCCTCTCGATGATGCTGCTCTCACTCTGTGGAATAATGCGATAACTAGAGAGTCCGAGGCTGAGCTTGACAATCATGGCTCATTGGCTCATTGGAAAGGACTTTCCGAAAACTTTTCACTAAAAGCGCCTATTTTAAAGGAGACTTTTCAGGATTTAGCTGCCAATGAGCCAATGAGCCATGATGAAGAAAGCGAGGATAAACCCCGTTTGAATGAAGGGGCTCAAGCAGAGCATGCTCCAGTGGAAACAGTGGTAAGAGAAGGGGAAAACGGCGAGCATTACGATATACCTCGCGTCAGAGAGCTTATTTTAAACGTTCTAACCGTTATTGAGCAGCAAAATATAGGCATATCTATGGAAGTTGAGCGCTTAATGAGCGCGATCGTTACGACGGTTTGCACGATTGAGCCTAATTTATCACGATTGTTAACGGTCGAAACGCTCCAGAAAATGATGATAGATCGTGACTTTTTATCGCGACTTGACAACTTGACGAGCGGGAGCATGTCAACGCACATAGCCATAATGGGAGACTGAGCGGGACCGTGCCTAAGCTTACGAAAAACGAGAAGCTTAAGCGACGCCGCCGTATGAACGAGAACAAATCAAAACATCGTCAGAGCGAGTTTGAAAAGGGAAAATATAGACGGAATAGGCATTGATTGATGAATGAATCAAGCACAGCGATAGAGATAGAGACGAGAAAATATGATGCCGACGAGTAGATTTTTGGAGCCCGAGCGATTTGCGAGGGAGCAGGAAGCAGTAGGGCGTAGGCTTACGCCGCTTGAGCAGGCGCTTAAAGCGAGAGCGGAGCAGAGTAAGAAGCTTGACCCGCTTCTCGATAAGCGGGCTAAAGTCGTTAAGCGTAAAGACGAAATATACGCCACAATCAAAAACCCCGCGATCACTGACGACATAGTGATGGAGCTCCGCGATGAGATTGAGAAGCTCACTCGCTCGCAATTTCACTTAACAAGCACGATCACATTCCATAATGAGCACGTCCTCAACGCGGATAGACGTGTCAGATCGTGCGAGGATGAGATAAAAGCCGCGACTGAGGAGTATGTCTCGGCACGCACCGATGAGCTTGAGGAGGCTCAGAGACTCGCAAACGCTGCGCTTGAGGAGGCTCGGAGGCTCAGAGACAAAGCTCAGAATCAAGCCGATCAATTACGCTATGAGGCGTCGCGTGTCCGCTCTGAGCGCACAAACGCATGGGGCGCTGCGCTTGACGAGGGCGCGGTTGAGAAGTTAGCCTCAAAATGTTTAGCCTCGGCGAAAGCGGTATTACAATCAGTCGAGGAGGACGCCCGCACTATTGAGGGCTATGCGAGCAGCTATCTAGAGAAAAACGAAGCACGACAAAAAGCGACCGCGAAGCACTTGCTATTTTTATGTCGGGAGGCAGCGATCGAGAGAGCCGAGGCGCTAGTCGTGCGGAGGCGAGCAGAATGAGCAGAGACGAGTTAAAATTATGTCGGCTATGTGATATGCCGTTTGAGCGTAAGAACGGAAACGAAATGCTATGCGACGAGTGTCGCCCGATTGCAAAACGCTATCAGGTCAGAGAGAGCGCGGCGCGTTATTATGCCGATTCCGAGCGCAAACGAGAGCAGAGCATAGCTAACGCTCGCTTAGGACTCGTTAAACGATCTCTCGCGCGTTTCGATGAGATACGCGAGAGGGCTATCGAGGAGAAAATACCGTCAAGATGAGCACAGAATCGGATGAGGGCTTTACACGAAACATTGACAGCTTGATCAAGTTCGTCAAAAGAGAGCCCGAACTTAAGGATAAAAATACAGTGATCGAGGGGCTCAAAGCTCTTAAACGCGAGATCGAAGCGAAGAGCATGAGCCGTGCCGGTTACACGAGTTGCACGGACTTCGATTATTTAGACGAATTAGACGAATAACACAGAGGGGAAATAAATCTAAACATGCCAGCAGTTAGTGAGAGCGCGATCGTGACGTTGATCGAGGAGGTTCAACGGTCAACATTACCGGATAAACTGAAGTTAATACAAGCACTATACGCGGTGTTACAGGGAGCACAGGGTCAGGGAGGCGCCGCAGTTGCGAGCTCAGCACCTACTTTTAAAGCCGCGACAGATAACGGAATAAGTGCGATAAATCAAGCTATAAGCTATTTCACGTCAGGGGATGGCAAAAACGACCCGAACGCGCAGCTTATAGCGGGTCGTTTGAAACAAATACTGATTCAAGAAAATATCGGGAGCCTCAAAGCGAAGGGAGTCAAGCCGAATAAGGACATGATAGACACGCTCCAGAGCGATCACGACGATATAGACGCGAAGCTCAAGAAACTATCGGGAGTTAAGAAGTCGGTGCCCGAGTTTGATCTCGCTCGCGATGCAATCCGCAAGAGCGGAGGCTCAGAGAGTGAGAAATATATACAAATCAAAGCTATCGATATTCTTGAGGCAAAACAGCTTGCGAAGGCTGAGCCGTCGAGTTTCGATGCTGCGCGAGACGTTATAAAGTCGGCGAATTATTCAGCCCTCGACAAAGAGGCGATGCTTATTTCGATCGATAAGCAAGAAGCCGAGGCGATTGACAAGGCTCAAGCCGAGGAGTTGCCCGAGGAAGTCCGCAAGAACATCCCCGAGTTGATTGCTATGATTCTTAGAGACTCAGCTACTCCCGAGGAGGCTGCTAAGAAGATCATGGGCGTTAACAGTGCCGACGTGAGCAAAGCAGCGCACGACACACAGGACGCGCCTATACAGGACACGGGCACATGGGACTCTAGCGGGGCAATAAAGCGCCTCTACGCATGGGCGGGTGGTGACAAAGGTAAAAAGTTCGTCAACTGGAGCAAGTTCGGCACGGGCTTCTTATGGCACGATGAGAGCGCTCCCGATAAGATTGCGTCTTATAAGTATCCGGTCGGCGATATTGTAAACGGCAAGCTCGTTATCAATCGCGATGCACTTGCCGCAGCCGCTCAGAGGATCGAACAGTCAAAGGGCATAAGCGCGGCTGAGCTTTCTCAAATGAAGGGCACGTTACGCGACTACTATAAGCAGATCGGAGTAGCAGCGCCGCCGAGCTTAGGGAGCTAGATTTTATAAACGCCCGCGCCGTCGCGCCCGCAAAGCCCCAAAAACGTTTTTTTCGGCATGAATACTCAGTGCAAATTTTGCAACAGCCCGGAGAAGTCAAAGCTAGAGCGTCAGATCGTTGCGGGGCGAATAACGCGCGTGCAAGCCGCCGCGAAAATAGGAGCGAATCCGGCGAGTGTCACGCGGCACATGAAAAACCATTTACCCGCGACGGTGCGGGCTGAGATCATGAAGAGCGAGGGGCGTCTCGCGATCAACGTTACCGCACAGATACACGAGACCCATGACGACGTCCGGACTATCATCGCGAGGGCTCTCCGTAAGGGTAACGACAAGTTAGCGCTCAAAGCGATCGAAGTCGAGCTCAAAACAATTGAGCTCGCTGCGAAGTTATCAGGGCAATTAGACGAGCGTCCGACGTTGAACCTATTGCTCGATGCTCGTTATGCTCAGTTGAGGGAGACAGTTATCGAAAAATTAAATCCGTATCCCGAGGCACGTCTCGCTCTTGCCGACGCTCTTGAGAAGATCGCCGAGAATGAGAGTAAGAATGAGAGCAGAGGGTCAAGCAAAGAAGCGCTAGACGTTGAGATAGCCGAGGAGGCTGATTATGGCGAGTCAAGATGATAAGAAAGCCGAGAAGATAACAGCCGAGAAGATAGCGGGCGATCTCAAAAAAGACCCCGACGTTTTGCACGATCTTGTCTACGCTCTTAATCCGATCAAGTTTGCTCAGAGACTCGGGATCAATCCCGACGAGTGGCAATGGAATCTTTTATTGAGCAACGCAAGCCGCATTATCCTCAACTGCTCAAGACAAAGCGGTAAATCGACTATCGTCGCGATTCTTGCCTTACATCATAGCCTCTATACGAAAAAAGCATTAACGCTTGTCGTATCGCCAAGTGAGCGACAGAGTAAGGAGCTATTCGCAAAGATCGTGAGCTTTTATCAAGACCTCAAGCTCGAAAAGGAAGGGACTATACTCGACTCGGAGACGGAGAATAAACACGAGCTCCAGTTATCGAATAAGAGCCGCATAATCAGCTTGCCGAGCAAGCCGCAAACGCTCCGAGGCTATTCAGCGCCCTCGCTCATATTGATCGACGAAGCCGCTCAGTGTGCCGACGAGTTGTATGATGCGCTGACTCCAATGCTCGCGGTCTCTAAGGGGCGTTTAATCCTCCTCTCGACTCCGTTCGGTCGTAGTGGATTCTTTTATAACATGTGGGTTAACGGCGGGCGAGACTGGGAGCCGTATAAGGTAACGGCGGTTCAATGCCCGCGAATCTCTCCCGAGTGGCTTGAGGAACAGAGACGAAACACGAGCGCATGGAGCTTCGCACAAGAATACGAGTGTAGTTTCGAGGCTAACGAGTCCTCGTTTTTCGATACTGACGAAGTTAAACGGGCGTTCAGCGATAAGGTAAAAGCGATTCGAGTGAGACTAAACATCAAAGGCAAGACGGCATGATACTATGTTAAGCGACGCGGAGCGGCGGGAGCTCCAGAGAGCCGAGGAGCAAAAGCAAAAGACAGAGGCGACCGACAAGAGCACGCGGGAGTTATTCGTTTTGGGAGTTGACCTCGGGCAACGCAGCGACAGCACGGCGGTCGTCGGACTCGAAAAAATAAGATATACACGCTTTAAGGATTGGATCGACGAGCCGACGGCTCCAGTGTCTTTAAATGATCCGTATTCGACAAAACGCCCCGTTTATGATTCAATCACCGAATATCACGTTCGGTATATCGAACGCATGGCGCTCGGCATATCATACGCCGACATAGTGAGCTATATCGTTGCACTATACGAGGCGCTTGAAGAATATAAGCCGATAATCGCGCTTGATGTGGTCGGCGTCGGTCGTGTCGTGCTCGATATGTTACGAGAGCAGGGACTAACGACCGTCGTGCCGATTACCACGACCGCGAGCGTTGAGCCCGCACAAAAGAAAAACGGCGAGTGGTCAGTCGGGAAAGCGGAGCTAAGCCAAACGGTTAAGGGACTGTTCGGACGGGAGATCATCAAGATAGCGAAAGACCTCGACGGCGCGTATCAATTACTCAGGGAGTTAGACGGCTTCGCGGTCAAAGTCTCGACAAACACACGACGGGCACGATACGAAGCAGCCTCCGAGGAGATACATGATGACCTCGTGAGCGCCCTCGCGTTTGCGTCATTCTTGGCGACGAAACATAAACGAGTCCCGATAATTGCGGGCGAGGAAGTGGGCGAAAAGAGAGGTTTGGCACTTGGGCGGTACGAGAGTGTGAATAGGACAAAACTTAAAGAAAAATGGTTCTGGTATTAACTCAATGCGCGTGCGATTAGAATGCTACCCGAATTCTGGAATCCCTTCGTCTGTCTGTGGACACCTCATTCATCACAAAAACCTGCCGCAAGGCGGCATCGGAGAGCTACCCGTTGCCTAACTGGTGCGCGGAGCTTCACTTCAGTCGCTCCGTTTCTCGCAGGCACGCCTATCGGCGGGTTGTTCTCCGATTTATGTTTACCGCGACCACGGCAGATAAGAAACAGCCCAGTTAAGCGAGCATCTTATCGCTCAGTCATGGTCTCACATTTACCAAATTGAAGGCTTCGCTCAAAGAGGCATAGATCTGTTTGGTTACTCGCAAAGTTAATAGCAGCTCCCTGCTCGTTATTTCTTTTTTGATTTCTTTTCGCTGGCAGTCTCCGTTGAGGCGCACATTCGGCTAGACGCCGATTTGCTTTGTAAAAGCACTACATGCAGGCACATTTCGTTTCCCGATTCATTGCTTAGAATATTGTGCTGTCAAACAGAGCTGCATCGCGGAGACTCCGCGCGAGTGAGCTATCGAATAATCTCAAAGCAATGTTGATTTAAGCACGGAGCTTGCTTGGATAACTGTTTTAAAACAATCGAGGTCGCAACTATGAGTTTGTGGATGGTGCGTGCTGGACGGCACGGAGAGTACGAACAAATAGCTTTGACAGAAGGATTGGTCACCATCGACTTCGCGATGCCCGATCTCTCATCTGTCGAAAGTAAGGAAAAACTAAGAAAACTCTACGCAGAAGCTTTTCCAGATGCAAGTGAGGGCAACATCAGAAACGTCGTCGGACAAATTTGGCGCTTTATCCACGACATCCAGGTGGGGGATCTTGTCGGGCTTCCGCTCAAAGAGCAACGCGCCATAGCCATAGGAAAAGTTAGCGGTGACTATGAATACAGAAAAATAAACTCGCTTGCCCTCCACACTCGTAACGTCACTTGGCTTAAGAATATTCCACGATCCGAGTTTGATCAAGGGATTTTATACTCATTTGGGTCGATCATGACCGTTTGTCAAATCTCTCGTAACGATGCAGAGAAGCAAGTTATGAGCCTCCTCAAGGGAGTAATCGCGCCTCTAGAAGATACCCATCAAAAAGGCATTAATGGAGAGAGCATTCTAGGCGAGGGTGCGCCAGGGGCGGAAGCCACGGATATTGAGGAATTCTCCAAAGACGAAATTGCGAAATACATCGAGCGTAAATTTAAAGGACATGGCTTGGCACGCTTAATAGACGCTGTTCTAAAAGCCCAGGGTTACAAAACCAAACGATCGTCGCCCGGTCGTGATGGTGGCGTGGATATCCTCGCGGGTTCTGGCTCGCTGGGCTTTGATGAGCCACGAATATGTGTCCAAGTCAAATCTCAGTCAACGCCGATAGATGTCAAGATTTTGCGTGAACTGCGCGGAGTCATGACACAAAGAGGCGCAAAACAGGGGCTGCTAGTTGCGTGGGGAGGGGCAACAAATGAAGCATTGCGAGAAGCCCAAGACGCGTTTTTCTCCATACGGATTTGGGACCAGGGAAACGTACTCGACGAGATTTTTAAGTATTATCAGCTGTTCGACGACGACCTGAAAGCAGAACTTCCGTTAAAAAAGATTTGGAGTTTGGTTCAAGAAGAATCTTCGAGCTAGCGCGAAGCGTTAGCGGCACTATTATTACTGTTAATAACCTAGAAGAGGAGGACACGATCTTCCGCGCTGGGTGTGCTTGAGCCGGATAGCATAACCGAGCTCCAATACGCACGAAATTGTGCAGTGACGTTTCAAATCCAAACTGAGCCGAATTGCGCGCCTTTTTTATAGCTACGCCAGCATATGTTCGGACTGATAGCTTATGAGTTACTGGATCTACGTCACAAACTCAGATAATTGGGCGGTAACAAAGAAGACAAATATTCTTGGCGCATCAGCGAAACATAAGAAGATGCTATCTAGAGTCAAAAAGGGTGACGAATGCTTAGTTTATATGAAAGGTCAAATCATCGCCGACGAAACAATCGAGCCTAAAATAGTTGCTCAATATAAAATCGCTTCAACTGTCTTCGAAGACAGCAAAAAGATGTTCATCACACCTCCGAATGCGCCACACGAAACTTTTCCGTTGAGATTGCAGCTGGAACCTTCAATTATATTTGAACCACCCATCGAGTTTAAACCACTGATAAAGAGACTTTCTTTCTTGCCTAACAAGACATACTGGACCGGACCTATCAGAGGTAGGGCTATGGTTCAGATTCCGCAAAGCGATTTCAATCGCATAATCTCACGCGCCAAGAAAAAAGCAGACATGAGCCAAGAAAACTGAGCAATTGAGCCGAAACAATTTATTTATGATGATTTTCAAAACGCTGCTATGATTCAACCTATGAGTTAGGCACTGCTCACTAGTTGCGCCGCGTTACTGCAAACTAACTAAAAAATGTCGGAGAGATAATGCCTCGGGATGATTTTTAGCGGAGAGCGCCACGGCTATTCCTAAATACCAGCAAGTAATGCTTCCACTCTTGCAACACGTTGCCGACAAGCAAAAGCACGCGATAAGCGACGCATACGACTAGTCGCTTCAGTTTTCAAGGGGTCACCTGAAGAAAGGAGAGAGCTATTGTCGAGCGGTTACGAGGCAGTTTTTGATAACAGAGTCCGCTGGGGATTATTTTACTTAAAAAAAGCAGGGTTGCTCGACTCCACGAGGCGCTCTTTTTTTAGAATTACTGAAGACGGCGTAAATGCGCTTGCGAGCCACCTCGGACAATGGACGTCACGTTTCTGCAGCAATATTCACGATTCGTTGAGTTCTTACAGCGGAACAAAGAAGATAGAACAGAAAGAGAGCCGAATCTGCAATAGCCCCTGATCAGACGCCTGTCGAGATTACGAAAATACTTATCAGGAGCTAAGGCTGGACTTAGTTTGGGAGCTGCTTGATAAAATGAAAGCCTGTTCTCCAAGCTTTTTTGAGAGGCTCGTGGTTAAGCTGCTCGTTGAGATGGGGTATGGCGGATCAATCAAAGAAGCCGGACAAGCATTAGGCAAGGGCGGCGACGAAGCGATAGACGGTACCATTTAGGAAGACCCATTAGATTGGACGTTGTCTACGTGCAGGCAAAGAGATGGGAAGCGACGGTCGGCAGACCAGAGATACAAAGTTCGTTGGAGCGCTGCACGGTCAGCGAGCACGAAGAGGAGTCTTCATTACCACGGCTGATTTCTCACGTGAAGCAGCAGAGTATGCGTCGCAAATAGAGGATAAGATTATTCTCGTCAATGGAGATACGTTGGCACAACTTATGATCGATCGATCACGCCATCGGGGTGTCGAGAGTTACCGAATACGAGATAAAACAAGTCGATTCAGATTTCATCACTGAAGAATGGGCGCGCTTAAGTTCTCTGCTCCAACTCCTCGTAGATAGCACGAAACTCCTCTAAAGCACCCTCTAGATTATCCACAATCTCAGCTGCGAGGACATCTGGATCGGGCAGATTTGCTGAATCTTCGAGGCTCTCGTCTTTGAGCCAGAATACATCTAAGTTGACCTTGTCCCGTTGCATCAATTCGTCGTATGAGAATGGCTTGAATCGCTCGGTTTCCGTTCTTTCGCGGCGGTTTTCGGGGTTATAACTTCGAATGAAGTCCAATAAATCTTCATACCGCAACGGGTTGGTCTTCAGGGTGAAGTTATTGTTCGTTCTCAAGTCGTAGACCCACAGCTTCTCTGTCCACGGCTTCTCGCCAGCAGGTCTCCGATCAAAGAAAATGACATTGGCTTTTACTCCTTGCTTATAAAATAACCCAGTCGGCAGCCTTAGGAGTGTATGGAAGTCGTAATCGGACAACAGCTTGCGCCTGATCGTTTCACCGGCGCCCCCTTCAAATAAGACGTTGTCAGGCGCTACGATGGCAGCTCTCCCGTTGATTTTAAGCAGCGTTTTGACGTGCTGGAGGAAGTTGAGCTGTTTATTAGAAGTTGTCGCCCAGAAATCCTGACGTTCGTAGACTAATGACTCCTTATCTGATCCGCCTTGCCCGTTGACGATCGTAATGCTGCTCTTCTTCCCGAAGGGCGGATTGGTTAGGATGATGTCGTAGCGCTCGCCCGGATCGGAGATAAGAGAATCACCGACCTCTATTGGGCTTTCTTCTCCACCTATCCCATGCAGATAAAGGTTCATCGCACATAAACGGGCGACACTGTCAACGATGTCCTTTCCTCCGAGAGTTTTTTGTTTAAGAAACGCCTTTTGTTGCTTGTCAAGTTGGTATCGATGAGACAGATAATCGTGAGCTGTCAGCAAGAAGCCGCCAGTCCCACAAGCAGGATCATAGATCGTCATTCCTGGCTCTGGCTTCACGACCGTAACAATCGCTTTAATGAGCGGTCGTGGAGTAAAATACTGCCCTGCGCCAGTCTTGATGTCCTCTGCGTTCTTCTGTAGAAGCCCTTCATAGATCGCTCCCTTGACGTCAATGTCGATGCCGACCCAAGTCTCGGCGTTGATGAGTTCTATGAGCTTTCGGAGTTTTGCAGGATCTTGAATTCTGCTTTGAGACTTCCGGAAGATGACCCCAAGCATCCCCGTTTCTCTGCCAAGAGACTCAAGAATGTGGCGATACTGGACTTCCAGTGCGCTTCCGTCTTTTTCTACGAGGCTAAGCCAGTCGAGTCCAGCTGGTATTGTTGAGGGTTTGTTAAATGGCGGCTTGACGTGTTCATCAGCCATCTTAAGGAAAATCAGGTATGTGAGCTGCTCTACGTAATCACCATAACTCACCCCGTCATCACGAAGGACATCACAGTAGTTCCACAACTTCTGCACAATGTTTGTAGGTTCATCAGGCATAATGTTCCAGCCTAGTTTGTTTGGGTTTTTGCGTTTTCGACTCGCGGCTATCAACCTCCCGTCGTGCCTTCGGTGATCTTATACGGCTCAGCAAGTTGGATGCAGGCTCATCATTCGGATCTGGCGGAACTAGTTGACCGCAGAATGCTTTTTTTAGGATGCTCGTTTTAAGTCGCTCGGCAAGTATCATGCTTCGCGTAGCGGCATTCTCCATTACACGAGACGCGAAAAAGCAAGTTTCAATCTGTTCGACTATTTCCCGTTGCTCAGCCAACGGGGGCAGTGGCAGGGGCATGGCGCCAAGTTGTTCCTGATTTATTGATGCCATTCCAACAGTCTGTTGCGCATTTCGGTTGAAATATGGCTGCGCGAAAACTTGGAACCAATAACTTACGTACTTACTGTCCACGAAATCTGTGAACAGCCTCAGCCGGATGTTTTTGCTTTCGTAGACTGAAGTCTCCAAGTCGGGTGATATAGGTGCCGCCTTACCAACCAATTCTCTGCTGTTCACTCTATTTACAAGAATATCGTCCGCATCAAGTTTATATTCGTTTACTTCTTCTGGTGTCAAAATCATCCTCTTGATGTCTTTCCAGACTATTGAACCATCCTGAATATTGTACATCCTCAAGCAAGCTATTCCGTCGAGGCTGTAGAATTCACGTGGCTTGTAGATCCCATTTTTCATGGATTGTGCGATCGCGCTTATTGTAGTCCACGCCCACAAAGGAGGTAGCTTAGTAAGATTCAAGGTATTGACGCAAATTGGCTGTTTTTGTTTTCGCATTTGCTTTCTTGTGCGTTCTTTCTCTATTTGCTGCAAGAGAAAGGGGGCAGGCTCAGCTTGACCTTCATGTTTGCCGCGCCACTCTGCGGTTAACCGTCCATTGAAAACATTTTCAAGCACCGAATGACGATAACGCGTAAGTTGTGCTTTGACCGTTTTGAGGCTACTCGCGCCTGCATCAAGCCGGGAGAATAGCTCTTCGATTTTTGCAGCGATGCGATGTTGTTCAGCTAGGGGAGGGATGGGTATGACAGAATTCTCGAATTTGCTTTTAGTGATGTGAGCTAGACTTCCCGCGGTCCCGTGGGCTTCTTGTTCATATGTGCGAATATTATGGTTTAGCAGGTGCAAAAGGAAGATATTGTGAATGCAGCTTTCATCAAGAACCACTTTGAAGATGTGCTGATTAAGCACGGCTAGCCCCTTAGTCCATATGTAGGCACCAAAAGAACCAGACCATGCGAACAGCAGCTGCCCGTTAGTAACCAAGTATTTGTCTTCTACAGGGAAATCGCAATAATGGAACTCTTTTTTAACATTATTGAGGTTTTGGATTCTGATAATTGGTATTCCTTTGCTGGACCACTCATCTGACTTAAAAGCTCGACCGTTAATCAAGTTACATATGTCTCCTATTCTTGCCCACGCCCAGCCTTTAGGTAGATTAGTCATTGACCGATAGTTCCCAAGATTGTGCTCTGCGTCAGTCCTTAAAAAAATGCATTTTTCAGTAAATGAGCACCTCATTCATCTGCGCTAGCAATTCTTCAAGTTCTTTGCCAAAAAGCTGCCAAGCTTTAAAACGTCCGCCTTTTTGATCAAACGGCACATTGTCGAAATCTTCTGGTTCAATACTAGCGCTTGTGATGATGTGCTCCTTTATCATAGTAAGCCACTCCATCTGTTCGCCACTAAAGACGTGCCCGGCTTTTGCCTCATTCGAAAGCCACTGGTGGAACCGCCTGTTTACAAAGGTGGTGAATGGTTCGAGGACCTCACTTTCGCCAAGGGCGAACCGGACGAGAGATATAATATCCGTTAAAAGCTTGTGAGCCCCAGCTCCTCGCACTCGCGATTCATCGAGGTTCGCGTACGCCTTCCAGACGAGTTCAGAGTTTAGGTTCCACGGTGGTTTTTGAATTGCTTTGGCAAGCCCATTTATCTCTTCAAACGTGAGGTGCCTTCTGCCGTACGGCTTGCTGTAAATCATCTGCAAAGCCACGATTTCATCCTTGTTATCTTGAATGAACTTTTCGAATGATTCTACCAAACTTCCGGCATTTTCTCGCGCCTGTGCGTCCCATTCGCTGAGGATTATTTCGTCTGTGCTTACATTGTCCACAAACTGTTCGCTCCGCTTCTGCACGTCTTTGATAGTCTGCCGCACTTTAGGATCATCAAACGTGTTGCAAGCCGCAGAGATCAAATGTTCTTTTGCTTCCTTTCGCTGACCCGCCGTGGGAGCTTCAGTGCCGAAAAGCTCCTTTGCTTTCTCCTCGTTCTTATCGGGATCGAGCGCATCCAGCAACGCATTGATAATGCTCCTAAGTGGGCACCCTCCAGTGGCATCTGCAATCTCCTGCCTCTCGTCACTGTCGATCTCTCGGTCGAGCATCGCCAATCTTGCAGCGAGAGAGCTAATTGTATCATCATCTTGATTCCCCAAGGCGACCGAGTCGATGAGTTTGTCAAACGGGACGCTTGGCTTGCGCAAAAGTGGTCGTGATTCAGTCTTCATCGCCTGAGTGACGCCTACGGCGTCTACCACTACAAAGTGTGTTTTGTTACGGGCGTCAGGAGTGACTGCTTCTAGGTCGGTAGAAGAGATCGTGCGCGTTCCTCGCCCAAGCATCTGTTCGAAGTAGACGCGTGATTTTACGCCCCGCATAAAAAGCAAGCATTCGAGCGGCTTTATATCTGTACCTGTTGAAATCATATCAACGGTAACAGCAATCCGGGGATCATACGAATTACGGAAGCTTGCGATGAGCGATTCTGGACTCTCTCCAGAGGTCTTATAGGTAATCTTCTTGCAAAATTCGTTACCTCTTTCAAACTCCGTTCTCACTATACCGACAATGTCCTCTGCGTGGAGATCATCTTTAGCAAAGATGAGAGTTTTTGGCACCTCTTTTCTCCCGGGAAATATCTCTGTAAACAGCCTATTCTTGAAAGTGCGAATGATCGTCCGTATTTGATCTTTGGCAACTACTTGGCGATCCAGATGATCCGGTGTGTAGTTAAGATCCTCATCAAGTTGCTCCCACCGTTGCTTCCTAGTGAGCTTATCTCTTTTATCTATGATATTACCCGCCTCAACGACGCTGCCACTTTCGGTTATTTTTGTCTTGATTCGGTACAGCTCAAATCCAACGTTAACCCCGTCTGCTACTGCTCGTTCGTGGGAATACTCCATGACCAAGTTTTGGTCAAAAAAGCCAAGTGTTTGTTTTGATGGGGTGGCAGTAAGCCCAATAATAAATGCGTCGAAATACTCGAGAACCTGCCGCCAAAGGTTGTAGATGGAGCGATGACATTCATCAGTGATAATGAAATCAAACGTCTCGATCGGGATAGCAGGATTATATCTTATCTCAACCTCTTTTTGGACCTTTTCCACCTGGCACTCCCAAACAGAAGCTTCCTCGCTAACCTCGTCAGGCTCTGGTTCGCCGCTAAGCATTGAATACAGGCGTTGAATTGTCGTGATACAGACCCTATTCACTGGATCCAATGTATTGGAGGTCAAGCGTTGGACGTTGTAGAGTTCCGTGAATTTCCTGCCATCGTCTGGAGTTACGTACTGTTGAAATTCTCGAAACGTTTGGCGTCCTAAGTTACTTCTATCAACTAGGAAAAGGATGCGTTTTGCATTGGCAAATTTGATGAGGCGATATGCAACGCTGACGGCGGTAAAAGTCTTCCCGCTTCCTGTTGCCATTTGGATCAAAGCTCGCGGTCGCGCCCCGGCAAACGATCGTTCTAGGTTGACCACAGCCTCGACTTGGCAATCCCAAAGAGCAGTTTCAATTAGGGGGGGCATCTTGCGCAGCCGTGCTCTAAGTGTTTCGTTTTGAGACAACCATTCTTGAAGCGTTTCAGGCTTGTGGAAAGCAAATACACGACGAGACCGATAGTCGGGATCCAGAATATCTACAAAGAATGTTTCGATGCCGGTGCTCACGTAAGCAAACCGAACTGAGCTTGCTTGGGGCAATGCCTTTGATAGCCCCTTTAAGTATTTTTCAACTTGAGGTTCAACCCCACTCAGCGTTGTTCTATAGCGCTTAGCCTCAATTACCCCTACAGCGCGTCTGTTTATGAAAAGAGCATAATCTGGGGCTCCAGTGGGAAGGGGGAATTCACGAATAGCAACGCCGAGAGCTGCTCCAAGATTGAAGCCTTTCTTGTCTTGGATAACCCAGCCGGCTGCCTCAAGCAGCTGATCAACGTGCTCCCGAGCCTCCTCTTCCGGATCCATCTAGCCCATACTAGTGATGTTTGATGATATAAAGCTAGCTTACACTACTGCTAATCCTCAAAATAGCGATGCGAAACGTTCTTAACGTTTCGAAAGACATGCGTGCGTTTGTATGACCTCCCTAACGTTGTTCGGAGGCGTTAACGAAATCGGTGGCAACAAGATCCTCCTCAAAGATCAAGATACGCGAGTTTTTCTCGACTTCGGTATGAGCTTCAGTCTTGCCAACCAGTATTTTGACGAATTTATGCAGCCCCGAAAATGCAACGGTATCTTAGACCTCCTCGAATTCGGCTTGCTCCCTGATTTGAAGGGGATATATCGCTGCGATTATCTTTCTCATTGCAACTTGTCGCCCGATCCAGAGCCGAGCTTCGACGGCATCCTCCTGAGCCACGCACATATGGATCACTGCTCGTACATCCACTACCTCAGGGATGATATTCCGTTGTACTGTACGCAGGGTGCGAAAGATATCATGCAAGCTCTAGATGAGACGGGTTCGACCGGGACGTGTGAGCTCATCTCGCTGAAAGAATCGTTTAAAACCTACGTGAACAAGAGAGGTGACGAGTCGAAGCTACACGGCGAAAAGGCGAAGAAACTGCGAGATTACAACATCGTCGAGAACCGGTTCACTGTCGGAGGGCTTAATGCAGAGGCTCTGCCTGTTAGCCACTCACTCGAAGGCGCTACCGCCTACATCCTACACACGAGTGCTGGGGCTGTCGTCTATACAGGTGACTTTCGGTTTCACGGCTACAAGGGAGATGAGACACGACGGTTCGTGGAACGCGCCGCAGAAGTAGAGCCAATCGCCATGATCTGCGAGGGGACGCGCGTCAATTCGACGCAGGCAGACAGTGAAGAAAAAGTGAAGGAAGTCGCCAGAGAGCGTGTTGAAAAAACTAACGGTTTGGTGGTCGCAAATTTCCCGGTAAGAGATACCGACCGGATGCAAAGCTTCTATCAAGTCGCGCGACAGACCGACCGGGCGCTGGTCATTAACCTGAAGCAGGCATATCTGCTCGAACTCTTCAGGGCGTCCGGCATTGCGACACCAAGAATTGATGACGATCGCATTCGCGTGTACATTCCCCGGAAAACGTGGGGGGTGTATCAGGACGACCGGTTCTCAGAGAAGATTCAGCGAGAGGATTATGACTATTGGGAGCGTGAGTTTCTCGATCACGCCAATGCAGTGACAGCAAAAGATATCAGCGAGAATCAGGATCAATACATCTTTCGCTGTGACTTCTTCGAGCTGAAAGAGCTAATCGACGTCAAGCCTGAGGCAGGCAGCTGCTACATTCGGAGCGTCTGTGAGCCGTTTGATATTGAAATGGAATTGGATTTGAAGAAGGCTGAGAACTGGCTGACACATTTCGGGCTGTATCCCTACACGCAAATTCACGCGTCTGGGCACCTGAACTACGATGAGATAAAAGAGGTCGTCGAAACTGTGCAGCCCAAGGTGCTGATCCCGGTGCATACCCAGCACCCCGAGGTATTTCAAACCATCCACGACAATGTAATTTTACCTCGTAAGGGGGTCGCAATCAGCTTCTGAAGCGATTGAGCGAGAACCCCGTTAAAGAGTCCGCGGCTAACAGCACTTATAGATTTCGAGTGCAGAAATCGCCAACTTTTCCGCGTCGTGTGTGCACATAACTTGTTGCAATACGTCTATGATTTGGCGAAGAGGAGGCTCAACGGCTAGTTCCGTATCGCAACTCCTACGCGGTCGAGTAAGAATCGTTGTGACAAACGTAGCGAGGGTTACGGCAAGCTGCTCTTTTAGCTCTAGCGCAAACGTTCGCAAGTACGACCCGTCAAGCTTCTGGGCTCTGCTCAGACAGTAGCTACATGCCGCACCGTATATCACCACAAATCTGAGCTGTGCATCTCGCCGTTCTCGTTCTACGCTTTCGATCAGTTCTGAAAGTGGCACTGTGCGAAGATAAGCAGCAAAAAGGTTGTAGAGAGCGTAGCTTGTCGTTCCGACGCTTTTTTAGGCTCCGTTGCTAGCATAGCTATTGCTGGTTTGTCGATGGTAATAATCTAGCTGTAAGATTGAGCTGAAAGTAAAACCATGGTGAGCTTCAAGGGACGGCTGGCAATGATGAATTGATCAATCTGTGTGCGATCACTGACGGGATGACGCGACATTCAAAAACAACGTCAGTTCGTGCTAGGCGATCGCAGAAGCCGTGCACTTAGTGATGTACCATAGTTAACAATTGGATGACTTGGAGCGCAATAGTAGAAATAGTCGCTATCGGCTGAAGTTTTTCGTTGATAGAGGCGGCTGATTCCTTTATGATCGTCCATTTGGGTTTGGATGATTTCATCTGGGCTTCGATCGTTTCCGCGTCAGCTTGCAGATCAGACTTTTGTTCGTGAGGCAGGTCAAATTCGTCCAAGTGCTCTTTTAGCAAGGAAATAGCCTTGACAATCGTGCGGCGATCTTCGGCTGTAACAATGTACATCGTCGCGCCGGGACCTTGGGCGAACTGTGAGTCATACATCTGCTCAACGTAGATTACGTTCATGGGTGGGAAATGCTTGGTAGGCTTATCGGGCTGAGAAAGAGCGTCTTCGACCTCTTTCACTCCGCCATGCAAAATGCGTATGTGGCGATCCTTGTCCATAATTTCGATAAGTCTCTCGTCGTCAAGGTACTGAGCTATCTTCTCGGCATCGGTAGAACCAATACCACTCTTCTCGCCGATATCTGCTATCGTAAGATGCATTGTAAACGGGTAGCCGTCTGTTTCTTTGTATAATGCACTTAGAAACTGGAACCGCTTTTTCCGAATGTCCTCAATATCAATCATGTGTGCCTTCTCTCTCAGGCTAGCGCCGGATCGGTTTTTTACCCGTTGCTTGATGATAGATTAATTATCTCTCTTTAAAATAGACCTGCGTCTTCCCCGCTTTGGCGCCACCAGCGGCTTTCTCTGTCGAAAGGCAATGGTTGCTCCTCGTCATATAATCCCAACCCACCTTGAAGATGAGTGATTTCTTAATCCTCTTTCAAATCCCGCTTGAATTTCTCGATCTCGTTCCGCCGCTGCTCTTCCTCTTTTCGCGCTATCCCCTCTTTTTGACGCTGATTTCTACTTGCACGTTCTAGATCGTGATACCACTTATTTGCAGCAGACACATGCTCTGCTACGGCTTCCCAACAGTTTCCGCCTTCCTTGATCCTGTTCTTATCCTGCGTGCATTCGAAAATGACTTTATTACCCTCTACGTTTGTACTAGACATATCCAAGTCCGTAATGATCTTAACAGGTCCGCCCGCAGTAAATGGTGTCCCGCGAATAGTTCTTAAGAAAAAATCCTTCCATTCTCTCGGCGGCTCAGCAGAGAGGATGTACGGGATAAAGACTCTATTCGTGCCCGCATCCTTCACGTTATCAAAATCGATTCCGATTAACTCGATATCTTCGAATGTCATTTTATTTCCTACCTTTGCGATTGGAGCCTTGCCATTGCAACAAGCTTGGTTTGACGCATGTGCCATTAGATACAACGCTAATCTTGCGAACACAGTCGCTCATTGCGTCAGATCAACATCCTTCCACGCTTCCATGTACTTGTCATAAACATCCTCTCGCTGAGGATTTTTGTAGTGCTCCCATTCTACTCCGGTCATTCCGTGCGCCAACACATATTTGCTGTTCGTGGAGTCCCAACTTATCTTGTCGCCAAACTGCTGGCAGAATTTGCGAAAATCACTTAACCACATATGTGCCTTGCTCGAGTCCAAGATCTCGGGCAGTGGCACTCGTTGACGTTCAAGCCACTTCACAAACGAGTTGTACATGAAGAAGGGCTTATAGTTGTCCTTGTCAGAAGAGTCATTTTCTAGAACCTCTTTTACTGCCGCAAGAACAACCTTGTGAAGGGGTACCCAGTGTTCCACACGGTTCTTTTCTTGCTCTGGAAGGACGTGCAACGTGGGCTTTTCTTCCTTGACCGCAGCTCTGAGCTGCCCTACCGTCAACCGCTCAATCGTAGACGGGCGAAGCCCGGTATATGCAGCAAGAAGAGCAAAAGCGCGATAGTTCCGAGCCTTCGGCGCTTTAATGGTTTCTTCGCTTTTAGCTGCGTCTATTCGAGTTAGCACTTCAAGGATATCCTCGCGCCTCACGATTCGCCCCGTCATCGTCTTCCTGAGCTTCACCGCTTTGGAGGGTTCGAGATAGATATCGAATGATCGATAACGTTGGTCAGTTCGGGTTTTTGCGAGAAAAATGAGAAACGCCCTTGCAAACCCGAGCACCTTTTGGTGAGCCCATTTGGAGCCGTACTTCTTGATTGTATGGTCTTTTAGTGCGGTCATCGTCTTCTTAGATATCTCCCCGTGCGTGCAATCCCATAGCGCCTTTGCCGCGCGGTCGATCCAGTCGAGTGACTTCTCAGCAAGCCCGGTCTTGCGATAGGTTACATACTGATCGAGATCGGAGCGGGAAAAAGAAAATTTAGGTTGCTTGTTGGTCTCAGTAGCTCGTTGAATGACGTGTCCTTGCTCATCATAGCCTTCCCATGCGTCGATTAATCCTGACGCGGCTCGCGGTATGGGCATTTTCGGCAGATCGGTCCGCCCTTCGAGTTCTTTTTGGCGGGCGATGTTCCTTACCATTATATCCAAATAGCTTTGGGGAACAGCAATTTCAGCGTCTTTTTTCTGTTCTACTCTTTCGTCGTCACTCTTGTGCAACTTATTGTGCAACTTCTCGTCCTTGTCGTGCTCATCATCCGACACGATTTCAGGCTCCGAATCAAAAATAGAAGTGGGCTCGGAGAGATTCGAACTCTCGGTCCCCGCCGTGTAAAGGCGATGTCATAACCAGCTAGACCACGAGCCCGCAGGTTACCCTACCACACGTTCATATATTAAAGTTATCAAACGCCAGGTGTGTGCTCTAACACCGTGGCCGCCGA
>Ga0187884_10001100_pt1 | contig 25166 bp, 22 predicted proteins | sample June2016WEW_20_4_FD_132983 | JGI IMG/M metagenome (GOLD analysis project Ga0187884, IMG submission 132983) | Peatland microbial communities from SPRUCE experiment site at the Marcell Experimental Forest, Minnesota, USA - June2016WEW_20_40 | ecosystem: Environmental > Terrestrial > Soil >...
AACCCTTTCAAGTGGGTGAAGACCGCGGACGAGATTCTGACGAAGATTGCCCGCTTCTGCGCTGACACCGTGGCTCGCCATGGCTAGTCGCTTATTACGCGCATTTAGGTTACGGCCGACTAGTTTCGCGCCCCGAATCCTCGGCCCCTATGATGTCGTTTGCAACGTCGTCCGGCATAGTGCGTGGCCCCGTCCGCCACTCGCCGTGCCGTTGCGTTCCAAGAGCTGCGCTCTCACCTTGTCTGCATTGAGTCCTAGTGCTTCGCACAGTGCCACGAAACAGAACGGCCACGCATTGCGCTCGGCCGTGATCCACGCCACCGCATCGTGGTATAGGTACGTCAGTTCCCGATCCTCATGATACGCCTGCCCGCGCTGGAGAATATCCACTGCGTCCGCCAGGACCGCCGCCATCAATCGGCGTTCCGGTGTTGATTCCTTCTGCGCGTAGAGAAACTGCGAGGCGAGGGGCGGGATCGGGACGGAGTGATCCTTAACGGGGGTGCGCACGCCCGGTCAATAGCACATCCGCCGATTGAAATCGCGGGTCAGTTCAGTAGCAGGAGGAGGGCCGTCGCCTCGCTGGCATCGGCTGCAGTGTCCGGTTTTCCCGGCCCGAGTGTCCTAATTCGGACAGCACCGTCTAACGCAGCATGCTAGCCTTGCCGTGTAAATGGCTGGAAAGCCAAACCCCCACCCCCGTTGCGGAGGCCGCAACGCCGTCTGGAGCCGTGCCGAGGTCCGTTGTTGCGATCACAATGGGGTCCGGAAGCGTGCAGGGAGCCATTGTTGTGACCACATTGGGGTCCGGAGGCGTGTCGGGAGCCATTGTTGTGACCACATTGGGGTCCGGAGGCGTGTCGGGAGCCATTGTTGTGATCACAATGGGGTCTGGAAGCGTGTCAGAGGCCATTGTTGTCACCACAACGGGGTCCGGAGCCGTGTCAGAAGCTCTTGCTGGAATCACATGCTGTTGCGTTCCCGCTTGCCCAACGTACAACGCGCAGCGAGACAGCAGGGAAGCCGCCCAAACGGCTCAAGCTTGGCCTGACGGCCCGTTGGAAAAGGCTTTCCGCTCGCCCTTCGACAGGCTCAGGGTGAGCGGAAAGTCTTGCGAATCAAGCGTTCTCGCGCTCATACTGAGAACCGGACCAGCCCGCTGGCTGGTCTGTTGGGCCAATGAACCGCACGATCCGCCGACACGCCAGGGGCGATGCCCCAGGCTAAAGTATGGCCGCCCCTTTGGGGCTGCTGACCGCCACCGATTCACGGGGCTCAGCCCTGAAAGGGCGGCGATCCATCAGCCCTGGGCAACGCCCAGGGCGGCTAGAGCGGCATGGTTCATTGGTAGCTCGTCGAAGCATGCGCACGCTATTCTTCAATGGCCTGTTAAGGACGCGGCGTCCCTTGCCGGTATCCATATCCGAGACCTACTCGCTCGACTGTTCGGGAATGCCGTCGACTTCGGCCAGCCAGGCGGCGGAGGAGGCGTCGGCCGGCATGCGCCACTCGCTACGCGGCGAGAGCGCGCCGCCGGAGCCCACCTTCGGTCCGTCGGGCATGCAGTCGCGCTTGAACTGATTGAGGAAGAAACGCGAGATGAACACACGCAGCCACTGGCGGATTTGCGCCAGCGTGTACTTCGTCCCGAAGCTGTGCAAGCACAGCCGCGCAATGCGGCGCGGGCCGGAACCGAAGCGCAGGAGATGATAGAGGAAGAAGTCGTGCAACTCGTACGGCCCCACGATCTCTTCCGTACGTTGCACGATCTCGCCCCGTACCGAGGGCCGCAACAGCTCGGGGCTGATCGGCGTGTGGAGAATGTCGTGCAGCACCTGCTGCACTTCGGGCTCGTTGCTGAAGATCGCGTCCGCCGCCCACGCGATGAGGTAGGAGATCAACGTTTTCGGCACGCCGGCGTTGACGCCGTAGTGCGACATATGATCGCCGCCGTAGGTCGCAAACCCGAGCGCGATCTCCGACAAATCGCCGGTGCCGATGTCGATCCCCTTCTCCTGTGAGGCGGTGGCGAACAGCAGCAGCTTGCGCAACCATGCCTGCACGTTCTCGAAGGTGGCGTCCTCGATCTCCGGCGGATGTTCGACGGCCTGGAATACCGTTTCGCTGAGCTGCATCACCGGCAGTTCGTGCGCCGTAGCTTTGATCGCCGCCATCAACCGGAGCGCGTTGCCGCGGGTGCGCTCTGTGGTGCCGAAGCCCGGCATGGTGAGGGCGATGATGCGGCCACGCTCCAATCCGAGCAGATCGACGGCGTGCGCGGCGACCAGCAAGGCGTGCGTCGAATCCTGCCCTCCCGACACGCCGAGCACCACGCGCCGCGCCTCCGGCGGTAACGCCGTCAGCCGCCGCGCCAGCGAGGTCGCCTGAATCATGAACACCTCGTGGCAGCGCAGATCACGCTTGGCCGGATCTGCCGGCACGAACGGATGCGGCTCGGGGCGCCGTAGCAACGCGTGGTACACCGTCTCCGGTCGTGTCTCATGCGCTTCGCCGAACTCGACCGCGCGAAACGGCGGCTGCGCGTGCGTACGGAGGTTCCCGCCGAACGATGTCTGACGCATGCGGTCCTGTGCGATGGCGTTGAGGTCCACATCGACCACCACCGAGCTGCCATGCAGCACGAAGCGCTCGGTCTCACCGATCAGGATGCCGCGCTCGGCGATCAGTCCCTGCCCGTCCCACGCTAGATCCGACGTCGATTCGCCAAACCCCGCAGCGCTGTACAGCTGCACGGCAAGGTTCCGCGCCGACGAAGCGCACACCAGCTCTTGCCGGTACTCCCATTTCGCCACCGTGATGTTCGAGGCTGACAAGTTGCCGAGCACGGTGGCGCCGGCAAGCGCTGCCAGGGTGCTTGGCGGCACCGGCACCCACAGGTCCTCACAGATGTCGACGTGCAGGACGAAGCCCGGCAGGTGCCGCGCCCGCAGCAGGACGTCGGTCCCGAACGGGACATCCTCCCCGAGCACCCGGATCGTCGTCGCGCGGGCAGCGTCGGCCGGTTGGAACCAACGCAGCTCGTAGAACTCGCGGTAGTTGGGCGGGTATGCCTTCGGGGTCACCGCGAGCGGCCGGCCGCGGTAGAGCGTGACAGCGCAGTTGAACAGTAGCCCATCCACCACCAGCGGCAAGCCGACGGAGATGATCATGTTCCAGGCCGCACTGGCGCTGGCGACGATCTGCAGCGCCTCGTTGGCGGCGCGGAGCAGCGCGTCCTGAAAGAAGAGGTCGCCACAGGAGTAAGCGCTCAGGCCCAGCTCGGGACACAAGGCGTAATGCGCCCCAGCCTGATGTACGCTTTCCAGCACCTTGAGATGCGCCGACGCGTTGAAGGCCGGGTCGGCAACCCGTACTTCGGGCACGCACACGGCCACACGCGCGAAGCCGTGTTGGCGGACGTCCAGGAATTCGGAGTGGTATCCCATCGCAGTCAGCCCCTACCCTCTGCAGCGCCTATCATAGCGCAGAGTGATACTCGACCGCCAACGCCCCACCGCAGATCAGACCCACCACCGTCGCGACCCGCTCCAGGTCGCGGCGCTAGGCAGCCGAGAGCCGCAGCTGCGCCGCGGCCTCACGCTCGAGCCGTGACCAGTCGCTCACGATCGGCAACAGCTCGCCGTCTGACCAGCGCTGGTGTTGGTCGGCGAAGTGCGGGCTTGCCGGGTGGCCCGATGCGCCCAGAGGGACTATCCAGCCGCCGGCGTCACGATCGGCCAAATCGAAGACGTAGCGCGCGGTGGAGCCCACAATAACCATGTCGAAAATGCCGATCGGGCTGCCGGTGGCGAACACGCAATCGAGGTCGCCACCTAGCGCTGCAGCGGGAGTCGCGAGCAGAGTATCCAGATCCCCGGACCACCCACGCAACGGATGCGCGAAGAAGGGGCGATGGCGATCTCCCCACAAGGCGCCGGGCGCAGTGTCGGCCGCAGCGCCTTCCAGCGCCTGGTGCAGCAACGTCTCCCAGGTCGCACCGGTGCCGAACACACTCTCAGGGTCGTGTTGCAGCAGTGTGCCCAATGCGAGCGCGATGCGGAATTCGAGCGGCCAAACCACCGGCGGCTCGTCGCGGAATCCCGACGTGCGCAAGCGGGCAAATCGTTCGTGGTTGGCGATCAGACGCACGAGCTGGGTACGGATCTCGGCAACGTCGCCTGCCTCAACGCTGTCGCGCGCCATGCTTCCGTCCCAGGCGGAGACACGGTGGCGCATGTTTCGGGCGCGCTCGGACAGACCAGAGCTGTCGAGCCCGACGATCCGGTCCCGCAGCGACAGGCATGACAGGCTCACCATGTCACGATGGACGGCTGCACAATCCTCGCGCGTCGCCCGCTGCAGCGGGGCCAGTCTGTCCGCAATGCGCCGGGCGCGGTCTCCATTGACGTAATCAATTCCCAGGACATGCGGGTAGGTCGCATCGACGATGCGCTGATTGGCGGTGACGATCACGCCGTCAACCGGCTTTCGGCACCTCGGCAGCTCAATATCGGGGATCATCCCGTCCCACTCGTGACGGCTGTCCCAGCCTGGTACTGGGATCCACGCGTTCACGGCTGGGTGCCTCGGGATGCGCCCTGCGGTGCGGTAGACAACCGTTCCGGCGCGGTCGGCGATTAAGAAGTTGTTGGCCGGCTCCACCCATTGTGCGAGCGCGGCGTCCCCCTCGTCAGCTGAGTGCGCCCGGAGCATGGGCAGGATCGTACGCAGTGACCCTCCCGGTTCGAGGAGCCCTGTGCTGCGCAAGGCCAGGGCTGTCCCCGAGGCCGGATCGCCGATGATCACCGGTCCGTGCGGCGTAACTACGACGTCGACCGTGCACGGTGCAGCGTCGCGCACCTCGATGTGTTCTCGCGTCACCTCCGCTGCAACCCAGCCGCCCGCCGTTTTGACGAGCAGCATATCGCCGTCGCGTCGGAAGCGTTCGACGAACAGGTCCTGGTAGTCCGCCTGCGCGTTGGTGACGCACCAGGCGAGATCGCGCGTCTGTCCGAAGTGCGGCACGCCGGGCACACCTGGAAAAGCGAGACCGATGACGTCGAACTCCGGTCCCACGAGGTGCACCTGCGCATAGACATTGGGGAGCTCGAGGACCCGATGTGGATCACCCGAGAGCAAGGGAAGGCCACTCGCGGTGCGCGCTCCCGAAAGCGCCCACGAGTTGCTCCCACCCAGTCCCATGGCGTCGGACAACTCAGACACCGCCCCGACCTCCCTCATCCAGTCGTCCAGCGGCAGCCCGCGCAGAATCTCGTGCGCACCGGGCGGAAGCAGCAGTGGCACGTCGCGCCCCGCGGCGCCCTCCTGGCGAAACCACCCGAGTGCCTGTGCGCCCAGCGCCGCGGTCACGCGGGCGCGAAAGAGCTTGTGGTGGAAAGTTGCGAAGAGCACGTGCCGAGCAACGAACACGGCGATCGCATCCCAGGCCTGCCACGTGTCAGGCTCGTGGCCGAGCGCTTGCAGCTCGACGGGGCGGGCCGAGCAGGTGGCGAGAAACGCGTTGACGCCGGCGGCGTGAGCGAGCAACATCCCGCGGCTCTCGGCATCGAGTCCCTCGTAACCGCGCCGTGCCAGTTCGGCCAGCCGGGCGCGCCGCGCGAAAGTGTCCCAGGGGAGAGCCTGTGGTCCGATGATGCGGGCCGTCTCCCCGCGGGCACGCAAACGGTCGTACTCCATCTGGAAGAGCCGGTCCTGGGCCATGGCGAAGCCCTGGCCGAAGAAGACGTCCGCCGTGGTCTCGGCGCGCACGTGCGCGATGCCCCACTGATCGCGGGTAATCACCACCGGTTTCTCGATGCCCCTCACGGTCACGGTTCCGGACAGCGGCGGGACGGCCGCTTGCTTATCGATGCCCATTCATTGACTCCTGCGCGCCTGTCGCTTGCGTCGGTCGATCGCCGCCGAATCAGGCGCGGGACGTAGTAATAGGCTGGTCCGGGGAGGAATGGAATTGTCGGCGGAGTCGCGGGTCGTCGATGGTTCCCCTCCTTGCCAAGGAGGGGCCAGGGGAGGTTGAAATGCGGCGTGGGAAACCCCCTGTAGTCCCCCTTGGTAAGGGGGACGGTTAATAAACACTCCAAGCCGGTGTCCTCGCCGGTTTGGCCGCTCAGGGCGAGCGGAAGATCTTCCTTTGCATTCAATAACAAGATTGCTCGGGCTGAGGAGGCCCCGTCTTTCCTGGGGCCGTCTCGAAGCCCGCCCGCCGACTTCATCGAGTCCCGGATGGGAGAGGGACCACAGCCAGTACCACTTTTTGCCGGCCGATTCGCAGCCGTTGTACACCGCGCGTCAAACGTCCTACGCTCGCCGCCCGCACAAGGTGCGGCACGCGGCAACTGATTCGCGACGGCGTGAGATTGTGCTTCGAGGAGGCAAGGTCTGGGACGCCAGCGCTGCTGTTCGTCCGTCGGTGGCCGTGTGACCACAAGTTCTTCGCGCCGCAGTTCGAGCACTTCGGGCGCGCGCCCCAAGTGAGACCTGTGTGACACCGCTGTGCTTTCCCACCCCTGCTCTGCTACAGTCGGGTCATGAGAGCGGCGATCCAGCCCAGCATCGACACGGGCCCAAGCGAGCGGGTCTCCAGGCTGCGCGAGCGCATCGTGCACGCCCCGCGCGAGGCGTGCGTCGAACGTGCGCGCTACCTCACCCGCTCGATGTCGGCCAACTGGGACGATCCGCCGCTCACCCGCATGAGCAAAGCGCTGGCCGATGTGCTCGACAACATCAGCGTCATCATCCGCGACGACGAGCTGATCGTCGGCTGCAGGACCAGCAAGCTCAAGGGCGCGCCCTTCTTCCCCGAAAACAAGTCCCACTGGATCGAGCAGGAAGCGTGCGGGCTGGCTGGTCGTACCATCCAACAGGTGCTCATCAGCGACGCCGAGGCGCGCGAGCTCGCGCAGGAGATCCTCCCGTTCTGGCGCGGGCGCACCGTGGAAGACCGATTCCAGGAGCTGGTCCCGGGCGACGTCGGCGAAGACCTGCAGAAGTTCGTCTTCACCATGATGCTCGAGATCACCTATGGCATCGGGCACTTCACCATGAACCACCGCCGCCGGCTCGCGCGCGGCCTCTCCGGGATCATCGCGGAGGCCCGTCAAAAGCTCCAGGTGCTGGGCCCCGAAGAACGCTACGCCGACAAGGGCCTGTTCTACGACGCCGTCATTCGATCCCTCGAGGCGGCGATCCGTTTCGCTCACCGCTACGCCGACGAGGCCGAGCGCCTGGCCGGGCGCACGACCGACCGCCGGCGCGCCGCGGAGCTGACCGAGATCGCGCGGATCTGCCGGCGCGTCCCGGAGCATCCCGCCGCAACCTTCCGGGAGGCCATCCAGTCCGTCTACTTCATGCACCTCATGGCGCAAATCGAGAGCGGCGGCAACTCGGTCTCGCTCGGCCGCATCGATCAGATCCTCGCCCCGTATTACGACGCCGATGTGCGCGCGGGGAGGATCACTGCAAGTGATGCCCGTGAGCTACTGTCGCTGCTGTTCCTCAAGACCAACGAGATCTGGAACATCCTCGAAGAGCCGTTCATCCCGGGCGGCGAGGACACCGAAGGCAAGACGACTCAGAACGTCACCGTCGGCGGGCTGGGCGACGACGGGACCGACGCCACCTGCGCCTTGAGCTACATCGGTCTGGAGGCTTACGCCGACGTGCGCACGGTGCAGCCGAACTTCGGGGTGCGGGTGAGTCCCGATGCTCCCGCAGATTTCTTCGACGCCGGCATCCGCCACGCGCGGGCCGGCGTGCCCATGCACTTCTTCAACGACGAGGCCATCGTCGACTCGCTGGTGGCGGCAGGGCATACGATCGAAGACGCGCGCGACTACGGCGTGGTGGGCTGCTTGGAACCAAACGCGCAGGGCAAGACCTTCGGTTCCACCTTCGCTGTGCAGATCAACGGCCTCAAGTGCCTGGAGCTTGCACTCAGCAACGGTGTGGACGTGATATTCAGCTCCCGTGCCGGCCTCGAGACCGGCGATCCCACCGGATTCGAGTCGTTCGACGACGTATGGAACGCCTACGACCGGCAGCTTTCCTACTTCCTCAATCAGATCGAACGCGGCATGGCGGCGCTCGATCAAGCTATTGCCGAGATGCTTCCTTCACCACTGGCCTCGGCCATGATCAACGGGCCGCTGGACAAAGGCCTGGACCTCACGCGCGGCGGGGCCGTCTACAACTCAACCGGCGTGCAGTTCATCGGGTTTGCCAATGTCGCCGACAGCCTCACCGCGATCCGCAAGACTGTGTTCGAGGACAGGTCGTTGACCATCACCGAGCTGGCCCGGCACCTGGCCGAGGACTGGAGGAACGGCGAGGCGGTGCGGGCGCGCTTGCTGCACAAGATCCCCAAGTACGGCAATGACGACCGGGAAGCGGACGCCATGGCGGCGCGCGTGCTCGAGCACTTTTGCGAACACGCATTACGGCGCCGGAATTACCGTGGCGGACCCTTTTGGCCGGGCGCCTTCTCGGTGGGCTTCCACATCGCCATGGGCACGTTCGCGGGCGCCAGCGCCGACGGCCGCCACGCCGGCGACATCCTCGGCAACGGCATCACGCCCGCCGAAGGACGCGCGAAGAGCGGACCGACGGCGCTGCTGAACTCGGTGGCCCGCATGCCGGCGCAGCGCGCGGTCAACGGCACGAACCTGAACATGCGCTTCAATCCGAAGTGGATCAAGGCGGAAACGCTGGCGTCGCTGGTGCAGACGTACTTCCGGCTCGGTGGCACGCAGGTGCAGTTCAACATGATCGACACCGAGGTCCTGCGTGCGGCGCAGCGCAATCCCGACGCTTACCGCGATCTCGTCGTCCGGATCAGCGGCTACTCAGCCCTCTTCACCGAGCTGAGCCCGCGCGCCCAAGAAGAGATCATCAGCCGCATGGAGTACGGCGCCTGAAGTAGGTCGGGTTCAAGGCCGACCACTTCCGTATGCTCAACGATCAGGGCCGTCCGGGCATCGTGTCACGCCCGCGAGACCTTGATTTACCTGGGTGCGCGGGCTTCTTCTACAGCCTCAGCGAGCTGGCGCTAACCGGCGCGCGCCGCTCTTGCACGCGTCTGAGTTGAGCGCCCATTTAGAGATCGCCCGTGGTGCTCGGCATAGGCATCGAGCAGCCGCCGAATCATTCGCTGATACTGCGTATGGTGCTTCCGTGCCTCAGACTTGAAGAAATCGACGCTGCGCTTGCTCAGGGCAATCGTGACCTTCACGCCCTCATCGCGAAAGACAAGATCCTCGGGAGGCGGCAGGAAGTCAGGAACGATTCTTACCTTTCCCAGTGGTTCGTCGGTGTACTTGATTCTCTCGCTCATAAATTCGCTTACCCTTGCGCCAATAGCCGGCCCCGAAAATCCGAATGACGTCCTGCCGGTATGTAAAGCGGACCGTCAGGACCCCGCCTTCAACCTCACCGAAGCAGTAGTGCCGTTCCTCACTTGAGCTATGGGACAGGTCCTTCGCAATAACGCGCCGCGGATCGGCAAAGGCGCGTTGCGCCTTCCCGAATGACACACCGTGCCGCTGCTGGTTGTCCTGATCCTTCTTCGCGTCCCACTCGAACCGCGCCTTTGCCACCGGAGGACGCTAGCACGATTCCGCCAGCGGAGCCATATGTCCGTATGGCTGCGTCCCAGCTGTCGCTCTCCGATCGTTAACGAGCTTGTAGAAAAACTCGGTGGCTATTTGCAAATGCCGCGGCCAGCGTCCGCCGTTGCATCGACACCCGAGCGCCGCCGTGGCCGCGGTCGGGTGGGCCGCCCTGTTAGACGCCGCGTCGTCTCAGAGACCTGAAGCAGCGACCGAAGCGCGTCGTTCACTGCGGCTGAATCTCGAAATGCAGCCGCAACGTCAGGCTCGAGCACGGCGATGTTGGCGCCCTCTCTAATGAGGCGGCGATAGTACTTGCCGCGCACTGCCTTCGAGTAGTCGAAGACATACTCCGGCCGCAGGTCGTTGGATCGAGAGCCACCCTTACGTCTCATGGCGTTTCCTTTCGCGTGCGGTCGCTCGCCGTGCGCTGATTATGCGCATGCTTGCTCCACGCTCTGTGTGAGCCACTACCAGCAGTCGGCCGCGAGCGGAATACCCGACCGTGATCGACCGCGGCTCATCAGCGGAGTGTTCCTCATCGTCGAAGGTTGCGGACAACGGGTCGTAGAAGACCGTGACGGCCTCGTCGAAAGATACTCTGTGCTTCCGCAGGTTCTCTTCGGCCTTTGTACGATGCCATTCGAACCGCACGGGCTCGATTGTAGACAGACGGACACTCGGCGTCTAACGAGCTTGTAGAAAAACTCGGTGGCTATTTGCAAATGCCGCTGCCCTCATCGCTACGGCACCGGGCTGATTCCCATTGTCCTGCTTCAGGTTGTACGGCTTGTGCCGCGCCATCCCCACTCTCCGAACCACCTCAGCCGTCCGGGCATCGTGCGACACCCGCGAGACCTTGATTTACCTGGGTGCGCGGACCTTTTCTACATCCTCAACGTCTTGGCGATGAGCCGCGGGCGGCGGCGCAGCGCGGGTCGTGGTGAGTGGGCTCGACGCGCGAGTCAGGAGTCGCGGAGCTTGCACTCCCACGCCAGCGGCTCAAAGACAAATCGGTCCTCGGCTTCTGGGCCGGAGAACAAGTCGAGTGAAGGATTGGTTCTCGCCGATGTGACCAGCGCCAGCCTCCACTCACCGTCTGCGCTCGATGTCCGTTCGTTCCGGGAGATGAAGAATCGCGGCGCTGTGGCGTCCGTGCCCTTCACTTCGACCTTCAGCGTCTGAGCTGGTGAGACGGCGAGGAGGTCGTACCCGCAGTTCTCGCGCTGCCTGTCTGCTACCGAGTACCCCTCTTTCTTCAACCATCGCGTCGCGAATTCTACGGCGGCGACCTCGATTTCGCGGCGGGTCTGTGGATCGGCAAAGCCGCCACCGCGGACCTCGACGTAGGCTTTGTCTACCGCCTCCAGAAAAAGAATCCCGGCGACGCGTTGCGCTGGCCGTTTCTGACGGTACTTGTCGATCGTGGTTCGATCCGTGCGGTACGCAGTAGCACGATACTTCCCGATGTACTCCCATTCGTTGGCTTTTCGCTTAACGTAAGCTGGCACAACCGCCTGTGAGTCCAGAAATAGCCGAGCCCTTCGCTCGATCCTGGGTCCTTTCCCGACGACGACGACTTCTGGAGCCTGTCGGTTGAGATCCAGGCGAAGGGCGAGACCTTTTACCTCATTACCTTTTGTCCTGATGTAGTCGACACCCCCAGCCAGTGCTGCCGCAAGCTGGCTGGTCGAGAGGATTGCGCGCTCTTGCATACGCCGCCGTGGCTCGGTAGCGACCGATTGCGGGGCTGCCACCTCGCCCGCGTCACGTTCCAGTCGCGAGTGTTCGCGGTGCTTGGCCTTCCAGAAGTCCCACAGTAACTGCGCCGACTCCGGAGTGAGTGTGCGAATCGATTGTAGAGACATAGGCCAATCTCGTGATCGTGTTGGTAAACGCTCGACCCGCCCGATGAATCGCAGTTTCCGAGCAATCCGGCCAATCTTGATTTCAGCAGGGCGGACAGCGGCACCTCGCCGAGCGATAACATGGTATCGTGCCCGCCACGGCTTGTAACGGAACAGACGTTCCGCCTCGCGCTGGCCCACGACTTTATCCGCCACTATCGGACCCAGGAGAACAAGAGCTGCTTTCTTAGTTGAGACCACCCATATGACGTCGCCAGAACGAACCTTACCGAACCGATCGCTGGTGGTATGTTCCAAACGATTGCCAACGACCACGTAGGTAGGCCTCCAATACTGCAAGTAGTCGGTCACGGATGATCTCCGAATCCTAACCTCGGTCTTCACCAGCGCGTGTCATTCCAGCGCGTCGGCTGGAAGGCCTCTGTTCGACCGCGGCACATACGCAAGCCGCTCCGGGTCCAACAGGGGCTCGGCCCCGGCGTCCTCGATTTCAGCTGCGTCGCCCACTCGCACACCGTGGACCGGATTGAAATCGCCCCACGCGCTTACTACAGAGCCGCCTTGAGTCCCCAGAAAGCGATATGCGGAGCCAAGTAGGTAGAAGACGAGCTTTTCGAAGGGGGTCGTAAGTTGTCCGCGCTGTCGGTACAAATATGGAAGCCGGCAGAGGGCCGCTGGTCCGTACGTCGGAAGGGACCCTGGACTTCCGATGGCCCTTTGGAGAGCCGCGTTGATGTCGTCCGGAGGTCCCCAGCCCTGCAGCCGACTCGACCCGTGATTGTCGATGTCGACTGCCAGTTTTAGGAAAACGCGCTCGACGACCCACGTATGGTCCTGAGATGGCATGAGAGGGTCTATGTTACTCAGCGCCTCAACAACTGGGCGCGCCAGGGTCGCGTCTGTTGCGAGTGCATCCCGATAGATTTCAGCGATCCACTGGGACACTCTTCCGTCCTGAGCTGACCTGCGCAGTGCAAATAGGAATTTCGTAATCGGCGGCAGCGAGTGCTTGTGGGATCGGTGCCGGAATGCCAAGTCGAGCGGGGCTACCGTCAAGAGATTGGCCACGGCTTCCTGCACGGTCTTCCGCTGATCGAGATCTGACTTGACCGAGATGACGGAGACAACCGCTTCGGGCGGGACAATGACGAATTCCGTCGTTCGATAGACCGGCGAATGGTGGCTTGAATCCCAAATGACAACGTCCAGCTGTCCGCTCGTTGGCACCTCGTCGAACCCGTAGATGAAGCCGGTGCTCACTTCGAGAGACTTTGGCAGGATATCCCGCAGAAACTCGCGGAGAAGTCCCTCGCGGAAAACGCCACTCTCATAATTGTGGGCGGACCCTAAGAGATCCTTCACGTGGTCTCGTCGGGCTTCGAAGTGGCGGCTATGACTCGAAGCCACCCGACGGAAGTTCTCCAGGATCTGAGTCTCGTCATCGCCGAGTTTCATCCCACCTGTCCCGTCAAGCCGACTATCTGCTTACCCACTTGGGCCTCTCGCCGTCGTGGCGTGATAGGCTGCAAGATCCTGCCAGCGTATCACGCAGAGTCTTGGCTACGCCGGCTGTGACCTTCCTCTGTTGATCCCACCACTTACAACTGCGGCGCCGTATATCACCACGTGCGCAACCCTTGCAAGGTTTTGGCTGCATAGGCGCTACACATCGGCGGCGTAGCCGTCAGCAAAGGTTTCAACTGCAAATGCTGCCCGTCGCTTCCCGCAGCCGCACGGCTTGCAAACCGGCGAGTGCGCTACTACGGTGGCAGCCATGACGCTCGTGAAAATCCAGCCTGACGGCAGCGTGCGCTTGCCTGCGAAGCTCCTTCGTGAGGCACAGATGCCGCCCGGCACCCGTGTGGCCGTGGCTGTGGACGCCGGACAGCTTTCCCTCCGTGCCGAGCGCGCTGCGCTGGAGCGTGCGTACGCCGCATATTATCGCGCTGCAACGGCGAACGTTCGCCGCGAACAGCTCGACATCGAGCACGACTTCGCTGCTGCGGATGCCGAGGTGATGGAGAGCCTACATGCCCCAACCACGCCTGCACCACGGCGACGTGTACATCGCCCAGCTCGACCCCACCGTCGGCGGCGAGATTCGTAAGACCAGGCCCGTCGTTGTCGTCTCCAACGACGCTATCCCCGCCGGTACGGCAGGGCTGGTCGTTAGTTCCAGAATCCTTACCGATCAGGTCCGTGCGATCGATCCGCGGCGTCTTGTGCAACGGATCGGATGGCTTCCCGTCGGCATCCGAGCCGAGGTGAAGGCGCCGCTGCGCGCAACGTTCGATCTGTGATCGCGGTACGCTGCAAGTCCTGACGGAGGAGCCATTGATATGAACACCGAGGCATCGGCCGCGTTGAGCTGAAACGCAAGCAGGTGGACGCACCATGATCGTGGAACTGCGCAGGCGCCATCGCCGCTAGCTCAACCTGCCGGTGCTTATCGCCGGCGGATCTCGATCGGGTTGGACGTGATCTCCGCCGGCGTCTTGCCGAGGCGCGGCTCGCAGGTGGACAGTACGATCCGGCTCTCGCCTTGCGCGCTGTTGGCGGCGCCGGGCCTCACGCTGGTCACCCGAAATTCACGCCGCTCCGGCGAGGACACGACGAAGCAGCCGTCCGCATTGGAATCGGCACCATTGGGCGGCTCGATCGTAAGCGACGCTTCGTCGGCGCCGACGACCCTTGCGTGCGAGGAGATCATGATCGGATACGCGGTGACGCTATGCAGCACGCAGCTCGCGCCCTTCAGGTCGCGGTAGCGGTCGAAGTCAGTGGCCAGGAACACGCGAGCATTGTCGGCGGAGAGATTCTCCCGCACCCGTGAGGTCGTCGCTTCCCAAAAACGCGGCGGTCCGGTATCGATGTGGAGGAACTTGTTCTGACGGTAATAGCCCACGCCGCCGGTGCCGAGGTCCCGCAGCCGGTGCCAGACGCGGCCCATGTCAACGCCGACGAACATTACATCCGCCGCCATCGCCTCAGTGTGCAGCGAGGCCTGCGCCGCCGCGCCGCCGGCGTTGCGCAGCTCGGTGTTGAACTCGGGGCTGCGAAACCCCGACAGCAAGATCATCTGCCGCGGATGGTAGTGGTCCTGGATGTACGAGAGCAACTCGACCAGCCGTAACGGGACGGGCGCCTCACGGCCGTCCTCGCGTGAGCGGAAGAAGTGCTCGATCTGTTTGAGCGCCGCCGGATCGTAGTTGCCGTCTGCACGCCGGTAGCGCACGTCGAGAGTGGTCTCGAAGCGAGCGTGGCGCAGGACCAGCCGGCCGTTGCCCTCGAAGAAGAACCTGGGCAGGTCCTCGCCAAATGAAGGCACCGCGAGTGACAGCAGAAACACAATGGCCGAAAGAATGGACCTCTTGCCCACGAGGATCGTCGCGTTCGTCGCCCAGGGCGTTGCCCTGGGCTGATGGCTTGCCGCCCTTTCAGGGCTGATACCGGGGGATTTCAGCTTGCGCATGACAGCCCCAACGGGGCGGCCATTCGTGAGCCCGGGGCAGCGCCCCGGGCGGTGTCGGGCGAACCACGGGTTCATGGGAACCCAGAGGCCACGAGCACGATTCACGAGAGGCGCTACAGCATTTGACGCCGGTACGCTGCCCACTTGGCATCGACCTCTTGCTGGAGGTTCTCGATGGCCTCCGGCTGCATCGCCGCGAAGCGGCCCTGTGCCTCCAGGTACTGGCGCACCGGCGGCAGGGTCTTCTTCTTGAGCAATCTGGCTGAGGGCTCGCTGAGCTTCATGTGGCCGTCTTCGATGGAGTAGAGCACGTAGAGGCCCGTGCTCACCGCCAACCTGGCGGTGGCTATCGCCAAGCGTTCTTCCATTTGCCAGCCCGGGGGACAGGGAGTGTGCACGTGGATATATTTCAACCCTATCAAGCGTAAGGCCTTTCTGATCTTGTCGTAAAAGTCCATCAGATAAGCCGCCGAACACGTCGCCACGTAAGCGGGAGAATGCGCCGCGATGATCGCCGGCACGTCTTTGCCGCGCTCGCGCTTTCCGGTGATGGCGGTGTTGGCCGTCACCGCTCCTTGCGGCGTCGTACCCGAGCGCTGCGCTCCGGTGTTCATGTAGCCTTCGTTATCGTAGCAGATGTAGAGGAAATCCTCGCCGCGCTCGATCGCCCCAGACAACGCCTGCAGGCCGATGTCCGCCGTCCCGCCGTCACCCGCCCAGGCCACCACCTTAGTATGATCGTTCTTCTGCGCCCTGAGGGCGGCCCTCACACCTGACGCCGCCGCCGCCGTCGAGGCAAAGGTGACATTCAGGGAGGAGAGTTGCGTCGCTGCGATCGGATACAACCCTTGCATCACCGTCAGACAACTCGGGGGGACGACCAAAATGGCGTCCCTGCCGATGGCCTTGAGTGCGATCCGGTAGAGGATGCTCAGGCCGCAGGCCGGGCACGCCCGGTTGCCCGGATAGACAAACTCCTCGTCGGTTAGCTCCAGAACAGTTGTCTTCTTCTTGTCCATGCCGCCCTATCGGCCGAGCCCAATCCACGCCGGGTTCTGGAAGTCCGCAGACCCCCGTCCGACGCAGTCGCGAATAGCGTTGTAGAAATCCGAGCTCTGATAGCTTCTGCCGCCAAGGCCGAGGATGTAGTTCGACACCACCGGGCGTGAGGTACAGGGGTACAGCGCGGCCTGCAGATCAGAGCACAGCGCCCCGGAATGCCCGAAGCTGATTGCCTTCTCGAACACGATCACGCCTTTGCGCCCGCTAAGCTCGGAGGCGAGAAACTCGTTCGGAAACGGACGGTACAGGGCGAGCGCCAGCAGCCCCACCTTCAGCCCTTCCTCCCGCAGACGACTGACCACGTCCTTGATCTGGTTGGCCATGGATCCGAGCGCGACCGCGACATAGTCCGCGTCGTCACAGAGATATCGCTCTGCAATCGGGTTGCCGCCACGGCCGATGAGCTGTGCGAAGTCGCCGTCGATGCGCCTGTAGATGTCGATCGCCTGCACCATTTCCACGTGCAGGCACTCCCGCAGTTCCATGTATCCAGGGGCAAACTCGCCGTGAATGTCCGGTCTGCCTCCCGGCAGCGTCACCGTGTTCAAGTTGGTTGGCTTCTTGGGGCCCAAGTTGTGCCGGTACTCGTAGGGAGGCAAGAAAGCGTCGACCGCGGACTGGTCCGGAACATCGTATGGCATGTAGGTATGCGACAGGTAATAGCCATCGTAACAGATCATCACCGGAATGCAGACCTCTTCCGACAAGCGATAGGCCTTGATCACGCTGTCGAGGATCTCCTGATGGTCCTTCGCATAGATCTGAATCCAGCCGGTATCCCGCTGTGAAATGGAGTCCTGATGATCGTTCCAGATATTGAAGGGGGCACCGATGCCACGATTGACAACGCACATGACCAGCGGCAAGCGCGCCCCCGCGGCCCAATGCAGCTGCTCGGCCATGTAGAGCAAGCCGTTGGCCGAGGTGGCCGTAAATGCCCGCGCGCTGGTGCTCGACGCGCCGATGCACACTGCTAGTGCGCTATGCTCACTTTCGACTGCTACGTACTGGGCGTCGAGCACGCCGCTGTCGACGTACTCCGAGAGCTTTTCGGTGAGCGGAGTCTGCGGCGTGATCGGATAGGCGGCGATGACTTGGACGCGTGCGAGCTTCGCCCCGGTAGCGGCGGCGATGTTGCCGGATTCGAATACGAACATCTCAAGCTCGGTTAGAAGAAAACGCGTTCCGCACAAGGAACTTCCCCCTTGGGACAAAAAGGGGCCGAGGGGGACTTGCGGCTCGCGCTCAGTTGCTACCTAACCCTCCCTTGTCAAGGAAGGAAACTCCATCTCTGTGAAGTTGCTCTCTTCGACCATGGCGATGGCCTTGGAGGGACATTCCTCGGCGCAGATGCCGCAGCCCTTGCAGTACTCGAGATCGATCGTCGGCTCCAGGGTCTTCGACACCACGCTGTCCGGACAATAGAGCCAGCAAAGGAAGCAGGCGGGCTTCCCCGTCTTCGCCGGCGCGCACTTGGCGTAATCGATGACCGGCCGGAGCACGCGCCAGGAGCCGGTTCGTCCGGCGTCGCCCGGCCCGGCATAGCTCGCCGAGGTCAATACACGCAAATTCTCAGTGGTCATGTCGACTACTCCATCGTCGTGTGCGCATACGTCAGGCGCGCGGCCTCTGCGTTCTCGGCCCCCTTCTTGCCGTTGAATTCCATCGTGATGGCCTCGCGCAGTTTGGCGAACGGTACGATCGGCAGCGCTTTCGCCAATGCGCCGATGATGCCGGTGTTCACGATCCCCCGTTTCAGGCCGGCCTGTTCCGCCAGATGCGTCACGTCGGCTGTCGCGACCCTGATGTGGTTGCCGTCGTAGACCGCCCTACCCTTCGGCGTATTGATGACCAATATGCCGCCCGGCTTGAGCCCCGCGGTGACGTCGATCTCGCGCAGAATGGAATCGTCGAGCACAACGACCACGTCTGGATGTTTGATGGGACACACGTCGTTAATTTTTCTCTTCGATATCTTCAATGACACCTCGACCGGCGCGCCTCGGCGCTCAGTGCCGAAGCTCGGGGCCATCACCACGCCGGGGAAACCGGCCTCAAAAGCGGCCTGCGCAACGATCTTCGCCGCAGTGATCGCCCCTTGACCACCGCGGCCGTGCCAGCGGATCTCAACCGTGTCGCCTTTCATACGAATCCACCGGGGTGCATTAAGCAATAGGAGATCCGACTTTGTTGCGCAAGTCGAGACTGAACGGCCCGTTGAAAAAGCCTGCCGCCCTTCGAGACGGCGCTACGCGCCTCCTCAGGGCGAACGGAGAAAGGCCTGGTACGACAAGATGAACCCGCTCGTGCTGAGGAGCGCCGTCTGGCGCGTCTCGAAGCATGAGCGGGCTTTTCAACGGGCTGCTTATCCAGCACGCTACATCACGTGACGCGATAGACCCGGTATTCCACAGCCCCGGGAAGTACGCGTCCTTCACCGATGAACATGGTGTGATTCAACCAGGCGTAACGCGGGTCGCCGCACTCCAGGCGCGGGTTGGTTCTAAAGTACTGATCGCCGTAGTCCGTACCGCCGCCCTCAGCGATGGCGCTCTGCATCTTTTCGTTCATCTCCAGGATGCCGTAGTACGATACGTAGATCGCCGCGCCATCGTCGGTAATCAGTTGGGCGCGCACGTCTAGGCGTCCCCACCCATCGGGCCCGACGAGAAACCAATCGCCGCCGCCGGTCAGGATCTTGCCCTTGAGCCGTTTCCCTTCAAAGCTTCCACCGGTGACTTCGAAAACGAGCCGCGTGCCGTAAGGTCCTGCGCCAACGGTCACGGGCTCTTTGAGTGTCGCGTGGTAACTGCATTCATACTCGAGGTTCACAAGCCCTCCTGCGATGTCAAACCCTACTTCACGCCCGCATGGATCACGGCGATGATCTTCGCGGGCTTTTGGCCGTAGCACTTGACGAGATGCGGATGACTCGAATCGTAGTAGATCGAGTCGCCCGGACGCAGCAGCTCGACTACCTTACCCACCTGGACGCGGATCTCGCCCTCCAGCACAAATATGAACTCCTGCCCATCATGGCTGGAGAACTCGCCGAACTCCGTCGGCGTCAGAGTGACGAGGAACGGCTCCATGAGGCGGTTGGCTTTCTCCGGAGCGAGGGATTCGTAGACGTAGCCGTACTGCTCGCTCCGCTGCTTGCTGTGTCGGGCGACCTTGGGGCGGGCGCCGGCGCGGACCACGCACATCGGTTTGTCCACGCCCGTCGAGAGGAGGTACCCCATCTTCATCTCGAGCGCTTTTCCGAGGCGTACGAGCTGCCCCAACGGCGGAATCGTCCGGTTCGACTCCACGCGCTCCAGCCCATCGACTGAGATGCCGCTGCGGTTGCTGAGATCCTCGAGCGTGAGCCCGCGCATTTCGCGCGCCTCCCGGATACGCTCTCCAAGGCTGCGTTTCTCGACCCGCGCCGCCGCAAGGCCGGCCCCGGGTGCGGCTACGACAGCCTCGGTGAGAAAGTCCTCGCCACCTACCCGGTGCACCTGCGCCCTCATCTTTCGCTGCCCGCGCCGAGCCGACTTGGTCTGCTTGGTCTTCTTCATCTGCATCGTTTTCTCCCGCCCGGGCCGGCGTTCAGACACCACCTGCGCCAATCTTTCGGGCGATGACGATCCTCTGGATCTCCGAGGTCCCCTCGCCGATCTCGAGGATCTTCTGGTCACGGTAGAAGCGTTCGATCTTGTTCTCCTTCATGAGCCCGTAGCCGCCGTGGATCTGCACCCCGTGGTTGACGCAGCGATACATGACCTCGGAGCAGTAGAGCTTGGCCATAGCCGCCTCCTTCCCGAACGGCCGCTCCTGCTCGCGCAGCCAGCACGCCTTGTAAAGGAGGTTGCGCGCCAGCTCAATCTCCGTGGCCATGTCCGCCAGCTTGAAGGCGACGGCTTGAAACGAGGCGATCGGCCGGCCGAACTGGACGCGAGTGTTCGCGTACTCCAGAGCCACGTCGTAGGCGCCCTGCGCTCCCCCCAATCCCATGGCCCCGATGGACAGTCTTCCTCCATCAAGGGTCGACAGCATCTGATGAAAGCCGTCACCGCGCTTGCCGAGCAAATTTTCCCTCGGCACGGCACAGTCTTCGAAGAAGAGCTCCCCGGTGTTCGAGGACCGCCACATCATCTTCTTTTTCATCTCCCGGGCCGTGAAGCCGGGCGCGTCCCGCGGCACGATCAGGCAGCTCAGCTCGGGCTTGCCCCCGGCGGTGCGGCCGGTCACCGCCTGGACGATGACCACTCCGGTGAGAGGGTTGGCGGCGTTGGTGATAAAGATCTTCGAGCCGTTGATGACCCAGTGATCGCCCTTGAGCTCCGCCGTCGTTTTCGAGCCGCCGGCGTCCGAGCCGGCGTTCGGCTCCGTGAGACCGAAGGCGGCGAGCATCTTGCCGCTGCACAGCTCCGGCAACCACTCTTGCCGCTGTTTCTCGGTGCCATAGTAATATATCGGGCCGATGCCGAGCGAGTTGCCCGCCGCGATGGTCGCGGCGTGGGAGGCATCGACGCGGGCGAGCTCCTCAACGGCAATGATGTACGACACGTAGCCCATGTGCGAGCCGCCGTACTTCTCGGGAACGAAACAGCCGAGCAGCCCCAGCTCTCCCATTTTCTGAGTCAGCTCGAGGGAGAACTCCTCCTTCTCATCGAGCGCCGAGGCCACCGGCGCGATCTCCCGCTCGGCAAACTCCCGCACCGCCTGGCGCAGCAGGTTCTGTTCCTCGGTGAGATCGAAGTTCAGGGCCATTCCGCTCCCTTTCTCGCTTCCGCGCAGGCAATACTCACGCAAAGCGCGAACGAGAGCAACAGGCGCCCGGCAGCGTACTGCGGTTCGTAGTCCGGCTATTGTCGCAACCGGCGGGCCAGCGTTTCGTTCTCTTGTATGATTTCTCGAGGCATGCGGTCGCCGAACTTACTGAAGAACTCCCGTTGATTCGCGGCGGCCTGGAGCCACCCTTCGCGCTCGACCGTGAGCAACTCCTCCAGCACCGCCGGCGAGAGCTTGATGCCCCTGGTATCGATATCCTGCGGGCGCGGCAATAGCCCGATCGGTGTTTCCACCGCCTCGGTTTCGCCGTGCACACGGGCGATGATCCAGCGCAGCACACGCAGGTTCTCCCCAAAGCCGGGCCACAGGTACCTGCCGTCTTCGCTCGTGCGGAACCAGTTGACCCGGAACACCAATGGCGGTGCTTTCAGCCGCTCGCCCATGCGCAACCAGTGGGCGAAGTAATCACCCATGTTGTAGCCGCAGAACGGCAGCATGGCCATCGGATCGTTGCGCACGACGCCGACCGCACCGGTCGCCGCCGCCGTGGTCTCCGATGTCATCGTGGCGCCGAGGAACACGCCGTGCGCCCAGCTGAAGGACTGGAACACCAGCGGAACGAGCGTGCTGCGCCGGCTGCCGAACACTATAGCTGAGATCGGCACGCCGTTCGGATCTTCCCATAGCGGCGAGATCGACGGGCACTGGTGTGCCGGTGCGGTGAAACGCGAATTGGGGTGCGCGGCTTTCGTGCCGCTCTGCGGCGTCCACCGTTTACCCTGCCAGTCGATGGCCTCCGGCGGCGCCCCGTTCATCCCCTCCCAGTAGGGCGTTCCCTGCGGTGTCAATGCCACGTTGGTAAAGAGAGAGTTGCGATTGACGGTCCTCATGACATTGGGATTTGTCTTGAAGTTCGTGCCCGGCGCCACCCCGAAGAAGCCGGCTTCGGGGTTGATCCCCCACAAGCGGCCGTCGGCGCCGACGTGCATCCAGGCAATGTCATCGCCCACGGTCCACACCTTGAAACCCTGCTGGCTCTCCGGCGGCACCAGCATAGCCAAATTGGTCTTGCCGCAAGCGCTGGGGAAGGCCGCCGCGATGTAGGTTGTCCGGCCGTTCGGCTCCTCGATGCCGACGATGAGCATATGCTCCGCCAACCACCCCTCCTGGCGTCCCATGAAGCTACCGATGCGCAGGGCGAAACATTTCTTGCCGAGCAAGGCGTTGCCGCCGTAGCCAGAGCCCACCGACCAGATGAGGCGCTCTTCGGGGAAATGCACAATGAACCGGCGCTCGGGGTTCAGGTCGCCCAGCGAGTGGAGGCCCTTGACAAAGTTGTTCGAAGCGCCGAGGCGCTCAAGTGCGGCGCCGCCCATGCGCGTCATGATGCGCATGTTGGCAGCCACGTAAGGGCTGTCGGTGATTTCGACACCGATCTGGCTGTACGGAGACGACACCGGCCCCATGACGTACGGCACCACGTACATAACGCGGCCCTTCATGGCACCGGCAAACAGCTTGCCGACTTTCTCCTTGGCTTCCGCCAGCGGCATCCAGTTGTTGGTAGGCCCGGCATCGTCCTGGTTCGCGGGGCATACGAAGGTCAGGTGCTCGGTGCGCGCCACATCACTCGGGTCGGTCCGGTGCAAGTAACAGTTCGGGTATTCTTTCTGATTCAGCTCGACGAGGGCTCCGCTGGCAAGCATGTCCGCAATCATGCGGTGGTACTCAGCTTCGGACCCGTCGCACCAGTGGACACTCTTTGGCCGCGTGATCGCGGCCGTCTCGTCGACCCATTGTTCGAGAGGTGTTGGCATGACATTCATGTAACCCACGGGCACGCCCCCGGTCAACGCAGGTTCCGCGGCAGCGACCGCCAAGGTGCACGTGGTAGGGATACTGCCGGGGCTTCGCTGACCTTCTGCTTGACGATAGGGCTCGAATAGCGAGGCCAACGGTGACACGTTTTCTCGACCTGCTATCGAGACTCGGGCGGTTCACGCCTGGACTTTCGCGATCGTCGCAACCCGCAGAGGTGCTCTGGTTGCACTGCCCGCCCCGTCCCGAGCGCGCCCCGCGCCGCATCGGCCGTGACGTGGGCGGTGACCGGGGCTAAGATCCTTGGCCGTTCGGCAGGTTCTGAAAGCCCAAGGTCAAGACCCCAAACCCGCTAACCGGACTCTCGATCAAAACACCGGACTCTTCATTCCCTGCCCCGTACTCGACCCTCGGCCCAGACGGATTACGAAGGTGCAGACCCTCTGACGGCCGGACCTTTACCACAACCGCCCGACTGCGTACGCGTCGAACGCCGGGTCCGCGGTCACGACGTGCAATTGCTCGGCCTTTGCTTGCGCGATCAACAGGCGGTCGAACGGATCGCGATGATGAAATGGCAGCGTGGACACGGTGGCGAGGTGCGGCAGGGTAATCGGCAGCAACGCAAAGCCGTTTTGCTCCAGTTGAACGCGCATCATCACATCGAACGGCTGCGTGACGGCGAGCCGCCCGAGGCTGAGCTTGATCACCATCTCCCAGAAGCTGGCGATGCTCACGAATTTCTCGTTGTCCCCTGCCTCAATAAGGGCGCGGGCCGCCACGCTGAGGTTGCTGCTGCCAGCGATGAACCACAGGAAGCTGTGCGTATCGAGCAGCAGCCTCATCGCATGTACTCATCAAAATCTTCCAGAGGGGCGTCGAAATCGTCCGCAATGGTGATCAGTCCCTTCGCAGAGCCGAACAGCGGCCGCGCTTTCGACGCTGCAACCGGGACGAGCTTGACGACGGGCCGGTCATCCCTCGTGAGGACCACCTCTTCACCGCCGAGTGCGCTCTCGACGAGCTCGGGCAACTGCGCCTTTGCCTTGTTCAGATCGATAGCGTGCATAGCGTTAGCTTACCCGACTTCGGTTGCTCGCTTCAATGGCACGATGACGCACGGCCGTCCTCGACTACGGGTCCCTTCCGGGCGCCAGAGCCACAGGCGATATGCCAGACGCGATACGCGAGCGCGATTAGTCGCAACCCGCACAGCCCCGCTTGCCCCACTGCACCCGCCATTCCGAGAGCGGCCCGCGCCGCAGCGGGCGCGACGTGGCCGGTGACTGGAGGGATGCCGTCAACTCACCAGACAGTCTCGACTTGCCCGGCCGCTCGGATGGCCCCGTCCTTGGTGAGGACCTTAGCCTCGTAGAGCAGGGCAGTCGCCACAATAATCTGGTCGTCTTGCGTGACTCCTCGACGGCTCCCTGACTCTGTTAGAGACGCTTTTCGGGGAACAGGGAGGCGTGGACCTCCGCAAAATCCTCATCGTTCATGACCATTCCGCGCCAGATCCCCCGCAGAGAGCCAGGGCGGTTCTTTGCGACTTCGGCGCTGTGGGTTTTGAGCAGGGCGAGTCGCAGCTCAGTCAGCTCACCCTCCAGGCGGGCGAGGCGCTCGAAAATGGCTGCCGTGGAAAGGCTATTCATCTTGGTGTCACTCCTCTTGCTACCCTCCCATTACTAGTTCCCATCGGTGGTCAAAAGCAATCTTCCCAAGCTCGCGTGCCGGAGCAACCTCGCTGGCGGGACGGCTTAAACCGTCGCGTGCTGCGGATGACCGAGGCTGAGATCCTTCGCCGTTCGGCAGCTTCTGAAAGTCCAAGGTCAACAGTAAGCCGCCTTCCGTGTTTCTGTTCATCGTTTCCTGCTGTCGAGGGTCCGTCCATCAGACAAAATGAGCTGAACGCCGCCGTCACGCGTACAAGACTGCACCATGAGGCGTGGACCTTTACCACGGAGAGCGTCACAGATCCGGTCGTGCAGCTCGACAAACGAGACTGACGCATACTCTTGGCCTGAGAGGACTAGCAATGAGTTGCGGTACTCTTGGTGAGAACGATCCGTACCCTTCTCGGTCTCCTCCGTGACGATGACGACCGCTCGCATGAACTTGGCATCGCCGTCGGGGTCGACCGCCACTGGTGGCGGGAGAAACTCTGCGTACGGGTCGCCGTCTTCGTAGCCAAACCCTGATGTGGGTGTCCCGATATGCGCGGGCACGCCTTGAGCGGTGACCTCGATCCACTCGCACCCGACGTAGTGGTCACCATACCGCGGGAACTTCAGCGACCAGAGTGTGGCGTAGATGCTCATTGGGCCTGCGGGCTCATATTCGGCCGGTCTGCGTGGCACCACAAACGCTGCGTGCGCGACAGCGTAACACCGGCGGCCCGTCGCTCGCAAGCCGCCGAGCCGCCGAGTGTTAGAAGCACTGGAGATGTCCGGGGGCATAAGCACCTAAAGATGTCCGCCTTAACCGGCTACGTCGTCGCCGATGGAGCGACGGATCTGGCAAGAGGTCAAGGCGATGACACGCAAGGAA
>Ga0187884_10001102_pt1 | contig 25107 bp, 26 predicted proteins | sample June2016WEW_20_4_FD_132983 | JGI IMG/M metagenome (GOLD analysis project Ga0187884, IMG submission 132983) | Peatland microbial communities from SPRUCE experiment site at the Marcell Experimental Forest, Minnesota, USA - June2016WEW_20_40 | ecosystem: Environmental > Terrestrial > Soil >...
ACGGCCCCTCCTACCGCACTCGCCACTTGCCGCCGCTTGACTTGCCCGATTCAAACAGCGATCACGCTACTAAACCGGACAGAATTTCCGGAAAAAAGCGGACAGAATTTCCGGAACCCACAAGAGGTAGCGCAACGAGAAAAGCGGGACGCGAGTATACAAGAGGGTATCAGATGAGGAGTAGTAATATTGGGGCACGAACGGAACGAGGAATGCAATCCCGGCGGTCACGAACGTCAACACGTGTCGGCGCGACAGTGCGGGGTTGGTGGCGATGTAAACGAGGCCGCTTGCCACTGGAAGGATCGCCTGTTGGAGCCTTGTGGCTGTGGCGAGCCCGTAGAGCGCGAAGGCCGCAGTGAGATACATTGGTCTGTCATTGCGAAGGAACATGAGAAAGAGCGCCGCACCGACAGCCCCGAATCCGATGGCCACCGATTCGCTCATGACCGAGACTGACGCGCGCCAAAAAAAATACGAGAACCCCGTGAGTGCGGTAGCGAGCACGGCCGGAAGCAAGCCGGAACGACGTTGCGCAATGCCGAAAACGACGCCGAGCGAGACGAGACCCGTGAGTACGCTCAGCATGGAGGCAGTTGGCACGTCGGACCCAACCAGCCACATGAAGGCCGCGAGAATGTAGCCGTATAAGATGGGACGGACTTCCTTGGCGTACCCGGGATCCGGCGGCGGTGTCGTGAAGCCGGACTTCACGAAGACGAGAAGGGAGTCCAAGCTGTAGGGCCTTGGGACTCGGTACCCCTGCCCCGCCAGAATGCTTCGCGCGCCTTCGACGTAGCCGACCTGGTCTGGATCATAGACGGGGTCTCGCGCGCACAGGTAGAGGAGGCCGAAAGCCACGATGAGAAATGCGCCGTACCAGATTACGCAGGGTGATAGCGATGCACCACTCGAAAGGCGTCCCCGCCCCACGCGGTACGCCGGTCCCAAAGGTAGTGCTCCCTTTGCCCCATCGCGCTGATCGCGCGCGAACCCGTCTCCCACTCGGATGGAATCCTCCTCGGGGCGTGGCGAGACTTCGCTGGGGCTCGTCATGGCCTACGATGCCGGCAGCCCGTACGCGCGGGGTAGGACGAGCGCGATCTGCGGAGCATAATCGGGGGTGTTCCCATACGGTCCTGTGTTTGCTCCTGATTCGTTATACAGCAGGCAGAGCTTTCAAGAGGCCTGCCTAAGTTCTGTTGCCAGCTCCGTAAAGCTGCGGAAGTACTCCAATTGATGATTTGTCCCACTTCCTAGAATGAGTGATTGCATCCCCGCTCTGTGGGCACATGCTGCGTCAAGTTCCTCGTCATTTCCAATATAGAGGCATGAGCGCGCAGGAGTTTCGAGCGCCTCGCACACAACGTGAAGACCTCTTGGATCAGGCTTCAGCCGATTGATCGTTCCATCCGTAGCAGCAGCGCACGTTGAAATCGGCAGTCCGAGCGCGGCAATTTTCTCAGTCGCCGGGTAGTCTGAAAAGACTGCTGTTAGCGTTCGCCGCGATTCGAAAAGACTGAGACACTGGTCAAGGCCCCGGCGCTTGCACGCCGCAAGATAACGAAGAGGGCGTGAATAAATCCATTCTGTGACCACCGACCGTACGAGCTGTTCCGAGACGCCGCAGCGTCGGGCAGCCCATCGGTACTGTTCGGCGTTGAGGTCTTCGACAACGTCGTGGCGATGCCTGGTCCGCTCCTGTCTGAATGCCCGAATGATCATCAACTCTCTCAAGCCCCGTTGTTGCCAGACAGCATGGAGCAGGAGATCCTTGCCCATCAGCAGCCGGAGTTTCCGCTGATCATAGAGCGTTCCGTCGACGTCGAAAATGACGGCGTGGATCTTCGTCCAATCTCTCATAAGCAAAACGGTTCTTTCAACGGCTTACCATGGTGTGGCAATGAACGCGCGGTTGAGGAACCAGGCCAGTGATGGGACATCGATGATAAACAATGCAGTGACGAGAATAGCCACGAACAAAACGTACGCAATAAAGCGCGGTTCTTTGTACAGTTGCTCAGGGTGCTGCGCGGCTGAATCGGGCTTCATGCCGATCGCGAGGTACCATGCAAACAATACGGCCAGAAACGGGAACGTGAGCAGCAATTCGATCCGGTATTTGATGAGGAATACTCCACCGAAGAATGCGGCTGAAAGCGCGTAGAAGAATGCGGAAACAAGCAGCCTGTTTTCATCGTAGAACTTGAAGGACCGCCTGTATTTGGAAGCGAGTTCGGGATTACCGATGAATCGGTACTCCGCATAACGTTTGATGGCCATGAGGTACGCCCCGCCCATCCAGTACGTCATCAAGGGGCTGGAGGGCGGCATTTGCATGTCGGAAACGATAAACCATCCGAGTGCGAGCCGGATGGGATTGTTGACCGACTCAGACAAGACATCGACATAGGCCTTGTCTTTGGTTCGGAACGGCTTCACGTTATACAAGACCCCCATCAACGCGAACAACGCCGTTGTCATCAGGAATCCCTTCCCGACGATATTCCCGAGGCTGAATCCGGCAGCCAGCAGCAACACATACTCCGTCAGCACAAGGAAAGGACTCAATCTGGCGATCACGGAGGGACGGTTCTTCTTGACGGGATGAAAGCAGTCAAACTCTGCGTCGAGCCATTCATTGATAACATAGTTAGCAGAGGCAATCAGACAAGTGCTGAGGATTCCGATAACAAATGCTGAAGCGAACCGGGAGAATGGAATTTGAAAGAATACCGCGGCGATAAGCGTCCCTGGGAGAACGAACACATTCTTGAACCAATGATCAACCCGCGCGATTCGAAAATACAGTTTCGGATTGATGCTATGCTTTTCGGCGGAAGATGACATACAGGGAGTCTTTCAGATTCAAGGGAATGATGAGCCGCCTCAATGCGGCGAACGAGGGTAGGTGGATCCACGTCGGCAGGTATTGGTTCAAGCGGTCGACCAAATAGGAGGCCGAGAAATACCATCCCGGCCGACCGAACGCGACAAGCTGGAGCCCGGCTTTGTCAAGTGCAAGAGTAAGCGGTCGCTTGTCGAAGTAGCCGATATGAGCTACTCGGAAATGCCACCATCGCCAGCGGAGCAGTTTCCGTGCGAACGACGAAACGTCAGGGGTAACAACGAAGCCGATTCCGTCATCCGCCATTGCTTTTGACATTGCTCTGAGCAAGCCGACGGGATCGGTGACGTGCTCGAGGACGTTGACGAGCGTCACAACATCGAACGCCCCGGTGATGTCTTTGTGAGGATAAGTCCCCTGAAACACCTGGAGCCCGCGCTCGCTTGCCTTCTGGGAGAGCCATTGGGAAGGCTCCACTCCACATCCGACGAATCCCAACTTGGCAGCCTCCTCTAGCATTATCCCGGTCCCCGCGCCAATATCTAGGAGTCTCCCTCGGGATTTGTACTTTCGAATGACTTCCAGCAGTTTCTGGCATTGGAGGGAGCGGTATCCTCTTCCCTCGTCATACGACGGATCTTCGAGATCTTCGTACAACGAGAGCGGGTTGGAGATCTCTGACACTTGCAGGAATGTACAATCAAGGCACTGACGGATCTCTCCCGTTCGGCCATAGTTGCTGTCAGTAATGGCGAGATCGGACGCCTGAAGTGTGAGGTCTGGACTCGAAGCTTTGACGAGCCGCGAGCGAGTCGAGCCGCAAATCCAGCATGCCATTCCGTCTTTGTGTGGAGAGCCTTGATCCATCGGGATTGTTCAGCCTTAAGCGCAGATGCAGAATTTTCTCTCATCGCGGTTCTTTTGCGGTATGCGCCTAAGGACGAGCGTCACGTGGACGCAACGTCCCCAGCACTAAGCCCCCGCAGTAGGCAAAAAGGCCCATTGCGAAGATTGGAAACTCTCGCATCAGGCCCAACAGCCGGCGAGGATTCCCAAGGGCTAAGCGAATAATGATTTTGGATAGCTTGGCTAGTGGAGCGAGCGGCAGCAGCAGCAGAAACAGTGCGAAGCTCCCGGTATCGGCAAAGGGCACTTCGCGACGCGCCCTCGCCGTATACCGTCCGATCATCAATTGGTTGCGCAAAAACGGCCGGAGATCTGTCCGGTTATCGTGAAGCACTCGCAGTTCGGGCAGAAACTCTATCGACCCGCCGGCTCCGACTACGCGCCTTGAAAACGCAACGTCCTCCGCACCACGCCAATCCGGAAATCCCCCCGCACGCTCAAACACGTCCCGGCGCACTGCCATGTTCGCGGACACCGCAAACCACCGGGGGCCACGCGGTGAATCGGTGAGGAACTCGTTGAACATGAGCAGCTCCTCGGCTCGACTCACCGCGGAATGTGGATTGGCGTTTGCAACCGAGCCGCATACCACATCACTTCCTGAAGCGATGGCGTGATACGCGGTCTCGACCCAGTCAGGTGCCGGACACGTGTCACTGTCGACGAATCCGAGCACGTCGCCCCGAGCCGCCGCTGCGCCGATGTTGCGGGCCTCGCCCGGCGTGGTTCGCTCGGTTCGCTGGATGATTCGCGCCTGCGGCAATACCCGCTGTGCCTGTAGGGCCGTATCGTCAAGGCCGCTGTCCACCACGATAACCTCAAACTGTAGAGCTGTCTGCTGGGTTCTGAGTGCCATCAGACAGCGCTCGATGGTGCGCGCCGAGTTGTAGGCGGGCACAACAACGGACAAAGCCGGATGTCGCGATGCGTTTACAGCCGTTTGGCATGCGTGCGTATCGATAGCCTCATTCATGTCGGTTAGCAGGGTCAGCCATCTGTGGGCCCACCGTCCCGAGTTTCAAATCGTCAAGGCCGGTCTCGACAACGATAACCTCAAACTGCAGAGCGGTCCCCTGGGTTCGGAGTCCCATCAGACAGCGCTCAATGCGCCGCGGGGCACGGCTCCTTCGTTGCCCAACGAAGCTGTCGCCTCCTGTAGTAGCGTACGAGATCGTCAATTCGAACATCGTTGATTCGCATCAGCACGAAGACGAAGGCCGCGACCGCGCCGACACGAATGACCGTGAAGAGCGCATAAGGTATGAATGACTCCAGGTAAAAGATAGACGCCAAGACAAGCAGAAGCACAGACAGGAACAGTCCCTGCCGGACGTCCAAGTGATAGTCCGTAAGGGATCGGTTGTACAAATAGGTTACGAGGGTCAGGACAACGAAAGAAGCAAGCGTCGCAAGGGCAGCCCCAAGAGGTCCAAATGGCGGGATCAACACTAGGTTGAGTAAGATGTTGAGTAGCGCGGCAATGCCCGTGGTGACCGAGCGGATCCAGGTCTTGTTGCGTACAAGGCACCCGAAATCCAGAGTGGGTACTATTCCCCAGATTGCCACGCCCACAGTCAGAGGTGCCACGACCGTGAGCAGCCCGTGATACGCTTTGGCTAATGCAATGAGGGTTACCTCGTACGAAACGTATGTGATGCACAGGGCGGCTAGGTACAGGGCGCTGACATACAGTAGAGCCAACCTGCGATACGTCTCCTTTTGGCCAACTGCATGAAGGGCGAACTGGTTGGGGCCCCACATTTGCGCGAAGGGGCTCATAATCACCAGACTCAGGAGCATCGCGAACTTGTAACCCAAACCGTAGACACCTACCTCGTCCAAACTCCAGTACTTGACCAGGAAATATCGGTCTGCGTAGTTTAAGACGTACATAAAGAGGGGTGCTGGCAGCATAGGCAGGGCGTATTTGTACAAGGTCAGTGCATAGCCCCCGGTGGTGAAAGAAACAGGAACCCTTGTGAGCATGGCCCAGTAGCCTATCGCTACCAGAAGCACCCCGGACGTTACTGCCCCGAGGAGTACGCCTACGATTCCGAGGTTCAGAACGATGACGCAGGCGAGCCCGACACCACTCCCTACAAGTGATGTACCGAGCTGAATCGACCCCACTAGGCGCGCCTCTTGCTTCACCCGTAGGTAGGCCAGCGGCAATGCTCCCACAAGCTCGAGCCAAGTGGCCGTCAAGGCGACATAAAAGCCCGACAAAGGGAGACTCCTTGCCGAGTAGACCAGCTCGAGAATCGGCTTGGCACCGATTGCCGAGAGCGCACAGAAGGTGCTCGCTACGCACACTAACCCAAGGAAGCTAGAACTCACTAGCTCAGTTACCTTGCCGCTGTTCCTTGCCGTGGCGTAGTAACGGATGAAGGCAGCATCTAACTTGGACCCGCCGACGATCCCAACGAGCCAAACGATCAAGTATAGGATGTCGAGTGAACCGAACTCCTCCGGGGTTAGATAGTGCGTATACAGCGGGATGACAACGAAGCTTACGCCCCTTTGCGCAAGCTGAAAAACACCATAGACCGACGTCTGCTTGGTTAGGACTCTAACGGTTAGGGACATCGCCTGCTTGCTCCTGCAACAAGAACGGGTATCGGGAGATGCGGCAGCTGAGATTGGGCGACGTTGGGACAACTCGGGACCAATTGTCGCTTCACCAAGTCCGCGGGTCCAGCAGCCAAAAGATCCAGCAGCGTCGCTTTGAACTTCCGACCGCCCATAGCGCCCTGCAGGCACCTGTCGCACATCAAGCGTTCCACCGTACAGCGTGTGCGGCCGGTGCCTTCGCGCCCACGTATCGGGGATGTCGTTGATGTCTAGGGTGTGTATCCAAGCAAACGAAAATCATCCCGATAGTAATCTGCAATGATTGCTTGCGATTCCTTGTTGTACAGCTCTTGATAGGGCTTGTGCGCCGTCTTATTAAGCAGCGGCAGAATGGGCGCTGCCTTAATAATGTCGGCTATCTTCTTCCAGTCAGCGTTGATTGAGTCGAAGCGTGCCAGATAATCCACAAACAGTGTTCCGCGAATCATCACATTGTGATGCTGTGGATTGAAATGGGGATTTGAGAAATTGCCTCGTCTTACGAATTGATTGAAATCCATGTGTTTGTCGATTTCTTTAATCCGTTGTAAATAGGAAAAGGCGGACACGAAGCGATCATAGGGATTTCGTACGATGCCGAACTTAAATATTGTTTCCAGTTCAAGGTCGCTAATCGAGGCTAGTGTCATCTCGTGAATGCTTAAACTGTCTTTCTTTACGATGACTCGGTGTTTTAAAAGGCCTCGTGCGATGGATTGCTGGCAAACCTTATTGATTGCCATATAAATGAACCGGCGTTGTGTGTCGAAAATTGGTGAGTCGCAAAAGTTGATCAGGTGAGTTCTAATGTCGCGTCCCTGAAAATGCATTGTCATCTCCGGGTGTTAGTCTGGTCAAAAGGTCCAGGTAGGTTTAATCTGTTGTGCGCGTATTCTTGGAGTTGTGGATTGGACACGTAGCGCGCTCGAGCGCCGTGTCTTGAAAACGTCCGGATAGTAGGGCTGCTGAAATGCGCCCATCAACGTGAAACAGGACTGCGGCGGCGAGTCGGGCGACCGGGCACGGCAGCGTGAACGCCGCCAGATGTTTCGCTTGTCGCGTGACCGAACCCACTGTTACTCTCGAGTCCCGACATGGCGGTGACCAGGTTTCGCAACCGCGCCAGGTTGTAGGCCGCTGCGCTCAAGGCCAACTTGTTGACGCGTCGAGTTCTGTGAAACAGCGTCTGGCGCATCGGGTCCGATCGTCTTCATCCAGGCGAAGATCTCGTCCACCCGTTTCCGTCACTAGCGACGTGCGTAATAGATCATGCCGGCCAATGCCGGCCGTGTTATTGAAAGAGGAGTTCCGTGTGGTCAGCGCGGGAACTGTAGCGCATCTGAGGGCAGGTCACTCCGATGGCGGATGTGACGTGTCAAAGAGCGCAGCCAACTGCGCGGTGGCCGCGACCATTGACGCCTCGATGACAACACGCTCGCGGCCAGCAGTGCCGAAGCGGCAGCGGAGATCCGGGCTTTGCAGAAGCCTTTGCATAGCCCGGGCCAGTGCTTCAGGATGGTCCGGGGCGACCAGCAAACCGGTCACTTCGTCCACGACTAGCTCCGGCACTCCGGAAAACCACGTCGAGACGACGGCCAAGCCGGTCGCCATCGCCTCCTTTATGGTATTAGGAATGCCATCGCGGTCATTGTCGTTAGCGCGTGTGCACGGTAATACAAACAAATCAGACTGAGCATAGTGATCTGGCATCTGCTCCTGAAAGGCCCGGCCTAAGAAGTGGATTCGCTCGTCAAGCTCTAGCTGCCGTGCCAGCACCCGCAACGAATCGGCGAGAGGGCCGTCGCCTACGATCGTGCACTCGAAGGGCTCGCCCCACTGCGCCAACATCGCGCAGCCACGCAGCAGAGTCGCGAAGCCCTTTTGCTCACAGAGTCGGCCAACAGCGAGTATGCGTGGCACGGCACGCACCGGACGGGCAGTCGGCACGAACCGCTGCGTGTCAACGCCGTGGTACACAACATGAATCGGTCTAGTCAGGTTCGGCACCAACTGCAGCAAATGTCGCCGGTTGTATTCGGTGCAGGTGACGACAAAGGCGGCGCCTCTCAGCTTCTCAGACAAGAGCAACCGGTCTTGCCAGATGTCGTATGCATGAGCGGTAAAGCTAAACGGCAGCCTGAGAAAACGGGCTAGTACCCAGGCGCAGGTAGCAGAGCCAACGGCAAAGTGCGCGTGAATGTGACGCACCCGACTTTCACGCATCACTTGTATCAGTGATACCGCTTCTCCGAAATGGCAGAGTGACCGCAAGCGGTCGGTCCATCGGTCGTGGGATCCCGTCAGAACATCCCGGAGGATGCGGAGGTATTGCCGTGGCTGCGCGCAGAAGGTCCTGATGTGCTCTCGCACGAGCACGCCGAGTGGGAGGGGGAGCACGTAGTACGTGTCATGCAAGTGCTGGTGCGCCTCTGGTGAGATCTCTTCCTCGCACGGTCGCCGAATGGAAAACGCCCTGACGCCCAGACCCCCGGCGCGTAACGACTGCACCTCCCGGTAGACGAAGGTCTCCGTCAGGTTGGGGAACAGATTCATGATATACGCAACCGGCCCCGAATGGTCCGACGCCCTGGCGGGGTGCCGTCCTTCACCACGGGCGGGCAGAGTCAATGCGCCACGGAAGTAATCCAGCGCTCCGAACATTTCCATCGTTGGCGCCGGTTACCCACTTTGAGCGACGTCCTGGGACTGGTCGGCCGGCCCCCCGGCGCGTAGGCTGACCGGTTCAATGACCGGCGCGAAGCTGTGCGGATCGGGCAGGGGTGCAAGAAAGCCCATCACCAGTCCGATTGCGCCCAGGGTCCAATCGGACACAATATACGTCGCGCTTCGGAAGCAGCCGCGTCGATACCACAACCCCGCAAAGGCGAAGATGCCAACGCCAACCCACACCTGCAGAATGGCTAGCGGCAATCCGGTGGACACAGCGATCACAGATGCGATGCCGAGAGCCACGTACGCCAGCATGACCAAGTGCCGGTTTAGGCGACGCGCGTGGTACCAAAAGAGACCCCGTGGAATCGCGGCGCGCAAGACCTGGCCGCTGCCCTTCATCATTCTGCGCCGAATGCGCCGTACCTGCCCGTGCCACGTATCCTTGGGCACCGTGTAGTGCGTGAACATGAGTTCGGGCGTTTGAGTCACCTTGTAACCCGCAGCCTCCAAACGACCTCTCAGCTCACCTTCCTCTTCGGAAGTGAGATAGGGGTTGAATCCCCCAGCTGCCAGCAGGGCACTCCTGCGATACAGCGCGTTGCCCCCTAAGCTTTTCTCGTCGGCCGCAAGAGCGCTCTTGTACGCCGGCGAAACCCCTTCGTAGATCTCGCGACGCCGCCCAAAGACCACGCCGACCTGGCCGTAACGTTCCATCAGGTCGATGGCCGACGGCAACCAGGCGGCTTCGATTTGGCTGTCGCCGTCGACGAACAAGATGTAGCGTGCACTGACGAATTGAGTCCCGACGAAGCGGCCTGCGGCCGCCGTTCGGGTTGCGCTATGGTAGCGGTACACCTCGACGGGGAACTGCGCCGCGATGGTTGCGGTGGCGTCGTCGGAATCAGAGTCGACGACGACGACGCGGGTCCCCGGGTGTGACTGGACGGCGCGCAGTACAGCACTCAGGCACATGCCGATGTGCTGTTCCTCGTTTCGCGTGATGACAACCACTGCCAGCACCGGCAGGCTCGAAGGCAGTGCGGCCTCTGCACCCGGAAGTGTCGATCCCATAGATGTATAGCGGATCAAGGGGCGCCCTCCTTTCTCCGGTCGCGATTGATCGCTCGCGGCGGCTTCCCGTGGCGGCTGCGCACGGGTGGTGCTAACAGGCTGCCGTGATGGGCTGATGACTTGTTCTGTCACGCTTCTGCATCCGTGTTGTAAGATTGGCGGCCGAGGTTGCTTTCGCCCTCCGGACTTCGCTTAGGCGGCCAGGCAGGATCCGGTGTGCGAGTTCGCGCAGCAGCCGTCGCGGCTCAACGACGTGTTCAAGGACTTGGGCGGCGTCGAGCTCTCCGTAAACAAGGGTCTTCATAAGGTTCGGAAAGAGGTTCATAAAGTACGCGATGGGTGCTGCCCCGTTGTCTTTTGACAACGCGTGCGGGTTCACTCGCCGACGCCACGCCAGGATCGATTGCCGCCGTTGTCGGATCGCGGTTGTTGCCATGCTGACCAGCATTAGGAAAACCCTATCCCTGCCGGACGAACCTTCTACGCGTCTTCAAAAGCCGTCGCTCAATGGTATATTATTACGATGGAGGCATATTCCGTCTGGTGCAAGGCCAGTCGGGTATGCAATTTGCTTTTCCCGTATCCGTTGATGAGAGGAGGGCAGCCTTGGCTCCGAAACTGATCGGCATTACGGCTCTCTCGCTGTACTTCTTGCTCCCGGGCACAGCCCGCGCTACGACCTACTACGTCGACGCCGTTGCCGGCAGTGACGGCAATGCCGGCACGTCACGCGTCGCAGCGTGGCGCACGCTGGCGCAGGTGTGGAACAAGATCACTGATGCGACCATTGGCGGGGACGACCTCGTGCTGATGCGTCCGGGCCGATACTATGTGCTGGACGGGACGAGCAGCGACTCGACCGAGCGGCTGCCCGGCGTGCTGAATCAGGTGCGCGGCGGCACCGCGGGCCATCCAATCACTATTTCCGTAGATACGAACTACGGTGGCAACGTGGAGATCACCGGCTCCCTGCCGGGGAACTGGAACAAAGCGGCGGGCAAGACCTATGACCGCACCAGTGCTTGGACGACTGTGGCGAGCGAGTGTACTGGCAACGGGGCACCGTGGGCGTGCTGTACTGGCAGCGGCGCGGGCTGCGCGGGGATCTACTACACCGCCGCGCCACCACCGAACGGTTCGACGGGCACTGGACCGGGAACGTGCTTTCAACCAGGTGCCAATCCCGGAGACGCACCGACCATGTGGAAGATTCTCTACTCCGCCGACTCGGCGCCCATCACCATGCCGAGCTTCGAAGCTGGTAAGAATCAGTGCTGGTTCCGGCCGGAGTACGCGCAGTTCTGTACCGCCGCCAGTGAGCCATATGCCTGCTGCACTGCCGCAGGTGTTGGCGCGTCCTGCATCGGCACCGTGCGTGTCTACGCAAAGACCGCCAGTGGTGCGGCTCCTGATGCCATCTCGCCCCCGCTAGAGTTTCCGGTTGCGGTTGCGGAGGGCAACTTCGGTCGCAGTGGGACGATTCAGTACCTCACCATCACGAACAACGGCAACGGGCGCATCTTCTACTGGCGCTGGGGCATTGCGAACGGACTACAAATTACGCGGCTGAACTATGCCGTTTTCGAGGACTTCGAGATTGGCTACCAGTCCATGAGCCGGGCGTTTTGTGGCTCGGGCAGCGGCGCGACCTGTGCCGCAAGCGGCTATTCTGCAGGAATGCGTTCCGGTTCGGGATTCCCGCGCAATACTGGCGGCTTTGCCTATTTGGTGCGCGAAGTCGAAGCGTTAGGGGTGGCTCCGCCGCTGCACCATCACAACACCTTGCGGCGCGGCGTGATTCGACGCGGGCAAGGGGACGAAGCCTATCATCAGTGCGCCACGACGAACACGCTGGTGGTCGGGACCAATCCGGCAAGCTGCACCACCGTTGCGGACTGCACGCAAACCTCGCTGGGCACGGCGGTCCTGTGTTCCAGTTCGACCTGCTACTACCACGACACCAGCGGAGAGGGGTACGAGACTTTTGAGGACGTGGAGTTTGCCGAGATTCCGTGGGAAGTCACGAATGGGGACACCGCCACTTACGGCGATGCGTACTCCTGGCCGCCACCTGGATACGGTGCGTGGAGCAGCGTCTATGCGTCGAGTTTTTCTCCGCTGGGCGGTGGCGGCCAGACAGCAGGCGCATGGATCATGCAGGCGCAGAACAATGTCTATCGCCGTCTGTATGTGCATGACATCGACGGCATCGCGTCATTCGAGACAAACTGCGAGGCCAATAACTGTTCGGGCGGGGGCAAGGTCTACACGCAGCCCGCGAACAATCTTGTTGAGGACAGCACCTTCGACGGGTCGCAAGTGCTTTGGGCTGGCTCCAGCGCAGGACCATTCTGTCGCACCTGCACCTGTAAGACCGTTGCGAACTGCTTTGGACCGAGCGGCGGGACTTTCTTGAAGCAAAGCATCGGCGGCTGGGACATCGACGTGCCCGGACATATCTGGCGCAATAATGTGATCCGAAACTGTCGAGGGACGTGTTTCTACGTGATCACGCGGACAGGCAGAGCGGGGCGAGTAGTGGGGCCGCAGTTCGTCAATAACACCGTGCATATCCTCGGCATCGATGACCTAGATCGGTTTCCCATCGGCCCCCTTTGGGGGACTGTCAGTTCCCCGGCGATCTTCAAAAATAATATCATCGTCCAAGACAACTTGGGAATGAGGTACACTATTTGGGTTGACCCAGACGACGCCTCGACTGTTGCGATAGATAGGAATTTGTACGGTCCATCCAATGTACGTTGGAGATGGGGTAGCGCGAACGGTACAACGACATTCTCCACCTGGCAGTCGCAGAGCGGGCAGGATGCCGGCAGCCCGGTCCCGGCCAATCCTTTATTCGTGAATTCTCCGCTGGACCTCCATATCACGTTCGGAAGTCCAGCTATGGATAACGGAATAACCCTACCTGGTTTCTCTACCGACCATGATGGAGTAACCAGGCCGCAGGGCCCCGCTTGGGACATCGGGGCGTATGAGATTCGAATCCCAGGTCCGCCCACTCTTATCTCGGTGCTTCCAGTTCCGTGAGCCTACGTGTTGACATGGGACCAGTCTATACCTCTGCGCTATCGGTCTCGTGCGGCGAACTGGACACCTGTCCGCTCATAGCACTCACCAGTGGCCGCGCGCGGCCCTGATTGATCTCCATCCCCTGCATCAATCCCAGGACAAACCAAAAGACTGCGACATCAGGAAAATCACGCCACGGCTCCCATGTCATATGCCAGCATAGGGCCACGATCGCCGCGCTCCAACCGAGAGCTGTAGCAGCCACCACCTGCTCGTCGGATCGCGTCAGGCGCCAGGCCTGACGTAATGCACAAATGATCAGGCTGACGAATGCGACGAGCCCTGGCACGCCAGTTTCTGCGGCACGCATCAGGTATTGGTTGTGGACGAAGGTGATCCAATGCTTCCCCCTTTCCGCCCGCGCAAAACTCTTGTACGCGAGCCGGTAGACGCCGTCACCAACCCCGACTAACGGATTCGCAGCAATCACCCGCACCGCGATGCGCATCATAAGACTTCGCTCATCGTAGGCCTCAGTCACGGGTGAGGTGTTGAGACGCAGGGCCATCAGTGGCCACAGGAGCAAGCCCGCCACCAGGGCTCCTGCGGCAATCCAGAGGAGCCGCCGTCGCCGTCGGGCCGACAATCGCACCCGGCTGGTTGCCGCCATGATCCATGCCAGCCCGAAGGCAAACGCCACCCAGGCTGCCCTCTTGAACGTAAGGGCGAGCGCAAGACTTCCGAGGGCCGTGACCGCTGCGAACGCGAAGGTCTCGGCGCGCCGGCGCGCAGTGACAAGGCGACCGAGCGCAATCATGAGAATCGGGAGACTGAACGCGACCAGGTGTGCTGGATTTCCTCCCAGAACTCCTGTCGCCTGAGGCGGCCCTCCCAGCGAAGCCGCGGTGGCGGCCTCTCTCTCCCGCGACCATCCGGTTTCCGTTATCTGCGGCTGGGCGGACAACGAATCCCTACCCTCTGCCCACTGACTTCCAACATCCACAATGCTGACTACCGACTGAACCGTCAGCGAAACAAGGAGAAGTGTGATCGCACGCCGAAAACGAAGCGTGGACGTCGCCAGGTTTAATGCGATCACGTAGATTGCATATGCTTGAATGTCGGCGAACAACTGTGCCAAACCGGCGCGAAGCTCGGAGGTCCCGAGCAGGGAGACGGCTGATGTCAACAGGACCGCCACGATGGGGAGCCGCGGCTGGCCCAGCCACCGAAAAGGGCGGCGCAACTGATCCGGAGTTCCCAGCACGAAGGTCCCCGCCACGGCAACTAGACCGAGGAAGAGCGCAAGATGGATCTCCAAACCCGGAGCAGTGCTCCCGTTGTCCAGCAACTGGAGGGCTAGGTTGGTTGTTCCTACGCTCAGCACGAACACGCTTGTAAGCATCCATGCCTTGTCGCGCGCCGCCAGGAAAATACACGGAAGCACCGACGCGGCGAACACAACCAGGCTGTGACGCAGATCGAGACGCGCCGTGATCACAGCGGCAACGGCGACAGCTGTTCCGAGCAACGGTGCCATGACGACGGTGATATCAGGCCGGCGAAAGAACCGGCCGTGGACGCTGATCACTTGGGGGCTCACGCCTCACTACTCTTCTGTGACTCTCGGGTACAACCCGGCATTCTTGAGGATCCTATCGAGGCCGAGAGGTTTGAGTTCACGTGCCGTCAAGCAGCCCGAGGACAGCAGCGCGACGCCGTAGAGCAACGGTGCCAGAAGCAGCAGAACGACAATGTTCACATCTCGCATCATCCACAAACAGGCAACCATTGCAGTCGCGGCCATGAGCATGCCCGCCGGTAACTGTCAGCTGCGCCGCCGTGTTCTTGGGGATCCGAAGGCGCGGGTCCATCATCCGACCATCCTGCTTCCGGTCAAACCCTGCCGGCCTCTGATCCACTCACCCGCCTGCAACCGCCACAGTGTCCGGTCAATCCATCGCCAGGCGTCGAGCCCCCCCCTGCACAGCAGGCGAAACATCCAGAGCGGTTCGCCACCCTCCACTTTCACCCGCGGCAGAGTGAAAGGGTCCATCCCGGTACGGACAGCCCCGTGCTGGGAAGTAAACGCGCAGGTGTAACCGCTCTCGCGCAGCACCATCGCAGTGGTATCGCTGTAGTCGGCATGCGTTCCAAACGGATATGCGAACGCCGTGACCGGCCGGCCAAGGTGCCGCTCAAGAGCCTCGCGCGATCGTTCGGCCTGCTCACGGATTTCGCCCATCGACATGCCGCCGAGAGAACGGTGCGTCCAGGCGTGTGAGCCAATCGTGACGCCGGCTTCTGCTAGCGCCGTGAGCTCGCTCCATGTAATCCGAGCGTCTGATGTCTTGTCACTTGAGCGACTCTGGTTCCCGTGGCCATCCGAGATCTCTCCGGCTGGAATGAACGCAACCGCTGGGATCCGATAATGCTGCAAGATAGGCAAGGCAAGCGAAAACAGACTTGGACAGCCATCGTCGATGGTAATCAGGACCGACCCGTCGGCCAGCACGGTATCCCCTACAAGGAATGCCTGCGCATCCGCGAGCGAAACGGCAAGATGACGTTCCGAAACCCATGCCATCTGGCGTTCAAATTCTTCCACGCGCACCCGGAAGGGATCACGGCACGTCTCACCGAAGCGGTGATACGTGAGTACGCGAACCCGCGGTCGGTGCCCGGAACGATCACCTAACTTCAGCCAGCCGCACGCCAGCGACGCGAGGGCGAGTCGGGAACCCTTCTTGATGCACCAGCGCACCCTGTTCACGCGACCGTTCATAACGTGCCGTGTCGGTCGTCGCGCCTTGACTTCGATGTCCTGCCCGTTCGTCAACGGTATCACCGTTGCTCCATACGAGTTTCGCCATCTGGGCTGACCGACCGGGCGCCGCCGTCGAGCCTCCCCACCGGGCTGGCCTGTAGCGCATCGCTGATGGCGCGCAGTACGAACTTCGGGTTCCCCAGGAAATAGCGCCGCCATTTGTGTGGTTGCTGCATCAAGAGCTGCGCCCACTCCATGCCGAGGTCGCGCACCCATTGCGGTGCACGCTGAAGCACGCCAGACCAGTGATCGAAGAGGCCACCCACCCCAATGCTCACCGGCACGCGCAACCGTGGAAGGTGACGGTGTATCCATTCCTCTTGCTTCGGATTGCCCATGCCGACCAGAAGCATGTCAGGGGCGGCGGTGTCGAGCATGCCGAGGACGTCAGGCGTGTCACGGTCGGTGATGTAGCCGTGATGATGTCCGGCGATGCGGATGCCCGGGAAGTCACTCTCAAGTCGCTTGGCCGCACGTTCCGCCGTTCCCGGAGCACCGCCAAGCAGAAAATAACGATACCCATGCCCCAGCCGCGCCCGGAAGAACGCCGGAAGCAGATCGGTCCCGTTGACGTTGTCTCGCAGCCGCACGTGTCTCAGTCGTGCCGCCAGTCGCACCCCGGTGCCGTCGCCGAAGACGATGTCCGCCGAGTTGAGCACGTTGCGATAGGTCGAGTTCTCGCAAGCTAAGTTGAGGGTGTGCGCGTTGACGAAGAATACCGCCCGTGCGCGGCCATCGCGGGCGCGGATCCACGCATCCATGAGCGTGACCGCGTCCTCTTTGGTCGCGTTGGTCACTCCGACGCCGAGGAGGGGAACGATCGGCAACTGGTGGCAGACACCGCCTCTGCTGACTTGTGGTCCACTCACCGTCAATGCGCTCCTCGGCGCGACAGGACTGCGGGAATGGTCTTGGCGAGGATCTTCAGGTCCAGTCCGAGAGACCAGTTGTCGATGTACTCTATGTCCAAACGAATCCAGTTGTCGAAATTCGGCTCCCGACCATTGATCTGCCACAGGCAGGTAATCCCGGGCTTGACGCTGAAGCGCCGCCTGTGCCAGCGCACGTCGATGCGGCTCGCGTCACGCACCGCCAACGGGCGCGGGCCGACCAGGCTCATCTCGCCTTTGAGGACGTTGAACAGCTGGGGCAGTTCGTCGATGCTCGACCGCCGCAACCACCGCCCTAAGCGTGTCACCCGCGGATCGTTCGTGATCTTGAATACCGGCCCCTGCGCTTCATTCAGGTGTTCCAGGGTCGCCTGGATCTGCTCGGCACCTGCAACCATGGTGCGGAATTTGTAAGCGTGAAAGCGGCGGCGATTGAATCCCACGCGGTCCTGCGCAAAGAATACCGGTCCCCGAGAATCGAGCTTGATTGCCAGCGCAATGAGGGCGAAAAACGGCGCCAATACGACGAGCCCGAACAACGTGCCGACGACGTCGATCGCACGCTTCACTACCAGCGCCGGGGTTTCGGCCGGGCCGGTGTAGATCGTCAGCAACGGCTGACCTTCCAGCGTATCCGGGATGGCGCGTGCCCAGAACAAGGAGGCGAGATGCGCCATGACTCGGACCGTGACGCCCTGTTCCTCACAGATCGCCAGCAGCTTGGCGATCAGCGGCTGGGAGGTGTCGAGCGGCAACGCCACGAAGATCTCGTCGATCGCCGTGTGCTCCAGCAGCGACTGGACCTGCGCGACGACTGCGGCAGTGGCGGTGTCGCCATTGCCGCTCGCGGCAGTGCCCGGCTCGACGATTTCGAGCACGCGGTATCCGAGATCCTCGCGGTGATCCAGCTTCGACATCAGGTCGAGCGCAACATCGCGGCAGCCGACGATGACGACGTTCCTCAGGTTCCGGCCATGGCGGCGCACCTGGCGGCCGACAGCGCGCAACAGCCGCCGTTCCGCGCTGAGCCCAACGAATGACGCGCCTGAGAAGGCCAGCAGGAAGAGAATGGTCACAAACTCGAAGTGAAACAGCGGCCCGACCAGCGCCAGCGGCGCTGTGCCGATCAGCACAGCGGCGCCAATGTCGCGCACCTCACGCCACGGCGTCGCGAGCCGGTAGGAGAGATACAAACCGCGCGCCTTGAGCACCTGCTGCCACCAGCCAAGATACGCGAGGAGAAAGAGGACGTTCTGCACCTTGACCCGCATTGCGAGGATGGGCAGCCAGCCCTCGCCACCCGACAGGTGCTGGGTGACGGCAATCGCCACCGTGAACACGACGGTGACCACAACCAAGTCGGAGACGTGGACCAGGTCCACTAGGAGTTTGCGGCGCGAGGTCATGGGAGGAATTGATTCATTGAGCCATCGGCTCATTGATTCAATGATTCAATGATTAAATGATCAAATAGATCAATGACTAAATGGTTAAATGGTTCAATGGCTAAATATTTCAATGGCTCAATTCCTCCTCGCCGTTCGCTGTGAGGCAGCAAAGATAGCGAGCAGTTCGTTCGCTTCCGTCAGCAGGCCGTCGAGCTGCGGGGCAGGGAGGATGTGGCTGTCGGCGAGCAGTTCGAGCCAGAAGACGGTCTCGTCACTTTCTTCGACCACAACGCCGATTTTCGCGACGAACTCTGCTTTGGACCGTGCCCGGCATGCGGCCCGGTAGTTCGCCGCCACCGAAGTGCCAGAGCGTAGAAGCTGTCGACCAAGCACGCGTGCCTCTTCCGTGTGGGGCAGAGAACGAAACAGGTCGATGACATGCAGCGCAAACTGCTTCGTCCGTTCCCGAAGCTCATCAGATAATTTTCTCATTTGGCCATCGAGTGATTGAATCATTGGGCGGAAGGAGCGCAAATAAATCGTCAATGGTTCAATGGTTCAACGGCCCAATTCTCGAAGCCAGGCGGGGAGGTGATTTTTGGTGCCGTGCATCACCACACCCAGAGTGCGGCAACCAACGGCGCGCGCCCGTTCGGCCGCGGCCTGCAGTGTGTGGCGAGGCGTGACCTCTGTCCGGGCAACAAGGACCAGACCGTCGCAAGCCCGGGCTATCAACGCCGCGTCGATGGATTGTTCGAGCGGCCGACCCTCAACGATGATGAGATCCGCGCCCGCTGCGGCATGACACAACCAATCCTCAAACGCCGCTTGCCAGTCCGGACGGCTGAGATCGAGGGACAACGCATCCCCAGCGCCCGTTCCTTGATCCGATTCACTCGGGCGCCCTTGATCCGATTCACTCGGGCGCCGTTGCAGCAACGACCGTCCCGCCGATTCCGTGAGCACCGCGATGACTACGCGGCGCCCAAGGCGCGTGGCCTCGGCAGCCAAACCGGTGATGACCGGGCGGGGCGATTCCTCGACCGAGGTGCTGGCAAAGACCAGCGCGCGGATGGGGCGCTCGTTGGCGAGCGCACGCAGGTTGTCAAACAACACCCGGTACGCGGCGTCCGCTGAAGTCGACATCGGCACGGCTACGAGCGGCCCTGCAATTGGGGCCGTCTGAGGTCCCGAGCTGCATGCCTGCTGGCCATCGCCCGCAACTGTCACGCGGCCGGCTGCGGTGCTCTGCTGGTCTAGCTGGTCCCGCTCGACCCGTTTCAAGGCGCTAACGTGCTCGCTCATGGTGTAATCCTCGTCAGTACGTGCCAAGCATCGGGTTGGAGCACTCCTCCACCCTTCAAAGACGCGGGCGAAAACCAGACACATTTTCTTGAGGGCGCGAGCACCGCTCCCGCCGCGGCCTCACGTTGGGATGTCGGCAAGAATCGGCAGTCCGGTCACCCGCTGTGCTTCGCTGCTACTCTTGACAGCGGGATCCAGGCGGTCACGTGCGAACGCCAGGCCAACGCCTGCGAACAGGCTCATGATCGCTGCCACTGCGAGAATCCGCACGCTCTTCGACGGTTCGGGCTCCACCGGAACTTCTGCCCGCTCCGCGATGGTGACGTTCACGATTTGTGAGGTATCAAGAGCGTCGGAAAACCGCGCTTCTTCGGCTTTCTTGCTATAGGTTAAAAACGCCTCCTTTGCGGCAGCGACGTCCTCATCGAGCCGCTCCTGCTCCGAGGCGATTTGGTCCAAATGTGCGAGCGCGGTGCGCGCGCTGGCGATCCGCGGGCGCAATGCGTCGATGCGGGCACGCACCGCGGCCAGTTGGACTTGGGTTTGTGTCAAGTCCAGCTGCAAGGGGCCGTTGCCGCCGGTCGAAGCTCTGGTCTTCTCCTCTACGGCTAGCAGTCGGCGCGCCTCCTCAATCTGGCTGTCGAGGTCCTGAACCTTTGCGTTGCCGGGCGCAAACTTGGTGAGCAGCTCGCTACGCTGCAACTCGAGGTCAACGAGGCGCGTTTTGAGGAGCAGCAGGGGGTCGGCCTGTGGCGAGGTCGACGTCCACACGGCGCGACCCGAGCGGATCTCCTGGCTGAGGAACGCCGCGCGCGCCGCTCCTTCGGCGAGTTCGGTGGTGGAGTTCGCCAGCGTGGATTCGAGTGCTGTCAACTGCATGTGCAACGTCGTGCGCTGCTCGGGAGTCGCATCGATGGCTTCTCGCGCGTAGAAGTTTGCCAGGGCGTCCTCGGCAGCGCGCAGCTTGTCGTTCAACAGCCGGCGCTGACTCTCCAGGAACCCGAGGGTCTCGGCCTGCTGGTTCATCTCTGCGCGGCGTTCGACATGCCGCTCCGCCAGACGGTTGACGAAATCAGCCGTCCATTGGGGATCCGCGCTCGCATACGAGACCTCGATGAGGTTCGACTTGCTGACCGGCGCCACCACCACATAGGGGGCGATATCGAGGACCAGTTTCTCGAACGGATTCAGCGGCGGGACACCATGCAGGCTTCGGTAGAAACGCGCGGGGAGATCGAGGGCGGCAGCTATCACCTCGGAGAGCTGCTGTCCCCATCCTGTCTCCTTCGTCGTCCCGATTTGATCACGGTCCGGAGCGAGCACCTCTCGCACCAGAGCCGGGCTGCTCAGCAGGGCTACCTCTGAATTCAGGTCCTCGTCGGTCAGACGGTCGACCGTCGCTGCCGATTTCGGGTCGGGCGACACGGTGATGCGGGCTCGTTGTGACGTGACCATGAGCGTGGCGGTCGCCCGGTAGACGGGGCTGCGAATGCTCACAATAAGCGCAGCAGTAGCCAGGCCGCTAACGAAGACGCCGAGGATGAGCTTCCGCCGGCGGAACAGCAACGCCACAATCTCGCGCCAAGCTATCTGTCCGGTTTCCTGTTCGTCCATAACTGTCGCCTACCAATGAAGGTGAAACCCCTCTTCTATTCTCCCCTTGCCAAGGGGAGATACAGAGGGGTTCTTACGAAGGAAAGACAGAGAAGAGTCAATGTAGTTCTCAAGGCGCGATCGCGAACGGCACCCGCGGTATCAGCTTCTGGAGGTGCTGATCCACGAAGATGTCCACATCGGCGATCTTTGATGTCGGCACGAAAACGACATCGTACGGCCCTAGGACCACATCTGTCTCCGGATGCTCTCCGCTGGCGATGGGACGCACGTCAATGCTGTGTCCAGCGGGCCGGCCGTCGACTCCCTTACGAATGAGGATGACCTGTTTGCGATGGGCGGTGACGGACAAGCCCCCGGCAGCCTGGATTGCTTGGAACAGCGTCAGGCCACTGGTCAATGGTACGATGCCCGGGTGGCCGACTTCGCCGCCGACATAGACAGGTGGAGTCCCCAACTGGCGTACGATGACGCTGATGCGGGGGTTCACCAGCTCCTTGTCGTAGCGCTGCGTCAGGTCGGCAGCGAGCGTTTGGGGTGATAGACCGGCTGCTACAACATCGCCGACGAGCTGCAGCGAAATCATGCCGTCCGGGCGCACGACCACATCCTCGTTGAACTCGGGGCTTTTGAGGAACTTGACGCTGATTGTGTCACCGACTTGCAGGACGTAACTTCCCGGCGCCTGCGGCTGAGGGACTTGCAGCGGGGCAAGCGGCGCCCCGGTGTCCAATTTCGAACGCGCGGCGCAGGCGCTCAGCGCGACAATCGGAAGCATCCAGGCGCCCCACTTGAGCCAATGAGCCAACTTCATCATCATTCGACCGCCGTACGAACGGGCGTCGCCCTCACCCCTGCCGTACCCATTTCTCCGGCAATTCGACGCGTGTCGCGCGCTGCATCAGTTCCATGAGAACACGGATGCGCTCGCGAGCGGGCAGACGCTCTTCTACGATGGCAGTGAGTCCCCGAAACGGCCCGTGTACGATACGCACTTCGCTATTTTCCCGCACCCCTTGGTTGCACCGGATCAGGCCGTCAGGGCCCTCGCGACCACGTAGAAAGTCGATGATGCTGTCATCCAGCGGCACGGGCGCAGCGCCGAAGGTGACGAACGTCTTCACCCCAGGGCTCCGCATAATTTGGATGAACTGCTCCGCCACCACGGTGTGCACGAACAGATAACCCGGAAACATAGGGGCGATGGCGCTACCAACCACCGGCCTGGGCCACTCCACGATCTGCGGTAGGTAGCTCGCGACCTTCCGTTCCGCCAGAAATCGTTGCGCCACCCGCTCGCGGTGGCGCTTTGTTTGCACCACGTACCAGGCCTGACCAGTGCCGACTGGGCTCTCTATCCAGGGTTCCACGCTACCTATAGCTCCGCCCAACGGGGCGCTCGCCCGTTTTTGACATCACTTGTTCTTGCCACCCACACCCAATCCACCGTACATCCCCACCGACACTGACCGGCCGCTCGGGCGCCAAACCGGCAGTGTGCTCCGGCGCACAGCCGGGACGGTCAGACCGCCCTTGCCTTGCGCTTCCCCTCCATTGGCTTCGCGACCAGCGGCGGCGCCGATATCGACGCTATGCGCACGCGGTCGTCAATCTGCTTCTCGAAGCTCTCGAACACGCCCATATCGATCTTGTGCAAGCTGGCCAGCTCCACCGGGGTCAGTACCCATCCCACTTGGGCCACCGTACCTTCGGGCTCACTGTAAAACTGCAAAAGGAAATACCTATCACACATGGAGGTCGTTGGACAAGCTCGTCTGCGGGGCGTCGGCGGCGCTGCGGATCCGGTGCACCGATTCCAGCAACGCTTCCCGCGCCACCGGTTTCGGCAGCAAATCTGCCGCGCCGGCTTTCATCGCAGCGACCATGACATCGATGCAACTGCCGCTGCCGAGGACGACGAATTGTGCCTGCGGCTTGGTCTGCCGCACGGCACGAATCAGCTCCACCCCGTCGAGTGCTGGCGAGTCCAGTTCGGCTACAGTGAGGGGGAACAGTCCGCTACGATGCTGAGAGATGGCCTCTCGCGCTGAGGCTGCCTCTGCAATCGGGTAACCGTCTGTCCGTAGCCACTCGGCGTAGGTGAACCGCTCGGTCTCATTAGGACTGACAACAAGTGTTGCGGCCTTCACAGCTCTACCTCGAATATCCCGGGACCGCCCCCTCCCCCCCAACCCTTTTCCCCATTTGGCAGGACATAAGAGTGATCAATGACTTCCGACATAGAAGCAGCTGATTTCAGTTGCATTCACGCGAACATCAAGCGGACACGCGATCGGCAGGTCTCAGGTTGGACGAAAACGAGGCATGCACTGAGGTCCTCGCAGATCACTTCTTCAAATCAGTATTTCTACGTAGTATTGGAAGAATACACGCCATTGGCCCCGTCGTCCATCCTGGTAGCCGAGAGAGCGCGCGCGATCGGCCGTCGGCGTTGGAAGCGCATCCGAACGTCGCCGAGATTCGCAGCCGCGGCGCTGCAGCGTGCGCTGGTATACTCCGCTCCATACATCTCGGCAGGGATGTGGACGCGGCAATTGACCTGGTTTCTCCCGAGATTAGTCGAGTTTAGGGATCCCGACGCGGTGCTCTGCCAAGCGGCAAGCCTTGGTTTGACAGATGCCCGGAGCTTTTCGCAAGTCAAAGACTCGGTACCGTGGCGCAAGGCTATGACCGAGCCTGCGCCTGTCCAGCGAGTGTGGGGACCAATCGCCCCATTTTGGTCACTGCTCATTGAGCGTCTTGAATCGAGGCAGCCACTGAAATCCTGCGAGCGTTGCGGAAGGCCATTAAAGGGCACTGGTGCGAAGCGGTTCTGTAGTCAGAAGGAAAATCTCGAATGTTTCCACCGTCGACGCGCGACGGACCGACGGCGTTAACGGGCATCCAGGTCGACCGGATCGCCCGCCTGCGCGCCCCGACTGTGGCCCGATGCTGACGCGCGCCGGTCTCCGCAATGACGAACGCAAGGGCCGACGTGCGCCCACTCTGCGCCTGGTGACAGCTCTCAGTGTCCACGAAGCGTCTCGGCATGATCGGTTGGGCCTCTACGGGGAGCCCTTCCAGCACGACAAGGAGAAACTGTTTGACGCAACCTTCCGAAGTGGTCTATTGGCATCCAGAGAGGGGCTGGTGAGGCGCCCATCTGGGAAATATCGGCTGATACCGTTGGAACCATGATGGACACAATCAAATTCCCGAAAGACCTCCGCGTCGCAGTGGCAGACGTAATAGACGGAACGGGTGTCCCAGGAATTCTTGTGGATTTGGTGATCCGGGCCCCACGGAAGAATGACTATACCATCTGTGCTTTGACAGACATAAAGGGTGTCGTGAACTTCAGTCGAAGCCGGGTAGAACAATCGCTGAAGAATGACCAAAGAATCTTCCCCATGGGCTTTGTGAGCATGTCACTGGACGAGTGTCCTGGGCTGACGGTGGAGGTCCCTCCTGCCCGTGAGATCCAACGGCGGATAAGATCGGCCAGGAAATACAGGTTTCGAGGGTACGAACCCCTCCGGGAGGATCTGGAGCGGGTGACGAACGGAGAATTTCTGCCTGCCTCGCTGCATCTCAAGAGCGCACAGCAGACTCCCGAGCTTTGGCAAGTGACTCTCCAATTGCGGCGCATCGAGGAACTGGGGGGGACGCTGCGCGCGCACGACGAGCGCACCGCGGAACTCCTGGCGCAAGTCAGCGCTGAGCGTGGAGCGCTCAGCAGCGCGATGCAGCAGTGCGAGCAGCGCCTGACGGCAGTGGCGGCGCGCCTGGATGCGGACGCAGCGAGTGGGTCGGCGCAGCGTGAGGAGTGGCGGCGGGTGATCGAGCAGGTGCAGGCCGCACAGGGGCAGGCCGAAGTGGAGGCGCGCGCCACCGCAGAGCGAGCCATCGCCCGTGCCGAGCTGGCGGTGCGCAGCATCGAGG
>Ga0187884_10001112_pt1 | contig 24969 bp, 26 predicted proteins | sample June2016WEW_20_4_FD_132983 | JGI IMG/M metagenome (GOLD analysis project Ga0187884, IMG submission 132983) | Peatland microbial communities from SPRUCE experiment site at the Marcell Experimental Forest, Minnesota, USA - June2016WEW_20_40 | ecosystem: Environmental > Terrestrial > Soil >...
CGACCGGGAAGCTGCACCTGGGAAACTACGTTGGCGCGCTCGAAAACTGGGTCCGCATGCAGGAGCAGTACGACTGCTTTTTCTTTATCGCCGACTGGCACGCGCTGACCACCGACTACGCGGATACTTCGCGGCTGAAGGAAAACTCGGTCGAGGTGCTGCTGGATTGGCTGGCGGCGGGGCTGGATCCCGCGAAGTGCCTGATGTTCATCCAATCGCATGTGCCGGCCCATGCGGAATTGCACCTGCTGCTTTCGATGATCACTCCTCTCGGCTGGCTGGAACGCGTCCCGACATACAAAGAGCAGAGGGAAAACATCAAGGAAAAAGACCTGGGCACGTACGGCTTTCTTGGTTATCCGGTGCTGCAGTCGGCGGATATTTTGATTTACAAGGCGGATTTTGTGCCCGTCGGCGAAGACCAGGTGGCGCACGTTGAACTGACGCGGGAAGTTGCGCGGAGATTCAATGGGCTCTACGCCCCGCCATTTGTAATCAGGAGACAGGGGACACGGGTTGTGACTTCAGATGGGAGGGAGGTGCAGCTAGAGTCCGGAGTGGAGCTGGATCCAAGAGCTGATTACGTCATCCAAAGGCCCCCCGTTTTTCCCGAGCCAGCGGCGCTGCTTACGCCCGCACCCCGCCTGCCGGGCACCGACGGCCGCAAGATGTCGAAGTCATACGACAATGCTGTCTTGCTCACCGATCCCGAGCCCGTGGTACGGCAAAAACTGAAGACGATGGTCACCGATCCTGCCCGGGTGCGCCGCACCGATCCCGGCAATCCTGATGTGTGCCCGGTGGGCGACCTGCACAAAATATTCAGCGACAAGGAAACGATCGCGAAGGTATACGAAGGCTGCCGGTCGGCCGGAATCGGCTGCATCGAGTGCAAGAGCTGGGTCGCGGATGCCCTGGTAAAGATCCTCAACCCCATGCAGGAGCGCCGGAAAAAATACGAGGACAATCCGCGCCTCGCCTGGGATATTCTGGAAGCGGGCTCGGCTCGCGCCCGTGATGTCGCAGGCGCCACGATGGACAAAGTCCGCAAGGCGATGGGTCTGGACTATGGTCCGAACGATGAGCCGGCGAAGGATTCCACGAAGTGACGGATTTGTCTCAACCAATACCTGAACAGGCGCCAGTCGAGGCTTCCGGGCACGGCGCGGCTCCGCCCATGTCCGCCGAGAACAGGTCCGCTAAAGACGATGCCAGCGACTTCCCCTTCTCCGTCGCCCTCGGCGAAATCTACGAAGGCCCGCTCGACCTGCTGCTCGACCTGATCCGCAAGCAGGACCTCAACATCTACGACATTCCCATCGCCAGGATCACCGCGCAATATCTCAGGTATGTCGAACGCATCCGTGAACTCGACGTGAACGTCGCCTCCGAGTTCATCTACATGGCAGCGGTGCTGATTCACATCAAGTCGAAGATGTTGTTGCCACGCGATCCGCTCGCTCCCGCCGACGCGCTGGAAGACCCGCGCAACGAACTCGTCAACCGCCTGCTCGAGCACGAAAAGTTCAAATCGGCGGCACAGATGCTTCTGCAGAAACAGCAGATTGAAGACGCGGTGCTGAGCAATCCCGCGATCCGCGAGTTCATGGATGCCGGTGGCGCCGAGCCCGAACTTGCCGCCGATGTCATCGACCTGGTCAAAACCTTCCAGCAGATCCTGGACCGCGCGCGCACCCGGCCAATTCTGGAAGTGGACGAAGAGACCGTAACCGTCGGCCAGATGATCCAATACCTGCACCGCCGGCTCTCCCTGGAAGATCGGCCCATCCGCCTGAAGCAGATGCTCCGCAATGTGCCGTCGCGAGCGGCGCTGGTCTGCATGTTTCTGGCGTTGCTCGAACTGGTCCGCTTGCAGGCGATCCAGGTGCGGCAGGACCACGTCTTCGGCGAAGTGCTTGTACGCAAGCATTCCCACTTCGAAGAAGTGATGACGGAGCAAGCTGCCGTGCGCGATGATTGGAAATGAGAAAGGCAGTTGCCGGTTGCCAGCTACCAGTGCCAGTAAAAACCAGCGGAGCAGACAAACTCCACTGACCACTGACCGCACTGGCAACTGGCAACTGGCAACTGGCAACTGACTTATGCTTAGACCCCAACTTGAAGCCATCATTTACGCGGCGGAAACTCCTATTTCGCTCGACCAGATTTTTTCGCTGGTGAAGGAGTCGTTGCTCGCGGAAACTCCGGGAATCGACGCCGCGGAAATCAAGTCGCGCATCCGCGCCACGCTCGAAGAACTCATCGCGGATTACTCGGGCGCAGGTCACGGAATCGAAATCCGCCAAGTCGCCGGCGGATACCGCATGTCCACCAAGCCCGAGCAGCACGACGTGGTGCGCGCCTTCGCCAAGAGCCTGAAACCGCCGTTCCGGCTATCGCTCCCGGCGCTCGAAACTCTTGCCGTCATCGCCTACAAGCAGCCGGTCACGCTGCCCGAGATCGGCGAAATCCGTGGCGTCGATTCCAGCGGCGTCATCGCCACCCTGCTCGACCGCAAGCTGATTACGACGGCGGGCAGAAAAGCCGTAATCGGCCGCCCCATTCTCTACAAAACCAGCAAGGAGTTTCTGCTGCGCTTCGGGCTTAAGGACATCAACGAGCTGCCCAGCATGGAGGAATTCGAGAAACTGCTGGCGGAGTCATTCCAGAGAGACCTGCTTCCCAGTGAGGGCACGGCTGTGGAAGCGTCTTCAAGTTCGCCGTCAATTGTAGAGGATGATTCTTCCGGAACCGAGGCTACCGCTGAAATTGCCGAGGACAGCGAGCCCGAACTCGCCACCGAAGAAGAGGAGACCGAAACGCCAGCCAGCACCAAACCGGAGTAGCCATCCATGCCTGCCGAACGTCTGCAAAAAATTATCGCTGCTGCCGGAGTTGCATCCCGCCGCAAAGCCGAAGAGCTGATCGCCTCCGGCCGCGTGCTGGTCAATGGCCAGGTGGTCACCGAGCTCGGCACCAAAGCCGATCCCGAACAAGACCACATCCGCGTGGATGGCAAGTTGCTGCAGGGACCCGAACGTTTCACCTACGTCGCGCTGAACAAGCCCAAAGGATATGTGACCACGGTCAGCGATGAGAAAAAGCGCCCAACCGTAATGGACCTGGTGCAAAAGGTGAAGGGTCGCGTATATCCCGTGGGCCGCCTGGACTGGGCCAGCGAAGGCCTTCTACTGATGACCAACGACGGCGCGCTGGCCAACGCGCTGATGAAAGCGTCCTCCAACGTGGCGAAGACTTACGTCGTGAAAGTCGCTGGCCAGCCCGACGAGACGAAACTCGACAAGCTTCGCCGCGGAGTTTCTATCGCCGAAAAGGGCGGCCGCCGCGTGCGCACGGCTCCGGCAAAAATTCGCCTGATTCGCGAAGGCGATAACCCTTGGCTCGAAGTGACCATCATTGAAGGCCGCAACCGCCAGGTCCGAAAAATGTTTGAGGAAGTGGGACACCACGTGGAGAAAATCCGGCGGGTGCAGTACGGCCCCCTCGCGCTCGACGTGCCGCCGGGCGATTGGCGCAACCTTACTCTGCTGGAAGTAGCCAAGCTGAAAACCGCTGCGTCGGGATCGAAAGCTGCCAAGCCGCCAAGCGCACCCACCCCGCTGCGCGCACCACAAGCGCCGCAGTCATCGAAACCATTGCGCTCACCCAGACCGTCGCACTCATCGTCGCACTCATCGAAGCCGTCGCACGCACCGAAGCGCAAGCGCGATTAGCGCTTTCCTTCCGCAATCATTGGCAGCCGGGCCGCGCCGTACAAGCCGGCATCGCTCCCCAACAGCGCGCGGGTGATGATGGTCTTGTGGCCGGGGCCAGCCTCCACGTGCGCGGAAGCGCCCTGGTTGGTGGCCGAAGGATCGTGCGGCGCAGTGGCGGCGTACACGATGGAGCGCCGCCGCAACTCTTCGAAAATCGATGGCGAAAAAGCTTCCCAGGCGCTCGAAACTCCCCCGCCAATCACGTAAATCGGCAGGTTCAGGGAATTCACCATCGCCGAAAGCACAATGCCCAAACAACGGCCTACGTACCGGAAAATGCGGCGCGCATCTTCATCGCCTTGAATCGCGAGATTGTAAATCGATTTCGCGCTGAACTCCGGATCGGAGTGGGCAGCGCGCGCCAGCGCCGACGCGCCGTTGCTTGCGATCGCTTCCCGCGCCAGCCGAACCACCGCCGTCGCCGAAGCGTATTGTTCCAGGCATCCTCGATTCCCGCACCCGCAAGGGTACCCATCCGGTTCAACGGTCGTGTGCCCGAACTCCCCGGCCATTCCATTTGCGCCGCGCCAGATCACGCCGCCCATGACCAGTCCACCGCCGACGCCAGTACCGAGGGTCAGCATCGCCACGTCGGAATAATCCTTGGCCGCGCCCAGCCATTTTTCTCCCAGCGCCGCGACATTGGCGTCGTTTTCGAGGATCACAACGGTCTTCAACCGCTGCTCAATGGCGGCGCGAGCTGGATAGTCGACCCAGCCCGGCAGGTTGGGCGATTCGCGCACCAGCCCAGTTTGCATGTCGATGATGCCGGGCACGCCGATGCCGATCCCCAGCAGTGGGGCGGCGTTCCTGTATTTATCCGACATGCGCTGGATGGCGTCGCACATGTCACTAATCACGTGATCGGGCCCCAGGGAAATCCTGGTGCCGAGTGTGACTTTTTCGATGAGCCCGCCTTGCTCGTCCACGGCCGCTATGCGCAAGTTCGTGCCGCCGAGGTCTACTCCAATGGAAAATCTGTTCATGATGAATGACTCGGGAGTCCGTTCGAAGGAGCATTTAGCCCCGCCCTTTTTTGTACAGTGCGAGTATCGATCCGTCAATGTTGGATCGTTCTATCAGGGCTATTTTTGGCATTTTGCGCAGTAGTGACTGCTGCGGCCGGCCAACACAACGCGCCGGATTGCGGCCCCGCATACCAGGCACGGATCACCCTCACGGCCATAAACTCGATGCTGGAGTTGGAAGAAACCTTCTTCTCCATTCGCGTCCACGTAGTCGGAGATCGAAGATCCACCCAGTGCGATCGCCTCGCGCAGCACTTCCTGCACCGCGGAGTGCAGCCTGCCCAACTGCTCCCGCGTGATGGCCGCCGCTCGCCGACGGGGACGGATGCCAGCCCGAAACAGCGACTCATCGGCATAAATGTTGCCCACGCCGCGCAGCAACTTCTGATTCAGAAGCGCGCTCTTGATCGGAGTCTTGCGCCCGCGAAAAAGCGCGACGAACCGTTCCTCGCTCACCTCCAGCGGTTCCACTCCTCCAGGATCGAACCCGCCAGGATGAACGCTCAGCTTGCCAAACATCCGCGGATCGATAAACCGCAGTTCGCGCCCGGAAGCGAGCTTTGCGATCAGGTGAGTGTGCTTGGCGACATCCGCAGCAGGTTCGCAAACGACCACGCGCCCGGTCATACCAAGATGGACGATCCACTGCGCCGTCTCAGCATCGGACAAATGTTGGTCGGACCGATGTAGAGACGCGGCTTGCCGCGTCTGGCCGCGAACTGCACGTTTGCCTTTGTTCGTCTGTGACACCGGTGCCTGTGATGCCCGCGACCCTCCCTCCAGATCGAACACGATGTGCTTGCCCGCACGGTGCACCCGCACGATCCGCTTGCCCTCAATCGTCGAAGCGATGACGCTAGCTGGTGATTTGAGCGGCTGCGGCCGGGCACCGATCCAGACAGATTCGACGGTGTCCCCGGCTACCCGCGTGTCGAGGCCTCGCGCAATGGTTTCGACCTCGGGAAGCTCGGGCACGCTGTCAGGATACAAGATCGGCGCAGCCGGGTGCGCAGATGGACAGCCGAGGGCGGCTGTCGCTACGCGAAGCTTCGCTGAAATCAGGTTTGCTCCTCCACCGCCCGATTCGGTATGCTAGAGCGTACACACCAAGTTCCGCCGATCTTCCAAGTTTTCCAGTCAGTCCAGCAGCGGCGCGACCGGTGTGTGCGACCATGGGGCGGGTTTCGGTTTGCGGTCGCGCAATTTTCCAAGTGGAGTTGGCATTGAGCAGAGGCAGAACTGCGGTCATTGTCGGCGCGCAGTGGGGCGACGAAGGCAAGGGCAAGATTGTCGACGTACTCACCCAGACTTTTTCGGTCGTGGCTCGCTACGCCGGCGGCCACAATGCCGGACACACCGTCATCATCAACGGAAAAAAATTCATTCTGCAGCTTGTGCCCGGCGGCATTCTGCGGCCTGAGTGCACCAGCGTCGTCGGTAATGGCGTGGTCATTGATCCGCTGGCCTTTCTGAAGGAAGTCGCTTCCTTGCGCGCCGCTGGCGTGAAAGTGGACGGCAACCTTTTCGTCTCGAACCGCGCACAGGTCATTCTTCCCTACCATCGCATGATGGAACTGGGGTCGGAAAACGCTCCCGGCCGCGTGAAAATCGGAACCACTTCGCGTGGCATCGGCCCATCTTACGAAGACAAAATGGGACGGCGCGGGTTGCGCGTCGCCGACCTGCTCGACACGCAATTGCTGCGCACGCACATCGAGAACGCATGTCGCGAAAAAAACATGATTGCGCACGCGCTGTTCAACTCCGAACCGCTCGATGCCGACAAAATGTTCCGCGAATACGCCGACGCCGCCGAGAAGATCGCTCCCTTTGTCCGCGACACGGCGCTCCTGCTGAACCGCGCTCTGGCCGAAGGCAAGTCGATCGTGTTCGAAGGCGCGCAAGGCACCATGCTCGACATCGATCACGGCACCTATCCGTTCGTAACGTCTTCGAGCTCCACTTCCGGTGGCGCCGCGACCGGAACCGGCGTACCGCCGACATCGATTGACACGGTCATTGGCATCACCAAGGCCTATTGCACCCGCGTCGGCAGCGGCCCGTTTCCGAGCGAACTCCTCGACGCGCAAGGCGAAGACCTGCGCAAGCGCGGCAATGAATTCGGCGCCGTTACCGGACGTCCCCGCCGCACCGGCTGGCTCGATTTGCCTCTACTCCGTTACGCTGGCATGATTAACGGCATCTCCTGGCTGGTGGTTACTAAGTTGGATGTGCTCGATCACCTGACCGAGATTCCAGTTTGCGTGGGGTATAAGGTGGACGGCAAGGAAACGGACGAAGTTCCGGCTGAGGCATGCGGTTATGAAAAAATCGAATGCATCTATCGCAACATGCCCGGCTGGGCCAGCCCGACGCAGGACATTCGGACGGTCGAAGCATTGCCCAAGGCCGCCCGCGAATACCTGGCCTTCATCGAAAAGGAAACCGGATCGCGGGTGGGAATGATTTCCACGGGCCCCGATCGTGAGCAGACGATCCTGGTCCCCAGCTTCATAACCGAGTTGGGCCTGAAGAGCCCGGCGGCGCGAGCCTGAATCTGGCAAGAGAATTTGGCGAGCGAGTCTAACCAGAGCAAGTCTAACCAAAAAGAGAAACGGAGCGACGGATGGTGGTGTTGGCCGTAACTTGGATGGCAAAAATCGGACGCGAGTCCGAAGTGGCCGCAATCTTCGAAAAACTCTCAGCCGAATCGCGCAACGAACCGGGCTGCCTCATGTATCAGGTGCATAAGCACAAGACCGATCCGCGCCGGTTCTTTATCTACGAACAGTATAAGGACGCTGCCGCCCTCGAGGCTCATCGCACCGCCCCACACTTCCTGCAGTTTGCGAAGAAAGACCTGCCCAAGGTCGCCGCCCGGATCGAAGGGCACTTGTTCGAGCCGCTGGGATAACTGTGGAGTTCTCAGTTCCCGGTTCTCAGTTCTCAGAAAGCCCCGTCATCAGATCAGTCTCACTGGGAACTGGGAACTGAGAACCGGGAACTGTTCTTACTGTTTGTCCACCATCAGCACGCCGCCCGAAGCGTAGCTTTCCTTCGACACTTCATGGAAGGCGACCACGATGGCTTCGCGGCGCGCGCCCGCTTCTTCCACCATCGTGTCGGTAATCCGCTGTGCGATCTTGCGCTTCTGATCGGCCGTGCGGCCTTCGAGCATGGTGACTTGAACTAACGGCATGGAGTTCTCAGTTCCCAGTTCTCAGTTCTCAGAAAAAACCCGTCATCAGATCAATCTATCTGAGAACTGGGAACTGAGAACCGGGAACTGCTTTTACTGCGCCAATTCGTATCCCGCAAAAAAAAAGCTCAACTCGAAGCGAGCCGTATCATCCGCATCGGAGCCGTGAATTGCATTGTGTTCAATATCACTGGCCCATTTCTTGCGGATGGTGCCCTCTTCGGCACTGGCCGGATTGGTGGCGCCCATCAGCTTGCGCAGATCGGCGATGGCGTTTTCTTTTTCCAGCGCCAGCGCCACGATCGGTCCACTCGACATGAATTTGGTCAGCGAGCTGTAAAACGGCCTGCTTGCATGGACGGCGTAGAACTGCTCCGCCTGGTGCTGGGAGATCTCCAGCATCTTCATGGCCAGAATGCGGAAGCCATTCTTCTCGAACTGTTCGATGATGTCTCCGACCGCGTTCTTCTTCACCGCGTCGGGCTTGATGATGGTCAGTGTGCGTTGCAGTGTTTTCATAAGTCAGGTCTCAGGTCTCAGTTGTCAGGTCTCAGCAAAACCCATCCGCTTCTCATGAGAAAAGGCTGACGGCTGAATGCTGAGTGCTGATCGCTCCTACACCTTCACTCCCAGCGCGGCCGCGAGCGTTTCGCCGATCTCCGCCGGCGATTTCGCGACCTTGAGGCCAGCCCTTTCCATGGCGGCAATCTTCTCGGCCGCGGTGCCCTTGCCGCCGGAGATGATCGCGCCGGCGTGGCCCATGCGGCGTCCGGGAGGCGCTGTCTGTCCGGCGATAAAGCCCACGACCGGCTTCTTCATGTGCGTCCTGATGAACTCCGCGGCGATCTCCTCCGCGTTGCCACCGATTTCCCCGATCATGACCACGGCTTCGGTCTGGGGATCGCGGTTAAACAGATCGAGCGCGTCGACAAAATTCGTGCCGATAATCGGATCCCCGCCAATGCCGATCGCCGTCGACTGCCCGATTCCGCATTGGGTAAGCTGATGCACCGCCTCGTAAGTCAGCGTCCCGGACCGCGACACGATCCCGACATTTCCCTCTTTGTGGATCTGCGCCGGCATGATGCCGATCTTGCACTTGCCCGGCGAGATGATGCCCGGGCAGTTCGGCCCGATCAGGCGCGAGCGCCGGTTCTGCAGAAACTCCCAGGCGCGCACCATATCCAGCGTCGGAATGCCCTCGGTGATGCAGACGATGAGTTCGATTTCAGCATCGGCCGCCTCCATAATCGCGTCGGCCGCGAACGGCGGCGGCACAAAAATCACCGCGGCATTCGCGCCCGTCTTGTCCGCCGCTTCCTGAACGGTATTGAAAATCGGCCAGCCCTCGTGTGTCGTTCCGCCCTTGCCGGGCGTGACGCCGCCCACGATCTGCGTGCCATAAGCCGCGCAAGCTTTCGCGTGGAAAGTGCCTTCGCGGCCCGTCAGACCTTGCACAATCAATCGAGTTTTCTTATCAGCCAGGATTGCCATAATTGCCACTCTCAAAAAATCGCTACTCGCTATTCGCTATTTGCTATTCGCGCTTAAGCCGCGCTCTTCGCCGCTGCTACTACCTTGTCGGCCGCATCCTTCATGGTCTCAGCAACCGTGAAGTTCAGCCCCGACTCCATCAGGATTTTCTTGCCTTCCTGAACGTTGGTGCCTTCCAGCCGCAGGACCACCGGCAGTTGGATATTCGTTTTCTTCGCCGCCTCGACCACCCCGGTAGCCAGCATATCCACGCGCAGAATGCCCCCAAAAATATTGATCAGCACGGCGCGCACACTCTTGTCGCTCAGCAGAATTTCAAACGCGTGCGCGACCTGGTCCGCGCTTGCGCTGCCGCCCACATCCAGAAAGTTGGCTGGCATGCCGCCCGCGTACTTGATGATGTCCATGGTGGCCATCGCCAGGCCCGCGCCATTCACCATGCAGCCCACGTTGCCGTCGAGCTTGATGTAGTTGAGGCTGTATTTCGACGCCTCCACTTCCAGCGGATCTTCCTCGGTGGTGTCCCGCAATTCGCGGAGGTCGGCATGCCGGAAGAGCGCGTTATCATCAAAGGTCAACTTGGCGTCGAGCGCGAACAACCGGCTGTCCGTGCAACTGATGAAAGGATTAATCTCCACCAGCGAAGCGTCCGTTTCAAGGAACGCGCGGTAAAGACCGGTCAGGAACTGAACTGCAGGATTGATCTGCTGCGGCTTCAGCCCCAAACTGAATGCAGTTTTGCGCGCCTGGAACGGCTCCAGCCCCATGCCCGGATCGACGTACTGCTTCAGGATCGCTTCGGGCCTCTCTGCGGCCACTTGCTCAATATCCATGCCGCCCGCAGCCGATGCCATGAAAACTGGCTTGCCCTCGCCGCGATCCACCAGAATGCCGAGATAAAGTTCCTTCTCGATCGGCAGCGTTTCTTCAACCAGCAACCGATGCACGATGCGCCCTTCCGGCCCCGTCTGATGCGTGACCAGTTTCATGCCCAGCATCTTGCCGGCGATCTCGCCCGCTTCTTCGACCGACTTGGCGATCTTCACTCCGCCGCCCTTCCCGCGTCCGCCGGCATGGATCTGCGCCTTCACCACAACTCCCGTCGCGCCGGAGCCGAGAAGATCCTTCGCCGCCGCCTCAGCTTCTTCGCGTGTCGCCGCCATCGTGCCCTGTGGCACGGCGACGCCATACTTCTTCAAAATTCCTTTTGCCTGATACTCATGAATTTTCATAATGATTCCTAAATTCGCGTACCGACTCGATTCCAAACTGGAAGAAACCCGCTTGCGGCTTGAACTGCAGTCCAGCAAACCTTTGATTCTATAAGACGAAGGCACATTCGGCAAAGCGCGCGACGTGATGAGCAACGCATTCTTTTCGAGCAGTCAGAACAGAAAGTTGCTGATTGCAATGAGAAGCTGCAATGTCCAAGAAAGACAGGACGGAGCCGTTCGGCAATATGAAAACCAAACCGAAGGAAAAGCGTATTTCCTGTTCAAAGAAAGCAGCGAAGGGGCAATTCTTGAACTCGCGCGGGTCTGCAAATTCACAGGCAGCCCCGAGCAATTTCGGAAGTGAGATTATGAAGGCAGGGGACGGGCGCCCTCGCCCGTCCAATCCGAGCGCAGCTCTGCCTAGCCTCTAGCACCAGCACGGCTTGAAGAGGAAGAACTTGCGCCCGCAGAACAAACGCCCCGGAAAAACAAAAGGCCGGGCGATTGGGCCCAGCGCTTCGTACTGAGAAACTGTCAATCGCTGAGTTGAGCTAGATCAGTTCCCCGTTAACCTCGTTTTATTCGTTGCGCGAAACCTCTTAATCATTGCGCGAAACCTCACATCACCAGCGCGAGCCCTTCCAGTTCACGCTCCAGCACCGGCAGAGAACAGCCCGCCATTTCCACCCGCCCGGCGGCGTCGATCGCAGCTTTCTGCGAAACGCCATAGCCGCGCCCCGCCAAAAAAACCTGCAGCAGTTCCGCTGCTTCGCTGGAATCCACCATGCCGCCCTGGATCAGGTCGTTTCGCAAGGCGCAGAGTTCTGTCACCGTAAATTTCTCTTTCATGGCCATTCTCACCCCCGACCTCTCCACCGTTGCGCTATTAGATTCATCGGCAACCTATTTCGTTACTTGCAATCGTAATGCCGTAACTTTGGTACCCTTCAGGCACCGCTTCACGGAACCTCCAGCTCTTAGAACCCCAGATTTTGCAAAAGGTTGCGAGGATATCATCGGCAGGCGAGCGGAAGACATAACAACGGTACCCGTTGCCAGAATGACACTAAATGTCGTTTCGTGACGGGAGGAAACCGAACTTTGTCGGCTCCGGTTTCAGGCGGCGTCAATCCTGGCGGCGTCCACCAGCATGATCGGGATGTCGTCCTGAATGGGGTACACACGGCGGCATTCGCCGCATTTTAGACTATCTCCGTTCGCATTCAGAACCACCGGCTTCTTGCAAACCGGGCAGACCAGCATGTCAAGCAGATCCTGAGAAATCATAGCGGCTCATTGTACCGCGAAGTGAGTGTAGCGAGGAGCGGTGGTGCAACTTGAGATCGACCATCCGCCGACGACTCCGAGGAACCCGAACCGTGATCATGGGCTTCCTTCGTGATCCTTAGTGTCCTTAGTGGTTGTCGCCTTGAAGGCCATGCGCGACGCTCTAAAAAAAACCAGAAGGTCGGGAAACGCATCCGCTTCGGCATAGCGATGCGATAGAATCGCCTTTCAATTCACTGCACGGCGCAGCGAGGTGGGATGGCAGCCAGGATTCTCGACGGTACCAAAATAGCCGCTGAAATCCGCGCGGAAGTCACCGCCCAGGCGAAAGCCCTGGCATCATCGGGCGTGCGCCCCGGGCTCGCCGTGGTGCTGGTCGGGCACAACCCCGCATCGGAGGTCTACGTTCGCGGCAAGGTGAAGAGCTCGGAAGAAGTCGGCCTCTACAGCGAACAACACACGCCCCCCGAAAGCGCGACCACCGAAGAACTGCTCGCGCTGATCGCCGACCTGAACCGCCGCGACGAAATCGACGGCATCCTAGTGCAGTTGCCGCTGCCCGCGCACGTCGATGCCAAGAAAGTTCTGCTGGCGGTCGATCCCGCCAAAGACGTGGACGGATTCCATCCCATGAACGTGGGCTACCTGTCCACGCGGCGTCCCGGCCTCGTACCCTGCACGCCGGCCGGCGTCATGGAAATTCTGAAGCGCAGCGCGATTCCGATAGCCGGGCAGGAAGCCGTGGTCGTCGGACGCAGCGACATTGTCGGCAAGCCCGTAGCCATGTTGCTGCTGAATCAGAACGCCACCGTCACCGTCTGCCACTCGAAAACGCGCGATCTGCCCGAAGTTTGCCGCCGCGCCGGCATCCTGGTGGCCGCGATTGGCCGCGCCGGCATGGTCACCCGCAACTACGTGAAGCCCGGAGCAACCGTAATCGACGTCGGTATCAACCGGATCACCGACCGGGAAGAATTCGACCGCTTCTTTGCCTGGAACAAGGCCGGAAACAAAAAGCGCGAAGAAACGTTTCTGGCTAAAGGCTCAACCCTGGTTGGCGACGTGCACCCCGAGGTAGCCGAAATCGCCGGCGCTATCACACCCGTCCCCGGAGGCGTCGGCCCGCTAACCATCGCCATGCTGATGGCCAACACCGTAAGAGCCGCAATGCTGCGGCGTGAACTAAGACATCCCGAGTTGAGCCGCGCGTAAGAGCTGGGGGAGACAGCCGAACGCACCTCGGAGCGAACAGCGAGCGGCGAACGACGAACAGCGAACGACCAACGACCAACGACCAACGACGAAATTTACCGTGAGCACCCCTTGCTAAAACTCGGCCTCACCGGCGGCATCGCGAGCGGCAAATCCGTCGTGGGCGAGATGTTTGTCAAACTCGGCGCGCACGTGATCCAGGCGGATGCCGTCGCGCACTGGCTCATGCAACCCGGCCGCGCGGTCTATAAGGAAATCGTCCGCCGCTTCGGTCGCGAAATCCTGAATCCCGACGGAAGCATCAACCGTCCCCGGCTGGCCGGAGCCGCGTTCGGCACCCGCGGCGGTGCGCCCCCGCGAGTCAAGGAACTCAACGAAATTGTCCATCCCGCCGTAATCGACCACGAAAACGAGTGGATGGAAGAAATCGGCCAGCGCGATCCGAACGCCATCGCCATCGTCGAAGCTGCACTGATCCTCGAAGCGGGCGCCGCCAGCCGTTTCGACCGTTTAATCGTCGTGACTTGCCATCCCGAACAGCGCATTCTGCGTTTCGCCCGCCGCCTTGGAATTTCGGAAGACGCCGCCCGCGCCGAAGTAACGCGCCGCATGGCGGCGCAAATCCCCGACGAAGAAAAAATCAAAGCTGCCGATTTCGTAATCGACAACTCCGGATCGCTCGATTCGACCGAGCGGCAGGTGCAGCATGTTTTCGCCGTGCTGCGCCAGCCAGCCTGACTTTCTCGCCTCATCGCGCAGCTGCAATTGCGGCTTTCGCCAGTCGTAGCGGGAGACTATCTTCGGGTCGAAGCCGTCAAAGGCCGCTCGATAGTTTTCGCGCTTCCGCAGAATCGTGTCCCAGCTAACCCCGGCCTGCGCCCCCTCCAGAATCAGGAACTCAAACAGCACGAGGTCGTCATGTTGCGGCATGCCCATTCGCGATCGTGATAAAGAATCGAGAGCTCGCGGCTGACCCACGTGCAGCGAACCACATTCTTACTTTTCTTAGGCGCCTTCATTTGTGGAACCAGTTTTCAAGACTCACGCCGCTTGCTTGCCGGCGAGAATGCCGTCGATCTGGCGCAACTCCTCGGCCGAGAATTTTAGGTTCTTCAGTGCGCCCACGTTGTCGTCCACCTGCGACACTTTGCTCGCGCCGACCAGCGCGCTGGTGACGCGCGGATCGTGCAGCACCCACGCAACCGCCATCTCCGCCAGCGTTTGGCCTCGCTGCCCGGCGATTTCATTCAGCGTGCGAACCTTGGCGAGAGTCGCTTCGCCGATGTCCTTCTTCTTCAGAAAAAAATCGCGAGCGGCGCGCGAGTCACTGGGAATTCCCTTCAGATAGCGATCCGACAGCAGTCCCTGCGCCAGCGGGCTGAAGACGATCGATCCCACGCCTTCTTTCCCCAGCACGTCGAGCAATCCATGCTCAGGGTCGCGCACGAACATCGAATACTTCGGCTGATGAATCAGGCAGGGCGTTCCGAGACCGCGCAAAATCTTTACCGCCGCGGCCGTCTGCTTGGCGTTGTAAGCCGAAATGCCCGCGTAGAGCGCTCGGCCGGAGCGGACCGCCGTGTCGAGCGCACCGAGCGATTCTTCCGTCGGCGTGTCGGGATCGGGGCGATGATGGTAGAAGATGTCGACATACTCAAGCCCCATGCGCTTCAGGCTCTGATCGAGACTGACCAGCATATGTTTGCGCGAGCCAAGATCTCCGTAGGGCCCGGGCCACATGTCCCAGCCCGCCTTGGTCGAGATGATCAACTCGTCGCGGTAGGGAAGAAAATCTTTCTTCAGGATCTGCCCGAAAGTTTCTTCCGCCGATCCATACGGAGGGCCGTAATTATTGGCGAGATCGAAATGCGTGATGCCGAGATCGAAGGCGCGGCGCAGCATGGCGCGCGAGTTTTCGAAGTTATTCACGCCGCCGAAGTTCTGCCACAGTCCGAGCGACACGGCGGGAAGTTTGATGCCGCTGCGCCCGGAGCGGCGATATTGCATAGAGTCGTAACGCTTGTCATCCGCGACGTACACGATGGCTCTCCTCGACGGAACTCATTCTACGAGGTCAGTCGTATTTTTCGTAACGGATCGAAGTTCGATCCCAACCCAGAGTCTTCAGCAACTCGCGGTTCGCTTTGACCATCTTGTCGAGGCCGCAGATGTAGCCGTGTATGTCGGTGCGGGTTCCAACGATTTCGGCCAGATGTTCCTGCACGTATCCTCGCAGCCCTTTCCACTCTGCAGCAGCGCGGCTCAACGTGGGAAGAAAATGAAAGTTAGCGTGCTCGGCGGCCAGTTGTTCAAACTCATCGCGATAATAAATGTCGTGCTCGCCCCGCGCGCCGAACAGCAGCCAGAATTGGTGTCTCTGATGACGGTCGCTCTCCGCCAGCAGCCAGTGCAGCATGGAGCGGAAGGGCGCGATCCCGGTTCCAGTTGCAATGAACACGGTGTCGCGCAGGGGTGGGCGGAGGATGAAATCGCCGAACGGTCCCTGAAACGCGACCTTCGCGCCTTCGTCGAGACTGCAGAGATAGTTCGACATGAATCCATCCTGGACGCGATTCAGGCAGAAGGCGAAGTGCCCGTTCTCGGACGGCGGCGACGCGATGGAATACGCACGCGTCATCTCCTCGCCATCGGGTGCGTTGGCCTTCACCGAGAGCCATTGGCCAGGAACAAAGCCGAAGCGGGGGACGCCGTTCACTTCGAGTTCGATGTGCTTGGTAAACTCGGACAGCGGGAGGGAACGCAGCACCCGCGCGTCAAAAGTCTTGAACTGAGCCATTGCCCAGTTAGATGATTGCAAGCGGTTGCAGGACGCTGACGGCTGAGAGTCGACGGTTTCTTACTCCACCGTCACCGACTTCGCCAGATTTCGTGGCTGATCGACGTCGCAGCCGCGGCGCACGGCGATGTGATAGGCCAGCAATTGCAGCGGGACGATCTCCAGAATCGCCGACAGTTCATCCGGCGCGGGCGGAACGAAGAGCACGTGATCGGCCTCTTCGGTGATCTCTTTGTCGCCTTCGGTGGCGAGCGCGATGACTATGCCGGAGCGAGCCTTTACTTCTTTCAGGTTCGACATGGTCTTCTCGTAACGGACCATCGACTGCGGGCTGTTCACGTCGCGCGTGGCGATGATGACCACGGGCAGATTCTCGTCAATCAGCGCATTGGGGCCGTGCTTCATCTCGCCCGCGGGATAACCTTCGGCGTGAATGTAGGAAATTTCCTTGAGCTTGAGCGCGCCTTCTAGCGCGATGGGATAGTGAATGCCGCGTCCGAGGAAAAGGAAGTCCTGCGCGCGGATATAAGTCTTTGCCAGCTCGTCGCAAGCTTCATCGTGCGTCAGAATCTGTTCCAGCTTGCCGGGGATGCGCATGAGCTCTTGCACGGCGGCCTTAGCCTGTTCGGGTGTCATGGCGCCGCGCACCTGCGCCAGATACAAGGCGAACAAATAAAGAGCGGTAAGTTGTCCGGTGAAAGCCTTGGTCGAAGCCACGCCAATTTCCGGACCGGCGTGCGTGTAGATGGTTCCGGCGGCCTCGCGCGTGATCATGGAGCCGACCACGTTGCAGATGGCCAGCGTCTTCGAGCCCTTGGCCTTGGCTTCACGCTGGGCCGCGATGGTATCGGCGGTTTCGCCAGATTGCGAAATCAGCAGCGTCATCGTATCCGGGCCCAGAATCGGGTCGCGATAGCGCCATTCGCTGGCATAATCGACTTCGACCGGAACGCGGGCCAGGTTCTCGATCATGAACTTGCCCGCCAGTCCGGCGTGCCAACTGGTGCCGCAGGCGGCGATATTGATTTTCTTCAGCGCTTTGAACTCGGCTTCGCCGACCTGCATCTCGTTGAGGAAGATGGCGCCGGTGTCCTGCGAGACGCGGCCGAGCGTGGTGTCGCGGACGGTGCGCGGCTGCTCATAAATTTCTTTGAGCATGAAGTGCTTGAAGCCGCCCTTCTCCGCCATGATCGGATCCCAGGTGACGCGCTGCGCCTTCCGCTCCAGCGGCTTGCCGTCGAAATCGGTGACCCGCACGCCGTCTGCGGTGATCACGGCAAGATCGCCATCGGCCAGAAAGAAAAGATCGCGCGTGTGATCGAGGAGCGCGGGCACGTCGGAGGCGACGAAGTATTCGTCCTTGCCGAGGCCGATGACAGCGGGCGGTCCATTGCGGGCGGCGACGATCTTGTTCGGTTCGTCAACCGCGATTACCACCAGCGCGAACACGCCGGTGAGTTCCTTCACCGCTTGGCGCACCGCTTCTTCCAATGACGGGCGATGACCGTTTCCAGTTTGCAGGTAGTGCTTCTCGATCAGGTGCGCGATGATTTCCGTGTCTGTTTCGGTGGTGAACTTGTGTCCTTCGGCGATCAATTTCTTTTTGAGCGAGAGATAGTTTTCGACAATGCCGTTGTGCACCACCACGATTCTGCCGGTGCAATCGCGATGGGGATGGGCGTTTTCTTCGGTGGGGCGGCCATGGGTGGCCCAGCGCGTGTGTCCGATGCCGTAGGTGCCGTCGAGCGGCTTGAGCCGGATCACTTCTTCCAGATTGCGCAGCTTGCCTTCCGCGCGGCGGATCTGCAGGCCTTCGCTGTTTCCGGCCACTGCGATTCCGGCCGAGTCGTAGCCGCGATACTCCAGCTTTCTGAGGCCCTCAATGATGACGGGGACGACTTGCTTCTTACCTACATATCCCACAATGCCGCACATCGGCGAATTGGCTCCTTGAATATATCGGTGGGGGGACCGGTGATTGTTCGGGCATAGTTGCCCATCAAGCACAAACGGAGATCTAGTCTTCGAGGGAGAAACGAAACTCTTCAATGACCGGGTTCGTTAGAACTTCGCGCGCGATCCGCTCTACTTCCGCTTGCGCCTCATCCTTTGAGATGCCGCCGTTGAGAGTAATTTCGAAATACTTTCCTTGCCGTACATCGTGCAGACTCTTGTAGCCGATTTTCGTAAGGGCGCCGTGGATGGTTTTACCCTGCGGATCCAGAACGCTCTTCTTCAATGAAACGTAGACGTAGGCTTTCATCAACTCAGCAATTATACGTCAGGTGACAGCGAACAGGACCGTGGTTTTCGTTATAGGGGGTATGCGGTTCGGGCCACTCACTTTCGTGAAGTCGGGTCCGTAACCTATTCAAAAGATAACAGTTGACGGTCCAACTCTGCGATCGCCTGCTCTAGCATCTCGCGGTGACGAGGGTTGCTGGCTGCCTGCAGTTGTTGCGTGAGGCGTCCGCGGGAAAGAAGCAGGCCCTCGCGTTTACGGTTGCGTTGCTGCTCGTCGGGCGAGATCGGTGCGCGGACGGACTTCCGCTGCTCCGACATTTCCGCTTGTTGTTGTTCTACGGATTTACTTTCCCAGCCGCGTGCCATTTGGGGAATCTTACCTCGAAGTTTCTTGGGTGGTACCAAGAAATAACTTGCCTGTGCCCCGGAGACGGAGTAAGAATACCTTTCCGGAAGGCACAAATCCGGGAAAACGGTGCCGCAGAACCTGAGGGGCTCCCCGACCGGGGAGGATTAGATTGGTTCCCAAGTATAGGAACCGACGCCTGCGGACACCGCAATGTTGGACTGTAGTTTCGCAGCTTGGCAAGATGTGGAAATGGCGTGAGTCCTTGAAGACAAAGGACCAAAACGGGCCGCCCACCCGAAGGTCTTGGGGCAACTTCCTGCGATACCCGAAATGAAAATCGTCCGTAGAGTTGACCACTGTGTTGACCGGGCACAAAAAAGCCCCACCACCTTTATAGGGTGATGGGAAAGTACGAGCAAGCGATTTATTCTGTTGCAGAGCAACCTTCGGGCACCTCTTCGCACTCGATCACATCGATGACCGACACCAGCAGCAGGTTTGTACGTGCTCTGAAATATTGTGTTCGGTCGAGAGCGGTCTGCGCCTTCTCTTCGGAATCGAACGTCCCAAGGCATCGGCAAGTATGCGGCAGTTCGAGGACGCACGCCTGGTACTTCATTTCGTCCGCACCCGCAATGCCTCTTCAAGCAGCAGGCGTATTGCATTCCCACGGGTCCGCCGTTCATCGTTCGCCAGTTTGTCAATCTGTGCCAGCAGAGCAGCGGGCAGTCTGAAACTCACTCCGACCGACTCCGATTGGAGGCCCAGACGGCGGTGCCCGCTTGGAGTTTTGCTGCTGATCTGGGAAGGTCAGCCGCCTCATGGGTGCCAAGCTCACTGGCAGAACTCAACGCAGCACCCCCTCGCGGCGCGGCTCAAGAAAATCCAACGCCGATTGTTTGATTTGCTGCCCGTCATTCGAAATCACGTTTACCATCCCGCGTTCGCCGGGTCGTATTCGCTGAAGGCGGTGCTGCCTGTGCTCGTGCCCGAGATGACCTACGTAGGTATGGACGTTGCGAATGGCACGGACGCCGGGCTGGCGTGGGAATCGCTCGCCAGGGGAAGCTTGGATCAGTCCGAGCAGGACAGGATCAAGAGGGCGCTGCTGGATTATTGCGGGCAGGACACGCTGGCTCTGGTGAGGCTGGTCGAAAAGCTCCAAATGCACCACTGACCTCTGTTGCGCTACCCACGGCTGAATACGTCGCCATCGATCTTCTCGACGAAAGCCAAAACGTCTATTCTTCCTCCAAGCCAAAATTCTCGAAGAAATGCCCGATCTGTTCCCCAGAGAAAGAAGATAAAGGCGGAACTCAAGCGTGTCTTCCCACTACGCCGGATGTGTAGGTAACGCGAACGTCTTTAGAGGTGCTGGCCTTACAATGAGTAGGAATGGCTGACGCATACGAATTCAAGCGACTCCGCAAATCCGAAATTGGTGAAGAACTGACAACGCCGCCATACCGGTCTGACCTCAATGATCTGTGAGACAACGATTAGATACCGGGCAGATATTTCCGCGGGAGCATTGAAAGTTCCAGAAACCCGCGTTATCGCTGATCTTCTCCTCCGTGGCGTCGATGAGCAAGAATGGAAGCGGGCCCTAATCAGCGACAACGTTTTGCAAACCCGTAACTCGGCCACCGCGATCCGACTCGCTCGGCTGATCAAGGCTCGACTAGCTCTGATGGACGCCGAACTCTGGAAGATGATCTACGAAGGCACTGGCGTCGTGGCCGTACACGCCGCGCTGGCAGCGGCCATCAAGCACTCGCTCCTCCTTGGAGATTTTCTCGATCTAGTTGTGCGTGAGCAGTACCACCTATTTAACCCCGCACTTTCAAACAGGCTGTGGGACGACTACCTCAGCGACCTGCCGAGGACGTGATCCTGAGATGCCGGAATGGAACGAGTCCACGCGCCGCCGCCTGAGGTCATCGGTTTTCCAAACGCTCGCGCAGGCTGGTTTCATCGAAAACACGAAAACGTTGAAGTTGCAATCGGTTCACATCGCCCCGCAGGTCCTTCGCTACCTGACCAACCGAAACGAAGAATATGTGCTCCGCTGCATTCAGGTGTCGCCATGAGTGACCTGTTGACCGAACGGTTGAACAAGATTCTGCCGAGGGTCGTCTCCAACGACTTCCTCAAGGGAACCGGGATCGGTAACGAGATCGCCTTTTACATCTTCGACTATCCGCCCGAAGATGAGCTGCGGGTGCGAGAGCACATTCGCTTCCTGCTGGAACATATTCCGAAGCAAAAACTGGGGTTGCGAGTCAAGCACATAGACCTGTTCGATTTTGTGCTCGATTATCTAAAAAGTATTTATGCCACACAATGAGGGTGTGGTTTCAATAAAATTGGGTTAAATGTCGATGCGTGGAAATCAAGTAAAACATTCCAGCATTTTTGAACTGGTCAAACTACGTGTACACCAAACCGAGGCACGCGATGTCGGCTGTCTCTCGTAGGAAGATCAGCCTTGCGCAGAAACGGAAGTCGGACTGCTGGAGCTTGGCGGAGCACGCACGCCGCTGGCGCTCGTCGAGCGGGAAGTCGTCCGGGATGTCGCGGATGGACTCGATGCCCATTTCCAGCAGTTCCTCAACCGCGCTTGCTTGGATTCTGGGCAGATTGCCGATGTGGTCGTCCGAACGCGGTAGATTGCAGCGGTCGTAGAACTCGCACGTAATTGGATCGGTGCAATGGCTTCCCGGAGCGGTTGGAGCGTTTATCGCTGTGCCTTTTTGCGCTTGCTTCCGCCATAGGCTTTTCGTAGGTGAAGGTTTCCGCTGCTACTTTCGAGCAAGTCCCACGCATCGGATGGGTTGGTGCGAAGAACATCAAGAACGGTTGCGGCGTCAAGACCCATGTAAGGGAGAATCTGCGGCGGCATCTGAGCGAGCAGCCCTTGCTGGCCGTGGTGGACAAGCGGAAAGGATACTGAGTTGAGATGAAACCCGAAGACCTCAAAAGCTCTGCGAACTCTGCGATCTCTGCGGTTAAACGGAGAAACTGGTTTTCGACTGTCTTACGACGGTAGGAGTTCCTTTGAATGCTGAAAGATAATGCGGTCGAATTCGGCTGGCGCCAGTTTGAGCGCTGGGAAGACTTCTGAGACGAAGAAGTCTTCGATAAGCTCATAATTCGCCTCCTCCGAGACTTTGATGCCGAATACCCGTTCGAAAACGTCCTTCATGCGGGTGTCGAATGGGATCAGGGTACGGGCAAAGCCCACATCAATGAGAAAATCGCTCGGCGGCTTGCGCTTGGCCTGGTACTTGTTCCCTTTTTGATAAAAGGCCAGGTGCTCCATGAGAAACTTTCGAGCCTTTCGTTCACGCTCCTGCACTTCAGGTCCTATCGGATCGGCAGTGCAGTCGAGTTCATCGAGCCGTTTGCGAAGTTGGGTGAGATGGCCGCTTGTATCTGTGAATGTCGCGAGGTTCGCCGCGACCGAACGGGCATTATCCTCGCGGAAGCGGCCTGCCTGATACGTACGCATCTGCTCGGCGATATAGCTGTTCAATACGCGTTCAGGGCAAGGCCTGCGGAGCTTCGATAGCGAGACGCTTTCGTAAAAGGTCTCCAAACGGCCTTCTTTCTTTAGCACGTCAGCCCACCTGGTCCCCCCACGGTTGCAAATTTGACTCACGATTTGCCGCCAGAGGAACTCGTCGTCCTTCTCGCGCCATAGCCCGAGCACCGGCACAGTCGTGTGCGATCGCAGTTTTACTACCTGCCGGAGGAACTTCCAGTCGCGTTCGTAGGCGACGATTTTTCTTGCGGGCCGGTCGAATCGCACAAAGAGCCTCCTGCGAAGCGGCGCACTTTGCACCGAAATGAAAAGAGCTGCAAGGGAAGCGATTCACTATCACGCGGATTGTACGCTTCCTCGATCTTGTTGTCGCTCATCGGTGATACTTAATCGACATGCTCAAAGTCAACGCGGCGTATCTCAGCGGGCGGAATCGAGTGCCCACACTTCGGGCAGGGGATGTCGAGCGATGCCTGTACTTTGGCAAGATTGATTTTTTGCTTGCTGGGCATTAGCGTCGCCTCAAATCAGGACGGGTAAGACATTCCAACCTCCGCTCGCCACTTCAGTTTCTCTTCTAGGAGTTTATCGCCTGCTGTCGATCTACCATTAATCAGACTTTCCTGCTGAACTGTTCTCATACGAACTCCGAGCACTGACGATCATAGTCATTGCTCATTGCTTTTACTTTAGACCAGCGAAGTAAAAGGCCGTCCTGGTGATTAGGACGGCCTTTCGGTTCTTCCGGATTTCGATCATCTGAGAATCGTTAAAATATTTCCGAGTCTCATTGCACGACGACCTTGCCTGTCATCTTCGGGTGTACTGAACAGTAGTAGGGATACGTTCCCGCCTTGATAAACGTGTAGGAGAACTTTTCATCCGTGTTCAGCACCGGCGAAGCTGGCACTGAAGAATGCCGAGCAAGAGAAGTACACACCGACCGAGCGAATGGCGATGCGAAAGAAGGGTCTGCCGGAGGGCTTCGACATCTACTTCGAAGATCGCTACGCCTATCTCTGCTGGCGAGCATCCAAATTGTCGGGCATGGGTCTCCGAGCAAAGTCACTCGAAGTCGCTCTGACGGAGTTGGCTGAGAATGACATCGCAGGCGGGAAAGAATACGTTCAGACGGACAAGGGTAAGTCAATGATCCACAAACTTGCAAATAACCCAAGTCTAGAACCGGGAAATGGGAGCTGGTTCTATAGGACGAAGGAGAAACGTCCGAAGAGGACAACGCCGTCCGTGAGCACCATGTCCGACCGCAGGGCGATAGTTATAAAAGGCAAGCCGCAGATCGTTGAAGCGATGGTCAAAATCATCGAGGGTTTCCCGAAGCGTCTGGCTGCTACCGATGCGTACGACAAGATAGAAGCTGGGCTTGCTGATCGGTTTCGATTCGACCGGAAGGGTAAACGAGACCAAGTGTATGTCAGCCGGGCAAGGAAGAAGGCAGGCTTTGGTTTAGAAGGGAAGATGTGGGTGAGGAGCTAGCTGAGGTTGGCTTTTCTTTTTCTTTCTTCTTACACATATACCCATCTGTTAGGTGTTAGGTTGTACGTACCGATGGGGCTTGCGGGAACGGCTACTATACGAGCGAGTGTATCCGTACATGCATCAGGGCTTGTATCCAGTACAAAGAACCGAGCACTGGTCCCGTACCAGATCTTCCAAGAAAACTGGGGAAGTACACCCCTTCATAGGGTCATCTCCTACCCATTTCGTACCCATCTCCGTACCCAACAAAATAAACAAGATGTTTAGTTTCAATGAGATATTACAATATTATCGGTAGCAGACTACTCTGGCGTGGTCCCACGCAGCGTGAAGAGGGCTCTGGCGTCAGCCGCCAGCGCCTCCAAAACTATAACCATCGAAGTTAATCGAAAATGGCCTAAACGTGATGCCGTCCGGCACGGCGGTGCCATTACCCGCTCTGTCCGTCCGCTGCACACTGAGAACACGAGAAACAGAGCATTAAGGCCGTGCCTTCTGCGCGACCAGTGGCTGGACGGGAAAAACGGGCTCGTCGCTGAATACGCTGGGATGCTCAAGGTGAAACGGTCTTGCTCCAATCGGCACAATAGAGGTGGGGTGGAAGCGCGACCCGCCAGTATGGAGTCAGAAACGAGTGTGAACTATGTCACTGGCCCTTCCTATACCGGAGATGTGCAAACAATCGTTTGACAATCAAATGACAACCCTGTCGCGATCAGCGCGTCCAAGTCCCTGTCGGATTCGCGATGGAGAAGAACCATGTGGATGAGATCATGTGCCGTATGCAAGGCACTTCTGGAAAAGCCGCGATTGTGGGACTCCGTCTGTTGCCAATGCGGATGGGAGTGGGAGGGTGCCGGAGAGAATCGCGGGAAACTTATCGCGTTTCCTGTGCCAACAAAAAAGTCTGCCTGAGAGTAAACGTAGCCTCTCGCCCTGAATGAGGAGCTAGCCAAGCATCGGTGAGTGACCGGGGAAATCAAGCCTGACCCATCCCAAAGTCTCAGCAGGAAGGCACTTATCCCAGCAAATCTCTCGCGATGCTGAGCCATTCCGCATCGAGTGGTTGTCGGCAAACAGGCTTCCCCGCCCGAGCATACCAATAGACTGCATTGCCCTGATCGCCTTCTTTTCGATGGAGGTAGGCGGGTACCCACGAACCCTCGGTTCCTCCAGCCAGACTGGCCCAAAAAGGCTGCAACGACCTCTGAAATGCTAGAGCCGAGCGAACCCCGCCCGGCAGCCAAATGGTCGGAAATCGGCTCCCTGATGGGTCACCCAAGGGAGACCGTCCATGTGAAAATGAATTCACTGTGAATCCTGCA